>Ga0310695_10001174_pt1 | contig 63321 bp, 40 predicted proteins | sample RumenRJG_04DNA_FD_203882 | JGI IMG/M metagenome (GOLD analysis project Ga0310695, IMG submission 203882) | Bovine rumen microbial communities from Lethbridge, Alberta, Canada - RJG_04 (v2) (version 2) | ecosystem: Host-associated > Mammals > Digestive system > Stomach > Rumen | place: Canada... | reverse complement strand
ACGTGAAGCGCCAGAGCATAGACATGCAGATGAATGTCAACATTGCCGAGACCGCGCAGATTCACTGCTTCTTGAGCGACATGGGCAACGACTATATCGACCTGCAGGGTGGGGGTGAGATGACGTTGACCTACGACCTCCAGAACGACATGCAGCTTTGGGGACGCTATACCATCAACAAGGGCGTGATGCGCTACTCGCTGATGGCTATCCCCTTGAACGACTTCCAGATAGCGCAAGGCAGCTACGTCGAGTTCCAGGGCAAGGTGACCAATCCTCGTCTTCACATCAATGCAAGCGAACGCGTACGCTCAACAGTAACGGAGAACAGCGTGCCGCGCAACGTCACTTTCGACGTAGGACTTGCCATCAGCCGGACGCTCGACGACATGGGGCTCGAGTTCACGCTGGAGGCTCCCGAAGACCTGACTGTGCAGAACCAGCTCTCTTCGATGACGGCCGAGGAGCGCGGACGTGTGGCAGTCACCATGCTTGTCACGGGCATGTACGTTACCGACGATGCCGAGACGAACGGCGGCTACAACTATGCAAACACGCTCAACGCCTACCTGCAGAGCGCCATCAACGAAATTGCAGGCAAGGCGCTCAGCACCGTCGACGTCAACTTCGGCATCCAGAGCGGCACATCCGAGGCAGGCACGAACACCACCGACTACAGCTTCAGCTTCGCGAAACGTTTCTGGGGCAACCGCATCAGCGTCATTATCGGCGGAAAGGTCAGCTCGGGACGCGATGCAGTTAACAACGGGCAGACCATCATCGACAATATCGCCATCGAATATCGTCTCGACAAGTCTGGGTCGCGCTACGTTAACCTCTTCTACGACAATAACTACGAGTCGCTGCTCGAGGGACAAGTGACGAAGATGGGTGGCGGCATCGTCTTGAGAAAAAAATCCGACAAGCTGGGCGAGCTCTTCATCTTCAAGAAAAACAAGGAACTGCAGCCGCCTGCAATGAAGCCCGAGGAAGTGAAACCAGAAGAACAGGAAAAGGGAAATGAATAGGTATCGAGTGGAAATGTTAAAATCCCCGCGTGCGGCGATGGCAATCCCCGCGTGCGGCGATGGCAATCCCCGCGTGCGGCGTTTGCAATCTCCGCGTGCGGCGTTTGGAATCGCCCTGTATGTGGTGCTCTGTTTGCTCGCTTCGGGATGCTCCATTACGAACAATCTGCCGGAAGGTGAAAAGCTCTATCGTGGCATCAAGAGCATTGACTACGACAAGGGGCCGACTCGGGAGAAGACGACAGGACAGGAGGGCGTCATCACTGCCCTTGCCGATGCCTACAACACCGTTGAGGGCTTGCTGACGGGCGATGCGTCGGTTCTGCAATCGGACGACATGAGCGATAAAGCCGTTCGCGACAGTCTTCGCCATGCTTCGCAGAAAGACCAGGAGGCTTATGAAGCGACAAAGGAAGAGGTCGAGGCAGTGCTCTCCTATGCTCCCAATGGTGCCCTTATGGGCAGCAGCTTCGTGACGCATCCTTTCCCTATTAAGCTCTTGATTTACAACAAGTATGCCGGTAGCAAGCACCGCTTTGGCAAGTGGATGTTCAACCACTTCGCTGCCTCGCCCGTGCTCATCAGCAATGTCAATCCGCGCTTGAGGGCAACCGTCGCTAAAAACACCCTTCGCTCTCGCGGCTATTTCCGTGCGCAAACGTCGTTCGAGACTATTCCCGATCCGCGCGACACCCTGAAGGAGCGCGTTCGCTACAATATCCATCCGGGTCCCGTCTATCACCTCGACAGCATAGCCTATCTGAATTTCCCGGAACAGGCAGACAGCATTATCAGTAACATAGATGTCCCGTCCGCACTTCATCGTGGAGACCCCTTCAGCGTCGTCAGCCTCGAAGCAGAACGTACCCGAATTGTCACCGCTTTGCGAGAGCAAGGTTACTACTACCAGCGGAACGAGCACATCACTTTCCGTGCCGATACCCTGCAGACGCCGATGCTCGTTAAGCTACAGGTTCAGCCCTCGCCAACCGCTCCGCCAGAAGCGATGAAGCCTTATAATATAGGTAGCACGCGCGTGAACATATATAAATATGGCGACCGGCATATAGTGGATAGCATGACGATGCGTGGCGGCTACTCCTTCGGCTACAGCCGACCCGTCAAGTTCAAAGAGCGTGAGCCGGGAAGCAAGAAGATGCCAAAAGCCTTGAAGGGACAGGCACCCCTGCTGAAGCCTCGTGCCATTTGGCGCTCCATGCTCTTCCGCAAAGGCGACCTCTACAAGCAATCCTTGGGCGAGCTCATGCAGGAAGGCCTTGCCTCGACAAACGTCTTCTCCTCCCTGCGCATCAATTATGTGCCAAGAGAACGGTCGATAGCCGATAGCTTGTCGTCCGACGTCAAAGAAGGCGACACGCTCGACATTGTTGTCAATGCTACGCTCGACAAGCCTTACGATGCCGAGTTCCAAGGCAACCTCACGGGCAAGACAGGCGGCCAGATAGGTCCTGGTGCCAGTTTCTCCTTCTCGAAACGCAACGCCTTCCGAGCTGCCGAGACGCTGACGCTCAAGCTCTGGGGCTCGTATGAATGGCAGACAGGCGCAAACGTTGTGGGCAAGAGCTCGCTGCTCAATAGCTACGAATGGGGCTTAAGCGGTTCGCTATCCTATCCGCGCTTCCGCTTCTTTGGTAGTGTGGGGCGCAGGCTTGGCCGAAAGTTTGTCTCCACGACAGCCATCGACCTGCAGGCACGCTGGCAGAACCGAGCTGGCTTCTTCGGCAGAGTCTCTTGGAGCGCAGGCGTCAACTACACCCTGCAGCATAAGCGAAATATCAAACACGAATTCTCACCGCTCACCATTACCTACGACCAGCTGCTGCACAGCACAGAGCGCTTCGACTCCATCGTCAACGCCAACCCCGCTCTGTATGTCTCGATGCGCGACCAGTTCGTGCCCAGTATGTCGTACACCTTCTCGTGGGCAGGCACGCCAAAGCATCCCTCTGCCCTTACCGTCTCGTTCAAAGAGGCTTCGGCGCTTGTGTCGAGCATCTACGCCATCGCTGGCAAGCCATACAGCGAAGAGGGCAAGCGGCTCCTTGATGTGCCTTTCGCGCAGTTTGTCAAGACAACCGTTCAATACACCCGTCAGTTCCCGCTCACGAAGCGAAGCCTTATTGCTACGCGAGCTTTTGGTGGCATCGTGTATAGCTATGGCAACGCAAAGGCAGCACCCTACAGCGAACTCTTTTCCGTGGGCGGTGCCAATAGCATACGCGCTTTCGGCATGCGAACAATCGGCCCTGGTTCGTATCATCCCGAGACGTCGCAATATTCGTACATCGACCAGATGGGCGACCTGAAGCTCGAGGTCAACGCCGAGTATCGTTTCCCCATCATCGGCAAACTGAATGGCGCTGCGTTCCTCGATGCAGGAAACGTCTGGCTGCTGCGCAATAGCGAAAACCAGCCGGGCGGTAAGTTCACTTTCAAGAACTTAGGAAAAGAGATAGCTCTCGGCACAGGTGTCGGGCTACGCTACGACCTCGATTTCCTCGTCATCCGCTTCGACCTCGGCATCGGTATCCATGCACCTTACGACACCGGCAAACGCGGCTACTACAATATGCCTAAGTTCGGCAAGTCGCTCGGCTATCACTTCGCCATCGGCTATCCTTTCTGATTGTTAGGTAAAGAAATTAATTAGGCGTGGCTAGTTGCCCAACTAACCACGCCTAATTTTCCAACTAGCCATACCTAATTTGGCAATTAGCTGTGCCAGAATTCCCAGCTTGCAATGGCTTGGAGGTGAAGCATCTCCAGACCGTTCTTTACTATAGCGTCCTGTGCCCTACCTTTTTGCATGAAGAGCGTCTCCTCGGGATTGTAGACGAGGTCATATAAGAGATGCTTCGGCGTGAGGAGTTCGTAGGGAATGTTGGGCGCTTCACCTGTCTTTGGGAACATCCCGACGGGCGAGCAGTTTACGATGACCATGTACTGCTGCATCACTTCGGCAGTCAAATCGGAATAGGTAAGCATGCCCTCGCGGGGTGTACGGCTGACGTAAGTCCATTCGATGCCCAGACGTTTCAGCCCGATACAAATGGCCTTGCTCGCTCCGCCTGTGCCGAGGACGAGGGCTTTCTTGTGCCAAGGCTGCAAGAGCGGCTTGATGCTTTCAGTGAAGCCGATGATGTCGCTGTTAAAGCCTTTCAGCTTGCCGTCGCGAACACGAATGACGTTGACGGCTCCAATCTCTTTTGCTTCGTCGCTCAACTCGTCGAGAAGCGGAATGACTGCCTGCTTGTGAGGCAGCGTGACGTTGAGGCCTCGCAGTTCCGGATTGTCGCGAATTACGTCGAGGAGCATCGAGGCATCGGGAATCTCGAAGTTGACGTACTCGGCATCAATGCCTTCACGGGCAAACTTTTCCGTGAAGAACCCTCGGCTGAAGCTGTGTCCCAAAGGGAAACCTATGAGTCCGTATTTGTCCATCGTGTAATATGTTTAAGCAAAGGAAGAGTAGGAAAGTGTGTGTTCACTTAACTATAATCTTTAAGTACCTGCATCCGTGTGCAGGGATAGTGCAGTTGAGCTCGTCGGCTGAGAGATTCTTTTGTCGCCAGAGGTCACGGACGGAGCCAGGTTCCTTTCTGTCCTTCTCCTCGGAGGAGGTTGGAAGGAGGTTGATGAGTGCCTTCATGTCAACTTGCCGGTCGCTGTCGCCCACGTTGAAGATGCCTGCGGCGACAGTTCCGTCAGCCAGCGGACGACTCCATACCTCGATGTCGCCTTCCTTTAGTACGCGGTCAGCCTGCTTGCCGAGGATGTCCTGATTGATGGCATTCACCTCGTTGTTGCAGAGCAGGTTTAGCGTGAAGTCGTCCATCTGTGCGATGTCGCAGCCGATGAGCATATTCGAGGCAAGAAGCGTCCAGAGCGTGATGTGCGTGTACTGCTCGTCTGGCGTCAGGCGTGTCTCGCGCAACTCTCTGCCCCAGCCCACTTTGCCGACGACCAGCATGTCGGGGTCGTTCCAGTGTCCGACAGAAGAATACTGTGCCTTCCCTGCCTGCTGACGGAAACCGACATCGCGTATCGACGCCCAGGTGTCGTCAATGTCCTGTGCTGTGCGCCAGCTGTTGCCGTCGCAATAAATGCCCCACAGATAGACCTGCGTCCCTCCCAGCGGACCAAGACTGTAGAAGATGTCGCGAGGCTGCTCGCGCACGAACTTCTGCATCAGCAGATATGGACGCAGACAACTGGCAAAGCCCCAGTCGTTATCCTTCTCGCGTACTCGCTCGTAGCTGCACCAGTCGTATTTCAGATAATCTACGCCCCACTCGTTCCATACCTCGGCATCCTGCTTCTCGTGGCCCAAGCTGCCCAGATAGCCGCCACAGGTCTTGTCGCCGGGCGACGAGTAGATGCCGAACTTCAATCCGCGCTCATGGAGCCAGTCAATCATCCCTTTCATCGAGGGGAACTTTCCGTTGGCTTCTATTGTGCCATCGGAGTTGCGGCTTTCTGCTTCCCATCCGTCGTCGATGTTGATGTAGTTATAACCAAAGTCGGCAAGACCCTTGTCGATGAGTGCCTGCGTGGAGGAAATCACCTTCTCCTGCGAGACGCTCAGCCCCCAGCAGTTCCATGAGTTCCATCCCATGGGCGGAGTCTGACCTATCATGTGCTCGCCCACTTTCAGGGTGAACACTTGCGATGCCTTTCCCTGAGCATTCTCTGCTGTTATGGTGAACGACAGGACACATGGCTTGTCGACTCTTCCGCTCAATGCACCTTCGTCCGAGAGCTGGAGGCCTGCTGGCAGGTCGTCGCAAGTGAACTTCATTGGCTTTTCACCCGACACAGGAAAGCGGTAGATGACAGGTGAACCGGGACTGACACCATACACAGGAGCGCCATTGAAGCGAGGTGTGGCTGGAGTCGGAGGCGTAAGTATGTATTTCAGCTGCTTGCTCTCGCTCAGGACCTTTCCCGTCTCCTTGTCGGTATAAGAAGCAGTGAGCAAACACATCTTATGCTTGTCGTAGGGAAGGGAGAAGCGTGCCGGTTTGTTTCGCTTGATGGAAAGTTTCTTGCTCAGGGACTTTACCTTTGCTCCTGTCTCGCGGTCGGTGAGTGTGACGTCAAGTGTTCCGCTGGCAGTCGAGGCGTAGGCACTGCTGATTTCAATATCGCAGTGCGACTGTCCGTTGTTCTCCTCGGTCAGTCGCATGGCAAGTCCTTCGGCTGCATTGGGGCAACGCAATGTCAGGGGTCGCCAGAACAAGCCGCCCGACCCGCCACGGTTATAGACGCGGACTGCTATCACGTTGTCTGCATCCCAGCGTATCACGCCCGACTTGATATCCACAGGATAGTCGCGAACGACATCAACGCCACAGAGGTAGCCGGAAGGGTCTGTCGGCATACGACCTGTGCTGCCAATCAGTTTGCCGTTCAGGTAGCACTCGTCCACATCGTCAGCCTTGGGCATGTGAAGAACGACGACATTCTGCTGGTCTGCACCAACGAGCAGGCTTTTGGGGATGGTCACATGAATGCGATACCAGCCGTATGCGTTGTTGTTGCGAGGGAAGCCTTGCTTGTCCCATTGCTTCGTGATGTCAATCTCGCTCCAAGAGGCATCGTCCACATCAGGCTTGGCCCAACTCATGTCGTCACCTTGCCGGTAGAGAGCCTTGCTGACGCTTACCTCCTGTGCTTGAGCACATAGTCCCCAAATGCAGCACAGTACGATTATAGTCCAGTTGTCCTTCATAATATATGTATATATGTTTATTTCTTGGCCAAGTACATTGTGCTGATGCCGAAGGTGAAGCGGCGCCACTCGACTTCTGCGAAGCCTGCTCTGTGCAGGATGCTTTCCATCTCTTCTGCCTGCGGGAAAGCTTCCATTGAGGCTGGCAGATAGGTGTAGGCGCTGTTGTCGTGGCTGACGAGGCGTCCGATGAGCGGCATCACGACGTGAGCATAAACCCAGAACAGTTGCTTCATCGGGAAACGCGGCGGCGGCGTGAGTTCCACGATGAGAAGGTGTCCGCCAGGGCGCAAGCAGCGTTGCATCTCTCGCAGTCCCTTGTCGAGGTCCTGAAAGTTGCGAACGCCATAAGCCGACGTTACGGCATCGAACGAACCATCTGGAAAGGACAGACTCATGCAGTCCTCGTGTTGGAAGGAGATAGTGTCCTGCAGCCCTTCTTGCTTGACTTTCTCCCTACCGACGCTCATCATACCTTCGGAGATGTCTGCCCCCGTGATGTGGCGGGGCTGGATGCGTCGGGCCATGAGCAAGGCGAAGTCGCCTGTTCCGGTTGCGATGTCGAGGATTTGCTGCGGCTCGTATTTGCCAAGAGCATCAACGGCTTTGCGTCGCCAACGACGGTCTATGCCGAGCGACATCAAGTGGTTCAGCTTGTCGTAGGTCGGTGCGATGCGGTCGAACATCTGCCGCACACTCTGCTTGTTTACCTCTTGTTGAGCCATTCTGTCACGTTCCTCTCGATGCGGCGGGCAATGTCGCCTTCGCTGTCGGCAGGTACAAACTTCTTGCCCACGATGTGTTCGTAGAGTTCGATGTAGCGGTCGGCCACACTCTGAGCGTATTCATCGGTAATCTCAGGCATGACCTGTCCGGGCTGATTCATGAAGTTGTGTTCGATGAGCCACTGGCGTACGAACTCCTTCGACAACTGCTTCTGGGGCTCGCCCTTCGCGAACTTCTCTTCGTAACCGTCGGCATAGAAGTAGCGGCTGCTGTCGGGCGTGTGAATCTCGTCAATGAGGATGACCTTTCCATCGCGCTTGCCGAACTCATACTTCGTGTCAACCAGGATGAGGCCCTTCGAGGCGGCTATCTCCGCGCCGCGCTGGAAGAGGGCACGCGTGTAGCCTACCATCGTCTCCCAATCTTCCTTGCTGACCAATCCTTGCTTGATGATTTCCTCGGCGGAGATGTTCTCGTCGTGACCTTCCTCAGCCTTTGTGGTCGGCGTAATGATGGGTTCTGGGAACTTCTGGTTCTCCTTCATGCCTTCCGGAAGCTTCACGCCGCAGAGTTCACGGCAGCCAGCTTTGTACTCGCGCCAAGCTGAGCCAGTCAGGTATCCACGGATAATCATCTCTACCCGGAAGCCTTCTGCCTTGAGGCCTACAGTCACCATCGGGTCCGGCGTTGCGAGTTTCCAGTTAGGCACGATGTCGGCTGTGGCGTCGAGGAACGAGGCGGCAATCTGGTTGAGCACCTGTCCCTTGAAGGGAATGCCTTTGGGGAGGATGACGTCGAAGGCCGAGATGCGGTCCGTAGCGACCATCACCATGAGGTCATCGTTGATGTTATAGACATCACGCACTTTTCCGTGATACACACTCACCTGTCCGGGCAGGTTGAAGTCAGTTCTTGTCAATGCTTTCATCTTCTTTCTGTTGTATTTTTTGTTGTGATTCGTAAGCTTCCACGATGCGCGTCACGAGTTTGTGGCGCACGATATCCTTCTTTGTGAGCTCGATGAAACCGATGCCTTTGATGTCCTTCAGGAGACCGAGCGCCTCGATAAGACCGGAGCGGACGCTGTGCGGAAGGTCGATCTGGGTAGTGTCTCCCGTCACAATCATCTTGGTGTTCATGCCCATGCGGGTCAGGAACATCTTCAACTGAGCTGAGGTTGTGTTCTGAGCCTCGTCGAGGATGACGACGGCGTCACTCAGTGTTCGGCCTCTCATAAAGGCAAGCGGCGCAATCTGAATAATGTTCTGTTCCATCATCTCGCGCAGTTTCTGAGTCGGAATCATGTCCTCCAACGCATCATACAGCGGCTGAAGATAGGGATCAATCTTCTCCTTCATGTCGCCAGGAAGGAAGCCAAGCTTCTCGCCAGCCTCTACTGCGGGGCGCGACAGGACGATTCGCCTTATCTCTTTATTCTTGAGAGCTCGAACGGCGAGGGCAATACTTGTGTAGGTCTTACCTGACCCTGCAGGTCCTACAGCAAAGACGAGGTCGTTCTCCTGATAGGCTTTGACGAGCAACTGCTGGTTGGTCGTTCGGGCACAAATCGGGCGGCCTGTCACACTATAGACAATCACGCCTTCAACGCCCTCACGTTCTGAGCGTTCGCCTCGCGTGATGTGGAGGAGTTCTTCCTCGGTCAGACTGTTGTACTTGAGGATGTGTTTCTGCAGTTTCTGCACGATTTCCTCGAAGGCACACATCTCCAACTCGTCGCCCATAACGTGGATGACGTTGCCTCGAGCCACGATGCGGAGTTTCGGATAAAGTGCCTTGAGCATCTGCATATTAGTGTTCTTCACACCATACAGAAGGAGCGGGTCGATGTCCTCGATAAGGATATGTTTTTCTATCATTCGCCAGTATTTTAATGCAAAAGTAATAAACTATTTTGAGATTTCCTCGATTTTGTGTACTTTTGTACGTCAAAAGTATGAGAAGACTCAAGAAAAAGATATTTTTAGGCCTTTTCGGAGGCACAGTTTTGCTGCTTGGAGCGGTAAGGCTGGCATTTCCTGAAGTGGCACGACCCAAGGGAAGTGAAGAAACTCAGCCTGTCGAGTCGTCCAACTTAACACGTCAAAATGATCAACTTAACGTGTCGAATTCATCAACTCAGCACGTTAAAAATTCAGAGCAGCCTAAGGGCGTGGAACTGAAGAGCTTGGCTCAAGACCCTGAAGACCGTGTGAAGTGGCATCCCGTCCGCAGCGTTTATTCCTATGCAGCCTGCTTTCCAGACGTCCAAGACGTGCAGATAGTCGCTGCAAGGAAGTGGGGCGTGAGCCCTGTTCGCGATAGGGAAGAGGCGGAACAGCGAAGGAAAGAGCTCGTTTATGTGGGTGCCAATCCGCTCTATACCATTGACAAAGGCATGACCCACAGCATTCCCTACCTCGTTCCTCGAGCCGCTCATCTGCTTTCGACGATAGGTCGCAACTATCTCGACAGCCTCTACATAAAAGGCATCCCTTTGCACAAAATCATCGTATCGAGCGTCCTGAGGACGGAAGACGATGTGGCCCGACTGACACAGCGCAATGGAAACGCTTCCGAACAGAGCTGCCATCGCTTCGGCACCACGTTCGACATCTGCTACAACCGTTATACAACGGTCTCTCCGCCAAACGGTCCCGAGCGTCGAGCCGTGCAAAACGACACCCTGAAATGGGTGCTGAGCGAAGTGTTGCGTGATATCCGCGAGCAAGAGCTGTGCTACATCAAGTACGAAGTCAAGCAGGGATGCTTCCATATTACCGTCAGATAGTTAAAAAAAGTTACCTTTGTTCCCATCGATTAAACTTTCCGACGCCTTCCTCGGTCAAAAGGGTGTGACAAGAACATAAGTAACATAACTAAATTAACCAAAATGAAAAAGACAATTATCGTGGCAGTTCTGGCTCTTTTGAGCAGTACCGCCGTCAGCGCTCAAGAGCGCATGAGTGCAGAACAACGTGAGAAAGCAATCGCCGAACGCATCGGAAGCGCAGCAGATCGCATGGCTAAGGACTTCGACCTGAAGGATGATGCAAAGAAGTCGTTTGTGGAAACCTACACAGCCTACCAGAAGGAAATGTTCGCAACCAATCAAAACCAAGGTCAACGCCTTGAGCAAAATGGTCGCGACGACGAGAAGAAAGAACTGACGAAGGAAGACGCAGAAGCAAGAATCAAACAGAACTTCGAACGCCAAGAGCAGCAGATTGCTACGATGCAGAAGCGCCTGGAGGTTCAGAAGAAGTATGTCGAGGAGTTCGGCAAGGTGCTCACTCCTCAGCAAGTGCTGAAGGTGCTCAACCCGCAGCGCGGACAGGGCAATCGCGACCAGATGCGTCGTAATGGCGATGGCAATAACGAGCGTCGCGGCAACTTCGAAGGCGGTCCGCGTGGTGGCGGCTTCGGCGGCGGCAATCGTGGTGGCGGCTTTGGCGGCCCTGGCGGCGGCTTCTAAGACACGTAAAAAACAAGGAAAGTAAAAGAAAAAAGTCCAAAGTCTTGCCGCTTTGGACTTTTTTTTGTAGTTTTGCAAGCAAAACTAACTAAAACATAAACAATGGGAAGAGTATTGATTATAGGAGCTGGTGGCGTTGCTACCGTTGCAGCTCACAAGGTGTGTCAGAATGCTGACATCTTCAGTGAAGTCATGATAGCCAGTCGCACAGAGAAGAAGTGCATTGCTCTGGCAGAAGTTCTTAACAAGAAGTATGGTACGAAGGTCAAGACGGCGCAGGTCGATGCCGACAGCGTGGGGCAACTTATCAGCTTGTTTGAAAGCTACAAGCCCGACATCGTGATGAACCTCGCCCTGCCTTATCAGGACCTTACCATCATGGAAGCCTGTCTGCAAACGGGTTGCAACTATCTCGACACCGCCAATTATGAGCCGAAGGACGAGGCGCATTTCGAGTATTCCTGGCAGTGGGCGTATCGCGAGCGCTTTGAGAAAGCCGGACTCTGCGCCATTCTCGGCTGTGGCTTCGATCCGGGTGTGACGAGCATCTTCACGGCGTATGCTGCCAAGCATCACTTCGATGAAATTCAGTATCTCGACATCGTGGACTGCAACGCAGGTAACCATCACAAGGCTTTCGCCACGAACTTCAACCCCGAAATCAACATCAGGGAAATCACGCAGAAGGGTCTCTACTGGGAGAACGGCAAGTATATCGAGACCGAACCGATGGAGATACATAAGCCCCTGACCTATCCCGGCATCGGGCCTAAGGAGAGTTACCTCCTCCATCACGAGGAAATCGAGTCGCTCGTCATCAACTACCCGACCATCAAGCGTGCGCGCTTCTGGATGACGTTCGGGCAGCAGTATCTCACGTACCTCGACGTCATTCAGAACATTGGCATGAGCCGCATCGACGAGGTGGAGTATAAGGCTCCCAAAGCCGACGGCAGCGGCGAGGCAGTCGTCAAGATTGTTCCCCTGCAGTTCCTCAAGGCCGTGCTGCCCAATCCGCAGGACCTCGGCGAGAACTACGACGGCGAGACCAGCATAGGCTGTCGCATACGCGGACTCAGGGGAGGCGACGAGCACACATATTATATATATAATAACTGCTCGCATCAGGCTGCATACGAGGAGACGGGCATGCAAGGCGTCAGCTACACCACCGGCGTGCCTGCCATGATAGGCGCGATGATGTTCCTCAAGGGACTCTGGAGCAAGCCCGGCGTCCACAACGTCGAGGAGTTCGACCCTGACCCATTCATGGAGCAGCTCAACACGCAGGGCCTGCCTTGGCACGAGATTCACGACGGCGACCTTGAACTTTAAGACCTTCGAAAACTGCTCTATGAAACGCTTAATACTTGTATTAGCCACATTATCCTGTGGAACTCTCCTTTGGTCACAAGAGATAAAGGTTGAGTTCTTTACACCTGGCATCGTGCATGTCGTGAAGTCGCCGAACGGCACACAGCCAAAGAGTCTTGTCGTGACGGCAAAACCCGAGCAGGTGGCTGTCGTAAGGAAAAGCAATACGTGGAAGAGCAAAGAGCTGACTGTTAAGTTGAATCCAACAACGAAATGCCTGACCTTCCTGACATCGAACGGAAAGCTCCTGCTTCAGGAAGCAGATGCTGACATCGGGAAAGGCGTACGCCAAGTGTTCAAGCTCGACAAGGACGAGGCAATCTACGGCTTAGGCACTATCCAGAACGGCAAGATGAACCGTCGCGGCGAGCACAAGCGCATGGAGCAATCGAACACCGAAGACTTCCAAAGCGTCGTTCAAAGCATCAAAGGATGGGGCATCTACTGGGACAACTACTCGCCCACGCAGTTCGACGACGACGAGAACGGCATGGCATTGACATCCGAGGCGGGCGACGCCATCGACTACTACTTTATGTACGGCGGCTCTGCCGATGGTGTCATTGCCCAGATAAGGCATCTGACTGGCGACGTCCCCATGTTCCCCTTGTGGACTTACGGCTTTTGGCAGAGCAAGGAGCGCTACAAGACGGCCAACGAGACGCTGGGCATCGTGCAACAGTACCGCAAGCTGGGCGTGCCCCTCGACGGCATCATCCAGGATTGGCAGTACTGGGGCTCGAACTATCTCTGGAATGCGATGGACTTCTTGGCTGAGGAGTTCGCCAACGGCAAACAGATGATAGATGATGTCCACAAACTTGGTGCGCACTTCATGATAAGCGTGTGGGCAAGTTTCGGCCCGATGACTAAAGCTTACCGTGAGCTGGAAGAGAAAGGCCTGCTCTTCGACTTCGAGACTTGGCCGCAGAGTGGCCTCACCTTTTGGCCGCCGCGCAAGGACTATCCCTCTGGCGTTCGGGTCTATGACGCATTCAGCCCTGAAGCTCGCGCCATTTATTGGAAGTATTTGAAAACGCTCTTCGATTATGGCACGGATGCCTGGTGGATGGACTCAACTGACCCTGACTGTTTTGACGGTTCGCCAGAAACGTATGCTCACAAGGCGGGGCAGGACGGCGGCACGTGGCGTTCGCTTCGCAATGCCTTCCCTTTAGAGACAGTTCGAGGCGTCTATCAGGCACAACGCAATGTCTCGTCGGACAAGCGCGTGTTCATTATGACACGAAGCAGCTTTGCCGGTCAGCAGCATTACGGTTCGAATATGTGGAGCGGCGACGTCACTTCCTCTTGGGACATGCTTCGCAAGCAAGTGCCAGCAGGCTTGAGCTTCTCGTTGACGGGCAACCCCAACTTTAACACCGACATCGGCGGCTTCTTCTGCGGCGCTTATAATACGCGAGGTCCGGCTTCGGCTCCACGAAACCCGCAGTATCAGGAATTATATGTCCGATGGATGCAATACGGTCTCTTCTGCCCAGTCTTCCGCAGTCACGGTGCCGACGCACCGCGTGAGATATGGCATTTTGGCAAACAGGGCGAGCCGGTCTATGATGCCATCGAGGCAACGATTCGCTTGCGCTACAGGCTCTTGCCTTATTTGTACAGCACAGCTTGGCAGGTGACAACTGGCAATGAGAGCTACCTGCGTCCTTTGTTCAGCGATTTCGCACAAGACCGCAATGTGTGGGACATGACGGACGAGTTTATGTTTGGTCGCAGCATCCTGGCTGCTCCTGTCCTCGACCCGCAATATACAGAGGAGAAGGTCGTCCGTGGCGAAGTGAATGCAGTGGATTGGACAGCGACCAAGACGGCTCAGAAGTATCTGCCGAAGGGTGTCGCTTGGTACGACTTTTGGACAGGCAAGCGCTATACTGGCGGACAGACGTTGAACGTGAAGACGCCGCTGAACCGCGTTCCGATGTTTGTTCGCGCCGGCAGCATCGTGCCTATGGGGCCCGTTATGCAATACGTTGGCGAAAAGACGTGGGACAACCTCGAACTGCGCATCTATCCTGGAGCCGATGTCACCTTCACGCTTTATGAAGACGAAGGCGACAACTACAACTACGAGAAGGGCGCATACACTACCATCCTTATCCGTTGGTCGGAGCGCGCAAAAACACTGACGATAAGCGAACGTAAAGGCAGCTATCCAGGCATGCTTCAAAAGCGACAATTTACGGTCGTCACTCCCGATGGCAGCTGTCAGGACGTCGAATATACCGGGCAGGAGTTGAAGATAAAGCTTTCCCATTCTGCCCATTAACCTAATTAAGCCTATAAAACCCATTAAAAACAATACGATTATGGCAAAGAAAGAAAACGAAACAGCTGCCTCTGGGCAGCAGAACGAGAAGCTGAAAGCGCTACAGGCGGCTATGGCGAAGATAGAGAAGGACTTCGGCAAAGGCTCTATCATGAAGCTTGGCGAAGAGAGAATCGACAACATACAAGTCATTCCCACCGGTTCCATTGCGCTGGACTATGCACTCGGTGTGGGCGGCTACCCAAGAGGGCGTATCGTGGAGATATACGGCCCTGAGTCGTCAGGCAAGACGACACTTGCCATTCATGCAATAGCAGAGGCTCAGAAGCAAGGTGGCATTGCTGCTTTCATCGATGCGGAACACGCTTTCGACCGCTTCTATGCAGCCAACCTTGGCGTTAACGTCGATGAACTACTTATTTCCCAGCCCGACAACGGAGAGCAGGCTCTTGATATTGCCGACCAGCTGATTCGCAGCGCGGCGGTAGACATCATTGTCATCGACTCTGTGGCTGCTTTGACTCCAAAAGCAGAGCTCGAGGGTGATATGGGCGACAACAAGGTCGGTTTGCAGGCTCGTCTGATGAGTCAAGCGCTGCGTAAGTTGACTGCGACTATCAACAAGACAAACACCACCTGTATCTTCATCAACCAGCTGCGCGAGAAGATTGGCGTCATGTTTGGCAACCCCGAGACGACTACCGGCGGCAACGCCCTAAAGTTTTACTCTTCTGTTCGCCTTGACATCCGCAAGTCGCAAAGCATTAAAGATGGCGACACCGTCATCGGTAACGAAGTGAAAGTCAAAGTGGTAAAGAATAAGGTGGCACCTCCCTTCCGTCGAGCCGAGTTCGAAATCATGTACGGCGAGGGCATCTGCCGCGTCGGAGAAGTCGTGGATTTAGGTGTCAACTTTGGCATCCTTGAAAAGAGCGGCTCGTGGTACAGCTACAATGGCAGCAAGCTCGGTCAGGGCAAGGAAGCTACGAAGGGTGTCCTCCGCGACAACCCTGAGCTTCAGGACGAAATCACGGCCAAGATTTACGAGGCGATGAAGGCAGGAAAAGCTTAGTCTGCGGACAAGAAAACAGATAAAAAGACAAGGGGCGGCACATCGGTCATGGCGGTGTGCCGTTTCTTTTATGTAGCGACGTCCTGAAACGGCACGTGTGATGTTAGCCAACATCAAGTGTGATATTAGCTAACTTCATGTGTGATGTTTGACGACTTCACGTGTGATGTTTTTTCACTTTCCGGCACAAAGCCGTCGAGAAAGCCTGTCGGTTTGCCAAAAAATCGCTATCTTTGTACGATTTTTTACCTTTGGGGTTAGCTTTTTCTGCCTTTGAGGGGTATTATAGGTAAAGGAGTGATGGAACGCGAGACCGTAAAGAGGCTGTTCATGCAGCATTACGCACGGATGCAGAGGGTGGCGCGCACCCTGCTCTACGACGTGCAGGAGAGCGAGGATGTCTGTCAGGACATCTTCGAAAGCCTGCTTCGTGGCGAGACGGTTCTCGTGCCGGGGACGGAGGAGCGATACCTGATGACGAGCGTCCGGAACCGTTGCCTGAAGCGGCTCAGGCATGAGAGCGTAACAAAAGCCAGCCCCCTCCCAACCTCCCCCGAGGGGGAGGAGAGCGGGGACGACAGGCTGGATGACATCGTGGAGTTCGTCGTCAGTCATCTTTCGGAACGCGAGCAGCGCATCTTCAACCTGCGTTTCGCGGAAGGTTGCAGCTACGAGGAGATTGCCGCGGCCGAGGGCATCAGCAAGGTTGCCGTGTGGAAACACCTCTCGCACGCCATCACGGAAGTCAAGAAACACTTTAACCCCAGAAGCTTATGAAACGTTTAGACGATAAGCACCTGCTGATTGACATGCAGGAACATCCTGAGAACTACTCCGACGAGCAGCTTGAAAGGATGATGGCTGAGCTGGATAAGGAGCCGGATACAGAAGCTGCGTGGCAGAAGACCCTCTCTAACTCTCCCTTAAAGGGAGAGGACTCCCTCCCTTTAAGGGAGGGCTGGGGTGGGTCTTTCTTCCGCAGGATTGCGGCGGTCTTCACTGCCATCGCCTTCCTCGGCATCATGTCGCTGGCCGGTTATCGTGCCTTCTTCTATAAGACGACAACGGACAACAGACCGCAGACAACCGACACGACGGCCGTCAAGACTGAGCGCTTCTACGTCGATGTGCAGGATGGCGACACCATCTTCCGCTTCGAGAACATCCGCCTGGACAGCATCCTCGCCGTAGTCAGCAGGCATTACGAGCGTCAGGTCGTCTGGGGAGACAAGGACCTGGCACGTCTGCGCTTCTACATCACCTGCCGTACCTCGCACACGCTCAGAGAGTTTGTGGAGATGATGAACATGTTCGACGGCCTCCGCATCACGCAGGACCTCGACATCCTCTACGTTGAATCTGACGAGAAGAAGGAGGGCGCGAAATGAAAAGGGCAGTCTTATACCTTATTATATATATAGGTTTCGGCCTGAGCCTCTCGGCGCGCGACCTGACGTTCCGTGGAGAATCGCTCGCCTACGCACTCGCCACTCTGCGCGACATGCAGACGGAATACACCATCAACTTCATCGCGAACGACCTCGAGACCCTTCCCGTCCACGCCAGCCTCAATGGTCTCTCGATGATGGACGCTATCAAAAGACTCTGTCAGGGACAGCCCGTCAAGGTGAAGATAAAGGATAAGCAGGTCTTTGTGCAGTACGACCGCAGCTACAAGCCACGCACCATCCGGCTCTCCGGCACGGTCTGCGATGCCCGGACGCGCGAGTTACTGATGGACGCGAAGGTGGAACTCCTGGCCGAGGACAGCACGCTCATCGACTCGGTGCGTGCCAGGCAGTCCACCTTCTACTACGACGATAGCGGCCGCCAAGTGGACTTCGACACGCCGCGCTACAACATAGAGGTGCCCGCTCTGCCCCGCCACTACATCTTCCGCATTTCGATGGACGACTATCGGACCGTTTGCTTCGACTACGTCGTGGACCGTGTGGGCCGACGGGAAACGTGGCGCAACGTCGCGCCCTTCTATCTGCACAAGGTTTCGAAGACCCTCCAGGAGGTGACCGTCAAGGCATCTCGCGTCCGATTCTACTTCAGGGGCGACACCATCGTGTACGATGCCAGCCAGTTCCAGCTGGCGGAAGGCTCGATGCTCGACGCCTTGCTCCGTCAGTTGCCGGGCGTCGAGCTCAAGAGCGACGGGCGCATCTACCACAACGGCAAGTTCGTGGACGACCTCTTGCTGAACGGCAAGGACCTCTTCAAAGGCAGTCGGAAGCTCATGCTCGAGAACCTGCCGGCCTACACGGTGAAGGACGTGGCCGTCTATGACAAGCAGACGGAGGAGAACGAATGGCTCGGGCGGACCGACGAGAGCAGTCAGCACCACGTCATCGACGTGCGTCTGAAGCGTGAATACATGGTCGGCTGGATAGCAAACATCGAGGCCGGAGCAGGACTTCGGCAGGACGAGACGCCCTACCTGGCACGCCTCTTCGCCATGCGGAGCGACGAGCGGTCGAACATACGCTTCTTTGCCAAAGCCAACAACCTGAACGACGAAGGCTCGTTCGACATGGTCTGGGGCGACGGATGGCAGCCCGACAGGTCCGGCAAGCTGAGCCGCAACGAGATGGCCCGCGTGGATGTCAACCTGATGTCGGACGACAAGAAGCGCGATTACTTTGTCTATGTCGAGGCGCATCACGCGAAGGAATGGCAGGACACGCGCACCACGACGCAGACCTTCCTGCCCGACGGCGACACCTACGACTACGGCTTCGCGGGCATGAAGAACGAAGAGTGGGACGTCTCGACGTGGCACCGCTTCATCTATAAAGGCAATCGACTGCGGACACAGGCAACGGCCGATGCCCGCTACCGCTACTTCCGCAACTCTTCCGGCAGCACGTCGGCCCTCTTCTCTGCGCCCGTGGAGGTCAGCCACCAGTTGCTCGACGACCTCTTCTCCCCGACATCTTCACGCCCCAACCTGCGCGACACGCTCATCAACCGACAGCTCCGCGAGAGCAAAGGCACGGGGCACGACATCGAGGCAAACGCCGGCCTGTTCGAGACAAAGAAGATAAAGGGCACGGGCGACTTCCTGAACTTCGGCATAAACGCCAGCTACAAGGAGAACGCAAGGCAGGAGTTCAGCCGACAGCAGACCCTCTCTAACTCCAAGACCCTCTCTAACTCCCCCTTAAAGGGGGAGGACTCCTCCCTCCCTTTAAAGGAGGGTTGGGGAGGGTCTCCTGCTTCTCTGTTCCGCCACCAGTTTGTCGACGCCCCGCCTCGCAGCAAGTTCGAACTCAATCCCTTCGTTCAATATACATTCTCCCTTGGCGAACACTACCGCCAATTGCTGCTTGGCTACAGCTTTAACCACAGCAATCGGCGCGAGCAGGAGAGCATCTACCGGCTCGACCGCCTGCCGAATGCCGACTCAAGCTTCTCTAAACCCATCGACTTGCTGCCCAGCGTGACCGAATACAGGCAGGTCTTCGACCGCGCGAACAGTCATCTGGCGCATTACATCGACAATACAAGCGACATTTGGGCCGACTTCAAATACGGTTTGGGGCAGAAGGAGTGGGGGCAGTTCTACCTTGATTTCAGGATTGATGCTACGCTGAATGCGCAACGACATGCCTACGAGCGAGACGCCATCGACACCCTTCTCCACCGTTTCAGCCCGACGTTCCAATTTAAGACAAAGCCCTGGCTGAGGACTAAGGACGGTCATCATGCCGGACTCGAAGTGCGGGTGAGGAGCGAAGCACCCGACCTCTTGAACGAGGCAGGCATCGTCGATGACACAGACCCCATGAACATCCGCATCGGCAACCCTGACCTTCGATACGCCATCCGCACCGACGCGGTCCTGGACGGCAACCTGTATTCGATGAACAAGCGTATGCACAACCGCCTCGACCTCAGCTACGGCTTCACACACAACGCGATAAGCATGGGCCAGATCTACGACCGCGCGACCGGCCGACGCACGTTCTGCCCCACGAACGTCAACGGCAACTGGGACGCTTCGGCCAAGCATACCATCAACTACAGCTTTGGTGACGGCAAGAAGCACAGCGCCAGCATGGTCACGCAGTTCAGTTATAGGAACAATGTTGACCTTTTATTTAATGAAGAATTAAGAGTGAAGAATGAAGAATTTGCTACCGCCGTGCCTACTTCTTCATCTCCTATCAGTTCGGCAGGCAATTCTTCATTCTTCATTCTCCCCTCTTCATTAAGGTCTGTCGTCCGCACAGCTAGCCTTTCTTTCTCGCCCAAAGTGAGTCTTTCGCTGGGCAAACATACCATCGGCTTCTCGTCGGATGTGGCGTGGAACCGTTACACGAGCGACCGCTCGACGTTCCAGAACATCAACGCCTGGCAGTACCGCATCGGCGCGGACGCTATCGTCCACCTGCCCTGGAAGTTCGACCTCACCACCGACCTCACGCTCTATGGCCGAACGGGTTATGCCGACGCGAGCCTCAACACCAACGACGTCGTCTGGAACGCCCGTCTGGCCCGTGCGCTCTTCAAGGGCAAGTGGGTCGTCATGCTTGATGGCTTCGACATCCTCGGGCAGTTGAGTAATGTCACGCGCACAATCAATGCACAAGGCCGCACAGAGACTTACACCAATGTTCTGCCGCGATACGGCCTCCTGCACGTCATCTACAAGTTCCAAAAACAGCCGAAGAAGAAATGAAGATTGCCGTTCTGACGTATTTGCAATCCACCCCGAACTGGCAAAGAAAAAGCCCGAGAAGTCTCGGGCTTTATGCTGTGAAAGAGAGTCTTTCTGTTACTTGGCGTAGGCGATGGAGCGTGTTTCTCGGATGACCGTTATCTTGACCTGTCCGGGATACGTCATTTCGTTCTGAATCTTGGTGGCAATCTCGCTGCTCAGCAACTCAGTCTGCTTGTCGTCGATCTTGTCGGCACCGACGATGACGCGCAACTCGCGACCTGCCTGAATGGCATACGTCTTGACCACACCCGGGTGGCTCATGGCGATGTCTTCCAAGTCCTTGAGACGCTTGATGTAAGCCTCTACAATCTCGCGACGGGCACCGGGACGGGCACCGCTGATGGCGTCGCACGCCTGCACGATGGGAGCAATCAGCGTTGTCATCTCCATCTCATCGTGGTGTGCGCCGATGGCGTTGCAGATCTCAGGTTTTTCCTTGTACTTCTCGGCCAACTTGGCGCCATAGAGAGCGTGTGGCAGATCGGGCTCCTCGTCGGGCACTTTGCCGATGTCGTGCAACAGTCCGGCGCGCTTTGCTTTCTTCGGATTGAGACCGAGTTCGCTTGCCATAACGGCACAGAGATTGGCAGTTTCGCGAGCGTGCTGCAGGAGGTTCTGGCCGTAACTGCTACGATATTTCATCTTGCCTACGATGCGAACCAGCTCAGGATGCAAGCCGTGTACGCCCAGGTCGATAGTTGTGCGCTTGCCCACCTCGAGAATCTCCTCGTCGATCTGCTTCTTTACCTTTGCCACCACTTCCTCGATGCGAGCAGGGTGTATGCGGCCGTCGGATACAAGCTGGTGCAGAGCCAGGCGGCAAACCTCGCGTCGGATGGGGTCGAAAGCACTGATGACGATGGCTTCGGGGGTGTCGTCGACGACAATCTCGACGCCGGTAGCCGCCTCGAGGGCTCGGATGTTGCGGCCCTCGCGACCGATGATGCGTCCCTTCACCTCGTCGTTGTCGATGTGGAACACCGTGACGGAGTTCTCGACTGCTGTCTCGGTAGCGACGCGTTGGATGCTCTGGATGATGATGCGCTTGGCTTCCTTGGTTGCCGTCATGCGTGCATCGTCCATAATATCGTTGATGTATGCGGCGGCGTTCGTCTTGGCTTCGTCCTTAAGGGATTCGATGAGACGCTCGCGAGCCTCTTCAACGCTGAGGCCTGAGATCTCCTCGAGTTTCGTTCGCTCCTGATTGATGAGGTCAGAGAAGCGAGCGTTGACTTCCTCTTCCTTTTTCTCGAGAAGCGCCTGCTGTGTCTCCATACGCTGACGCTGTGCATCGGCTTCCTGCTTGCGGCGTGTCAATTCGTCCTGTTTCTGGTTGAGCTGCATCTCACGTTGCTTGATGCGGTTTTCGCTCTGCTGTATCTGCTGATTGTGCTGGCGCACCTCCTTCTCAAGCTCGGTGCGCTTGCTCAGGAACTTCTCTTTTACCTCAAGCAGCTTTTTTTGCTTGATGACTTCTGCCTCCTTCTCGGCTGTCTCGCGGGCCTCTTCGGCAAGAGCCTTCCTTTTTGCAGGCACAATGACGAAGTACCAAATCCCAACAAGGGCAAAGAACAATACGATAGCAACCAGAAGGGCAACTATGATATCAATTGTCATGAATAATAAAATGGTTAGATAAATGTTAATATTCGGGGTCACTTAATCTCACTTCTTGATGAGTGCGGCCTCGACTTCCGAAAGCAGCGGGCGGAGAGCCTGCAGGATGGGCTCTGAATCGTTGACGGTCTCCTGACGTTTGCTCTGCACGGCAATGTCGAGGATTGTCATCAACAAATACATCTCGGAACTTTGTCCGGGATAGCTACTTGTATAGAAGTTGAACCTCTCCTTGATAAGTTTTTCAGCCTGACGATAGACATATTCTTCGTCACGCTTGATGGTCATGGGTAAAGTCCACGAACCGAATCGGAGAGTTATTGAAAGGGTGTCATCCATAACGTGTTATTCTGTTACTTTAAGCATGGAGATGCACCGGTCAATATCGCGCACCATCGTTCTTATACGGCCGCGCATGTCTTTGATATCGTTGTCGGCCATATCGATGTATTTCGCCATCTTAAGACGGCTGTATTGTTGTTTGAGTTCTTCGTTCTGAGCCTGAAGCTTCAGTATTTCATCATCTTTTTCGCCGAGTTGCTTGCGCAGTTTATCCTGCTCTTCCTGCAATTGTCCCTGTTGCAGGATGAGCTGTCTGACACGCGTCTCAAGCTGTTTGATGAGGTCTTTCAGTTCCTGATTCATGACGAATTAACTCATTTTGCGGGCAAAGATAATACTTTTTTTCTTATTATGCAAGTTTATTGCTCACTATTTTTCTTTGGCTCCTTCTTTGCAAGCATCACAATGGTGTGTACGTATTCCGTCATCCACTGTTCTGAATAGCCAAGCACTGCTTGGTATTTGCGGACAGCGACGCAGGCTCGGCGCACGCCTTCGTCTTTCCAATCGTTCTTCGTAAGTACCTGATGGACCTGCTTTGCAGTCATCTCGCGAAGGGCTCCTTTGAAGAAACTGGGCAGTCGCATTTTCCATTGCATAAGGTTGCCCATCAGCATCATAAGGTCCTGGCTGAAGCCTTGGAATTGGACGAGGTAGCTCTGGGCATCCTGTATTTTGCGGCAGTGCTTGCGGATGCTGGCGTCAATCTCTGTGAAGAACGAATCGCTGACACCATAAATGCTTTGCATGAGCTTGCGGCAGTGCTTCTTCTCGGCAATACCAAGCTTGTTGTTGATGGTCGCCACATGGTATGTCTGCTTGAAGATGCGCAGGTCGGGCAACGCACTGAGGTTGTTGATGCCGATCTGCGCTGCCATCACAGCCTGATAGTACACGCGGATGAGGAGCATGAAGTCCTCCATACCGCCTGCCTTTGTCTGAGAATTGTCTTTGTTCTTGCCAAAAAGTTTGCTGAATATAGACATGATGTTTAATTACAATTTAACTATTTACGATTTGCGAAGTTCATATTATATATAATCAATGGTCTTAGCTCTCGATTTGCTTAGCAGAGTGCCGAGACGCTGCAGCATTATACGCACGTCGAGCCAGAAGCCCCAATTCCCGTAGTACCAGGCGTCTGCCTTCGTGCTGCCTTGTGTCTGCGACGGAAGGTGATAGTTCGTGATGCCCGCCTTGATGTGATTGTCGGAAACGAATAGTTGTCTCATTTCGCGGCGATACTCAGGGTATTGTTCCGGTCGCATCATCTGTGAACCCACAATTGTCATGCTGCCCCACAGCACGCAGAGGAATTGCGGCAAGAGTTCCAGACCAGTATGTGTGAGGAACTTGCCGAAGGGAAAGTACCCGGGATCATTGATGCCTTCGAGGAAGGAAGGTGCTGCCTCGTAGTGCCGTGTGCGGAAGGTCAGGCAAAGGAAGGTTTTGCCGTTCATGCCGCACATATGTCTCGCCGTGAAGACGGGACCTCGGCTCTGCCGCTTGATGCAGATGTATGCAATGAGGGCAAAGACGGGGAAGACTGTGAGAAGAACGATGAGGCTCAGCACAATGTCCATGAGGCGCTTGATAGTTCTGTTGAAGAAGCTTTGCAGGGGAGGTTTTGCAGCCGAGAGGACGTTGGTGTTGCCACGGAGCTCGCTCTCCATCGCTTGGTTCATTGCCATGACGGGCTGCGGAAGGATGTGAAGCACGATGCCTTGCTTGCGACACGTGTGTGCAACGTCTTCATACTCTTTTGCCGACAATACGGATGGTGCACAATAGACGCTCTCTGTCGAGGGGTGTTCTAGGAGATACGCTTCAAGCTGTTGTGCCGTCTGTTCTTCGAGGCGAGCCAGTTTCAAACCGTACGTATTTTTTTGCAAGGCTTGCTGCTGCCAGGCAGTCTCTTCGTCGCAGAGGATAACGCCGTGCTCGCTGTGACGAATCGAATAGTGTATGAACCATCGGTTAAGGATGAGACGTTCGATGGTCAGAGCGACACAGAAAAGAATCCATGCTGGCAGCAGGAAGTAGTGTTCACGTGGAATGGCAGCGGAAAGAATGCCGACAGCCAAGGCCGTCTTCATGGCCTGAGCCACTACCTCGTCGCGGCGGGCGGTACGGCTGAAGGTGACATTGGGGATGAAGCGTACGGCGATGATGAGCAGCACAAGGCCAATCCCGATGCGCAGCAGCCAATCGCGATATCCGCAGCCTGCGGAAGATGCAGCCGCCTGCAGGCAAATTGCCCAAATGAGCGCTTCAATCAAAAGTGTAATGCTGTCGCGTAGCCAATGCCGTTTCATGCGCCCAACCGATATGTTTGCTTTGCTTTTGTTCATTGTTCCTGACGGAGAGAGATGCATCGCATGCACATACATCGTATGCAAAGTTACAACATTTTATGCGATAAATGGCAAGGAATAACATAGAAATCGTCGAGAAAGATAATTTTTCGCGCAATTCCTTTAACTTTATTACAATTATTCGTATATTTGCACGCTGATTGGTTAATAACGCAATTAAACAATTAATCTTTTGCTATATGGCAGAATACGTTTCTAACGAAGAATTACAGAAAGAAGAAGAGTCCGGTGGTATTTCTCTCTCCGCGATATGGACTATCATCGTGCTTAACTGGCAGTGGATACTGCTTTGCGTTTTTATTGCCCTTTGTTTGGCTTTTTGCTATCTGCGTTACACGAGACCGGTATATACTTCAGCGATGAAGGTGCTGATTAAGGACGACGAAGGTAAACGCTGGTCAAGAGGCGGACAGATGAACCTGGAAGAGATGGGTATCATCTCGAATAGTAATGGTTTTGATAACGAACTTGAGATTCTGACGAGTACCAATGTGAACAGTCGCGTGGTGAAGTCGCTGAAACTCTATGTCAACTATGCCATTCAGGGTCGCTTGAAGAAGACGGAGATGTACCAGAATAATCCCATCATTGTCGATATGCCCCAACATCAGCTTTCGGTGTTGAAGACGCCCATCGAGCTGGAGATGACCAGATTGGACAAGGGCTTGCATGTTTCCGGCAAGGTGAGAATGGCGGGGCAGGAAGACCCAGTTACTTTCGAACACGACGTCAAGAAGTTGCCAGGCAGCATCAACACGCCTATGGGCGTTATTATCTTCCAGCAGAACCCGGGAACGAAATGGAAAGACGAGAAGCTGTATGCTACGATTCTCCCCATTGAGACTGCTGCCCGCATATATAGGAGCAAACTCTCTGCGGGAGCCACCAGCAAGTTCACCACTGTGGCACAAGTCTCCTTTACGGATACGCAGGTGGGGCGTTCGCTCGACTATTTGAATGAACTCCTCAAGTGCTACAACGACGATGCCAATGAGGATAAGAACGAGGTGGCAATGAAGACGGGCGACTTCATCAAGGCTCGTATCGACGATATTCGTGGTGAGCTTGACGTTACGGAAGGCGATTTGGAGCAGTACAAGAAGAGCAACGCCCTTATCAACCTGACCAATGATGCCACGACGGCTCTCTCGAGCACGACTGAGTACCAGAAGAAGCAGGTTGAGTTTGAGACACAACTCAACCTCATCAATGCGCTGGTCAACTATGTGAACAATCCTGCCAACGCGATGCAGGTCATCCCGGCTAACCTTGGCCTTGCAGACGCCAACCTCAACGGACTCATCAGCAAGTACAACGACGGTGTGCTTCAGCGCAATCGTTTGCTCAAGTCGTCGGGCGAGGACAATGCCGTCGTTCAGCGCATCACGGCTCAGCTCGAAGAGATGTGGCCGTCAATCAAAATGAGCCTCGATGCCATCCGCAGCGACGTGATGACGCAGAAGGCTGGTGCTGACAGGCAATACAGCATGTACAGCAGCCGCATCAGCAGCACGCCGACGCAGGAGCGTGCTCTCACCAATCTGGACCGCCAGCGCGAGATCAAGGCAAACCTTTACCTGATGCTTCTGCAGAAGCGTGAGGAGAACTATATCTCTCTTGCCAGCACTGCAGCCAAGGCACGCATCATCGACTCGCCCCAGTACAGGGGACAGGTTGCTCCAAAGTCCAACATCATCTGGCTCATTGCCTTGCTGCTCGGTCTTGGCTTGCCAATAGCCTTCTTCTATTTGAGGGATTTGCTCCGCTACCGCATCCAAGGACGCGAGGACGTGGAAAAGCTGACGAAGATAAGTATTCTGGCAGACATCCCATTGGCTGGCAAGTTGGTGGATGGCGAGAAGGCGCTTGTGGTTCGCGAGAACACGAACGACTCGATGGAAGAGGCGTTCCGAGGCTTGCGCACCAATCTGCGCTTCATCCTCGAGTCGGGCGAGAAAGTTATCCTTTGCACCAGTTGTATTCCTGGTGAGGGCAAGACGTTCGTCTGCACCAACTTGGCGATGTCTCTGGCGCTGATGGGCAAGAAAGTCATTGTCGTCGGTCTCGATATCCGTAAGCCCAGACTCGTAAAACTCTTTGGTATACCCGCCGACAAGAAGGGCATTACGACCTTCCTCTCTGGCAGTGACCAGACATACGAGGCTCTTGAGCAGCAGATTGTACACGGTGTGGCGAACAAGAACCTCGACGTGCTGCCCGCTGGCATCATTCCGCCAAACCCGGGTGAGCTCATTTCGCGCGAGCAGCTCGACAAGGCCATTGAGCTCCTCGAGGAACACTACGACTACGTCCTGCTCGACACACCGCCCATTGGACTCGTCAGCGATACGCTCTCCATCGGTCGTGTTGCCGACATGAGCCTCTTCGTATGTCGCGCCGACTACAGCCCGCGTTCGAACTTCGACCTCATCAACAGTCTTAAGAATGAGGAGAAACTGCCGAAGGTCAACCTCGTGCTCAATGCCGTTGATATGCGTAAGAAGAAGTACGGCTACTACTATGGCTACGGCAAGTATGGCAAGTACGGTGAATACGGCAAGTATGGCTATGGTTACGGCCGTTACGGTCATTATGGTATCTACGGTCAGTATGGTGCTCATCAGAGCAAAGAGCATACAGAGAAATAACGAAATCTGAAACTCCCAATAGGGGGAAATAAAACGCCGCACGCGGGGATTGCAATCTCCGCGTGCGGCGTTGGTCATCTCCGCGTGCGGCGTTTAAATTTCCGCATGCGGCGTTTTTTGACCCCCTTAGAGGCCAGCACTGATATAGTAGCGCGGACCGGCCAGGAAATAGTTCATGTATGCTTCGGCTCGCATGACGGCAGTGGCGAGGTCGTCGCCCTTTGCCAGATGCGTCGCAATGGCGCTTGCCAAAGTGTCGCCGGTACCATTGCGGTCGTCGAGCACCAGTTTCTTCTTCGGATGCGGCGTGAGCGTCTCGGTTGTTACGTCGTAGAGATAATCTACGAGATACTTGCCCTCTTCCACACTTTTCACCAACACACTGCATCCCCACCCGGCAAGCTTCTTCAGGTCAGCCTCGGGGTCCGTTATCGCCTGCCCCAGCAGGAACTCTGCTTCGCGAACGTTTGGCGTGATGAGTGTGGCGAGTGGAAACAACTCATTCTTGTAAGCCGCAATCGCTTCGTCGCTGACCAACTGCTCGCCGGCAAAATTCACGATGACCGGGTCGATGAGGATGGGCTGCCGGTTGTAGCGTCGCAACACACCGGCTACGGCGCGTATAATCTCCTCCGTCGGCAGGATGCCCGTCTTGATGCAATCTGCACCGACAGTGCTTAGGAACGATTCCGCCTGCGAGACAATTAAGTCCGTCGGCAAGTGGTGAATGCCCTTGATTCGGTTTACGTCTTCGTCCACAATACATGTCAGCGCCGCCGCCGCCCAGCCCTCGCAGCGAGTTATCGCTTTGATGTCCGCCTGAACGCCCGCACTGCCCAAAGGTTCGCTCCCAGCAATAAGAAAAACCTTGCCTGTATTTACTTTCTTCTCCATACGGAGCGCAAAGTTACGAAAAAAATCGTATATTTGTACCCGCAAAGCGATATATAATATAATAATGTATAGAAAAAACGTCATAATACTGCTCGCTGCAATTCTTTGCAGCCTCTCCATTAGTGCACAACCTTTGATAAGGCACTCCCCACTTCGCGGACACCATCATACCCAACGTCTGCCGGGCGTCAACGAACGCCGTCTGGCACGACTCGAGAAGATGCGCGAAGCTAACGTCGCACGTCGCCACCGCCAGGGACCTTGGCGCGCACAGACCGTTCCCGAGACTCAGAAAGGACTTGTCCTGCTCGTGGAGTTCTCCGACGCAGGCGGCAAATTGAAGTCCGGCGCTGCAACACAGTGGAACAACCGTTTCAACCAAGAAGGCTTCTCGCAGTATAACCACATCGGCTCTGTGCGCGACTACTTCCGCGAGCAGAGCTATGGCCTGTTGACCATCGACTTCGACGTCGTCGGCCCACTCACGCTTTCCAAAACCCGTGAATACTATGGCTCGGCCCCGAACAGCAACCTCGACGACCGCGCAGCCGAAATGGTCATAGATGCACTGGCGCTCGCCGACTCGCAAGTCAATTACGCCGACTACGACTGGGACGGCGACGGCTATGTCGACCAGGTCTATGTCATTTATGCCGGTGTGACTTACTACGACTCGCCTGGCTACATCTGGCCCCACGAATGGGACCTCTCCAGTGCAAGGACTTGGGGCAGCGGATCTGGCAGACAAAGGAAGGACGGCGTCTACATCGACACGTATGCCGTCTCCAACGAACTTGCCAACGCCTCGACCCTCGAAGGCATAGGCACCGCTTGCCATGAATTCAGCCACTGTCTCGGATATCCTGACTTCTACGACACCGACTACACGGGCGGCACGGCAGCACAGAACTGGGACGTGCTTGACGGCGGCAGCTACAACGGACCGCAAGGCATCGGAGAAGTGCCGTCGCCATACACCGCATATGAGCGCTGGGTTGCTGGCTGGATAGACCTTATCCCCTTGGACGAGCCGTGTAAAGTTATCGGCATGCCTGCCATCAACGAAGAAGGCGTGGCATATATCATCACCAACACCGGAAACACCAACGAGTACTACGTTCTGGAGAACCGCCAACAGAGAACTTTCGGAACAGGCAATCGTGGGCACGGACTCATGGTGTGGCATATTGATTATGACCGTACGGCGTGGAACAACAACACCGTCAACCAGGATAAGAACCATCAGCGCATGACATTCCTTCCCGCCGACGGGCAAGTGGGAGTTCTCAGGCGCAATGACGATGGCTCCTATCAGTATGATATCTCTGCCGACGACGAGGCTGGCGACCCCTATCCCGGCAGGGTGGGGGTGGACGAGGTGCAACCGCTCACCTGGTTCATCAAAGAGAAGAATGGCACTAAGACGCATCCGAATCTCATTCACGGCATAACAGAAACAACTGACGGCAAGATAAACTTCATCTATGGCAACCCCGTTATTCTGGCAACGCCGGAATTCATGCCCCCGACAGGCATCTCGGATATCTCGTTCACCGTCAACTGGCTGCCCGTTGAGGGTGCGACAAGCTACACGCTGCAAGTCGAGACGATGGACAACGCGCCAGCTCCCGCAACAGTCCTGGAGGAAGACTTTTCCAAGTTCAGCAGCGTCTCAGACGGCTCTTCGGTCACCAACAGCCTCCTGAACAAATACACGCAGACAGCAGGGTGGTCGGCATCAGGGCTCTTCGGCACGGGCGGCGATGCCGTGCGTATCTCGTCCGGCCAAGTGTGCGGATACCTTATGACGCCAGCCTTGCAGAATGAGGCAGGGCAACTCGTCGTGGAGTTTGAGGCAGCCTATTACAACACAGACAACAGCAGCGTCGTGGTTTCTGTGCTCGACGGCAATCAGACCATCAGTTCGCAAACCGTTCAACTCTCTTCAGAGAAAGACACTTACACTTGTACCTTCGAGAGTGTTCCTACAGGTTGTAAGGTCAAGTTCGGTTCGACAGCGGTAAAGAAGCGCTTCTATCTTTATAATGTTAACATTATGGACATGAGCGGCGAAGGCGGAAGCATTGAAACATATGCAGGCCTGACCGCTACTTCTTTTGTCGTAGGACCGATAAATTCCGAGATGTATTATTATCGTGTACAAGCTGTATGCGATGACGGCACTTCGGAATGGACCGACTGGATGAACATCGATATGGCATCTCCTATACAGGACTTGTCGCAGTCCATGGACAAATCCAGCGCTGACGTGCTGTACGACCTCTCGGGGCGTCGCTTGCAAAATGTCCCGAAACGAGGGCTCTATATCCGGAACGGCAGAACCTACCTGCTGCGTTGAACGGAGTGTGACTTTTTCTTTACATTTTTCGCAAAAACAGTATGCGGGAAATGTCGTCGCCTTTAGCTGAGATTGAACGCGTCTCGCGAGGAAAAGTCAGGCGCAAAGCAACGAAAATCTCAACGACGCACATTGAAATTAGAAATGCCGCACGCGGAAATCGTCATCCTCGCACGCGGAAAACGTCATCCCCGCAGGCGGAAATTACAATCTCCGCCTGCGGCGTTTTTAACATTTGCTCGCGAATCCTGGAAGCCCCTCTGTATGAGTGGGTTGTGACACGGACTAGAATCTTGTGTCCAAAAAGTGGCAATCCTCGTTTTTTGTTATCATGAATTCTGCCCCCAGAAACAAAGAAAACGCGTGGTGCATGAGCGGGTTGCTAATATGATTCTCGCTGACCAAAATCTTTACAAATTTCAATTGATTTGTAGGGGTCGGAACCTAGTGTTGGAGAAAGAAATGCCATGTCGTGGGGCAGAAGATCCGGATTTCGTGGGCCGAAATGACCTCAAATTCCCACTTTTTCGTCGTTCTCGCCGATGAACAAATTTTTTTGTGCCCAAACGCGGCAAAACTCACCCCAAAATGCCCTTTTGTTGCATAAAATTAACCTTATTTTGTTAAATATCCTTAAAAAGGGCCTCTTTCTTTATAGTATATGATGCAGTTCAATTAAAAAAATGTAAATTTGCTCTGTTGAGTGCGTACAATGACTCAAAACGAGACGAAAAAGCAACAAAAACAACAAAAAACTAAATAAAACAATGCGTATGACAAACCGTTTAAGCAAATGGAGCAGACACTCCTCAAGGGTGGTATGTCTGCTAATGGCTTGCGGGCTGATGTATGCTTGTAAAGATGAGTTCATCCTGGACGATGAGAAGCCCAGCTGGCTCAATTCAAGCATCTACGAAAGCCTTGAGCAGAAAGGTAATTTCAGGACATATCTGAAGTTGCTGGCCGACAAGGATGTTAATCCCGAGGGCGTGCGCACCCTGACTGATGTGCTGAGCCGAACAGGCTCAAAGACAGTCTTCGTGGCAAACGACTCCGCATGGGATGCCTTCTTTGCTGCCAATGCTCTGCTGCCCGAAGCAAACCCTTGGCACTATGCCACAAGTTATGAGAAACTGAGCCAGGCTCAGAAGAAACTGCTGATCCACACCAGCATGCTCAACAATGCAATCGTGATGGAGAACTTGGCAAGCAGTCAGTCCGACGGAACCAACTCTCCCACTCGAGGCGAGTACATGCGTCGCTATACTGATGTGGAAGCAACAGACTCCATTACGTACTTGCCGTCAGTCTCGGAGAATCCAATGGAAGACAACCTGCCCTTCAGCTATTCCGTAACGGAAAAAGACTATTGGGCACGCTTCCGTCAGGTGAATGGTGGTCATGGCATCTATCTGGCCATCGACTCAACCCTTCCCATGATGCTCCACTTTACGTCAGAGCACATGTCAAGAAACACCGTGAAGGACGAAGACTTCGCTCTGTTTATGGGTCGTGAGCGTAACACGAGCGATGTGCATATCTATGATGCAATCCTGAAAGAAAAGGATGGTGTCTGCGAGAATGGTTACGTCAATGTCACAGAGAAACCTCTCTGCCCGCTCACAAACATGGCAGAGGTTATCCGCACAAATGGTAGGACAAAGATATTCAGTCATATCCTTGACCGCTTTAGCGCTCCCTTCTATTGTGCGCGCATTACGGACGCATACAGAATTCTTCACCCAGACTTCCCTGCAGACGACTCAATCTTTACAAAGAGATATTTCTCGAATAACAACTTCTCTGTAAAGGCAGGATATGTAAGACCTGGATCAGACGGAGAAATACCTAAATTCGAGCCGGGTCCCAGAGGCACCTATCAGAAATACGATCCTTATCTGTTCAACGTCAAGCAGGATGATATTGATAAGGACCTTAAAGACCGTATCCCGTCTCTTAAGTTCGACCCGGGATGGAATGGTTATTACGATGAAGTAGATGTCCGTAAGGACATGGCTGCCATCTTCGTTCCTAGCGACGAACAGTTGTGGCACTACTTCACCAAGGGTTCCGGACAGCGTCTGTTGAAAGTCTATTATGCAAAGGAAGGCGACCCCGACGCAATCGAATGGGTTCCGCCAACAGAAGGAGACCTCGAAGGACTCTTCCGCCAGATAGACTGCATACCTCTCGGTACGATAGACAAACTGGTGTATAACCTTCAGCAGCGTTCGTTCGTCGGCTCTGTTCCCAGCAAGTGGTCAAAATTGACCGACGATGCTATGGAGCCGTTGTTCGACAATGTGGATGAGGCAATAAGCGAACTTGATACAGCTTTCGTATGTAGCAATGGCGTTGTCTATGTAATGAATTGCACCCCAGTACCCGCAGACTATAGGTCTGTTACTGCGCCCGCGTTCATTAGCAGGTCAAATAAGATTATGAAGTCAGCCATCTATGACGACTACATGAATTTGAACTACTACGCATACCTCAAGGCTATGCAGAGTAGGTTCACATTCCTGTTGCCTTCCGACGAGGCTTTGCAATACTACTACGACCCCGCAAGTATGAAGAGCCGTCATAATCGCGTAATCAAGTTCTTGTTTGTGGGCGGCTCTTTCCCCATCAAGTGTAATCACTACTATTATTATAGTCCTTATCAAAAGGATAAAGGAACTGTTGGTACCGTTAGTACATCGGCTATACCTGGTTCGAATCCCTTTACGAACAGCGAAATTACCAACCGTCTGAAGGACATCTTGGAGAGCCACACAATTGTGCACGATGGAACCAACCCCATGTCGCACGTTGGCAGCGGAAACAGTTCTTTGCCTTCGCAGGAATACTACGACATTCCCACTACAGATCCACTCCCAGAGTACTACCTCTCAAAGAATGGCAATGCTATCAAAGTCATTCGCGACGAAGAAGATAATGTCATTGCCGTCAAGGGTGGTTTCCAGCTCGAAAACGAACGTCAAGGAGTCGAGAGTGACACACCAGGCGTGCTGTCCTGCTCTGTAGTTGAACCCAACGAAACAGACAACGGATACACATTCGTCCTCGATGCACCGCTCGTTCCCACATATCGTAGTGTATACAGCATCTTCACCAATGATGCAGATATGTTAAAGGTCCAGCCAAGTGGCGACTATGGCGGCGAAACACCTTACAGCCAATTCTACGACCTCTGTACAGCCGATGGCTATGAAACAGAAATCATTGGCTGCGGACTTGTTGATGGAAATCTTTCAAAGACACAGCGCGAATCCGGACTGAAGAAGTTCAAGATTTTCATTTCAGACAATGGCTTGGACTACAATGTTCAGTTCTTCAACAACTATCGCTACACCATCTTTGTTCCTACTAATGAAGCAGTAGAACAAGCAATCGCAGACGGTCTGCCCACGTGGGAAGATATCCGCGAAGACTTCCGTTCTCACTGCAAACCCGAAATTGATGACGAAACAGGCGAGCCAAAGCTTGATCCGGATGGTGAAATCATATATACCGATTCTCTCCAAACTTACGAAGACAGCGTACGCATCGCAGCTAAGATTACTTACTTGACCAATTTCGTACGCTATCACTTCGCCGATAACTCAGTCTTCGCTGACAGAACCGTGCTTAAGCCCAACGAAATGGTAACGTCCAGCTACGATAAGGAGCTTGAGCTCTTCTGTAAACTCCATGTGGATCGCGTGGCAAACGGAGATGGAACAGATCTTCGTGTCTGCGATGATGTAACTTGGAAGAAAAACGGAAACAGCATGGGTGCGACTCCCCTTGTGACGACTGGTGAAAAGAACGTGCTTGCACGTGACGTCTCCTGCAGTAGCACACCTGTCAATGTTCAGATGAAGGGTATCACCATCAACTCTTCCAGTGCTGCCGTGATACACTCCATCCCCGGTTATCTGAATCATACAGAAGTTATTGATGGCAGACACGACAAGACTTGGGAATCTACCATTAAAGCTAAGAGATATTTACAGAGATACGCTATCCGATAAAATCATCCGACTATGAAGAATATAATAACTAAGCTTTTATTGCTTTGGGTGGTTGCACTCATGGCACTGCCCGCAAGCGCACAGCAACGGCGTATCTCAGGTACCGTATCTGATGATATTGACGTCATCATGGGCGCCAACGTCAAGGAGATAGATAAGAACAATCGTATTGTCAGCCAGGCCATTACTGATATGAATGGTAACTTTACCATGAATATCAAAGACCCCAACAATACGTTGGAGATTTCCTTCATGGGCTATAAGAAATGGAGCCAGAAGATAGGAAGTGGCAAGAGCGTCTTTAAGGTTTTGCTGCAAGAAAACACGAAGCAGCTTAAGGAAATTGTCGCTGAGGGTAAGAAGTTAGCGCCAACCACAGGTCTGGAGGTCCCAGCTCGTGAGTATGCAGGTGCTGTTCAGAACTTCAAGATGGACGACATGGAAGGTCTTGCTTTCGAGTCTGTTGACCAAGCTCTGCAGGGTCAGATCGCAGGTCTGGACATCGTGCCCAACTCTGGTAACCTTGGTTCTGGTACTACTATGCGCCTGCGCGGTACCACTACTATTAATGGTAATGCTCAGCCTTTGATTGTTGTTAACGACCACATCTTCGAACTTCCTGAAGATGCACAGGACGTTAATTTCGAGACGATGGACAACGAGGAGCAATTCTCCACATTGTTGAATGTCAATCCTGAAGACATTGAGAGCATCACAGTCCTTAAGGACGCTTCAAGTACGGCTAAGTGGGGTGCGAAAGGTTCCAACGGTGTCATTGAAATCAAGTTACGCCGTGGTTCTCGTGGTCCCACGCGTGTCAACTTTACTTACAAGTTCAAGGGCACATGGCAGCCTGAAGGCTACGAGATGCTCAATGGTGACGGATATACAATGATGCTTAAGGAAGCGTACTACAATCCTCATCACCAGAATACCTCAATGGCAGAATTGGACTACAACACAGAACTTCGTTATGTATATCCTCACTACAGTAATAATACAAACTGGGTGAAGGAGGTACAGCAGTTCGGTCAGGAACATAAGTTCACTGTTGCTCTCGCCGGTGGTGGTGATAAGGCAGCTTTCCGTATCAGTGCCAACTACGATAAGAGTACAGGTTCTATTATAGGACAGACTCTGAACCGTTTCACTACTACTACCGCATTGGACTATTGGGTCAGCGACCGCATCAAGTTCATGAGCAACATCAATATGGCCTTCACGACCAACAACAAGAACTATGGCAACGACATCTTGGCTCGCGCATACAACGCTATGCCTAACATGAGTGTCTATGAGTACAGGTTGGATGAAAACGGCAATCCCGTCATGACCGACAATTACTTCAACATGTTGCCTTTGGCTGCTGTATATTCTACAGGTAGCACTGCTCGCATGAACAACTACGATAAGAATTATTACACATCGTATGACCTTAACGATATGTTCACAAACGGTAATCCCGTAGCACGTGCTATGAAGGCATGGTGGAAGCAGAAGCAGTACAACCTGACCCCGCAATTCAGCGTCGAGTATAAGTTGTTGGGTAAGGACGACGACCACCATCGCTTGAACTACGTAGGCGACGTACAGTTAAATATCTACAACACAAGCAACGACCAGTATTGTCCCAGCGAACTCAAAACGATGGACTGGGTATGGGGTGGTGACAATTCTGCAAAGCTCACATCCAACGAACGTAACTATGTCAGCAACGACGAGTACAAGTCTCTTGAATTCACCACTCGTCATGACTTGCGTTACTATTCGGCATTCAAGAACCGTGACCACAGTTTAGGCGCTTTGGTTCGTTTCGAGATGGCAACGGGTAGCAGTAGTTCTCAGTTGCTTGGTCTGTGGAACGTACCCAATGGTATCACCGATCCCACAGTTGTGGCTCTGCTCCGCTCAGCAAGTTCCGGTACCAACGAATGGAGATGGCAGACATTCTACGGCAATGTTCACTATTCTTACAAGAGTAAGTACAATGTTGATGCATCTGCCCGTTGGGATGGTAGCACAGGTTTCGGCCGCAGCCACAAATATGGTTTCTTCCCCTCTGCAGGTGTTCGTTGGAATATCATCGACGAAGACTTTATGAATTGGAGTAAAGACTGGTTGAGCATGCTTGCTGTCCGTGCCTCTTGGGGTATCACTGGTGGCGGCGGTGCTGGCAGCAACCAGTATAATAAGTATGCTACCAACGGATATTATAATGGCCACCAGGTTATCACACCGGAAAACCTTTCTTTGGAACAACTCCGCTGGGAGAAGACTAGAAAGTTGAATCTCGGTTGGAACGTGGGATTCTTTAAAGACTTAGTAACATTCGAAGGTGAAGTTTATGACCATAAGACAACTGACTTGTTGATGGGCAATCTCCGTATTCCAAGTGCCAATGGTTTCTCAAATTTGGCACAAGTGAATGCAGGTGTCCTCCGCAACAAAGGTTGGGAGCTCAACTTCTACACTTCTCGTATCTTTAAGGTTGGTAAGTTCTCTATGAAGTTCCGCGGTAACATCGCACAGAACTTCAACGAGGTTGAGGAGATGAATCCTCTCATCCTCGAGAGCTTGAACGGCGCTGAAACATATCAGCCTGGTAACCTGAATTACAATCAGCGCGTACAGATTGGCAACGCCCTCGGTTCTATCTATGGACTCCACTATCTTGGCGTTTATAAATATGACTATGATCACAACGGCATTACCAATGCGTCAGTTGCCGGCTACGGCTATGCTGAAGCAGACGAAAATGGCATTTCTCGTCAATATGCTCAGGACCACGGCCTCGAATGGGGAACAGGAACAGGTTATGATGCTCATGGTAACCCCATCAACACTGCAGCAGCAGCTGAGCGCCGTGGAGAAGTTCATACTTGTCCAATTGCGTTCGATGCTGATGGCAATATGTTGACTGATGCTAAGGGTATTCCTCTGCCAATGTATTATTGCTATAACGAGGGCTATCGTTACCAGTTCCAAGGTGGCGATGCCATCTACGAGGATATCAACCATGATGGTCAGATCGACCGCTATGATATGGTTTATCTCGGCAACTCCAATCCTAAGTGCAATGGTGGCTTCGGATTCAATATCTATTATGGCAGGTTGTCTATGAATGTAGGTTTCAACTTCCGTGTAGGCAATCAGATTGTCAATTTGGCCCGTATGAATCTGGAGAGCATGTTGAACAACAAGAACCAAAGTTTCGCTACAACATGGCGTTGGCGTAAGAATGGTGACGAGACTGTTGTTCCTCGTGCATTGAGCAGTGTGAATGGTTATAAGAGCTATAACTCACTGCCCAGCGACCGCTATGTTGAGAATGGTGACTACCTGCGTCTGCAGTATGTTCAGCTGAACTATGAGTTCGATGCTAAGAAGCTTAAGAAGTATCATATCAATCAGCTGAAGTTGCACGCATCTCTTGACAACCTCTGGTGCTGGACCAAGTACACCGGTGTTGACCCCGACGTTTCTCCTCAGGGATTCGCCGTATCAAGGGACAACAACCGTACTCCCCGTACAAAGTCATTTACGTGTAGTTTAACTCTCGGCTTCTAAAATTGTGACGACTATGAAAAGTATTAAGAATATATATCATACAGTCTGCCTCACGGGTCTTTTGGCCCTCGGCACTTCTTCCTGCACGGATTGGCTGACCATCTATCCTCAAGATCGTGTAGTAGAAGAGAATTTCTGGGAAGATAAGAACGACCTTGAAGGTGTGCGTTATGGCGCATACCGTCAAATGGCACAAACCGTATCCAAGCTTGCGGTATGGGGCGACCTTCGTTCTGACTCTTATGCGATTAACTCGGTTGAACATCAGAATCAGGGAAACCGTGACACATATATTGAGATTATTAACGGTATGCCAGACTCTAGTATGGGAGTCTTTGACTGGAGTGGTGTCTATACTACCATCAACTATTGTAACAAGGTACTGCAGCACGGCGAAGAGGTCCTCGAAAGGGACAAGCAGTTCACATCTGGCGAATGGATTCAGATGCATGCCGAGATGACTGCACTCCGTGCCTTGAACTACTTCTATCTGATTCGCGCCTTCAAGGACGTGCCTTACACCACAAAGGTGATTAACAAGGACGTTGAGGTCGAGAACTTCCCCCTCACCAATCAGCTTGTAGTCCTCGACTCCATCATCCTCGACTGTGAGCGCGTGAAGGGAAAAGCCCGCAACCGTTTCAGCGACAAGCGCGACAGCAAAGGCATGATTACCAACTGTGCCATCTACGCCATGTTGGCAGATATGTATCTGTGGCGTGCCTCTCTGCATGAGGGACGTCATGACAAGAACACGCAGGATTCAATAGTTATCAATGGTAACCTCGAAAAGTACACTATTGCTGATGACTACAATAAGGCTGTCGAATATGCTGACTTAAGTCTTCAGTCATTGGCTAATCAGAACAACGAAGAGAGAGTTAGTTTCGGATTTGGTTCTGGCGGAGAAACCTTCAACTATGGACTCACTAACTGTGATATGATTAAGAACAACTTTGAGGGAGCTGCTCAGGCAACTACACCCGAGTTGGAAGCTCAAACTGCAATCTTTAATACAAAGAATAGCCGTGAGAGTATTTTCGAATTGCAGTATAGCCTGTCTGACGAGTTGACAAATACGATAGTTAATTCTCTTTATGGTTTTGGTAACGGAACGCATTTGCAGGTTAACAAGGATGCGATAGATGCTCTTTATAATGGTGGTATTTCTGGAACAGGAGACAATGGTGGCATGTGGGACTCTCGAGTTTGGGTATGTTGCCAAAATAAGTTGACTACAGGCAATGATGCTGCTACTACTCAGGCTCAGGCAGGCTATTATTGTATGAAGTACCAACTTCCAAGTTCTAACTTTTTGAATATGGATGGCTCAACAAATAGTCGTGAAATTAGAAGCATTAAATACACGTCTACGAATTTCAACAATTGGATAATCTATCGTATGACTGATGTGATGCTAATCAAGGCTGAAGCACTTGCCTGCTTGAGTAATTCAAATTTGAAGACAGTGAAGGGTATTTGCAATGCCATTCATCGCCGTTCATATTGTAATTACAGGAATTCTTCCAAGATCCCTAATACTGATGCGATGACAGAAGGAACCATAGGTAATGCTTCTGGTGCCAGCAAGCCAGTGAAAGCGGGTAATAATGTTACTGTTACACTTAGCGAGGGCATTATGTATGTAATGAACGAACGCCAGATAGAGCTTATCGGCGAAGGCAAACGTTGGTTTGACTTGGTTCGATTGGCAGAGCGCTATTCCTATAGGACTGCAGACCCTGAGGATCCAAGAGAATCAGGCGTTCCCAATGGTCAGACAGGTATGAGCGCGATGGTTACGGCGTTCTTGGGAACAGGAGGTAATCAAAGTCTTGTGACAACTTTGATCAACCGCTTCAAGAATCGTTATGGCTTGTATTGTCCCATTTATTATATGGAAGTAAAGGCAAGCAATGGTGCCATTGAACAGAATCCTGTTTGGAATAAGTCCAAATACGAACGATAAGAGAGTGAAAAAAGATATCAGTTATAAAAGACATACGTAATATGGCTAATAACAGAATAAACAGATACATCGGTGCAATCGCCTTAGGAACAGTTATGATGGCTGTGCCAGGTTGTACCGACACATGGGATGACCATTACGATAGTAGTGAGTCAGTTGCCGGGACCACACGTACGTTGTGGGACATGATCAAGGATAATCCCAATTACAGTAAATTTGCCAACATCGTCCAGCATGCTAAGTATTATAAGGACAATACACACCCCGTGTCAACTTATACCTATGCAGACATCCTTGATGGTGGTCAGGTAAATACTGTATGGGTTCCCGATAACACTGTGTTAACAGATGCAGAATATGCAAAGTGGATGGAGATGTTGGCAGAAAGTAGAACAGAAGGAGAAGGTGTTAACAATGCCGGCTTCAATGTTCAGCAGCAGTTCATTGGTAACCACATTGCTCTTTGGCGCCATAATATCTCTGAGCCTGGTGTTGACACGGTGAAGATGATTAATGGAAAGAATTTAGTGTTCGACAAAACAAATCGAACATTTGCGGATATTCCTCTTGGGGAATACAATATCCCGACTGCTAATGGTGTAATGCACATCCTCAAGGGTATTGCTCCTTTCCGTTACAATTTCTACGAGTACCTTAAATTCAGGGAGCCGCAGACGATTTTTGGCAAATATGTTGTCAGCAAGGATACAACTTATTTTGATTCTGGCAGCAGTATCGAAGGTCTGCCTGACGAGAATGGCAACCCGACCTATGTTGATAGTGTCTATTTTACTTCCAACCGCTTATTTGGAAGATCTAGGTATCTACCGAGAGAAGGTGCGGAAAAGTGCCAGATGGAAGAGAAATGCTTTGGTCATGATGCTTATCTCAACAACGAGGACTCCATATACGTTATGGTTATGCCTACTGATGCCGCATGGAGTGCAGCTTACCAAAGGTTGTCGGAAGCATACAACTATGCTACTACCTATGATGACAAGTCCAAGGGAGATCTAAATACTACAGCAACCATCAAAGGACTTGATCCGGATTCTTTGAAGAAGATGAGCCTCGAAATGGATCTTATTGCCCCCCTTGTGTTCAACATTCACAAACAGCCGAAGAGAGGCGAGGAGATGTGGACGTTGGAAATGTTCAAGACGTTTAAGGGCGATGGCGGCAAACCCAATAGCCCCGATGAGTATTTGCTTAATACATTCGGAGATACGCTTCGCAATGTTGGTCAATGGGATAAAACAAGTCTCTTCGATGGAGAACCTGTAGAGATGAGTAACGGACTTGCCTATGAGGTTAATTCGTGGAACTTCCCGAAAGAATACTATACACCAGACGTTGAGGTAGAAATAGAGAATGTTGGTATCTTCTATAATACGGAAAGCACGAAGTACAAGGTTGGTGTCGGTTCTAGGAGGTATTCTTTCTCCAATGAAGTTTATAGCGATGTCACTGATATCTATGGCAAAGTTAGCAATGGTAATTTCTATCATTTGGATGCTCCTGGCCCGACTGCAGCACCTAAAGTGGAAATCAAACTCAGAGGTAACAATCCTAATGCATATGTTCCTAATGCTCAAGTTATGAGTGGCAAGTATGATATTCAACTTGTAGTCGTGCCACGTTGGTATATTGACATTGTAACTGCATCGGAAATTGAAGACAGATTCTTTAAGAAGGATACAATTGTCAATGAGTTTGACGAAACAGATACGACGTTTGTGCCGACAACAGAAATAGACACAAATTACGTGAAGAATCTTGCCTCAATCAATAAGTTTAAGTTCAGGACACAGATTTCCTACAACAATGACGCGGCTAAGGATAAGACGTCTTCTTGGGTAACCAGCACTTCTGATGGTTTGAAGGTTGACACGATAACCATAGCTGAGGATTTTGAGTTCCCCTATTCCTACAAGAATATGCGATTCACTTATCCGACGCTTATTCTCGAAGGTTACACTGGTAAGAATGATGCCAAGAATGGTTTCGTTTACGACCTCGTCCTTGACAAAGTCATTCTTAGGAGAAAAAATTAGCTTGTCCCATAGTAATACGATAGCAGAATTATGAAAAAGATATTCAACAATACATTCTTGCATAGGACTTTGGGTATAAGTCTATGCTTCACGGCTCTTTTCTGTCTCTGTGTGACGAATGTCTATGCACAGGATGAAATAGAGGAGGAAGAGGAAGTGGTTGTCAAGAAGACTGCCAAACCTAAGAAGGAAAAGACATACGAGATGAAGGAGGTGACTGGCTTCGTGGTTGATGATGCCACGGGCGAGCCAATGGGTGGTGTCCGTGTTCAGGCATTGGGTCTGGAGAAGTATTCTACCCTTACCGACGAAGATGGCAGCTATAAGTTGTCTATTCCTGTGTTCTCGGATGCAGTCTATGTTTATGCAGAAGGATATAATCCCTTGCAAGTCGCTGTCAAAGAAGGCGTGGCAGATGCCAACCTGATAGTTGAAAATTTCAATGCGTCTTTTACTGATGGTACGACTATCATCTCACAAAAGACAGCCTATATTAACGAGAGCAGCGGTATCTCTGTCGATCAGGATATAGAGCGCCAGTTGTCAGGTGACGTGCGCACTATTTTGCGTAACGGCATTCCTGGCATAGGCTCTTATATGACCATCCGTGGCGTGAACTCTATCAACGCTAACGCACAGCCCCTCATTATTCTTGATGGCAACATGATTGATCCCCAGTATGATCGTGAGACAATGCACGAAGGTTTTTATAACAACCTTCTAGCTGGTATTGACCCTGAGAATATTGAGAGTGTGCAAGTCATCAAGAACGGTACGGCACTCTATGGTGCTAAGGGTGCTAATGGTGTCATTATCATTAATACCAAGCGCGGTAAGAGCATGGCAACCAAGATTGGCGTACGCATCTATGGAGGCGTAGAGCTCGCTCCCAAGAAACTCAGCGTTCTCAGCGGAGACCAATATAGCACTTATTTAAGTGATATGGTCAGCACAATCAAGAATATGTCGGCAAACAGCCTTAGCAATTATGCATTTTTGGACAAGAGTCCGTCGAATTACTACCGTAAAGTTTTCAGTAACGACACGGACTGGCAGAAGGATATGTACCGTAGTGCCATGACCCAAAACTATAAGGTAAACGTCGAGGGTGGTGATGAAGTAGGTATGTACGTACTTTCTTTGGGTTATACCACTGGTAAGTCAACAGCCAAGGGAACAAATTTTGATCGTTTGAATCTCCGCTTCAATACCGACATTGAGATCTTTGAGAAGCTCCGCACAGGACTGGACATCGCTTACAATCAGGTAAGCTACGATATCCTCGACAACGGCTGGAGCGAAGATTACAGCATGCAGAACATTGGTTCGACCAATGTGCTCGGCCTTATTCAGGCTCCCTTCATCAGTCCTTATTCATATTATTATGATGAGACATCCAAGGCTCCTTATTCAAGTGACCGTCTTGAATTGTCGAGGGACTATGCCGGCAAGTATGCCAGCAATCCTCAATCCAATTGGGTGCTCAATCCTTTCCGATTCCCACTCACACTTGGTGACAAGGGTATCAACGAAGCTCTCCGCAATCCTTATTGGATTCTTCAGAATGCTCCTGGCGAGAACAAGAACTTTGCTCAGAGTACACAGATCGACCTGAATGTGAATCCTAAGTATCAGGTAACGAAGACATTCAGTATAAGTGATCGTTTCAACTTCTTGATGACGCGTAACAGTGAGAAGTATTTCCTGCCAGTCAATGGTACGACCAACTACTTCCTTAAGGATTTGGGTGACATCAATGCTGTGCAAAAGACGCTTTTCTCTAAGGAGACTACTCTGCAGAATGACTTGCGTCTCGACTGGCGTAATATCTACGGCGCTCACACCATTAATGTCTTCGGCGGTTGGCGCTATAACAACTACTCATACAGCTATAACTACATGCGTGGTTATAACAACGAGAACGATAAACTGCCTGTCATGAACAAGAACATGCTTTACCTCAATTACGATGGTACCAATGACAATTGGATCGATATGGCTCTGTATCTTGACGGCAACTATAACTATGCAAACCGCTACTTCGCAGACTTTACTTTGAGCATGCAGTCTAGCAGTCGCTTTGGTAAGAATACTAAGTCTGGCTTCCAGTTGGGTGGTGTCAGCTGGGGTGTCTTCCCATCTTTGCAGTTGGGTTGGCTTATCACGAACGAGAAGTGGTTCCCCAACACAAAGGGAGCAATCAATTATCTTAAGTTGACGGCTGGCTTTGACCAGAGCGGTAATGATGATCTCGACTACTATGCTGCCCGTACTTATTGGGAGAGCATGAAGGTTACTAACAATACGGTAGGCCTTTACCTTAACAACATTGAGAATAGTACAATTCAGTGGGAGACCACGACGAAGTGGAACTTGGCTTTGCAAGGTGTGTTCTTGAACAACCGTCTTTCTGCAGGCTTTGACCTCTTCTGGAACAAGACTACTGACTTGCTGACCCTCAAGGAACTTCACTACATGTCTGGTATGAAGAAGTACTGGACCAACGAAGGCGCCCTCACCAATCGTGGCTTTGAGTTCAATTTCAATGCTGCGCTCATCAACAGGAAGAATTGGAAGTGGGAACTTGGTGCAACCCTTGGCCATTACAACAACAAGATTACTGCGCTACCTGACAGTCCCAGCAACTACATTTACCAGAAGGGTAATGTGATTCACGGCTATACAACTAGCGTTTACGGCGAAGACAATGTTATTACAGCCGTTGGCAGTGCCGTTGGCAGCTTCTGGGGTTGGCGGACAGATGGAGTCTTCTCCAGCAATGAAGAGGCAAGCAAGGCTGGTAAGTTGGGATACCTCAAGTATCCGACCGGACTTAAGGAAGAGGACAAGCAGTACTATGACTTCAAGGCTGGTGACATCCGTTTCGTGGATTTGAACGGAGATGGAGTTATCGATGAAAGCGACAAGACTATCATTGGCAATCCCAATCCTGACATTTATGGCAATATCTACAGCAGCTTGACGTGGAAGAATCTGCGTCTCGATGTCAACTTCAAGTACAGTTTAGGCAACGACATCTACAACTATCAGCGCAGTGAGCTGGAAGGTCTGAACACTACATATAACCAGACCACTGCAGCTTTGCGCCGCTGGACGTATGAAGGTCAGCAGACCGATATGCCGAAGGCTTGCTACACTGACAGTGAGGACTGGCGCAACAATGAGCGTATGAGTGACCGTTGGATTGAAGACGGCAGCTTCCTTAAGCTTAAGAATGTACGCCTGACCTACAAGGTCCCCTACAGCAACAGTTGGCTGCTTGGCCTGAAGGTTTGGGGTGAGGCAAACAACCTCTTTACCATCACCAAGTATCTTGGCACAGATCCTGAGATGAGCTGCCGCAACAGTACACTCTATCAAGGTGTCGACACGGGCCTTCTGCCTAGCAGTCGCAGTTTCAACGTTGGTGTTTCGATTAACCTGTAATATAGTTCATAGTTCAATTTAAGAAATAATGAATAAGATGAAAAGGAAATCAATTATATGCATGTTGTTGCTGAGCATGATGCTTGGTGCGTTCTCCACGTCCTGCCAGGACATGCTCTCCCCCAACAGTGAGCGTCACGCATATACCGTGGCAGAGGATACCCTTTATTCCTATTGGGGCATTCTTAGGTCTTTGCAGAACATTGCTGAGCGTTACGTCATCCTGAACGAATGTCGTGGCGACTTGGTCGATGCGTCTGGTTTCATTAGCGATACGATAGGCGCTATTGTCAACTTCGGCGAGGTTGACGACCCAGAGGATTGGAAGGATGGGGCTTGTGCCTATTTGAAAATAGCTGATTACTATCACATTATCAATAGCTGTAACGCGTATATTGCCATGTGTGACTTGGAGCGTACTACCGGTACGAACAAGATGTACATGATTAAGGAGTACGCTCAGGTGCAGTCTATCCGTGCATGGGTCTATATGCAGTTGCTTTACGCATACGGCGAGAATAGGGTCCCCTTCTATAAGGAGCCGATGCTGACTACTGACGACATCAACACTTTTATGGAGAACAAGAACCATCCGAAGTTGACGGCTCAGCTGCTTGCAGACGAGCTCGGTCCGGACTTGGAAAGGTTGGAAGTCTATGAGTTGGATCCTGAATACGGTATGCCCTCATATAACAACTATGGTGACGTGAGCAGCGGTAGCGGACATTTTGTTTGCCACAGCAGCAAGTGCCTGTTCCCCATCCCCATTGTGTTGGGCGACCTCTATCTGTTGGCTGGCAAGTATGTAGATGCTGCACAGCATTATTACAACTACATCAACACGAAGTATTGCGGTCCTCTTCCTGTGGACAAGTATCATAGCACAGGTCGTCTTGATGACAGATTGGATTATCCCATCTACAGTTATGACAGCCATGTTCCTTATACGGAGAGAGGCGAAGTGAGCCGTGAGACAGAGATGATCACGTGTATTCCCAGCAACAAGGGTAAACTTGAGGGTAGGGTGCTGACTGACATTAACCGTCTGTTTGGCTTTGAGGCTCAGATGAGGACTGGCATTAACACCAGTGTCTTTGTCAACGATCAGGGTAACGTCGAGCAGTCGTCCGACATCTCCTCTACAATTATCCTGAGTCGCGAGTACGAGCGCGAGCTTATCCCCAGCAGGGGCTATGAGGCTTTGTGCGACAGCCAGAAGTATGAGATTTATGTGGGTACGACAACCAACGGCAACTTCAAGTTCGAGGAACTTGTCGAGTTACCAGGCGTAGGCGATGCCCGTCGTGCATGGATTTATCAGGGACGTGGCCAGCAATGGAATTTCAGCGTGGGCGACGACATCCTTTACGGCAAGATGGTTTCCAAGCAGAATCCCTCTGGTGGTTTCATCACCACTTATCCTGTCATCTATCGCAAGAGTACCGTTTGGCTCCGTTATGCTGAGGCTTTGAACCGTGCAGGCTATCCCAGCTATGCATTTGCAATCCTCAAGACCGGTCTTTGCAACAATCCTGAGTGGTTCCCCGCAGATCCCGACAAGGCTACCATGATCAACGGTGATTATGTGCCTGTAACGGAACAAGTCTTCCAATATTTTACTTCCACCGGTGAAGTAAACACTCGCAGCCGATTCGACTATCCTATTACGGACTCTTTGTTCGCTTATTTTGATGCTGAAACAGAAGAGATTTTGCCTGAGGGCTATTTGGACGAGAACAAGATGTCAACGTATGCTGAACTGGAGGCTTGGCTGACCGAGTACTTCCAGGCTGAGTACGAGGCTTGGCTCGAAGCACAACGCGATGGTAATAACGGGCAATCTGGTGACGAGCCATTCATGGAAGGTCCACGCCAGATTGATAAGAACTATGTTTACTGGAGGGCTGCCAGCGAGTCTGCCATTGGTAACGAGCCCGCCAGCGACTGCGATGCGGCTTGCTACTATCTCGACCGTCGCGAAGTGGCACGTGCTGCCAACGCTCCATATCTGGACTTCAAACAGCCTTATCTGCGCGGTCAAAACCAGTCACAATTGCTCTATGTCAAGGAGCAGGGCAAGCTTCTCAATGAGACAACCGGTTCGATGCGTATTCCCGAATCTACCAGTGCCGACAATCTGTTCACCATTGGTGTGCACCAGCGCGGTTGCGGCTTCATCCGCTACGATGATCCCGAGGAATTCGGACGTTCTTCCTTCAACTATGTGAAGATGGTTCAGAAGAAGATAAAGGAAGCTACCGGCAAGAATGTGACCGAAGAGGACATTTACAGTGGCGATTATGATAAAGAGGTGCAGGATGCCGTCGAGGACCTCATCATTGATGAGTGCGCGCTTGAACTGGCATTCGAGGGCTCCCGCTTCAGCGACCTCTGCCGTGTAGCTTTGCGTCGCGGCAATCCCGACTATCTGGCCCAGCGTGTGGCAAAACGTCATACCGGCAAGATCGACGAGAGTCTCCGCAGCCGCTTGCAGAACAAGAACAACTGGTTCCTCCCCATTCCCGAGGAATAAAAAATATAATACGAATGATATAAGAGCTGCTCGAGGAATGCCTCCGGCGGCTCTTTTTTTGTGTCTGACAGAAAACGCACCACGCCAAGTTACCCAACTCGGCGTGTTAAGTTTGCAAACTCGACGTGTTAAGTTTATCAACTCAGCGTGTTAAGTTTGCCCACTTGACGTGTTTAGTTTGCTGTCACGAAGTGTTGCTATATTTTTCTGTCGAGCCAAAATGCCAGACTTATCTTGTACCTTATGTTCTCAATGTATATCTTGAAATGTAAAAAGTCGGTAAAATGGGCATATTCTACCTTATTTCTCGTTCCTATGTGCCAAAAAAGTTGTACCTTTGCGCTCGAAATTTAAGAAAGTGCAAGCAATTAACATCAATATTATAATCAGATGAAGAAAATTTTACTCTCTATTTTATGTGCTCTTTTCTGCCTCTTCGCAGGAGCACAGAGTGAGAAAACTTACACCGAGCATTACGTTGTGAAGACAAATGGCGTTGTGACAAATGAGGCTGATGCCGATGTCACCATTGTCGATAACGGCAACGGAACTATCAACTTCGTTCTTAAAGAGTTCACCGTCACTATTGGCAACGCGCCGACAAATGTGGGCGATATCAGCCTTGAAGGTGTACCCGTGACGGAAGGTGAAAACGGTCTGAAGCACTTTACCGACGAGGGTCGCACGTTTACGATTCCAGCCGAGAAGCTCCCTGCCGATTTCAGGCCGTATGCTTTTGCGTTCCAGAACATCCCTTATACACTTCAGGGCAAGTTGAACGACACGAAGCTCTATGCAACAATCAATATCGACATGAGCACACTCGGGCAGTCCATCTCCGTCGAGGTCGGCACAGACGATTTCCTCAAGCCCGTCGGCAAAGCCTATACTGAGCCGCTTATCGTTACCATCAACGGCAATAGCTCGGAACCACAGGACGCAAACGTCATTGTGCAGGATAACGGCGATGGCACCATCAACTTCGTGCTCAAGAACTTCATTCTCGTTATCGGGGAAGAAGAGATGGCAGTCGGCAACATTTGCGTCGAGAACATTGCTGTGGAGGAAGGCGACGACGGACTTAAGCACTTTGCATACAACGGCGGCACCGTCCTGCAGGAAGGCGACTTGGAAGGTGTCGAGTGGATGGGACCGTTTATCAACACGTTGTGTGGCGGCGAGGTGCCCCTCGACCTCCGTGGCAAGATGAACGACGACAAGCTCTACGTAACCATCGACATCGACCTCCAGAGCATCATGCAGCAGATTGTCTATGTGCAGCTCGGCACCGACGACTTCCCGCCGGCAGGAGTTTTAGGTGACGCTAACGGCGACGGCGAAGTTGATATTGCAGACGTGACGTATATTCTCGGAGTGATGGCAAACGGTGGTAAAGAAGCTGTCGCAGACATCAATGGCGACGGTGAAGTTGATATTGCAGACGTCACAAACGTCCTTACCATCATGGCAAACAAATAACACAGAAAAATAAACAAAACACAAACAAAGATAACGATTAAAACGATGAAGAAATTATTTATCGCATTAAGCCTTGCCGCTTTTGCTTTGGGCGCACAGGCACAGTATCAGTTGGCAAACCCAGGCTTTGATGGCACATGGTCAGCAATACAGCCTTATACAGGAGGAGGTTCGACGAATGTAGGCACTACTCCCGATGGATGGTGCGTGGCTAATGTTGCAGGGTATAATTTTATTGTTTGGATTGGTTCAACCGTAGTGGGTACGGCAGATACTGACCGTGCTGGTGTCACGAATGGCCATTCCTGCAAGTTGCAGAATGTGGAGTATGCGGGTAATGTCATTCCTGGTTATGTTACTTTAGGCACTTCCTGGAACACAGCAAACACATCCGGTGGCAATTCCGATGGTGGTTCCTTCGGCGGCGCATCATTCACTTGCACTCCAGATGCCATAGAGTTCTACTACAAGCGGACTGCTGCCGATAACAGCCAGCCTGCATCTGTCGTGGCATATATGTGGAAGGGTAAAACCAAGCAGACGAATGTTCCTGTTAGTATCAGTAGCAGCAATCCCAAAAAAGTTGAAATGATAAATCGTGACCGCAACATCTTGGGCATGTCCTATTCCTTGCCGACGGGCGACGACAACAAGCCAACCTATGAAGATTTCAGCCTTATCGCTTCTCTGATGACAGGCGAGGAGCATATTATAAGACTTACCGAAGAGAAGAGTGATTGGACTAAGGCAACATACGAGTTCACTTATCACAATGCAACAGACAAGCCCACGATGATTAATGTTGTCTTCGGTGCGATGGATTACTTCACAGACCGCTCGAACCATAAAAAAGACAATACACTGACGGTGGATGACGTGAAGTTCCTCTATTACTCCGAACTTGCTTCCTGCTCATACAACGGAACCGCTGTTACCTTTACTAATGGTGCGGCAACCATCGATGAGTTTTATGATGCAAGTAAACTCAGCGTTGCTTCCAACGGACATGGTGCTACCATTGAAAAGAGCATGAACGAAGCCACACAATTGCTCACCATTACCGTTAAGGGCGAGGATATAAGCGAGAATGCATCCAACTATCACACCTATACCATACAGTTCAAGGATGCGGCTCTCTCTGACCTTTCCTATAATGGAGCTACTCTCTCTGGTTTCTCTGAGAGCGTTACCAGCTACGACCTTTCATCAGTCTTGTATGATGAGGCTAAGCTTAGCTACACCGTGAAGGGTTCTGCAACAGCTGTCAAGAGCTATGATGCAGAGACTGGTCTCCTGACTATCACTGTAACAGGTGCTACATCTGTCACTGAATATACCATACAATTCAAGGTTAAGACAGGTCCTGAGGTGGTTTCCTCCAAGACATATTCCGAGGACTTGTATGTGACTATGGGCATGAATACTGCAGGCAAGCAAGTGGCCGACGTGGTTGTAGAGACACTTGATAATGGTAACATTAACTTCGTGCTTAAGGATTTCGTGCTTGTTGTAGGTGAAGAAGTAATGCCCATCGGCAACATCGCAGTAGAGAACATTGAGGTGTCATCAGACAACACCTTCTCTTTCAATGGCGGCATTGAACTTGCTGAAGGTGACAATCCTTCTTATGCAGGTGCGTGGTTCGGTCCTCAGGTTAATATTATGTGTGGTGGCAGTGTGCCTCTCAACATGACGGGCCGGTTCATTGGCGAAGACCATGTAGTGGTGTATATTGCTATCGACATCGCTGGTTTCGTAGGTTATCCTGTTGAGGTTCACCTCGGCTATGCCCGCTTGGCACCTGGTGCAATGGCTGTCAATGCTGAGGCTCAGTATGGCACGTTCTGTGCTCCTTGTGCCGTTGAGATTCCCGAAGGCGTGCAGGCTTATACTGTGCCCAGCGTTACCAACAATGTGCTCGACCTGAATGAACTGACAGATGGCACTATCCCTGCCAATACGCCTGTCGTGCTCTATGCAGAGAGCGAATATGCCTCACCCGAGATATTCGCCATTGCAGAGGAGGGCACCCCCACCGTCGGTTTGCTGACTGGTGTCTATGAGGCAACTCCTGCTCCTGTTGGCAGCTATGTTCTGCAGAATCAGGGAGGTAAGGTTGGATTCTATCATGTTGAAGGCACTCAGCCCGAAGTTGGTGCGAACCGCTGCTACTTGACCACCTCTTCTGGCATCAAGGCATTCTTCTTCGATGAGGATGATGCAACAGCTATTAAGGCTATCGACAATGCACAACAGACCGCAGAAGGCGCCATCTACAACCTTTCAGGTCAGCGCATGAGCAAGATGCAGAAGGGTATTAACATAATCAACGGCAAAAAGGTTCTTAAGTAATATGAAGAAGAAGAGATTTGTAGCGCCCTCGCTGTTTGCTGTCGAGTTGCAAGCAAACAATATGATGGCTGTCAGCCTTGGAGGCACAGCTGATGGCAGCACAGTCCTCGGTAAGGAAAACGACGACTGGGAATTATGGGACGATGAAGATGAGAGTTTCATTCCTAAGAACCCGAAGTATTTCAATTAGTATGAAGACTTATATTATTCCTGCTTTGCAGGTCAATGAAGCCCAGGCACAGAACATGATGGCTGTCAGCATTCTGGACGGCAGTGCTGATTCCGGTAAGGAAGTCCTCACGAAGGAGGACGATAATTGGGATTTCTGGGGCGACGAGGCTGAGTAATCAGTCGGCCCTCTCATAGCATGTTTCCCCACTGCCCTGCCACAGAGGCAAGCGGTGGGGAAACGTGTCTCATTATATTAATATAAATATGTATAGCGGGCTTATCACAATTCTCGGTCCAACTGCGTCGGGCAAGACAACGCTTGCGGCGCATCTGGCTGCTCGTCTCGGCGATGCGGAAATCATCAGTGCAGACAGTCGTCAGGTGTATTGTGGCATGGACATTGGCACAGGGAAGGACCTTGCTGACTATGTCGTAGATGGGACTGTGGTTCCCTACCATCTTATCGACATCTGCGAGGCTGGCGAGAAGTACAATCTTTTTCGTTTCCAACAGGACTTCCATGCGGCTTACGACGGCATCCTTGCCCGCCAACATCGTCCTATCCTATGTGGCGGCACGGGGCTTTATATCGAATCAGTCTTGAAAGGCTATAAGATGGAGGCCGTGCCTGAGAACCCTGCGCTGCGTGAGCAATTGAAAGACTGTTCGATGCAGGAGCTCAAGGAGATTCTCGAGGGCTACAAGACGCTGCATAATGTGACGGATCTCGATACGACGAAGCGTGCCATCCGTGCCATCGAGATACAAGCCTATTATCGGGAGCACGGGACGCTGGAGCGCGATTTCCCTGCGATTGAAAGTATCATTGTTGGCGTCGACATCGACCGTGAGTTGCGTCGACAGCGAATCAGCGAGCGGCTACGTCGTCGTTTGGAACAGGAGAACATGGTGGACGAGGTGCGTCACCTCTTGGAACGTGTTCCTGCTGAGGATCTTATTTATTATGGCCTGGAATACAAGTATTTGACCCTTTATTGTTTGGGTCAGCTTTCATACGACGAGATGGTGCGTCAGCTGGAGATTGCCATCCATCAGTTTGCCAAGCGACAGATGACCTGGTTCCGTGGCATGGAACGTCGCGGCTTTACAATACATTGGATAAACGGCACGCTCCCTTTGGAGGAGCGTGTGGAGAAGGTTCTAAGCCTTTTGGATTAGCTGTACTTAAGGATTTGTCCGGGACGTAGGACTGCGTTGCGCTTAATGTTGTTCAGGCGGCAAAGTCGGTCGACGCTGGTGCCGCACTTGCGTGCGATGGAAGAAAGCGTTTCGCCGGACTTAACTTTATGAACGCGTGTACGCGGTTTTGCCTTTATCTGCTGGATCTTCTTCTGTTGGAAGGCTTCGCTTTCGGCCTCCTTGGCAAGAAGAGCATTGGCAGCCTCTTCGCTCATTTCTTCTTCGCCGCCAACGACATTGTCTGTTGCTGCCAGCATTGTGCCGCGACCGCTTGAGCGGAAGAGATAGAAGTCGCCCTTGACGTCCTGTGCTTCGAAGTCGAAGAGACGTTCGGGGTCAATGAACTGGCCGAGGAAGCGAGTCTCGAAGTGCAGATGCGAACCGGTGGAACGGCCTGTGCTGCCGCCGAGACCGATGACGTCGCCAGCCCTGACAATCTGATTGGGTTTGCAGAGATGGCGGCTCATGTGGCCGTAAACTGTCTCCAGTCCGTTAGGGTGACGTATTATGACGTAGTTGCCGTAGCCGTATCGTTCGAAGGCAACGACGCGTACTTTACCAGAGAATGCTGCGCGGATGGTGTCACCCACAAAGACCTTGATGTCGGTACCGTAGTGCTGACGGCGGAACGAGCGACGATAGCCGTAGTGGCTTGTCACCATGCGGCTGTCGCAAGGCATATGGAACTGACGGAGGTCGATTTTGTATTCAGATGGAAGTGCCACGCCGTATGAGCGTGTGTATTCGTTGTCCCAATTGGGATAGAGTGAAGCTGCCGGGGATTGCAGGTTTTCCATGGTCTCCTGTTCGCTGAGCCTTACAAGGGAGATGCTGTCGATGGTACGCATCTTTCGGTCGATGGGTGCGATGTCGGCAAGTCGGTCTTGGGCAAAGCTACACAGGGAAATGAGTAATGAAAGGGTGGTGAGTATGTTTTTCATTTAGATAGTGTTTTCTGTTAATATGCATTAGGACAGATCCAGTGCGTAGAGTCGGTCCATGTTGAGATCGCCCAGATCGTAAAGTTCTTCGGGCTTGAAGAAACGTTTCAATTCGATGGCTGCGGACGTTGGCGAGTCAGACGCATGCACGATGTTCTGCTGATTGCTCATGCAGTAGTCGCCGCGGATGGTTCCGGGTTCTGCCTTACGGCCATTGGTATAGCCTGTGATGAAACGAACCACTTCGATGGCGTCGGTTCCTTCGAGACACATGGCAACGACAGGTGTGCGCATCATGGATGCCTTGAGTGCGGGGAAGAATGGTTTGCCCACGAGGTGGGCGTAGTGTTCGTTGAGAATCTCGTCGTCGAGCCAGAGCATTTTCATGCCGACTATACGCAATCCTTTCTTCTCAAAGCGGCTGGTGACTTCGCCTATCAGGCCTCTCATCACAGTGCTCGGTTTGAGCAGCACCAGGGTTCTTTCCATTTCGTCGTGTTTCGTTTGGTAGCGTTTCGTCCTTTGTGGCAAGGGCGTTTTCTACGTTTCCAGCTGCAAAGGTACGACAAAAACGCCAGATTACCAAATACTTTTAGTATTTTTAACGACTTCGAACGCTTGTTGACATTTCCTGCATGGAATATGGGAGAAAAAATCCCCGCAGGCGGCGTTTTAATTTCCGCGTGCGGGGATTGCCATCGCCGCACGCGGAAATTGCAATCCCCGCGTGCGGCGTTTGAAAGTGTGGTTTTTGTTATTTCAGGACGCCCTGTGCCTTGAGCAGTTTTGTGTGTGCTACCTGAAGCTGGCATTTAGCGTTGACATGGTCGGCTGATGCTTGCTGCCACATTGCCTGTGCGTCGAGCAATTGTGAGAGGGGCTCGAGTCCGGCGTCGTATTGCTGACGGGCGAGTCGCATGTTCTCTTCTGCCTGCTCCAGACTGCGCTGTGTGATGCTGAGTTCTGTCTGCGCTTCGTCGAAGTTGTTGGCAGCCTGAGCCAGTTCGAGCTGCATCTGCTCGGTGAGGTCCTGCTGTTCCGTCTGCGCAATCTGCTGGCGGGCTTTGGCAGAGCGGAGTTTGTAGGTGCGTTCGCCGAAGGTGATAAGGGGGACCTTGAGTGTTGCGCCGACGGCACCGGCACCTCTGTCGAGCAGTTTGCTTCCCGAAAGTTTGATGCCGTTGACGTAGGAATAGCCGGCAAACATCGCGAGCTGAGGCAGGTAGTCGCTGCGTGTGAGCTTCACTTGCTGCGATGCAATGTCTGTCTTTGCTTGGAGGATGGCGGACTCTGGACGGGCATCAATAGAAAGGCCGTCGGTCGGAATTGTTGCAGGAACAGCATCGGAGAATTGGTCAGCGTCAAGCTGCAAAGGTGTGTTTAGAGGCAGGCCGATAACGTGGCAGAGGTTCATCGTGCTCAGCCTTATGCCGTTCTCGGCACGCTGTATGGCAAGTTCCGCCTCGTTGAGTTTCACCTGTACCTTCATCTGGTCGTTGCGCGTCTTCAAGCCGTGACGCACGGCACTTTCCACGTTCTTCATCAACTCTTCGAGCAGTTGCTTGTAGGAGCGTGCGACGTCGGCTAGTTGTCGCGCACGTATCGCTTGCATATAGGCTTCGTCGGTGTTCAGGATGACCTGGCTTTCCGTCAGTCGTATGTTCTCTTCAGCCATCTCAGCACCTCGCGATGCCATGCGGTATGCTGCCGTTATCTTGCCGCCCATATAGAGCGGTTGGGTAAGTGAGACACCGCCAAGGAAAATGTTGCCCACCTTGTAGTCCATTTTCGTTGAAGGGAAGTCGGCATACTGGTTCAGGATGTAGTTGCCGTCGGCTCCCATCGTGACGTTGGGAACGTAGGTGCCTGTGGCCGGATTCAGCATGTAGATGGGCAAGTGTCCGCCAGCAATAGAGAAATCGCCTTTGGAGGTGGAGTAGAAGTCCGCGGCCATCAGGTTGATACGCGGATAGTAGTTTGTCTTATATGCCTTCGCGTCGTTCTGCGTTTGCTCGAGCGTCAACTTCGACTTGGCAATGTCCTTGTTGTGCTCCAGAGCGAGTTCGCGTGCCTGGCTCAGAGTGATGTCGCGTGCTGCTTCCTGTGCATCGACTTTGGCGAAAGGCATTGCCGCTGCGCACGCCAGCACAAGAAACACTTTGTTGATAAAGGTTTTCATATTTATTTTATCTTGAAGAACATAGCATATAGAATGGGAATAAAGATGAGCGTGATAAGCGTCCCGACAAACAAGCCGCCCATGATGGTGACGGCAAGGCTGCCGAACATGGCGTCGGGAATGAGAGGTATCATGCCGAGAATCGTAGTGAGCGAAGCCATCATGACGGGGCGCAAACGGCTCTTAGAGCTGTTGACCAACGCGTCGCGTGGCTCAACGCCTTCGCTTATCTGCAAATTGATTTCGTCCATGAGCACGATGCCGTTCTTAATCATCATGCCTATAAGACCGAGCACGCCAACGATGGCAACGAAGCCAAAGGGCTTGCCCGTTATCAGCACGGCTGGTATCACACCCGCAAAGATGAGCGGAATGCAGCAGAAGATGATGGCAGGCTTCTTGTAGTCCTTAAAGAGCATGATGAGTATCATGATGATAAGGATGATAGCAAGGGGGAAGCCATTGAAGAGATACTTCATCGAGCGGTCGCTCGCCATCTTCTCGCCTTGCCATGAGAGGGAGTAACCCGCGGGCAGGTTAATCTTCTCAATCTGCTGCTCTATCGAGGCGCGAGCAGCTTCAGTGCCTACTCCCGGACACGGCGAGCACTGCACGCGCTGCTGGCGCTGGCCGTTGTAGCGCATCACGACGGGCTCTTCCCACTTCAACTCGACAGCCTTCGCCACCTGCTTGAGCGGCGTGGTCTGCGTGAGCATCTCGATGAGGTTGTCTTTATCGATGGCTCCCGAGAATAACTTCTGCAAGGTGGAACGGTTGAGCAGGTTGTTGAAGTTGGGCATGATGCCGAACACCGGCACGTTGTCGATGCGATCCAAGTCGTTGCCCAGTGCGTCGGTACACTTCAGCACGATGCCTTCGTTGTGTATGCCGTCGTAGAACGTGGCGATGGGAATGCCGCTGGTGTAAGCAAGAATGGATGTCGCCACATCGCGGCGGCTGAGGCCTGTCGTGCGTGCAGACGGCTGGTCATAGTTGACGGAAAGCACCGGCACTTGCGGCTCCCAGTCAGACGTGGGCAGATAGACCTTGTCCGATGCAGCGATAACAGCCATTGCCGAGTCTGCAAGTCTGTGCAGCACCGAAGGGTCGGGACCGCTGAAGCATACTTCGATGGGGTATTTCTTGAACATCAGGTTGTAGCGCTTCAACTTGATGTAGGCATCCGGATAGCGCTTGCTCAGCTCCTTCTGAATGTCGTTGATGTTCTCTACCAATGCCTTGGGGCTTTCGAAGTCGATGATGAGCTCGCCGTACGAGAGCGAGGGCGTGGCAATGCTTCGCACGAGATTGTAGCGGCTGGGCGTGCCACCGATGGATGTCGTGATGTGCGTCACCTCCTTCCGCGTCTTCAGGTATTCGTTTATCTCTGCCAGATCCTGCGCCACCTGCGTGTGGTTGGTGCCTTCGGGCAACTTGTACTCCATGTAGAGTTGGTCGTATTCCATATCGGGGAAGAAGGCTTGGTTCAGGAACCTGTAGCTCCATACGCTGAGCAGCACCAGAGCAACTGCCATTCCTATCATGACGATGCGGAAGCGAAGCCCGAAGTTCATTATCTTCTCGAGCACGGTATAGCTCCAACCCTTGTAAGGTTCGTCGTTGCCGCTGTCGCCATTGCCGTTGTCGCTCTTCTTCGGTGCCTTAAGCATACGGTCGGCCATGACAGGGACGTGTACGAGGGCAAGAATCCAGGACAGCATGAGCGACACCGCAATGACGATGAAGAGGTCGCGCACATAGACGCCTGCTGTGTCGGGGCTGAGGAAGATTGGCCAGAAGGCAAGGATGGCGATGAGTGTGGCGCCGAGCAAAGGCATCGCGGTGCGTCGCCCGATGGCGGTCAGTGCTTCTTCTCGTGGCTTTCCTTGCTTCAGGTCAACAAGTATACCGTCGACGATAACGATGGCATTATCGACAAGCATACCCATCGCAAGGATGAAGGCTGCAAGGCTTACGCGCTGAAGCGTCCCATCGAAACCATTGAGAACAAGCAATGAGCCTAATACAATTGTAAGAAGGCTGAGGCCGATGATGAGACCGGACTTGAAGCCCATGGTGAAGATGAGCACGACGACGACGATCAGCACTGACTCGAGGAGATTGACGAGGAACGTATTGAGGGCTGTTTCGACGCGTTCCGGCTGATTGAAGACTTTCTCGAACTTTACGCCCAAAGGCATTGTCTTGCTTAGCTCGTTGATAGTCTTTTTCACCTGCTTGCCAACCTTTATGATGTCCTTGTCTGCCACGCCGGCAATCGAGATGCCGAGTGCACGTTGCCCATCGCGTTTCATTTCGTTGCGCGTCGGGTCGGCATAGCCTTTATAGACCTTTGCTACGTCGCTGATACGCAGTTGTTCGTCGTCATGTCCTTGGATAATCATGTTGGCGATGTCTTCGACTTGCTTGAAGCGGTCGTCGACGGTAACGCGGACACGGTGCGTTCCGTTGTCGTAGTAGCCAGAGTAGGTTGTGCTGTTTTGGTTGTTGAGCGTTTGGATGACTTCAATCGGCATCACTCCAAGGTTAGCCATCTTGTCCTGACGCATCTCGATGTAAATGCATTCCTGCCTTTGTCCGTATATTTCGACTCTTGATACGCCTTCGATGTCGGCCACATTGCGTTTTACGAGTTCTGCGTAGTCGGACATCTCTTGGTCCGTGAGGCCGTCGGCAGTGAGGGCGTAGAACATGCCATACACGTCACCGAAGTCATCGCGTACTTGTGGTGTTGACGCTGTGCTCGGGAGCGACGATGCAGCATTGCTTACTTTGCGACGCAGTATGTCCCAAAGTTGCTCCACGTCTGCGTCCTTCACTGTTGTCTCCAGCTCAACGGTGATGAGGCTGAGGTCATTCATCGACTGGCTCTGTACGTTGTCGATGCCAGACATCTCGCGGATGGCTTTTTCGAGCTTGTCGGTCACCTCGAGTTCCACCTCGTGGGCAGACGCTCCGGGATAGACGGTGATGACCATAGCCTGCTTTACCTTGATGGCGGGGTCTTCAAGCTTTGGCATGATGCTGTAACTGACGATGCCTCCCACCACCAGTATTGCGACGAAGAAAGAGACGAGTTTGCGGTTGCTCAGTCCCCAGCGGGAAAAGTCAAGTTCCATATTATAAGAGTCCTCCCACGTTTGCTTTAGACGTCGTCTCCAATTCTTTTACCTTTTGTCCGTCGCTGAGGTAGCGTACGCCAGCACAGACCACCGTTTCCTGTGGCTTCAAGCCCTCCAGCACCTGTATGTTGCCGTCCAAGTCGATGCGGCCAACTTCAACCACGCGACGCTTAACGGTGCCGGTGCTTTTGTCGAGCACGAAGACCGCCGTTTGCTCGTTTCTTCTGTCGATGGCGGTAGTGGGAACAGTGACGCCGTCCACTTCGTTTGGCGCGTTGTATGTGACATACACCATTGTGGACATGCCTGGTGTTATCTTGCTGTGGTCGTAGTCGCCTTTGATGCGGAGCCGCGCTGCATAGAGCTGTGTTGCGTTTGCTTCTTTGCTGACGCGTACTATTTCGAGCGGGTAAACGATGCCGGGTGTGACGTCGAAGGAGCATGTGGCGCTGAGCAGGTCGCTCTGGCGTGCGTGGTCGATCGCAGGCACGAAGACTTCGATCTCCACGTCGCCGGCATTGAACATCGAGACGACAGGCATTCCGGCACTTACCGTCTCGCCCGATTCGTGCATCTTGGCTTGAATGTAGCCGCTGATGGGCGCGTAGAGTCGTGTGTCGGCGAGTTGGTTCTTGTGGTGTGCCAGCTTTTCTGTGATTTGTTGCAAGCCGTAGCGTGCACGGTCGTAGTTCGAAGCAGTTGTGCCGTTCTCTTCATAGAGCGCGATGACTCTTTCGGCATCTGCTTTGATTTGCTCGTACTCTGCCTGTGTTGCAGAGAGTTGGACTTTGTAGTCGCGGGGATCCATTTGCGCGATGAGCTGGCCTTTGCGGACGAACTGCCCTTCCTTTACATAAATGCGTTGGATTGGTCCGCTCACGCGAAAGGCGACGTTGACCTCTTCCGAGCTTTTCGTCCTGCCCGGATAGTTCAGTTCTGCTGCATCGCTTATGCGCTCTGCCTGTGCGGTTTTGACATACTTTATCTCTTCTTCCGTTACTTTCTGGGATTTGCCACACGAGGCGAGCAGCAGGCATTGGATAGCCAACGCCCCCAGCATAATCCCTGGAAACCGTTTCTTCATAATAGATATAACGTTTGGGGTTGATAGTGATTTATTCCCACTCTATGGTCGAGGGCGGCTTTGACGAGATGTCGTAGCAAACGCGGTTGACGCCTTTAACTTTGTTGATGATGTCGTTCGACACCTTCGCCATGAAGTCGTAGGGCAGGTGAGCCCAGTCGGCAGTCATTGCGTCGGTGCTGGTCACGGCTCGCAGTGCGACGGGATTTTCGTAGGTGCGTTCGTCGCCCATCACGCCGACACTTCTGACGTCGGAGAGCAGGATGGCTCCAGCTTGCCAGATCTGGTTGTAAAGTCCCCAGTCGCGGAGTCCTTGGATGAAGATGTCGTCGGCTTCCTGCAGGATGCGAACCTTTTCGGGCGTGATGGCGCCGAGGATGCGGACGGCGAGCCCGGGCCCCGGGAACGGATGGCGGCCGATGAGATGCTCGGGAATGCCGAGCTGACGGCCCACGCGCCGCACTTCGTCCTTGAAGAGCCACTTCAGCGGTTCGCACAGCGAGAGGTGCATCTCCTCGGGCAGTCCGCCAACGTTATGATGGCTCTTGATGACCTTTCCCGTGATGTTGAGGCTCTCGATGCGGTCGGGATAGATGGTTCCCTGAGCGAGCCATTTCGCGTCGGTTATCTTTTTTGCTTCGGCGTTGAAGACTTCGATGAAGTCTCTGCCGATAATCTTGCGCTTCTGTTCGGGCTCCGTGACGCCTTCCAGGTCGGCGAAGAAACGTGCGCTGGCATCTACGCCGATGACATTCAGGCCAAGGCATTCATAGTCCTTCATCACGTTCTGGAACTCGTTTTTGCGCAGCATGCCGTGGTCCACGAAGATGCACGTCAGGCGGTGGCCGATGGCTCGGTTGAGCAGTACGGCTGCCACGCTACTGTCCACGCCTCCCGAGAGTCCGAGGATGACGCGGTCGTCGCCTATCTGTGCCTTCAGTTCGGCAACGGTTGTCTCGACGAAATTCGCTGCAGACCAGTCTTGACGGCTGCCGCAGATGTCAACCACAAAGTTTTTCAGCAACTGCGTTCCCTGCAAGGTGTGGAACACTTCCGGGTGGAACTGCACGCCCCAGATGTCTTCGCTGTCGGCGGCATACGCGGCGAACTTCACCTTTTCTGTGCTCGCGATGGCGTGGAAGCCTTCGGGTAGCGCTGTAATCGTATCTCCGTGACTCATCCAGACCTGGCTGTTCTCGTCGAAGCCTTTGAAGAGTGGGTCGTTGAAATTGATGGTAGAGAGGTTTGCCCGGCCGTACTCGCGGCTTCCTGCGGGCTCCACTTTTCCGCCGAGCGTGTGGCTTATGAACTGTGCTCCGTAGCAGATGCCTAGGATGGGCATACGTCCGCGGAACTGACTCAGGTCAACGCGGAAGGCTTCGGGGTCATAGACGCTGTAGGGGCTGCCAGCCAAGATGACGCCGATTACGTCGGGGTCGGCGACAGGGAACTTGTTGTAGGGCAGTATCTCGCAGAAGGTATCGAGCTCGCGCAAGCGGCGTGCAATAAGCTGTGTCGTTTGCGAGCCGAAGTCCAGAATGATAATTTTCTGTTGCTGCATCGTTCTAAAAGGATACATTGATGAATTCGCGTGCAAAGGTACGAAAAAAACTTCAAATTACATAATTTGTGGTTCAGAGTTTTTGTTTTTTGTGAGCAAAAAGGGCAAATGATGGGCTTGTCAATATGTCAGCGAAATTGCGTTTTTGCTTACACTCGCATTTTAGACAAAAGGCTCAGAATCGCTCGAAATGCCCTCGGACGATGTTTTGGCCATTTTCCTGGAAAAGCGCGCTTAAAACGAGCGAATTTCGTAACAGCCTGATTTACAGCGGGCAATTTTCGACCATGAACATCTGACTGTGGAGTGCAAACTGGAGTTTTGCAAAGTGCGCTTATCAAAATTGCCCATTTCATCGCAAAATTGCACACTTTTTTGCATGCGAAGTCTCCCAATTTCCGCAGGCGGAAAATCAAACGCCGCACGCGGAAATTGTAATCGTCGCATGCGGCGTTTGAAATCCTCGCCTGCGAAGTTGCCAATTTCAGGGTTTTGAGAGCCCTTTTTCGACACTTTGCGGAGTGTGCAAAAACATCGAAAAGAAAGCAGAAAGGCGGTTTTGGTTTGCAATCTGTCAAATTGCATAACACCTCCTCCCTGCGCTGAAGTATGTTTTTTTTTCTCTTTAAGAGAATTTTTTTCAACATAGCGTTTCCATTTTCAATAAAAAAATGTATTTTTGCAGTACATAAAACTAATGAAAAAGCGAAACAAAAACTCCTAACTAACTATTCAGATTTTACTATGAAAAAAGGATTACTTTCGAAGCTCCTGCTCGCGCTGATATGCCTTGCAGGAGGAAGTATGACAGCGTTGGCGCAGACGCCAGAGCCTTCTGCAAAGTGGACCTTCGACGACACTGCTGACCTGATGGCTGTCCAAACGGGAGCTTTCCAAATGACTCCCATCAGCGTGCCCATCAGCGGCGGCGGTGTTGTGGC
>Ga0310695_10001173_pt1 | contig 63343 bp, 62 predicted proteins | sample RumenRJG_04DNA_FD_203882 | JGI IMG/M metagenome (GOLD analysis project Ga0310695, IMG submission 203882) | Bovine rumen microbial communities from Lethbridge, Alberta, Canada - RJG_04 (v2) (version 2) | ecosystem: Host-associated > Mammals > Digestive system > Stomach > Rumen | place: Canada... | reverse complement strand
CTCAGTGTCATGGATATAACATTACATATACTCAGGGTAAGGACTCGATGAAATGGGCACTTCGTGATGCGGAGCGACTGATAAGAATGGGTAAGGCAAAGACTGTGCTAGTGGGATGTCATGATGAATCAGCCCCATTGTTCCAGAGATTCTATGATTATCTAAATCTCTCTGTTCCACGGATATATTCGCGTAGCGTGGTTCTGAAAGCAAAATAAAGATGTGGTTGAAGTTATTGCCATTGGCATTGATACAGAGTGCGTTGCTTGCCATAGGTCAGGTGTTTCTGAAATATGGATTACAACGTATGGTCATTTTTGGTTGGAACTGGACTTTCTTTAAGTCTGCCTTGCTAAATTGGCAATTTGCAATGAGTGGCATAACGATAGGAACTGCAAGTCTTTTATGGATGTATATCATTCGACAGTTTCCGCTAAGTCTTGCCTATCCTATGGGATCCTTGAGCTATGTATTCACAATGCTCTGTGCCATAATGTTCTTTCACGAAAGTGTGGATTGGGTAAAGTGGGTAGGACTTTTTTTTATAATAACAGGTTGTATTTTGATGACAAAATAAGAAAGTGTAAAGTGGAGAGTGTAAAGTGTAAAGGAATTGTTGTATGAAAAGATATATCGTTGTCTTGATGTTGAGTTTGGTTTCATTTGCTATACCTGCTCAGAACAATCAGAAGATTATTGACCATATTAATCAGGTTGCACACTCGCTAAAGAGTATGCAGGCAGACTTCGTTCAGACTAAGACGATGAAGATGCTGGGTGATAAGATGGTGTCAAATGGTAAGATGTACTATCAGCAGAGTGACAAACTGCATTGGGAATATACAACGCCATATAGTTATACCTTCATCCTTAATGGTGACAAGGTTCTTCTCAAGAAGGGTACACGAAAGGATGTCATTGATGTAAACAAGAATAAGGTGTTCAAGGAAATTGCCCGTATAATGATGAGTAGTATGGTTGGCACTTGTCTGACTGAGAAGAAGGACTTTAGTGTTTCTGTTGCAGAGTCGGATCAGACATATACCGCTACGCTCATTCCGCAGAAGAAGGAAATGAAACAGATGTACACAAAAATTGTACTGACTTTTACGAAGAAGACATCTATGATATCTCGTGTGGTGATGTATGAGAAGAATGGCGACAATACAGAGATTGTATTGAAGAACGTAGTGACGAACAAGGCTATAAATCCATCATACTTTGCAATTAACAATTAAATGTCGCTCCGCACATTCCTTTTCTCACTATTCCTTTTTCAATTGTCAATTTTCAATTGTCAATTGGCGAAGGCTCAGACATTACCTTCGAGTGAAGGAGAGAGGGCACGTTATAGCGTGCAGATAGATGTAAAGAAGGCGTATATAAGCGGAATCTGTGGAATGCTGTTTGAGGATGGCAAGTTAAAGGCAAGTGTGGTCAATGAATTTGGATTCTCTGCTATGGATTTCGAATATGACACACAGAAAGATAAGGTAAAAATCATCAATATTGTAAAGAAACTTGACCACTGGTACATCAAGCGTGTTCTGAAACGCGATCTTCGTATTCTGATTCACAACCTAAGACAGGGAATATACAAGCACGAGAATACGAAATACGAAATAACATATAATTTTCAGCCTTTGCAACCAATAACCGAAGAGGCAACTAATAATGGAAATGCAATCTAAATTACTCCCCCTCGGGGGAGATAGAGGGGGGCTTCTCCTTCTTGGAGAAATTGGGGGCTTATATACCATAACTGCTAAGGAAATCAATGGTGATGGAGGCGTTTTTCACATTCGTCTAAATCCTGAGTGCCTTATATATAAAGCCCATTTTCCAGAACAACCTATTACCCCAGGCGTTTGTATTACTCAGATAGCGGTAGAACTGGCTGAGATTATTGTGGGACATAGCCTCCAGATGACGGGAATCAAAAACGTTAAGTTCCTGTCAATTATGACTCCTGACACCCAGACGGAGGTGACATATACTATTACAATTAAGAGTTCGGACGATAATAATACCCGTATTCAAGCCGTGGCACAGTCGGATGATGTGGTCTATGCGAAAATGTCGCTTATATGCAAGAGATAATAGGTACATTGACTTCGCGTGAGCGCCTGCATCGTCGAGGTATCTGTGTGATTGTTCCTACCTACAACAACGAGTCAACTATACGTGATGTTGTTGAGAGATGTAAGGCACAATCGGATGATGTTATAGTTGTAAATGACGGTTGTACGGATTCCACAGCCTCAATACTTGCAAACATAGAAGGTATCACCATTGTCACTTTAAATCGTAATAGTGGTAAGGGGACTGCCTTGAAGATGGGTTTCCGTAAGGCTTTGGAAATGGGCTTCTCATACGCTATAACGCTTGATGCTGATGGGCAGCATTTTCCCGAGGATATACCTCTGATGCTGAAGGCTAATATAGAGAATCCGGGTGCACTTATAGTTGGTGAACGTAAGGATCTAAAGGATCAGGAGCGTTCTGGCGGTAGTAAGTTTGCTAATGCCTTCAGTAACTTCTGGTTCTTTGTTCAGACTTGGAAACATCTTAAAGATACTCAGACAGGTTTCCGTCTATATCCTCTTCGCAGGCTTCACGGTCTTTCGCTTCTTACATCCCGATATGAGGCTGAACTGGAACTGCTTGTGTTTGCTGCATGGCATGGGGTAAAACTGGTTTCGCAACCAGTAAATGTGTATTATCCACCACGAGAGCAGCGCGTGTCGCATTTCAGACCCGGACTTGATTTTACGCGAATCTTCATCCTAAACACCATACTCTGCTTCCTTGCTTGCGTTTATGGACTTCCGCTTTATATCTGGCGAGCACTACGTATTTTATTCTTTACTCTTTACTCTTTACTCTTCTTTGTCGTTTGTTCAATAGGACTGATGACTCCATTGGTTTCGCTGTATATCAAGATTGGCAAGATGACGTTAAAAAAGCGTGACAATCTGCATGGTATATTGCAATGGATTTCTAAGTTCATAATGATATGGCATGGAATACCGGGTGTGAAGTATAGGTCAAGGCGTAACTCTGACGAGTCTTTGGATGGCCCTTCGGTATTGATATGCAATCATCAATCACACCTTGATTTGATGACGCTTCTGCCTTTGAAGAAAAAGATTGTGGTGCTGACAAACGACTGGGTATGGCGAAATCCGTTCTATGGCTATGTAATAAGACAAGCAGAGTTCTATCCCGTATCGGCTGGTGTTGATGCTCTGATTCCGAAACTGAGGAATCTTGTTGATAGAGGGTATAGCATAGCGGTATATCCCGAGGGCACACGTTCTGAAAACTGTAGAATAGGGCGTTTTCATCAAGGGGCGTTCTATATTGCAGAACAACTGAATCTTGATATCGTTCCTCTGATTCTTTATGGTGCGGGCAAGGTCCTTCCAAAGAAAGACAGACATCTGCATAAAGGCATTATCAGTCTTGATGTGGATAGGCATTTCTCACCAGAAGAAGTTATCTCGCTCGGTTCTCTGAAACAACGTGCTTCTTGGTTCAGGAAATACTATAAGTCACGATACGACGAGGTGAGTGATGAAATGGAAAAATAGATTTTTTAGTTCATAGTGCATAGTTTGCGTGTGCCAAAACAACTATGCACTCTGCACTATGAATTATGAACTAAATTGAAATATGAAAACGGTCGCGATTATAGGTAGTGGACTTGGAGGCTTGTCGTGTGGATATATTCTGCAACGCAACGGCTTTGACGTCACCATCTATGAGAAGAATTCTGTCTTTGGCGGCTGTCTGCAATGTTTCCGTCGTAAGGGGGCTGTGTTTGAGACTGGTATGCACTTTATTGGTAGTGCAGCACCAGGACAGACGATGGATAGGATGATGCAGTATATGGGGCTCGCATCTGATGTTCGTCTCAGCCAACTTAATCCTTTGGCATACGATACTGTTTCTTTGGGCGGTCAGAGATTTGAGTTCCCTAACGGAAAGGAACAGTTCATAGAAAAGATGTCATCGTATTTCCCTCGTGAGAAGGATGCAATAGCATGTTACTATGACATCGTGAATAAGATAGCTTCAGCTTCCACTCTTCATTCTCTTACTAGCGAGAATCGTGATGTGGCTATTGATACGGAATATCAGCAGCGTAGCATAAATGATGTCATGGACGAACTTTTCGATGATGCTCTGCTAAAGAACGTGCTTGTTGGAAATCTACCACTCTATTCGGCAGAATTGAACAAGACTCCATTCTCGCAACATGCGTTCATCATGGATTTCTACAATCAGAGTGCCTTTCGTGTAGAAGGTGGTAGTGATGCTATTGCCAAATCACTTGTGAAGTCGATTGAACGTCTCGGTGGTCAGGTTATCACTTCTGCAAAGGTGAAGAGAATCGTTTGTGATGCAACACATGCCATTGGTGTAGAGACTGTAGATGAGCAACTACATACGGCTGACTATGTTATCAGTACCGTGCATCCTGCCCGTACTATAGAGATGCTTGAAGATACCATTCTTATTCGTCCTGCTTTCCGTACTCGAATTAAGTCTTTGCCTCAGACTTCGGGTTGTTTCGCTGTATATGTTAAGTTCAAGGATGGGGTGATACCTTATATGAACACAAACTACTATGGCTATCGCGGCGACACGCCTTGGAATTGTGAGCATTATACGGAATCTAATTGGCCAAAAGGTTTCCTCTATATGCATATGTGCCATGAGGATAAGGCACGATGGGCAAAGAGTGGCGTGATATTGTCGTATATGAATATGGATGATGTTGCACCATGGGTCGGTACTCATGTGGGTAGGCGTGGTGATGATTATGAGGCATTCAAGACACATCATGCAGAGCGACTTCTTGATGAGGTTAAGAAGCATTTTCCCGGCCTAAGGGCTGCGATAGATAGCTATTACACATCTACCCCTCTTACCTATATCGACTATACGGGTACAGAGGGAGGTTCGATGTATGGCGTTGCAAAGGACATTACTATGGGAGCGGTAGGCAGGGTTCCTTACAGAACAAAGATTCCTAACGTGTTGCTTGCAGGTCAGAATGTCAATTCACATGGAATGTTAGGGGTATTGGTCGGAACTATTGTGACCTGTTCAGAACTGGTTCCGAATATGAATTTGAAATTAATAGATTAATAAAATTGAATAATGAAAAGTGAAAAATGAAAAATACAAGTTACATTCTTCACCAAAAAGCGTTGTATTTTATAATTTTTTCATTGTTCATTTTTCATTTAAAATATGAATAAAACAGCGGTAATTGTTGGCGGTGGCCTTGGTGGTTTGTTTACAGCTGCTATCCTTTCTAAAGAAGGTGTTAAGGTTACTGTTCTTGAGAAGAATCTCAACCTTGGCGGAGGATTGCAGAGCTTCAAGAGATTTGGCGAGGTCTATGATGCTGGTATGCATATCCTGAGTGGAATGCATGAAGGGGGAAGTATCCGCAAGATATGCAATTATCTCGGTCTGACGGATAAGATGCATATACGTCCTGTGGACGATGATTGCATTGACGAACTGCATTTCATAGAAGATGGTTCTACATACCGCATAGGGAAAGGACGTCAGGGATTTATCGACTCATTGGTAGGCTATTTCCCTGATCAGCGTGAGGCATTGACACGATATGTAGATGCCATGTACACCTTGCTTGATGAAATGGATATGTTTCATCTCCGTCCGCTGAAAACGACCATCTTCATGCACTCTGAGGATTTCCTCATCTCTGTTGGCGATTTCATAGCCAAATATATCAAGGATGAGAAACTTAGGGCGGTACTTGCATATATGAACCCACTCTATGGTGGTGAGATGGACAAGACTCCAGCTTATGTTCATTCCATCATTAATGTGCTGTATATCAATGGCGGCAATAGGTTTGAGGGTGGATGTGATCTCTTTGTCAATGAACTTCGTAAGCTGATAGAAGATTATGGTGGGAATGTCATCGTTGATGATGGCGTGGTTAGTGTTTCTTCTGAGAATAAACTGATAACAGGGGTTAAGACAAGGAGCGGAAAACAGTTTACTGCCGACTATTATATCTCTGCCATTCATCCTTGCTCGTTCATTAAATTGCTTGAGGATAAGAAAATCCTTTCTAAGCCGTATCGTGAGAGACTTGAGGCTATCCCTAATTCATATTCTGCATTTACATTGTTCGTAAAGCTCAAACCTGGTAAGGTGAAATATTTCAACTATACGCGCTATTGCATGACCCGATATGATGAGATATGGAATATCGGTGTTACTGACGAGCAATGGCCAAGAGGGGTGATGTATATGACCACGCCTGAAATCAATCAGGGGGAATATAGCACGAAGATGATTATCACCACTCCTATGTCATGGGATATTGTAAAGAAGTGGGAAAATACTACTGTAGGGCATCGTGGCGAGGATTATAAGGCATGGAAACAGGAATGTGCCAGGAAGCTGCTTGATAGGATAGAAGAGATTCATCCCGGTTTTATAGACTGCGTTGAGGCTATTAATACTGCATCGCCGCTTACCATTCGTGATTATTTCGGAATAAAGGAAGGTTCTATGTATGGCTATATGAGTGACTGCAACAATATAGTCCTGTCACAGGTCCCTGTTGTCACGAAGGTCAAGAATCTGTATCTTACAGGTCAGAACAATAACCTCCACGGCTTCTGTGGCGTGCCACTTACTGCCATCAATACCTGTGAGGCTATTTTCGGAATGAATTATATTATTAATAAAATTAATAAAGTTAATTGACCCTCGATTTTTCAGAAATACGTCCTTATACGGACAACGAGATCCCTGCTGCAATGGATCGAATTGCGGGTAGCACGTCGTTTTCTCTGGTGGCATCGTATGTGTTTCCAGATAGGAGCATAGACGATGTTCGTAGGGAAGTCCGTTCGTATAAGACAATTCATGATTTCCAGATGGGGATCATGTATTGGGCTAATCGCAAGATTATCCAGGATAGTACAGCCTCATTTACTTGTGGAGGAATTGAGAATATAAGTTCCAACACCCAGCACCCAACACCTAACACCCAACACCTAACACCCAACGCCCACTTGTATGTCTCTAACCATCGAGATATAATGCTGGATGCAGCTTTGTTCCAGAATGTTCTTGTGGACAATGGGGCGGACACTACGGAGATTACCTTTGGGGCAAATCTGATGCAGGGGCAGATTGTCATCGACATTGGCAAGTCGAACAAGATGTTCAAGGTGGCTCGTCCGGGTGGTAGTGTCAGGGAGTTCTATAAGTCTTCTTTTCTCCTTTCTGAGTATATGCGTCACGTTATTACTGAGAAACACCACTCTGTGTGGATTGCACAACGTAATGGACGAACTAAGGACGGAAAAGACCGCACGGATCAGGGCATTATAAAGATGCTGTGTATGAGCCATTCTGACGATAAGGTAATGGCTATTGCAGATTTGAATATTGTGCCTGTATCCGTCTCTTACGAATGGGAGTCGTGCGATATTCTCAAGACTGTAGAGTTATATGAGCGTCAGTTCGGACCTTATATCAAGAAGCCTGGTGAGGACTTGAATAGTATCCTGACTGGTATTACCCAGTATAAGGGTAATGTGCATTTCGAGGTCTGTAAGCCTCTTGGTCTTGATGAACTAAACGAGTTTTCTGACCTTACTTCCGTTGATTTTCATAAGGCTGTTGCCAACCTGCTTGATCAGCGTATTTGCTCTTCATATCATCTGTATCCAAACAATTATATAGCCCATGATATTCTTTATGGCAACAGAAAATATTCGGCTATGTATTCTTCTAAGGAAAAGGATGCTTTCATGCATAGAATGAATAAGCTCCAGAAATACGAGGAAGAGTGTGATATGGATAAGTTGTACGAGATATTCCTTGGTATATATGCCAATCCTGTGGATTCAAAAAGTCAAATGTCAGAAGTCAGATGACGAAAGTCTTTAGTCTTTTGACATTAGTCTTTATCTCAATTGCCGCTTATGCAACTGAGCCACGCAATATCATACATCTCTGGAAAGGGACTTCTGTTGACAATAAGAGCGTAACGCTTGAAGTCTTTCTGCCAGAGAACGCCAAAGCATACAAGACACCTGCGATGATAGTATGCCCTGGTGGAAGCTATAGCTGGCATGACTACAAAACTGAGGGTACGGATGTGGCAAAGTGGTTGTGCAGCAATGGTATTGCTGCATTTGTACTTAAATATAGGGTTCAGGGTGTTTTCAATTTCGTCACTCATGCCCGACTGATAGTGCCGGGGCATCATCATCCACACATGTTACAGGACGGACAGCGTGCCATTCAGTATGTCCGTGAACATGCTGATGAATACAATATTGATATCAATAAGGTAGGGGCAATAGGATTTTCTGCAGGAGGACATCTCGTTATGTCACTTGCGGAATTTTCTTCTACTGATTTCCTCAAGCCACTTGGTATAGTATCAAGGGTTTCGCTACGACCTGATTTTACTGCACCAATCTATCCTGTTGTGACGATGAGCGAGAAGGTATGTCATACACGCTCTCGTCGCGCTCTTTTAGGTGAATATGGTAAGTTTCGTAAATCTTTGCGTGACTCTCTCTCTCTTGAACGTCATGTGCCTTCCGACTGTCCTCCTGTCTTTCTTGTTAATTGTAAGGACGACCCGATAGTGAAGTATCAAAACTCGGAACTGCTTGATTCGGCTCTTACTGCTAAAGGCATTAGGCATACATATATCCAATACCAGACTGGCGGTCATGGCTTCGGAGCTTCCGATGTTAAAGGTACTGCTGAGTGTCGCCAATGGAAACAAGAGTTCCTTGTGTGGCTAAAGGAATTAATGAATTAAGGCCTCTCCCCCCCGCTTGGCACATACTCCGATGTTATCAACATCGGACTTCCCTCCGTAGGGAGGGAACCGATTCGTGGAAAGGTAATCATCTGAAAATGAGAAATAATAATGATATGTTGTCGTCTTCCAGCTCCCTCCCTACGGGGGAGGGCGGGGGGAGAGGCCGTATTTTTTCTTTTTTCCATAACCATCCCTTGCTCAGACGTTCAGTTTTGCTGACTCTGACAATAGCACTCGTTACGTCTGTCTTCCAGTTATCCTACAAGGAAGATATCTCTGATTTCATGCCTCTTACTGATGAAGAGAAACTGGATATGGAGGTATATCAGGAAATTTCTGGCGTTAATAAACTTGTTGTCCTGTTTTCATGCGATAAGGAGAATCCAGACAGCACGATAGCAGCCATAGACCTTTTCCAAGAGAGTGTTCAGAAGATGGATACACATAATTGGACGAGCAATATGGTTACTCGTTTTGATATGGAGAAGGTAGGGGAGGTTACAGAATTCGTGTATCAGAACATTCCGTATTTCCTGACAGAACGTGACTATTCACGCATGGATTCTTTATTGCGTGTTGATAATTATGTTACTGAACAGCTTGATCGTGATCGTGAGATGCTGATGTTCCCTTCTGGTGGTCTGCTTTCTGAGAACATCTCTCGTGACCCTCTCAATCTGTTCACGCCAGTATTGAGTAAGTTACAGGGCTTGCAACAAGAAAATAAGTTTGAAATGTATGACGGTTATATCTTCACGCCTGATATGAGTCGTGTAATAGTCATGCTTTCTTCGCCTTTCGGCAATTCCGAGACTGATAAGAACTCACAACTCCTGCAACTCCTTACGTCGGGTATTGAGCAGATGAACGCCCGTTATCCTAATATCGAGGCTCGTGTATTAGGAGGTCCGCAGATAGCCGTAGGTAATGCCCAACAGATAAAGCATGACTCTATTCTTGCCGTTAGTCTTGCTGTTGTTCTTATCCTTGCCTTGCTCTTTATTTCGTTCCGCTCTCTGCGAAACATATTGCTCATAGCCTTCTCAATAGGGTGGGGATGGTTGTTCGCACTTGGAGCGTTGGCTTTATTCCACGATAACATTTCAATTATCGTTATAGGCATTTCGAGTGTCATCCTTGGTATTGCGCTCAACTATCCTCTTCATCTTATTGCTCATATCGGACATGAAACGGACATTCGACAGGCATTGAAGGAAATATCTGCGCCTTTGCTCGTAGGAAACATAACGACGGTAGGTGCCTTCCTTGCCCTTGTACCGCTTAATTCCGTAGCACTTCGTGATCTCGGGCTTTTCGCGTCTTTGCTCTTGATAGGTACAATATTATATGTATTGGTATTCCTTCCGCATCAGGTCTCTGTCCCTAAAAAGGTAGAAGAGGTAAAGGTGAAAGATGTAGGATTGATAGCAAGAGGCAATAGATTACTTGATCGCATATCGCAAATAAGCCTTGAAAACAAACCTTGGCTCGTTGGGATTGTTATCATTCTTACCCTTGTTCTTGGATGGTTCAGCTTCCAAGTAGAATTTGATAGCAACCTTGCCAATATCAACTATATGACTGATGAGCAACGTGCGGATATGGATTATTTCCAGAAACTCACGGCTGACGATACCGTTTCTACTAAGCGTACGCTCTATGTCGTCTCTTCCGCATCTACTATTGATGCCGCCCTTGATTCATGCAATAGCAAGAAGATAGATGGGGTGTCTCAGTTCCTTGCCTCAAGGTCTATGCAGAAAGAACGTTTAAGCCGTTGGAATGAATTTATGTCTAAGCATCATGATTTGCTTAATGCACAATTTACTAAGGCTGCAAAGGATAAAGGTTTCTCATCTGAAGCGTTCTCTGATTTCCAACAAATCATAAACGGCAATTACGAACCTCGTGAGTTCGACTATTTTGCCCCTCTAACATCATCGGTATTTAGTAGTAATATAGTAAAGCAACACCAATATTTCATCGTCGATAAACTGAGTGTTGAGGCTTCTGAGATAGAGAATGTAAAGAGTCGCATTCCTGGTAGTTTTGATATAGAGAGCCTTAACAGTTCGTTGGCAAACAGTCTGTCTGACAACTTTAACTATATAGGCTGGTCATGTTCGCTCATCGTGTTTTTCTTCCTGTGGTTCTCATTCCGTAGGATAGAACTGGCAATAATATCATTTGTGCCTATGGCTATCAGTTGGGTATGGATACTCGGGCTCATGGCTATACTTGGCATAAAGTTCAATATCGTGAATGTAATCCTTGCCACGTTCATCTTCGGACAGGGTGATGACTATACAATCTTTATGACCGAAGGTTGTATCTACGAGCACAAGACGGGTAAGCCTATTCTTGCATCCTATAAGCATAGCATATTGCTATCTGCCATTATCATGTTCATAGGCATAGGAACTCTTATTGTTGCCAAGCATCCAGCCCTTCATTCGCTTGCCGAGATTACAATTGTTGGTATGTCGAGCGTGGTATTCATGTCATGGCTCATACCTCCGTTGCTATTTAGATTGATGTATAAGAAGCGGTCTCTCCGCTAATCGTTTATTTTATCTTATGAAAGAAAGAATTCGTACAATACTTGAAGACAATCTGCCATTAGCAGATCTTGATTCTGATCTTCTGTTTGCAGAACTCAGTTCTTTGGATATCACCACTATCATGATGCTGCTTTCTGAGGAGTATCACATTACTCTCGACTCTCGTGATGTCTCTCCAAAGAACTTCATGACTGTTGACAGCATCGTTACTATGGTACAAAGAAAACTTGAAGAGAAGAAGTAAATGAACACTATTCTTGAATATGTTAATCGTTGGGCATCAGAATGCCCGGAGAAACCAGCCATAATATCACGTGATGGCGTTATATCCTATCGTGAGCTTCACGAGAGGATGAAGAACGCCCAACACCCAGCACCCAACACCCAGTTGCCACTCCCTCTCCTTGGCGAAGCGTGGGATTCTGATTTCTGTCTATATACCACAGGTACTACAGGAAAGTCCAAGGGTGTTGTCATCTCCCAGAGGGCAGTTATAGCTAATTCTGAGAACCTTATTGCCGGACAAGGCTTTACTCATGACCTTGTGTTTATAATAGCCGGTAGTATGGAGCATCTGGGCTGTTGGTCTAAAATATTCCCGGTATTGATGCTCGGAGCAACCATTTATGTAATAGAGGATGGAATGAAGGATATTGACGGTTTCTTCAAGGCTTTTGAAATTCCTCTGGAGAAGTATTCATTACCGTCCAATACCAAGTTTGCCACATTCCTCGTGCCTTCAAATATCCGCATCCTCCTTCAGTTTGCGAGTGATAGGTTAGAGGCTATTGCCGACCGTATTGACTTCCTTGAGACTGGTGCAGCTCCTATGCCTCATTCTGATATGCTCACTCTTTGTAAGATACTGCCAAATACCCGACTCTATAACACATACGCATCAACGGAGACTGGTATAATCTCAACGTATAACTATAACGATGGAGAGTGTATAGCAGGATGTCTTGGTCATGCGCTTCCTCATTCTCAGTTCCTTATTACTTCTGAAGGTCATATCGCTTGTAAGGGCGATACTCTCATGATGGGATATAAGGATGAGCCAGAACTCACTCGGCGTGTCCTTCACGATGACACTCTGTTTACTGCCGATAATGGATATATTGACGAGCAAGGCCGTCTTCACATACTCGGTCGTGATGATGACACCATCAACACTGGTGGTTTCAAGGTCGCACCTTTTGAGGTGGAAGAAGTAGCCCTTTCTATGCCTGATATTGAAGATTGCATCTGCATTTCCCAACCGCATCCTGTACTTGATAATGCCCTTGCCTTGCTTGTCGTTCTTAGAAATGGTGCAAAACTTGATAAGCGTGCCATAGCCTTGCATCTCAGCAAGAAGTTGAAACGCTACCAGATACCACTTACCTATAAGGAGGTTGATAAGATTCAACGTACTTTCAATGGCAAGCTTGATAGGAAATTCTATAAAAGTGTAAAGTAGATAGTATAATATGCAAATAAAAAAGCAGTTACGAATCTCGTAACTGCTTTTTCTTAATGTAGCGGGACCGGGCTACGATCCCGGGACCTCCGGATTATGAATCCGACGCTCTAACCAACTGAGCTATCCCGCCAACACTTCAATTTTTGTTGTCGCATTGCTGCTCTAACTGAATTGCGGGTGCAAAGGTAAGCATTATTTTTTAATCCTGCAAATTTTTCGATGTTTTTTTTCTGTTTAATGCTACTTTTTGTGGTTTGTCAGGAAAAAACAGAGACAAACAATACTAATTCTCCTTTGTTCTGTCTGCACCAAAGGAGAGGTTTCGAGATAAAAACAATACAATTAGTCCTTTTATCCCTACCTCTATTTCAAGAAGTATATGTATAGGTCAATAAGTAGGATTATCAATACGAGTATCAATGTCCATAACATCCAGCGGAAATGCTTCACACGCTTTGGACGTTCGAGGTGTGGCACGTATGGTTCATCTTTGTCATCGTGATGATGATGGTGATGATGGTGGTGATGGTGATGATGCTCGGTAGAAATCGTATCTTTGACTAATATCTGTTCTTTGTAATCACTCATCGCTATAAAAAATTAGGTTTTCTGTGGACAAAAATACTAATATTCTTCTAGAAAAATGAGTATTGTCAATTAAATATTATTAAAAAATAAAAAAAGCCTATATTTTTGCTCTCTTTCGAAGAAAAAAAAGTAACTTTGCACTCTAAAAGGCAGAGACGTGCGCTAGCTTTTTTTCTGGCTAACACACTTTTAAAGAGTGTGAGGGCGTTATGCATATTGTACATTGAAAAGAAACTTAAATATTTAAGATAACATTTTATGGCAGAAACAAAAAAAATTAAGACTGCACTTGTATCAGTCTTTCACAAGGATGGTCTCGATGAGCTCCTTAAGGAATTGAACAATCAAGGTGTAAAGTTCCTCTCTACTGGTGGTACACAGTCATTCATTGAGTCACTTGGCTATGAGTGTCAGGCTGTTGAGGATCTCACTACCTACCCAAGCATTCTTGGTGGTCGTGTGAAGACTCTTCATCCAAAGGTATTCGGTGGCATCCTCGGTCGTCGCGAAAACGAGGGTGACAAGGAACAGATGGCTAAGTATGAGATTCCTGAGATTGACCTCGTAATCGTTGACCTCTATCCATTTGAGCAGACTGTGGCAAGCGGTGCTTCTCAGGCAGACATCATCGAGAAAATCGACATAGGCGGTATCTCCCTCATCCGTGCTGGAGCAAAGAACTTCAACGATGTGGTTATCATTCCTTCAAAGGCAGAGTATCCAATCCTTCTCGATATCGTGAAGAAGCTGGGGGCAGCTACTACACTTGATCAGCGTCGTGATTTCGCTACACGTGCATTTGGTGTTTCAAGCCACTATGATACTGCTATCAACGCTTGGTTTGAGAGCACAAAGTAATTTGTAAATCGTAATTCGTAAATTATAAAATGGGATTTTTCTCTTTTGTACAGGAAATAGCCATGGACCTTGGTACGGCAAACACAATCATCATCAGCAATGATAAGATTGTGGTTGACGAGCCTTCTGTAGTGGCACTTGACCGTCGCACCAACGAGATGATTGCCGTCGGTGACCGTGCCAAGAGTATGTACGAGAAGACACACGATAATATCCGTACTATCCGTCCGCTGAAGGATGGTGTGATTGCCGATTTCACTGCATGTGAGCAGATGATGCGCGGACTTATCAGAATGGTTCATTCCGGTCGTCATCTCTTCTCTCCTTCTCTGCGTATGGTCATTGGTGTGCCTTCTGGTTCTACTGAGGTTGAGCTTCGTGCTGTGCGTGACTCTGCCGAGCATGCCAATGGACGTGATGTATATCTTATCTTCGAGCCTATGGCTGCTGCTATCGGTATTGGTGTGGATGTAGAAGCTCCAGAAGGGAACATGATCGTGGATATAGGTGGTGGTTCTACTGAGATTGCCGTAATCTCTCTCGGTGGTATCGTGAGCAACAACTCTATCCGTGTGGCTGGTGACGAACTTACATCTGACATACAGGAGTATATGGCACGTCAGCATAATGTGAAGGTTTCTGAGCGTATGGCTGAGCGTATCAAGATTCATGTAGGTTCTGCTCTTACCGATCTTGGTGATGAGGCTCCAGAGGATTACGTTGTACATGGTCCTAATCGTATTACAGCTCTGCCTATGGAGGTACCAGTATGCTATCAGGAGATAGCTCACTGTATCGACAAGACTGTGGCAAAGATTGAGAACGCAGTCCTTTCTGCTCTTGAAAATACTCCACCTGAGCTTTATGCAGATATCGTGAAGAACGGTATTTACCTAAGTGGTGGCGGCGCTCTTCTCCGTGGCTTAGATGCACGTCTTCAGAACAAGATTGGTATTCCATTCCATATTGCTGAAGATCCATTGCATAGCGTGGCAAAGGGTGCAGGTATAGCACTGAAGAACATTGACCGTTTCTCATTCCTCATGAGATAAAGTTAATGCCGATACATACAAACGCAAAGACGCAAAGCCGCAAAGAATATATCTTACCATAAAAGATACTGATTGACTTTGCGTCTCTGTGTCTTTGCGTTTTGATTATATTTTTAAAAGATAAGGCCTTGAACAACCTATTTGACTTCATTCTTCGATACATAAGTTGGTTCGTATTCCTTCTTTGCGAGATCATCAGTCTTGTACTACTCTTCACTTACAACAATTATCAGGGTAGTATATGGACTTCCTCTGCAAATGTGGTGACAGGCAAGGTGTATGAGGTAAACGCCGGAGTAGAACAATACTTTTCTCTTACTGATATCAATGAGCAACTGACAAAGCGTAATCTGTATCTTGAACAGCAGGTACAGGTTCTGTCCTCACAGATAGCAGAAAAGACTGGCGACTCTGTACTCCAGAAGCTTGAGAACTACAAGCTGATGAAGAATTTCTGCCTTATTCCTGCAAAGGTAGTGTCTAATTCCATTGACAAGCTCGACAATCTCATTACCATAGACAAGGGTGAAGCAGACGGTGTTCGTAGAGATATGGGTGTGGCGTGTGGCTATGGCGTAGTAGGAATCGTGTTCATGACAGGACAGCACTATTCGGTGGTCATGCCTATCCTTAATTCTAATTCAAGTATCAGTTGCACTATCGGCAAGCGCGGATATTTCGGATATCTCCATTGGACAGGTGGCAATAGTCGCATAGCCTTCATGGATGAGGTGCCTCGTCATGCTCATTTCAACCTTTATGATAAGGTGGTTACCAGCGGTTATTCCTCCGTGTTCCCTCCCGGTATCGAAATCGGCAAGATTATCCATGTATATAATTCTTCCGATGGTTTGTCATATAGATGTATGGTGCTGTTGTCAACCGACTTCTCCAGACTTCGCGATGTCAGTGTAATTGATGATGCGCAGATGAGAGAGAGAATTGATATTCTTCGTGCAGCACAGGATTCACTGGAAAAGAAATAGCATTGGCCTCTCCCCCCGCCCTCCCCCATAGGGAGGGGGCCGGAAGACGAAAAGACCAATCAAAATAATATGTTTGCCGATCCTCCGTCACCGAATCGGCTCCCTCCCTATGGGGGAGGGCGGGGAGAGAGGCCTATAATTTAAAGTATGAGCATAGATCTAATTCGTCGTATTGGTCTGATGATATTCTTCACTCTTGTGCAGGTACTCATTCTGAACCATATCCATTTGTTCAACGTAGCCACTCCGTTGGTTTACGTATATTTTGTATTGCTGTTTCCTCGTGATCAAAAGCGTTGGTTGTCAATCCTCCTTGCATTCTCCTTTGGTTTGATATTGGATTCTTTTAGTAATACACCAGGCGAGACCGCTTTTGCTCTTACCTTGATAGCATTCTTGCAACCTTATATTCTCGGCAGCTATCTCGAGAGAGATGATTCTGAATCGTTTTCGCCGAGCATGGCAAACATGGGCTTTATGAAGTATTCCACATACGTTCTTCTGCTCACGTTCGTGTTCTGTTTCACATTATTCTCTCTGGAAGCGTTCTCTTTCTTTAATTGGACTCAGTGGCTGTTGTGTATTCTTGGTAGTTGGATGGTCACATCTTTCATTATCATAGCAATAGATTCGGTAAGGAAATAAGATGAATCACAATCTGGATTATAGAAAATTCGTCATAGGCGGTATAGCTGTGGTTATTGTCATTGTCTATACCGTGCGACTCTTCGTTCTCCAGATTATGAGTGATGACTATCGTAAATCTGCCGATTCAAATGCCTTTCTGAAGAAGATAGAATATCCTTCACGTGGTGTTATCTCTGACCGCAATGGTGAACTGCTCGTATATAACCAGCCTGCTTATGACATCATGGTTGTGATGAACGAGGCAAAGGATCGTCTTGATACACTTGAATTCTGTCAGGCTCTTGGAATCTCAAAGGCATACTTCATCAAGAGAATGAACGACATTAAGGACCGAAGCAAGAACCCTGGATATTCGCGTTTCACTCAGCAGTTGTTCATGGCTCAGCTATCCAATCAGGATTTCAGTGTGTTCCGAGAAAAACTTTTCCGTTTTCCGGGCTTCTATATACAGCAACGTAGTATAAGACAGTATCAATATCCGTATGCCGCCCATGTTCTTGGTGATGTTGCTGAGGTATCAGAATCCGATATCGAGAATGATGACTACTATCAGGCTGGCGATTTTATCGGTAAACTCGGTATTGAGCGTTATTACGAGAAGCAGCTACGTGGCGAGAAGGGTGTGCAGATTCTTCTGCGTGATGCCCATGGAAGAATAAAGGGCAAATACCAGGACGGTAAGTATGATAGCCGACCTGTTGCCGGAAAAGACCTGACACTTAGTATTGACATAAAGCTTCAGGCACTTGGAGAACGGCTTCTTGAAGGAAAGATAGGAAGTATCGTGGCTATCGAACCTGCTACTGGTGAAGTGCTTTGCATGGTTTCTTCTCCAACCTATGACCCACGACTTATGGTGGGCAGACAACGAGGAAAGAACCATCGTATGCTTGCTGCTAATGTATGGAAGCCACTTCTCAACCGAAGTATAATGGGCCAGTATCCTCCAGGTTCAACGTTCAAGACTTCTCAGGCACTTACCTATATGACCGAGGGCATTATATCGCCTGGTACTGCATTCTCCTGTGCTCATGGATTCTCTTTCAAGGGACTTCACGTTGGTTGTCATGGTCATGGATCCCCACTTGCTATCGTTGATGCTCTCTCAACATCATGTAATGCGTATTTCTGTTGGGGACTCTATTATATGATAGGTAACAGGAAGAAATACCGCTCTGCCCATGATGCTATGAACGTATGGCGCGATTATATGGTGTCTATGGGCTTCGGATATAAGCTTGGCATTGACCTTCCTGGAGAGAAACGAGGACTTATCCCTAATGGCGATTACTACAACAACGCATATAAGGGTTCTTGGAACGGTCTGACGGTTATCTCTATCAGTATCGGACAGGGTGAGGTAAACCTTACGCCTTTGCAGATAGCAAATCTCGGTGCAACAATAGCCAATCGTGGCTATTATATCACGCCTCATGTAGTGAAGAAGATAAGAGGTGAGGCTCTTGATTCTGCCTTTACCGTAAAACACTTCACCAAGGCAAGCAGAAGTTCCTACGACTGGGTAGTGAAAGGTATGCGTTCTTCAGTTATAAAAGGAACGTGTAAGGCTGCCAACAGATCCGACTATCTGGTATGTGGAAAGACAGGTACGGCTCAGAACCGTGGACAAGACCATTCGGTATTCATGGGATTTGCCCCAATGGACAATCCAAAGATTGCAATAGCCGTTTATGTGGAGAATGGCGGTTTCGGTGCAGACTATGGTGTTCCTATCGGTTCATTGATGATGGAACAGTATATCAATGGCAAACTCTCTCCTTCATCCGAAACTCAGGCTTCAGTATTCCAGCATAAGAGAATAGCATACGGAACGAGGAACAGGTAAAAAAGAATTACGAATTACTAATTACAAATTACCAAGTTACTATACATGTGATAATTGGAATTAGTAGTCCGTAATTGAAAATAGGTAATTCGTAATTAGTAATTCGTAATTAATTTGGCACAACGTAAAACAAATCAGCAAGGAATCCTTGCATCGCTCGATTGGGTTACAATCGCAATCTATCTGGTACTGTTAGTATTCGGATGGATTAGCGTGTGTGGTGCCAGCTATAACTATGGCGATGAGGATATCTTCTCAATGTCAACCCGTAGTGGTATGCAGATTATGTGGATTGGCACAAGTATCTGCCTTGGCTTCGTCATCCTTATGACTGATGATCGACTATATGATACCTTCTCGTATGTCATCTATGGACTGATGATGCTATTGCTCTTTGCCACGATATTCAATCCACACGAAATCAAGGGTTCGCGATCGTGGCTCGTCATGGGACCATTACGAATACAGCCAGCCGAGTTTGCCAAGTTTGCTACGGCATTAGCCATATCGAAACTGATGTCAACATACGGCTTTGATCTAAACAAATGGCGTGATTTGGCTGTTGCCTGTGGCATAATCATATTTCCGATGCTCCTTATTATTGGGCAGAAAGAAACAGGCTCTGCGCTTGTCTATTCCGCATTCTTCCTCATGCTCTATCGTGAGGGAATGTCTGGTAGTTTCCTGTTCACAGGTCTGGCAATGATAATCTACTTTGTCGTAGGCATCCGCTTTGCCGATGTGCAGCTATGGGATATGCCTGCATCTGTGGGAAAGTTCACGGTACTGCTCATGGTGCAGATATTCACAGCTGCTCTCGTTGAGATTTACTGTCACGACAGACAACGAGCACTCATAGTACTCTATACGACATTGGGAACAACACTTGCTGCTGTTCTCTTTTCTGAATATGTCATTCCTTTCGATATCGTATGGATACAACTGGCTCTCTCTGTAATCGTGATTCTATATCTTGTATATATAGCATTGGAATGGCGAATAAAAGAGTATTTCTTTATCACGTTGTTTTCCATTGGTAGTATAGCATTCTTTTATTCTGCCGATTATGTGTTGAACAATGTGATGCAGCCTCACCAGCGAGTGCGTATCAACGTACTTCTCGGCTTGGAAGAAGACCTTGCAGGAGCGGGATATAATGTGCACCAGAGTGAGATTGCCATAGGTTCAGGAGGCCTTGAAGGTAAGGGATTTCTCAATGGCACACAGACAAAACTGAAGTTCGTGCCAGAACAGGATACAGACTTCATCTTCTGTACCGTAGGCGAGGAAGAAGGTTTTGTAGGTTCTGCGGGCGTACTGTTATTGTTCCTAGCCCTTATCCTACGACTTATCCACGTAGCCGAGCGACAACCGTTCAAGTTCGGGCGAGTCTATGGCTATTGCGTACTGAGTATCTTCCTCTTCCACGTCTTCGTAAACGTGGGTATGGTACTTGGTCTCACGCCTGTTATTGGCATTCCACTACCATTCTTCAGTTATGGTGGTTCAAGTCTCTGGGGCTTCACGATCCTCCTGTTTATCTTCTTGAGAATAGATGCAGGAAGAAATCTGATAAGGACGTAACTACAACCTATTAACCATATTGAACTATGAATGTAGCCTTTCTTCTAAAACAATACTTTCATGGGGCAGAGGACGTTTCAATAGATGTCTTCGATGCACATACGCTGAACGATGTTTATCAGCAGGTACTCAAAACCTTGACCGCTCATTTCGAGATAGAAGTGAGTGTGCTACAAGCCATGAGCTACTGTTTTTATGAGATTCTCGACAATGTGCATATCCATTCTGGCAAGCCTCTCGGAACTGCCATAACACATTTTGATGCAAAGAAGGAGAGACTACGCATCCTCGTTGCCGACGACGGTATGGGGGTAAGAGATTCCCTTGCAGAAAATGAAAAGTATCGTGACATCAAGGAAGAAGACGCATTAAAAATGTGCCTTGAAGATTCTGTAACAGACGGTAAGGGAATGGGCTTCGGACTTTATGCCACATCACGACTTATGAAGGATATTGGCATTAACTTCATAGTCCACTCTGGCAATCACAAACTTATTTCCAAGGATGGAAATACAGAAATCATAGAGAATGGTTTCTGGCAAGGCACAATAGTCTATATGGAAATAACAACCTCTCGTGAGATTGACCCTAACGAGGTTGTAGATCATCGAACTAATGCAGACGAGCAATATAATGAGTCTTTTGTAGAGACCGATGATTTAGAATCTCTTTGGACAGGCAAAGGAACCATAGACTTTAAGTTCTCTTCATTTGGTACAGATTTCGGTACTCGCGATATGGGTGCAAAAATCAGGGAACAAATACGTCCGCTAATAGAAAAAGGCGAATGTGTTGTATTAGACTTTACTGGTGTAAATGTAGTTTCCAACTCGTTTGCCGATGAGTGTATAGCCAAACTCCTATTAGAATATACACTACAAAGCCTTAAACAGCATATCACATTCAAAGGGCTAAACGAAATGGCAAACCGAAGTATTCTCGTAGCCTTACAGCGAAGATACAAAATGATGTCATAGTCTGAATAGATGCAGGATGAAATCTGATTAGGACGTAAAGGAAACTTTCAAACAAATAATAAAAGGCTCACATTGTGTGAGCCTTTATTAATTTATTTCCCGAGAAAAAATTGTCCTCGAAGTCTTTTGGGCAATAATATTTACAAAAGACTTACAGCTACCCTTTTTCCAAGACCGCCAAATATTCTTGATAGAGTTGACAACTGTATATCAGTCCTGCCATTCTCTACACGCGAGATAAAACTTTTCTTTGTCCCTATCTTTTGCGCTAACTCTTCTTGAGTCATTCCCGCTTTCTTGCGTTCAAGTTTCAAGCGTTCACCAATAATGAACGCATCACAACTGAGTTCAAAAGCATCACGCTTTGGTGTACCAACCTCACCAAAGTCTTCTGCTATCATATCCTCTATTGATCCACATCCTATTTTCCTTAAATCCTCTTGTGTCATAATTACTTTACTTTATTTAGTGATGCCTTAGCAGCAAAATATTCATTTTTTATCCTAATCGCACGCTCAATTTCCGAAGTTGGAGTCTTTTGCGTTTTCTTCTGAAAAGCATTAAAAAGAATAACAAGATTCCCTTCATCAAAACAGCAGAATATACGGTATATATTACCATTATGTTCTATGCGGATTTCATAAAGATCCTTGACTCCTTCTATTTTCTTTAGGAATTTTACAGGTATGATATCCTCAGACATTATATAGATGAAAACCTGATAGATTTTCATAAGCACATCCTTACTCAATGTGCGCTTGAAATCTTTGAAATAGTCCTTAAATGGAACTATAATTCGTTTATAATCTCTTCGTTCACCCATATATAATTGTTTGTTTTGGTTGCAAAGTTAACGAATTAGTAAACAATAACCAAATTTTTTACAATATTTCTTCACAAAAAAATTACAGAAAAAGCAAAAGAGTCACGAAATGGCAAACCAAAGTATCCTCGTAGCCTTATAGAGAAGATACAAAATGATGTCATAGTCTGAATAATACAGGAAAGAATCCTTAGAATGCCATAGGTACTATATACCTACGGCATTCTAAGATTGTTTTTCTCTATCTCATTCAGAATATAATCAAACATCTGCTCTACACATTTATACACTTCTCCATTGATGATTTTGTCTGCTTTTTCAAAGACAAAACTATTCATTTCAGAAGGCAAATCTTCCCATCCATACGGCCAAATTTTATCTGGTCCCCCAGACAGACGACCCATTTTCGAATAATCTTTCTCGGATATTTGATTTTCCTGATTCGGCTGTGCATCCTCACAGTAACTTACCCCAACACGTATACAACCCGTCTTGTCTGACGGCCATAAAAACACCCTATAATATTTCCAACTATCCTTGTAAATAGAGAAATCACGAGTATTATTATTTTTCTCGAATTTCATTTTTTTACTTTTTGCATATTCACCTAGAGGCTTAAACAGATATTCTTCAATAATAGAATTTAGCCATCGATCTCTCATGCAGAGTATCTCTTTAACAGCAAGCGCATTATTTTCATTTTGAGTCAGAAGCTCAAGAAGTTTCTTTGAATTATTATCATCCATAGTAATTCCTAAAATTTTCTTTATATGTAATTTATATTGATTAATAACTGCTTTTACATTCGTGTTCGGCAAACTTTTACACGAACATTTGTCAAGCCATGATAATATATCATCGTATGATAAACGCTTATAATCAAAGCACTCTCTTCCCGTAGAATAATCAGATGCATCTCTACCATCTAATGTAAGATAAATCAAAATGCTATCTTCATAATTTTCATCTGCATAATTACGATACCGTAACATTTGAACTTCTTGATCTCCATCTCCAGGCTTGTTTTCAATTATTAAAGCGTGTTTTTTCCCGTCTTCTATAATTATATCTACCCTTCCTCCCGTTGTTTCTGTCACAGGTCCTATGTCACGTTCTTTTATTTTTGGCTGAACCTGCGTGGTATCTAACGGGAAATCATCACGCTTTAATATCTTGAGGAATTGTTTCAGATAGAAATCACCAGCTCCATGACTACCATTAGGGTCTAATAATTCTGCAATTATAGCAGAATGGAACTTTACCTCTTCATTCCAAAATCCCACAACAGAAAACACATCAAACTCCTCACCTTTTGCTTTTGATTCATCACGAAGTTTTTTTGCTTTCTGCCGAATAGCCTCTACTTTATTTAACAAGTTCTGTATCTTTTCCATATTTTTCATTAGTATGGGATTATAACTTATGATGACACTTTTTGCACTTTACGACAAAAGTTCGTTTGCAAAAGTATATATTTTTCACGAAACACACAAATTTTACAACGATTTTTTTAATAATCATAGTATTTTTTCGAAAAGATCGCATTTTTTGCACTTTTGTTTTCTTCTTCTTCCGATAAAAATAGTATCTTTGCAGGCAGTAACAAGGAGGTTACTCCATCGATACTCCATCGTTACTCCATCGTTAGTCCATCGATTCGATGGAGGAACGATGGAGTAACGATGGACTAACGATGGAGAAACAACGAAGTCATAAACAATTTTCAAAGAAAGGAATAGATATGGTAAAAGTTAATTCTTCATCAGGAAAAATGGTTGGAAAACGTGCCAATACCATTTATTACGAGCTTAATGGTGTGACTATTGGCAGGTCGCTCCCTTCAAAAATGGGAAACCCTAAGACAGAGGCGCAGATGAAACAGCGCATCAAGATGAATAATATCCTTAATATGTACAAATACATCAAGGGATATATTCAGCAGAATTTTGAGGGTACCATCGGCAACAAGAATGCAGCGGGCTTTTTCCGTAGTTATAATCTTATGAAGACTCCCGTATGGCTGAGTAAGGCTCAGAAGGAGTCGTATAAGTTTGTTCTTGCCCCATATGTGGTGTCTCAAGGTCGTATTACTTCCGTTAAATATGAGTTCAAGAATGGTGTGTTCGTTTCTGATATTAACGTAGGTGATCTGGAAATAAATGATGAGACGGAGGTAAGTGTTCTTTCGTCCGTTATATGCGGAAATAACGAGAGCTGGGCGAATAATGACTCCTTGCAGGTGATTCTATTGAGACAGAAGCGTGTGAAGTCCTTAGATGAAGAGATTGCACATCCAACGTGTTGTTCTATTGTTGTTAATCTTGACAATGCTAGCGCGATGAAGATTGGAGATATTGCCGTGCTTGAAAGCCTGTCGAATATGCCTCGCTTCTCACTATGCAATGTTAATGGTAAACTTGCTGTAAGAGTTGCTGACACGAAAAAATACGCCTACGCCTTTGCCGTGATTCATGGTAGGGGAGAAGGTCGTGAAAAGATTACTTCCTCTCAGCAGCTCTGCCTTAGCGATACTACCCTTTACGATAGCTATTGCGGTGATGAGTCATTCAGTAAGGCATACGAGAGCTATAAGTGATTATATAGTAAAGGGTAAAGAGTAAAGTAAAAAGAATAAAGCAGAAAGAGTAAAGAGTAATGTGGATAGTGTTTTTGGCGAAAGCCTGCTATCTACATTACTCTTTACTCTTTTTGCTTTACACTAACAATTCTATCCTCCGAAGTTGTCGAAGCGGATCATGTTATCCTCAACGCCAAGTGAATGGAGAAGATCGAGAACGGTCTTAGCCATCATTGGAGGTCCGCAGAGGTAGTACTCACAATCCTCTGGAGTCTCATGCTGCTTGAGGTATGTATCACCCATAACAGGAGCTACGAAGCCTGGAGTATATTTGATTCCTGCAGCATCTGCCTTTGGATCTGGACGGTCGAGGGCGAGATGGAAGTGGAAGTTAGGGAAGTCCTTCTCAAGCTGGAGGAAGTCATCGAGGAATGGGATTTCCTCAAGAGCACGCGCACCATAGAAGTAGTGCATTGGACGCTGACGATCCTCTGGAGCAATACCATGACCTTTGAGCATGTGCATGATCTGTGCACGGAGAGGAGCCATACCGGCACCACCACCAACCCAGATCATCTCACGACCTGTGCCATACTGTGGACGGAACTCTCCGTAAGGACCTGACATGATTACCTTGTCGCCTGGCTTCAGAGAGAAGATATAAGAAGATGCGATACCTGGGTTTACATCCATGAAACCTGGTCCCTGATCCTTTGGCTTGAATGGAGGAGTAGCGATACGCACGTTAAGTGTGATGATATCGCCCTCGTCAGGGTAGTTAGCCATAGAGTAAGCACGGATTGTTGGCTCTGGGTTTACGCACTTGAGGCCGAAGAGACCGAACTTCTCCCAAGCAGGGAGGTAGGTGTCACCGATAAGAGACTTGTCGAAGTCCTTGTCGTAGTCGAGTTCGAATGCAGGGATGCGGATCTGAGCATAAGAACCTGGCTCGAAGTCCATGTGCTCGCCTGGAGGAAGAGCCACCTTGTACTCCTTGATGAATGTAGCCACGTTACGGTTGCCTATAACGGTACACTCCCATTCCTTAACGCCCATTACAGACTCAGGAACCTTAACTTCCATATCACCCTTGATCTTAGCCTGACAGCCGAGACGCCAGTGATCCTTGATCTCCTTACGAGTGAAGTGAGGCTTCTCTGAATCAAGAATCTCGCCACCACCCTTGAGGATCTGGAGTTTACACTGTCCACAGCTTGCCTTACCACCACAAGCAGATGGAAGGTAGATACCGTTCTCGTTGAGGGTAGCCATAACGGAACCACCCTGATTCACGGTCAGTTTGGTATCGCCGTTTACGGTCAATGTTACCTGACCGCTTGGGCTGAGATATTTCTTTGCTACCAGCAGTACTATTACAAGTACGAGGATAACCACAAGGAATACCCCGATGCTGAGTAAATTAAATGCTATGTTCATTTTAATTAAAAATTTGGCCTCTCCCCCCGTCCTCCTCCGTAGGGAGGGAGCCGATTCGACAATGGGGGATCGACTATATAACTAATTAATTTTTAAGATTCAGCCTTTCGCCTTCCAGCTCCCTCCCTATGGGGGAGGGCGGGGGGAGAGGCCTCTTCTTTTAGAGCTTCAGTCCAGAGAAACACATCATTGCGATAGCCATGAGACCTACTGTGATAAAGGTGATACCGAGACCACGGAGAGGCTTTGGAACATCGCTATATGCCATCTTTTCGCTGATAGCACCCATGCTGACAATGGCAAGGAGCCAACCGAAACCAGAGCCGAGAGCATAGATGAACGCATCGAGAACGCTACCGAGATACTGAGTGTTTGACGGATCGAGATTGATACGCTGCTGCATGAAGAGTGATGCACCCATGATAGCACAGTTTACGGCGATCAATGGAAGGAAAATACCCAGAGCTGCATAGAGTGATGGAGAGAAACGCTCTACTACCATCTCTACGAGCTGCACGATACCTGCGATGACAGCGATGAAGAGGATGAATGCGAGATAGCTGAGATCCACACCCTCTACGAGACAGTCAGGACCGAGAACCTTTGTCTGGAGCAGATAGTTTGTTGGAACGGTAACGCAGAGCACGAATGTAACGGCGAGACCGAGTCCGAGAGAGGTCTTCACGTTCTTACTAACGGCAAGGAATGAACACATGCCGAGGAAGAATGCGAAGATCATATTGTCCACGAAGATGGACCTGAAGAAAAGATTTATCAAATGTTCCATTTATTTCTCCTCCTTATAGAAATAAGCACGATGAATCCAGATTACAGCACCGATCATGATCAGCGCCATAGCAGGCATTGTCATCATACCATTATTAATATAGCCGAAGTCGTATGCACCTTCTGGGATGATCTGATAGCCGAGAAGTGAACCACGACCGAGCAACTCACGGAAAGCACCTACGATAACGAGGATCATACCATAGCCAAGACCGTTGGCAAAACCGTCAACAAGTGACTGTACAGGACCGTTCTGCATAGCGAATGCCTCAAGACGTCCCATGAGGATACAGTTGGTAATGATAAGACCTACATAGACAGAAAGCTCAACACTCACGTCGTAAACGAATGCCTTGAGAACCTGTGAAACGATAGTTACAAGGGCTGCAACAACCACAAGCTGTACCACGATACGGATACGTGTTGGGATAGTGTTGCGCAGTATTGAGATGATGAGGTTACTGAACGCCGTAATAACAGTAACGGCGAGACCCATCACGAGAGCCGGTTTAAGCTGAGAGGTAACAGCGAGAGCCGAACAGATACCAAGCACCTGTACGAGCACAGGGTTGAGCACGTTGATCGGAGCTGTGAAGACCTCTTTCATTTTACTGTTTGCCATACTTTTAAAAATTAAAGCCTAACCAAGCCTTCCCAAAGGGAAGGATGTTTTATACACTTAGAGCGTAAGACCTTTTCTTTATAAAGGCTTGGTCATTTTTATGATGAATTTTTCTACCTAACATCCTTCCCTTTGGGAAGGCTTGGTTAGGCTGCTTTTTTTTACTTTTTCAGAGCTGCATTATACTTCTTGAAACCATCTTGAAGCATATCACTAACACCATTAGATGTAAGTGTAGCACCAGTAACGGCGTCAACCTCGCTCTGTGGGTTCTTTACCTCGCTTGACTTCAGCACCTTGATGACAGGTGTACCGGCAGCATCATAGATGGTCTTACCGATGAACTTATCCTGCCAAGCCTTTGAGTCCTTAATCTCGGCACCAAGACCGGCAGTCTCACCTTCATGGTTGAAGTATGCACCATAGATGGTATTTCCATCCTCAGCAACTGCGATATAACCCCATATAGGTCCCCAGAGTCCCATGCCATATACAGGAACAACAGAGATCTTCTTGCCATCTACATTACAGATATAGAGAGCGAGCTTGCCAGCCTTATAGTCAGCGCTGTTGAGCTTGAAACCTGCATTTACACCACCCTGTTCGCCTGCCTCTACGATGTTGCCGTCAACATCAACGATAGCGTCAGCGGTGATAACCTCCTGATACTTCTTTGCACTTGCATCGTTTGAGAGGTCACGGATATTGAGAGCTGCAAGTATCTGCTTCTTCTTGTCAAGAGCTACGTTCTTGTCCTGTGTGTCCTTGAGTGAACTGCTGATGAAAGCGAGCAGGAAAGCCACGATGACAACCATCACGCAGCTGTATGCTATGATATAAGCATTTGAATTTGTATTCAGTTTTGCCATAGTTCTACTTCTTTACACGGTTAAGACGCTTGTTGATATTTCTCTGAACTACGAAGTAGTCTATTGTAGGAGCCATCATGTTACCGAAGAGGATAGCAAGCATCATACCCTCTGGGAAACCAGGGTTCATCTGACGGATGATAACAGCAAGAGCACCGATGATGAAACCGTAGATGTACTTACCAGTCTCTGTACGTGCTGATGTTACAGGGTCAGTAGCCATGAATACTGCACCGAAGCAGAAACCACCGATAGCGAACTGATGATACCACTCTATCTGGCTCTGACCAGTAGCCTGGAAGATATAGCCAAGAAGAGCACCTCCGGCAAATACGCTGAACATAGTCTTCCAAGATGCAATACCTGTCCAAAGGAGGATAATAGCACCGATAGCAATAGCGATAACACTTGTCTCACCGATAGAACCAGGGATAAGACCGATAACGCTATCCACGAGAGATGCTGTAGGTGCATTGCCTGTAGCCATCTGGCCGAGAGGAGTAGCACATGTGAATCCGTCAGGAAGTGTGTTACCGAAGCCCCAAATACTCTCTGTGCTTACCCATACGGTGTCACCAGACATCTTGGTTGGATAAGAGAAAAAGAGGAACGCACGCGCGAGGAGAGCCACGTTGAAGATATTCATACCCGTGCCACCGAAAATCTCCTTACCGAAGATAACAGCGAACGCAACAGCGAGCACGATAACCCATAGTGGGCAACCAACTGGAAGAATCATCGGAATGATGATACCACTTACGAGGTAACCCTCCTGTATCTCCTCGTTCTTCCACTGAGCCCAAGCGAACTCAATGCCAAGACCTACGATATAACTTACAAGAATCTTTGGCACTACTACAAGAGCACCATAGATGAACATATCAAGGCAAGAACCTTCTACACCGGCTGCCAGATAGTTCTGATATCCTATGTTGTACATACCGAAGAGAAGGGCAGGCATAAGAGCAATCACTACCATTGACATGATACGCTTAGAGTCAATGGCATCGTGGATGCTCGCACCTGACTTGGCTGTAGTATTTGGTACGTACAGGAAAGTCTCGAAACCATCGAAGACGCTGCGGAAAGCATGAAGCTTACCACCTTCCTCGAAGTTTGGCTTTACTTTATTCAGATAATTTCTTAAGAAGCTCATTACTCATTTTCCTTTCTCAGCACGTCAAGACCTTCACGGACGATGCGCTGCAATTCAAGTTTACTACTATCAACGAACTCTGCGAGGGCGAAGTCCTCTGGACTTACCTCGTAGATACCGAGCTGCTCCTGCTTGTCGATGTCGCCAGTGATGATTGCCTTGATGAGATACTCAGCGTAGATATCCATTGGAAGCACGCTATCATACTCACCACTCATAATCATATGACGCTCACCACCCTTTACACGAGCGTCGAGCTTATACTGCTTCTTACCGAAGAGCCAAGAGAAGTAACTGCGGTTTACAGAGAACTGACCGAAACGTGGCATAATCCAACCAAGAATCTCGTCAGCATTGTTTCCCTCTGGAATAGCTGTAATCTCACTTACATGAGCACCGAGAGTTACAGTTATGGCTGAAGCCTGCTGTGTAGTAGCAACAACCTTACCTGTCAGAGGATTGCCCATGATGACACGAGCATTGGCACCTGCATTGATTGTCAACTGCTGACCAACGAGAGCATCAACATATCCATTCTCCTTCATCTCGCTACCTGCAAGGGCAACGGTACGGGTAAGATTCACCTTACCTGTGTTGAAGAGACGACCGAAGAAGAGAACTGCGCTTGGCTCTACAGTCCAAACTACCTCTCCCTTGTTTACTGGATCAATGTTGTTAACCTGAACACCAACATTACCTGCAGGACACTTACCGCGGAATTCTACAACCTCTACATCACTAAGGCTCATAGACTCATTAACGCCTACATAAACCTTTGCAATCTTAGCGAGTGCAGAAAGACCAGTCTGGAAATCAGCCTCCTGTCCCTTAAGCTCGAAAGAGAAATCACCAGCCAATGGCATATCCCTGAAAGCTGAGACAAAGATTGCCTTTGGAGCTGTCTCTGGGTTGGTAGAGATAGCGTATGGCAACTGGTTAATGTACCCGAAGAGGCCTGCGTCGAGCAGAGCGTCCTTCACAGCCTGTGCGTCAAGAGACTTTACATCCTTTTTGCCGAAATCCACAAACTCCTGCTGTGCATCAGCCTCTACCTGAATGCTGAGCAGCTTACGGCGGTCACCACGCTCAACGAGCGTAACGGTACCGCTGACTGGAGAAGCAAACTTCACCTGCGGAAAGTCTTTGTTGACGAACAAAGCATCACCAGCCTTGACCATGTCGCCTTCCTTAACCACAACCTTTGGCTTCACACCCTCAAAGTCAGATGGTTTCAAGGCAAACAACTTTCCCGCAGACAGGGCTACCTTCTTTGGCTCAGCCTTACCTGCAAGATTGATGTCAAGACCTTTTGACAATTTAATTACACGTGTCATTTTACTTATTATTAAACTTACTGATTATAACCTCTATTAATTTCCTTACAAAATTGTTGTTCCGAATACTGTACTTCTTAAATAGTGCGAGTCAACACAAAGACTGGTGCACGTTTAGAATTTTCGAGCACAAAGTTAGTAAAAAAAATCGTCATTTTAACCTATTTTTCCATTTTTATTTAATTAAGTTGTGCATTTCTTCGTTTTTCTGTTTCTTAATTATTAACTTTGCAAACCCGATTTAACAAAAAATTATTACAAAATGAAAATATGTTATGTAGTGGCAATGCAAGCCGAGGCACAACCTTTTATCAATCATTTCGGCGTGGAAGAGGTGAAAGACTTCTTTGCCCCACTTCCTTGTAAACTGTACAGAAGTATCATTTCTACTTCAAATGGAACTTCAGAACTGAACATTGTGCTCAATGGTCAGCAGCATGGTTCGGATCTTGTCGGATGTGAGGCTGCGTCTGTTGCAACCCTTGCCGCAATCCAGAAAATCAATCCTGACATTGTCATCAACAGCGGTACTTGCGGAGGCTTCAAGAGTGAGGGTGCAAGCATCGCGGAGGTGTATATTGGCAATGGCGTGATGTTCCACGATCGTCGTGTGCCAGGCGATGACGCATGGGGAACTCAGGCTCTCGGCAACTACCCAGTATGGGAAGGCTCAGAGGCTCTTGCAAAGCACCTTGGTTTCAAGATGGGCAAGGTGACGACTGGCTCAAGCCTTGATATGCAGCCATGCGACGAGAAAATAATTCATGAGAACGGTGGTCAGCTGAAGGATATGGAAGGTGCCGCAATTGCCTTCGTATGCTCTCTATTCAATAAGCCCATCCTCTTCGTTAAGTCCGTCACCGATCTCTGTGACTCTGGTGCAGAAACATTCGAGGAGTTTTCCAAGAACCTCGCAGCTGCGAGTGAAACGCTAAGAAATGCAAACGTGCAGATAATCAATCAATTGGTTAAATAATAAAATGAAAAGTGAAAAATGAAAAATACAAGTTACGCTTGTAAGTGAATAGTTAATAGTGAAAAGTGAATAATACATAATACTGGTAGCCACCAGAACGAGGTTCACATAAGGGCGTTAGCCAGTATTAAGTATTATTATCTATTCGTTATTCACTATTCACTAAAATACTATCTTGTATTTTTCATTTTTCACTTTTCATTTCCCACTTCACTTTTCGTTTTTCATTTAAAATTCTATGAATATAAAAAGCTTTTTAACAATGTCATTTATGGCTCTCGCCACAATTGCGAGTGCCAAGGATTACAAATTTCAGACCGTGGCTGGCGATGCCATGCAAACTCGCATCTACACCCTTGACAACGGCCTGAAGGTGTATCTATCTGTAAACAAGGAAAAGCCACGCATCCAGACTTATATTGCTGTGCGTACTGGTTCCAAAAACGATCCTGCCGAGACAACAGGTTTGGCTCACTACCTTGAGCACCTTATGTTCAAGGGGACAAAGAAGTTCGGCACTAACAATCCAGAAGCCGAGAAGCCTCTCCTCGACGACATCACCAAGCGTTACGAGGAATACCGACTGATCAAGGATCCTGCCCTTCGCAAGCAGAAATATCACGAGATTGACTCTGTGTCTCAGTTGGCTGCAAAGTATTTCATTCCGAATGAATATGATAAGCTTATGGCAACCATAGGCGCAAACGGCACTAACGCCTTCACGAGCTATGATGTCACCTGCTATACCGAGGATATTCCGAGCAACGAGATTGAGAACTGGGCAAAGATCCAGAGCGACCGTTTCCAGAATATGGTAATCCGTGGTTTTCACACCGAGCTTGAGGCTGTGTATGAGGAGTATAACATTGGATTGTCACAAGATTCCAGAAAGTGCTTTGACGCACTCATGGCAAAGGCATTCCCTAATCATCCATACGGCACACAGACGGTTATCGGTACACAGGATCACCTGAAGAATCCTTCAATCGTAAACATTGAGAACTATTTCAAGAAATGGTACGTGCCTAACAATGTGGCCATCTGTATGGCTGGCGACTTTGATCCAGATAAGACCATTTCCTTACTCGACCAGTACTTCGGCGGTTGGAAGAAGGGCGATGATGTTCGTCAGCCTGTATTCCCAGCGTTGAAGCCATACACAGCCCCTGTAGATACCACGGTCGTTGGTCAACAGGCAGAGTCTGTATGGGTGGCATGGACTGCGGAAAAGGGTTCATCCCTGCAATGTGATACGCTCGATGTAATCGGTGATATTCTCAGCAATGGAAAGGCTGGTCTCTTTGACCTAAACCTGAACCAGGCTATGAAAGTGCAAGAGGCAGAAGCAGGACTGGAATCTCTTCAAGACTACTCTGGATTCCTATTTTTCGGTACTCCAAAACAGGGACAGGATCTGAAGGAAGTCCGTCAGCTCATGCTCGATGAACTCGGCAAATTGAAGCGTGGAGAGTTCTCTGATGATCTCCTACCTTCTGTAATCAACAACAAAAAACTCAAATATTTCCGTTCACTTGACAGCAACGGTAATCGTGTGTCACAGTTCATGGACGCCTTCATCAATGGCACGGAATGGGAACAGGTGGTAAAGAAACTCGACCGTATCAGCGGCATAACCAAGGAACAGATCGTGGCATTCGCCAACCGTTTCTTCACCGATGGCTATATAACGGTATTCAAGACTCAGGGCGTTGATTCTCTCCAGAAGAAAATTGACAAGCCAGCAATAACCGCCATACCAACCAACCGCGATCAGGTCAGTCAATTCGTAAAGGACATTCAGAATACTAAGGTCGAGCCAATACAACCTGTATTCCTCGATTTCAAGAAGGACCTTACCGTAAGTAAGACAAAGAACGGACTTCCTTTGCTCTACAAGCAGAACACCACAGACGGTCTGTTCAACCTCTCTTTCCGTTATGACTTCGGACATGAGGATGACAACCGCTACGACATTGCTGCCGACTACCTCGACTATATAGGCACCGACAAACTCTCTGCTACAGAGGTAAAGCAGCAGTTCTACAAGCTTGCATGTAACATGAACGTTGGTGTGAACGGTGATAATATTAATATCTCACTCAGCGGTCTTAGCGAGAATATGCCACAGGCTCTTGCTCTTCTCGAAGATGTCCTGACCAATGCAAAAGCTGACGATGAATCATACAAGCAGTATGTTGAACTTATTCTGAAGAACCGTGAGAATATGAAGAAGGATCAGCGTACTTGCTTTGACTATCTCTATCACTATGCGGTCTATGGTCCTCATAACTATCATCGTGACGATATGACCGCACAGCAACTGCGTGAGGCTGATCCTAAGATGTTCACCGATCTTCTGAAGAACATTTCGAACTATGAACATACAGTATTGTATTACGGCCCATTGAGCGAGAATGAATTTTCTGATGTAGTGAGCAAGTACCACAAGACAGCCAAGTCTCTCTCCCCTGCCCCACAGGGACAGCCTTTTACTATGCAGCAGACACCGCAGAACGAAATTTGGATTGCACCTTACGATGCCAAGAACATCTATATGCGTATGTTCCATAATGAGGGTCGTGAGTGGAATCCTGAGAAACAGGGCATTACCACGCTCTTCAACGAATATTATGGTGGTGGCATGAACGGAATCGTGTTCCAGGAAATGCGTGAGGCTCGCGGACTTGCCTATAACGCCTATGCCAACTATAGTCGTCCAGGCAAGAAGGGCGAAACCGAGAGCTTCTTCACCCATATCATCACTCAGAACGACAAGATGATGGACTGTGTAAAGCAGTTCCACGAGATTCTGAATGAAATGCCACAAAGTGAGGCTGCTTTCCAGATTGCCAAGGATGCTGCCGTTAAGCAGATTGCAAGTCACCGTACCACCAAGTTCTCTGTGCTCAATGCCTATCTCATGGCAAAGCGTCTCGGTCTTGATTATGATCTCAACGAAAAGGTCTATAACCTCTTGCCATCCCTCAGCTTGAAGGACATCGTGGATTTCGAGAAGCAAAACATAGCTAACAAGCCTTACCGCTACATCATCCTCGGCGATGAGAAAGAACTCGACATCAAGGCATTGGAACAGATTGCTCCTATCCGTCGTCTCACACTCGAAGAGGTATTCGGGTATTAATATCTCTTTCCGAGAAATATAGCATCAATGCTCCATCGTACCTGACAGGGAATACGATGGAGCATTTTCATTTTCCCCTCCCCCTTCATTTGCCATAAGACTGAAAAAAAACTTTTTCGCGCTAACCCTACACCCCTACACCAGCACCCTACGCAATTAACTGATGCACAAAAGCTTGCGGCGTTTTTAAATATCGTCCAACCCTACACCAACCCTACACCAACCCTACACCCAAACCTGAATTTTTCAGCAATTCAGGTTAATTGATAATTAATAATGTATAATTGATAATTTAGTTCGACTTGAACGCTTATGATACTATTCAAATTATTCATTACTCATTATTAATTATTAATTTCATGCCTTGACAGGCATGAATTGGTGTAGGATTGGTGTAGGGTTGGTGTAGGGTTGGCGCATATTTGAAATCCTTGTAACACTTTAAGTGTCTGTGTGTTATCTGGGGCACTGGTGTAGGGGTGTAGGGTTAGCGCGAAAAAGTTTTTTCTGAGGAGAAATTGTCAATTCTCCGCTCAGCCCACAGGGATGCTTGCCAGAGCAAGAATTCATAATTTTCAATTGTCAATTTTCAATTGGCAAAGCCTTATGCCTTCGTCCTCCCTTCGCTATGCCTTCGCTATGGGTTCGTTCTCCGAATGGGATTTGGAACGGACTCATAACGGTATTACAACGGATCTATAACGGACTTAAGGTTATACCTGAATGTTGTGAATTTCATCTTTCTGAAAAGACAATGAAAAGTTCCCCATTTTTTCCCCTTTTTTCTTGGTCGTATTGGATTTTTTTTTATTTTTGCCATCAGAAAGAGCAATACAACGGCAAGTAACTTGACAAAATGCATGGGCTGAACACATACGACTATGGTATTCGTCCACAAAAATCAATATGAGAAATATAATAACCATCATAAGTGTAATGTTGTTTCTATCTTGTGCTTCAACAAGGAAGGATTACGACTACTGGGATTCTCTCAACGAGGATAAAGTTTCAAAAAATCATATCAGCCTCTATCGAAGAGTTGGTGATCATGTTGGCGTGAACGTAATTAGGTGTTTTATACTCCTTAAGAAACCATCTTCAACATTTGAAATATATTTCGAAGATGGAGAAGGGATAATTGGTAGATACGTAACCAGAAACGATACATTAGAAATGTATCATGATTATAGTGTTTGGCAATCTCGTAATGATAGTATAAAGATAAAGAAACTTGTATGCAATGATACTGTCGGTGGATTCTTTCCTGATAAGTTCATTATTAAAAATGACAGTTTACTTGATATTACAAATTATTCTTATCCGGAATTAATCAGTAATATGGTTAGTAATGTAAAAAATGATTTTGTATTAGTGAAATAGTTTTCTGCCCACACCTCCATCAATTCCTCGTGAATTCCTTGGCGGTATTGGTATTTTTTTGCCATAAAAAAGCAATCATTATCCTTATGTAAAAAAAGGGAAAATAAAAACATTATGATGAAAGAGTTTTCTAAAAATATGCAAAATGACATTAGTATGCCTTTCCAAATAAAGGCATTACTAAAAGATTTGCCCGATTACGAAATAGGATTTATGGACTATGATTATATTGGAAATGCAAAAGAGGCAGATTTTGTATCTTTTGCTAACCAATTATATTGTATGTTTGAAACATTTCCCAATATGATACTAATAATTCATTCTGACGAAATGACAGACAACCGATTGCTTAGGAAAATGTTTCGTTTTGATTTGACTGAATATTGTTTTAATGAAAAAACAGAAATGTTAACACTTCCCATAAATGATAGTCAAATTGTATTTTTGGGAATAATTCCAATAAACACCACTGAAGATGTAAAAGATGTTATAAGATTCTTGTATTCTGGTATATATGAATCTTATGATTTCATTATGTACTCAAAAACTCCATTTAACATTAGACATATAAAGGATTTGCTAAAAGATTCATTACAAGTTGTCATGAACAGACATGGTGATATTCAAAAAGTATTCCTTTCGATATCATATATATGCCAACATAAGAATAATCTGAAAATTCTATACCCTTATGGGGGAACTGATTTCGGAAGTTTTATGCTATTTGACTTATGAAAAATCGAGGACATTAACTCAGATTATCTTGGAAGTACGGCATACATCACTGACCAGAAGGCAAATGCCACCCTGTATGATGCCTGTCTCCCTTATGGTGAATTCCTTGGCGGTGTGGGATTTTTCTATTCTCTCTTTCTTGTTTTTTCACCCTTAAAACAGGTAATAATCCTTGCAAGAAACTTCGGTGTTTGTTCGTTCTTCCTCCGTAGATACTCCATCGCTACTCCATCGTTACTCCATCGCAAGTCCATCGTTTCGATGGAGTAACGATGGAGATGCGATGGACAAGTGATGGAGAAACCTCGGAGTTTCTGTGATGTCAGATGTTTATATTAGATGATGTTCTCTGTTTGTAGAGTATGCTTACTTGCCGCTTTCGAGTATCTTCTTTATTTCCTCTTCGGTCTTTGTGAGTTTGTCTTTACAAAGCTTGATTAGCTGCTGAGCGTTCTTTAGTTCGGTGCTCATCATGTCGATGTCGAGTTCTCCGCTCTCCATTTTCTTTACAATCTCCTCAAGTTGTGAGACTGCCTCTTCATAGTTAGGTGATTTCTTCATATCTTGTTTCCTTTATTTTACGATTGTTTCAATAGCTCCAGAAGCCATGACGATGGTGACATCATCGCCTTTATGGAGCGATTTAGGGTCTTTTATCGCCATTCCATCGTGGAGAGCGATGCTGTAGCCTCTTCTCAGGACGTGGATAGGGTCAACGGCATTGGTGCGTTGGGAAAGCATCTCAAGTTGATAGTTAGCACGTTCCAGACGACTCTTGATGATGAGTGGGAGTCGTTGCTCTATACCCGATATGCGGTTGTGCTCGATGTTGATGTGCTGCGTAACGGAAGTCTGGAGACGGGTGGCGAGATTGGCAAGTCTGGAGTCTTCCCTTGTCTTTTTCAGGGAAAAAGCAACAGGCAGGAAACTCTGGATTCTGCCAAGACGAAGACGCTCTTTCTCCATTCGTGAGCGAACGTAATCGGTAATCCTCTGCGAAAAATCCTCGATTTCATCGAGCGTTTCCATAAGATTATCAATAAGCCAAGTGGCAGCAGCCGTCGGAGTCTTTACCCTTACGCAAGAAATCATGTCGAGGATGCACTCGTCACGGTCATGACCTATGCCCGTTATTATTGGCAAAGGAAAGTTTGCCACGTTCTCGGCAAGTTCGAGAGTGTCGAATCCTGAGAAATCACTCGTTGCACCACCACCTCGGATGATGACTACTACATCGAAATCCTCGATGGAATCGTTGATTTTGTCAAGTGCGGCTATGATTGTCTGCTCTACTTGCTCGCCTTGCATGACGGCTGGGAAGAGACGGGTAGTGAACTGAAATCCATACTCATTGTTGAGAAGTTGATTGCAGAAATCCCCATATCCAGCGGCGGTCTGAGAGGAAATGACGGCAATTCTCTGAGCGAACTTAGAGATGGTAAGGGATTTGTTGAGGTCGAAAACACCCTCTCGCTTCAAAGTCTCGATTATCTCCTGACGCTGACGAGCCATATCGCCAAGGGTATAGTTAGGGTCTATGTCCTGAACTATCCAAGAGAAACCGTAAGCCTCGTGAAACTGAGCCTTTACCAATAGCAATACCTTCATTCCAGGATGAGGACGCTCACCTGTGACCTTCATGAATTTAGGAAGGACATAGCTCCATGTGCTTCTCCAGCATCGAGCCTGTGCACGGGCAACCAATGTTTCCTTGTCTTTCTGTACCAAATCCATATAGCAATGCCCGCCCGACTCGCGGCATTCCGCAAGTTCGGCTTCCACCCAATAGGTTTCGCAAAGCGAATATTCTATGGTCTGCCTGACGAGATTGTTGAGTTGGTAGAGAGTGAGGTTCATAATTGATGATTTTGGCGCAAAGTTATGAGAAAAAACTGATTCGACAAAACAAATTGGCGATTTTATTTTGAAATGAACTAAAAATATGCTAACTTTGTGCCCTAAATAAATAATGTACGTAAATGGATAATAAAGAAGCCACTTTGGAGCTGGGCACGAAACCAGTCGGACGATTGCTGATGCAGTATGCCCTGCCTGCTATCGTTGCTATGGTAGCCGCCTCGCTCTACAATATGGTGGACAGCATCTTCATCGGTCAAGGCGTTGGCGTATTGGCGATTTCGGGATTGGCTATCACCTTTCCTTTCATGAACCTTTCGGCTGCATTCGGTGCGGCAATAGGTGTGGGTTCTTCCACATTCATAAGCATGAAACTGGGACAGCGTGACTATGCCATAGCCAATAAGGTGCTGGGTAACTGCGTGATGCTGAATATAGTCGTGGGTATTCTCTTCGGTGGAATATGCCTGTTGTTCCTTGACCCTATACTGAGGTTCTTTGGAGCATCGGACAATACTCTTCCATACGCAAGGGAGTATATGCAGATAATACTTGCGGGCAATGCCTTTACGCATCTGTACTTCGGATTGAATGCCGTGCTTCGCTCTGCCAGTAAGCCTCGTCATGCGATGTATGCCACAATCTTCACGGTTGTGCTCAACACTATCCTTGACCCGCTCTTCATCTATGGGTTGGATTTGGGAATCCGTGGTGCAGCCTTTGCTACGATACTCTCACAGGTCGTTGCTCTTTGCTGGCAATGGAAACTATTCTCTAACAGGGATGAGATATTGCACTTCGACTATAGTCTGTTCAGAATCAACAAACCGATAGTGAAGAACATAATCGGTATTGGCATGTCGCCATTCGCTATGAACTCATGCGCCTGTCTGGTGGTTATCTTCATCAATACTTGTCTGATGAAGCATGGAGGTGACCTTGCCGTAGGAGCATACGGAATAGCCAACAGGATAGGTTTCGTGTTCGTGATGGTGACAATGGGCGTAAACCAGGGAATGCAGCCAATAGCAGGCTACAACTACGGAGCGCAGAACTATGAGCGACTTCGTAAGGTGGTGAAGATAGCTATGGTATGTGCAACCATAGTTTGTACTATAGGTTTCCTTGTTGCTATGTTTGCCGCCTATCCATGTGCAAGGTTGTTTACGAAGGATGAGGCATTGATAAGCCTCGCCGAGACAGCCATAAGGATGATGATGATGATGTTCCCTATTGTGGGATTCCAGATGGTAATAACCAATTTTTTCCAGAGTACTGGCAAGGCAAAGGTGAGTATGTTCTTGTCTCTTTCACGCCAGTTGCTGTTTCTCGTTCCAGCCCTTGCCGTCTTTTCTGAGATGTGGGGACTATGGGGAGTGTGGATAGCGATGCCGTTCTCTGATGCCCTTGCTACGGTAGTAGCGGCAGTTATGATGAAAAAATCGAGTGTATGGAGAAAGTAATTATCAATGTAGGTCGTCAGGTAGGTTCTGGCGGCAGCGAGATTGCCCAGTTGCTTGCAAAGGAGTTTAATGCTCGTTTGCTTGACAAGGAACTTCTTGACCTCGCAGCCAAGGAGAGCGGTTTCTCCGCAAAGTTGTTCAAGCAGCATGATGAGCACAGGGGGTTCCTCAATCACCTGTTCCATTTCCGTGGTACGGTTACTTCAGGTCCTTTCTACGAGGACAGGCTCTCGCCCGAGGCTTTGTTCAAGTTCCAGAGCGATGCCATCAGGAAGGCTGCCAGCGAAGGCTCATGCGTATTCATTGGCAGGTCGGCTGACTATGTGCTCAGGGATATGGAGAATGTGGTCAATGTCTTCATCAATGCCGACATAGAAGACCGCATAGCGTGTGTTTCGAGAGTCAAGATGTGTGATAGTGATACAGCCCGAAAACTCATCGAGAGAAAGGAAGAGGAGAGAGCGGCATACTATAACTATTACACGGGAAAGAGATGGGGAGATTCCAAGAGCTATGACCTCTGCGTCAATTCTTCGTTGCTGGGAAAAGAGGGAACGGCAAGACTCATCTCGGGGTTCGTGCGTGAGGTTATTTCGAAAAAGAAAGATAATTGTGACTAATAATTAACATTTAATACATTAGACAAATGAAGAAGATTTTACTTTTAGGTTCTGGTGAACTTGGTAAGGAGTTCGTTCTTGCAGCAAAGCGTAAGGGCGTGTATGTAATCGCGTGTGACAAATACAATGATGCTCCAGCCATGCAGGTGGCAGACGAGCGTGAGGTGTTCTCTATGCTCGATGGTGATGCCCTTGCTGCCGTAGTGAACAAGCACAAGCCTGACATCATCGTGCCTGAGATTGAGGCTATCCGTACAGAGCGTCTCTTCGAGTTTGAGAAGCAGGGCATTCAGGTAGTTCCTTCTGCCCGTGCGGTGAACTACACAATGAACCGTCAGGCTATCCGTGACCTTGCAGCCAAGGAACTCGGACTTAGAACAGCAAAATATTTCTATGCCAAGACATACGACGAGCTTGTTGAGGCAAGCAAGGAAGTTGGTTTCCCATGCGTTATCAAGCCTCTCATGTCATCTTCAGGTCACGGTCAGAGCACGGTTAAGAAGTTCGAGGACTTGAAGCCTGCATTCGATGCTGCTATGGCAGGTGCCCGTGGTGATGTTAAGGAGGTTATCATTGAGGAGTTCATCCACTTCACCTCTGAGTTCACTCTCCTTACTGTTACTCAGAAGAATGGTCCTACGCTCTTCTGTCCTCCTATCGGACACGTTCAGGAGGGTGGTGACTATCGTGAGTCTTGGCAGCCATATCAGATTTCAGAGAAGGACCTGAAGGAAGCACAGCAGATGGCTGACAAGGTTACAAAGGCTCTGACTGGCTATGGCATTTGGGGTGTTGAGTTCTTCCTCACAGACACAGGCGTTATCTTCAGCGAACTCTCTCCACGTCCACACGATACAGGTATGGTTACTCTCGGACATACCACTAACCTCTCTGAGTTCGAGCTTCACCTCCGTGCGGTTCTCGGACTTCCTATCCACGACATCCGACTTGAGCACGCAGGTAGCTCTGCCGTTATCCTTGCCGACAAGGAATACACAGAGGCTCCTGAGTATAACCTCGTTGATGCCTTGAAGGAAGAGTGCACCCGTGTTCGTATCTTCGCTAAGCCAGGCGGACATTTCGGTCGTCGTATGGGTGTCGTTCTCTGCTATGGTGACACGGATGCTGATGTTAATGCACTCCGCGACAAGGCTAAGCGTCTTGCAAAGACAGTTCTCGGAACTGACCCATACATGGAGAAATAATGTCTTTTTTGAAAAAAATCATAGAAGGAATAAAATACATGGGAAAGTCGCTGTTCTCTACGGACAGTCTCGGCTTTCTCGTGTTTCTGTATGCCCTTGGCATAGTTGAGAGCTATGCCGTACTTCCGCATTGGAAATGGGCGAAGGTTTATGACAATCTCCATTATGAACTCTTCTTTGACCTTCTGATTCTTACGTTCCTCGTTGCCCTTGTTCCGCAGAAGATAAAGCGATTCCCTCTGCGCAAGGTTGTGAGAGGCTTCATCTATACCATAGCCTATACGCTTGCCATTATTGATACGTTCTGCATGGTGCAGTTCGGCAATACCATCAGTCCGTCGATGTTGTTGCTTGTGGGTGAGACTACGGGAAATGAGACGGCTGAGTTCCTGAGCACATACGTCAATCTTGATGTGGTGTTCACAACAGAACTCGGATGGGTGTTGCTTGTTCTGCTCGTTCATATCATTTATGAATTTGTAAAGTGGAAGGTTAAAAGGGTAAAGGGTAAAGTAGAAAGAGTAAAGTGGAAAGTAGAAAGGGTAAAGAAAGGTGCTCCTTATGCCTTTAGCCTCTTGGCTTTAGTCCTCGTCATTATTGGATGGAGCGACACCATTACCAATAAGCAATGCATGGTTCGCCACTTCAACTGCAAGACGGTTGGCGATGTAGAGAAGGACATGAATATTCATCCTATGGTGGTGATGTATCAGCCTGTTTATCGACTTGTTGATGCCGTCTTCACCAATCACCTTGTCTCTCTTCAGCTTGACCGATTGAAGGAAGAGGCTGAGAAGGTGGAAAAGATGACTCCTGAGCAGCTTGGAATACCTTCCGACTTGATGGATGCCAAGCCGTCGAATATTGTCCTGATTATCGGCGAGAGTTATAATAAGTATCATTCTCAGCTTTATGGATATGAAAAGAAGAATACGCCTCGTCAGGTGAGAATGGAGAAGAGTGGTCGATTAGTGAAATATTCCGATGTCATGGCACCGTGGAATCTCACGTCCTTCGTCTTCAAGCATCTTATGACCACCTACACCGTAGGCGATGATGGCGATTGGTGTGACTATCCGCTCTTCTGTCAGTTATTCCGCAAGGCAGGCTATCAGGTCAATTTCCTCACGAATCAGTTCCTGCCCCATGCCAAGGATGCTATCTTTGATGTCAGCGGTGGCTTCTTTATAAATGATGAGATGCTGAGCAAGGTGCAGTTTGATGTCAGGAACGAGGAGACTCATCTTTGGGATGAGGAACTATTGAAGGACTATGCCCGACTCGTAGCACCACCCGAAGGTGTTGTTGATACAGCCTCAGTTCCTTCACTCACTATCTTCCATCTTATGGGACAACATGTGAACTATCGCATCAGATGTCCGAAGCAGAAGATGAAGTTCTTTGCAAGTGAATATGACTGTCCGCAGAACACTCAGAAGGAGAAGCGGAACATAGCCTATTACGACTGTGCCGTATGGTACAATGACTCTGTGGTTGGTGCTATCGTTGACCGTTTCAAGAAAGATGATGCCATAATCATCTACTTCCCTGACCACGGCGATGAGGTTTATGGTCCTGGTTCTCTGCATCATTGCGGACGAAACCATACCACGAATATCACCAAGAACATTGCCCAACAGGAGTATGAGATACCGATGTGGTTCTATTGCACGAGGAAATACGCTAAGAGGCATCCTGACGTGGTGACTGCAATAAGGAAGGCAAAGAACAAGCCTTTCATGACCGATGCAATGTCGCATCTGCTACTCGGTTTGGGTGGTATAAAGTGCAAGGCATATCGTCCTGAACTTGATTTGCTCAGCCCTCAGTATAATGAGAAGAGGCAGAGACTGATGCAACATCTTGTGGATTATGATGAAGTAGTAAAGAAAAGCCCCCCAGCCCCCCAAGGGGGAGTTTCTAAATAGTAAAGAATAACTGATAAAGATTGACAATGAAAGAAGAAAATGACTTTTCGCGGACAGGCTCCCTCCCTACGGGGGAGGGCGGGGGGAGAGGCCTATTTATAAGCAAAACGGAGTCACAGGCGATGCGTGGAATTGCCATCCTCGCCATCGTGCTACACAACTACTGCCATTGGCTTGGAAAGATGGTGCAGGAGAACGAGTATCAGTTCTCGGTGCGTAACGTCCGACGGCTGATGGTCGAGGTGGCTCATCCATCTTCGGAACTCATTGCCCATCTCATTTCTTTCTTCGGACACTATGGCGTGCCTGTGTTCGTCTTCCTTTCTGCCTACGGACTTGTGATGAAATATGAGAAGTCACAATCGGTAGCGGAATGTGCCAAGGAGTTCATTTGGAAGCACTATAAGAAACTGTTCCTGATGATGGTTGTGGGATATTCCGCTTATGTCATGGTTGACTATATGACACCTGCTCCACGTCGATATGAGTTTTGGAACGTAGTGGGACAGTTGGGTATGTTCAGCAATTTCTACCGTGACCCTGACCACGACATTTGGCCAGGTCCTTACTGGTATTTTGGATTGATGGTGCAGATATATATAATGTATCGCTTGGCGTTCTTCCCTCCAAGGCTGCGGACGAACAAATGGCTGATTGGCAGTCTGTTCGCTGTCACCCTCCTTGCACAGTTGTTCTTCCTGCCCGAAGGCTTGGCACTTCAATGGTATCGCTATAATGTGATGGGTTCTCTGCCTGTCTTCATCGCAGGACTGTTGTTTGCCCGACACAACCGATTCTCCGAACCACCACGCACCATATACGCATTCCTTGCCATTGCAAGCACGGTGTTGATATTCACGTTAAGCCTATGGTTCACAACGTGGATTATCGTTCCGTTCCTCATCTGCATTGGTACGGTGGCTATCGTGAAAGTGATACCTCAATCCCTTATGAATATCCTTTCGTGGGTGGGTGGTATCTCTGCTTATATGTTCATGTGCCATCCTATCACCCGTAAGGTTATAATTCCAATATCCCGCCACGGCGACCTCTTCGCAGGGTTGTTGCTCTATCTCGTTACAACCATCATTCTTGCAATATTATTCAAGAAGGTAATGGCTATAATCAAGTAAATATATAATTGTGAAGATAAAGGACATTGACCTCGTAAACATCTCCCGTTTCAGGGCAGAGCATATGGGAATGGCGATGCTATTCGTCATTCTCTTCCACGTGGGCTTGCCAAGGTGGAGTGATTTCTACGGCTTGCGAAGAATGGGAAACCTCGGTGTGGATATGTTCCTGTTCCTTAGTGGGGTAGGGCTTTGGTTCTCTTGGGCGAAGCGAAATGTTGAAGGTTCTTTCTTCAAAGATTGGGGAGCATTTTATATGAGGCGCTTGAAGCGTATATATCCCGTATGGCTGATAATAGCGTGCTTGCATTATATCCCTAAGTTCGATGGCATTCATTGGATTGACCTCTTCGGTGACATCCTCATCAATTGGGACTTTTGGCTACACGATGAACTCACCTTTTGGTATATCCCTGCCACTATGATGCTCTATATCTTCGCCCCGCCGTATATGGAACTGATTCGTCGGCATCCAATTTATCATTGGCTTGTACTGATAATGGTGATGTGGTGCATACTCGTTCAATGGGTTACGCCAATCCATCAGGCGGTTGGTCACATAGAGATATTCTGGAGTCGTGTGCCTATATTCTTCCTTGGCATCAATATGGGTGAGATGGTGCGTCAGAAGAAGAGCCTTGACGGGCAATGTATATGGATGGTGTGGATAATGTTCCTGATGTCGCTCTGCACAAGCATTTGGCTCGAACAGGAGATACACGGAAAGTTCCCTCTTTTCATTGAACGTATGCTTTACATCCCTCTCACGGTCACAACCATCATCCTCCTCAACCGTGTGTTCCGTCGCACACCGCAATGGTTAAATAAGTCCGTGGCATGGTTCGGGGCGTTATCTTTGGAGGCATATCTCATCCATATCGAGTTTGTCCTAAAGCCTCTTGAAAAAAACACCGACCTTGGCTATTGGCTCACCTTCCTCATTACCGTTGCCGTCACCATGCCACTCGCTTGGCTACTGCACTATGCCGTAGATAAAATATTGAAATAACTTCAAAAGAGGATGTGTGAATAGGCACATTCTCTTTTCCGTTATATAGGGGCAGAGTAGGGCCAAAATTGGCTCTCATTCAAAAAATTGCGGGTTTTATTTCTCTTTCTCCTTTTTTTTTCTTATTTTTGCAATCTCATTTCAAATATTTCAATTTCAATAATAAAAAGAATATACGGCGATGAAAAATGTCATCAGGTTGACACGACCTTATCAATGGGCGAAGAATATCTTCATCCTTCTCCCACTATTCTTCGGCGGTGCATTGACCGATGCACAGTCGGCTATCTATGCCCTGATGGCTTTCTTCGCTTATAGTTTTACAGCTTCGGCTATCTACTGCTACAACGATATTATTGATGTGGAGGATGACCGTAGGCATTCGGAGAAATGCAAGCGACCCATTGCGAGTGGGGCGGTGAGCATAGCACAGGGCTATGTCATCATGGCTGTGATGATGGTGATTTCTGCCGTGATAATAGCAATGATGGGTGACAGGGCAATGATGGTAGGCGGTGTAATCCTCACCTATTTCATCCTCGATATTCTCTATTGCCGAGTGCTCAAGCACTATGCCATTGTAGATGTGTGCGTGCTGTCCTTCGGCTTTGTGCTTAGAATCCTTGCAGGAGGCTTTGCCACTGAGATAACCCCATCAAATTGGCTCGTGATGATGACTTTCCTTCTCACCCTCTTCCTCTCTTTTGCCAAGCGCAGGGATGACGTGGTGCGAATGTTGAAGACAGGAGAACCGCCACGTCATAACACGGAGCGTTACAACCTTACGTTCATCAATCAGGCAGTGACCATCACGGCTGCGGTCACGGTGGTATGTTACATCATGTACACTGTTTCGCCTGCGGTCATAGAGCGTACAGGTTCGGAGTATGTCTATCTCACTTCCATCTTCGTCATCTTGGGGTTGCTCAGGTATATGCAAAGAACGCTTGTAGATGAGAAGAGTGGAGACCCGACCAAGATGCTGTATTCCGACCACTTCCTACAGTTGGTCATAGCAATGTGGTTCGCGTCATACCTTATTATAATATATAACCCTTTCTCGTAATGAAGAAGGTATTCTTTTCTGACTTCGACGGCACATTGACCACTAAGGACTCGATGATGTCGATAATCATATATCAGCGTGGCAGGTTGGGATTAGTCCTTGCCTTGCTCCGCATACTGCCTTGGCTCATATTGATGTTCATGGGCAGATACTCCAACCAACGCACGAAGGAGAGGCTTCTTCACAATTGTTTCGGACAGTTGACCGAGGAGGAGTTCAATGCTTACTGCCAAAGGTTTGCAGATAGCCATAGGCATATTCTGAGGAAAGACCTCTACGACAAGCTGATGGAGGCAAAGAAGAACGGCGACGAGGTTGTGGTGGTAAGTGCGAGTCCTGAGAATTGGGTGAGTCGTCTCGTGCCAGAGTTTAAGGTGTTAGGGACAAAAATGGAGTTTAATCCACGTTTCACAGGGAGATTCCTCACCCCAAATTGCTACGGTCAGGAGAAAGTAAACAGGATACTTCAGGCATATCCTGAGTTGAAAACGGATAGGAACATCTATCACATCACCGCATACGGTGACTCAAGAGGAGATAAGGAGATGTTGGCTTTTGCAGATGAGCCACACTATATAAAAAAAACAGGAAATGAAGAAAAGTGAGCATTCGCGGATAGGAGGAATTGGCAAAATTTGGCCAATCTTCGGCATACGCAAGGACGAGCGATGGCTGGCAATAGTGTCAGTCATGATATTCTCGTTCCTCAACTTCATGACCGTGAATATGTATTGGGGGAAGTTCAGTGCTATTTCCGACAACTATCACCGCCTGTTCGTGCGATGGTTCAGGATGTCAGGCTTCGACCCACTGACCTACGAGGTGATATCCTACTGGGATACGGCATACAACGTGTATCGGCATCCATTGTTGGCATTCTTCATGTGGCCATTTGCTCAGTTGAATCAGTTGCTGATGACGCTCACGGGCAAGAACTTCGCCACGGTCATCACTGCCGTTATAGTAGTGTTCTGTGCCGTGTATTCTGCCGTCTTCCTATTCAGAATATTTAAGGGCATAATAATGGTGAAGGTGCGTGAAGCCTATATTCTCACGGCACTCACATTCAGCATGGCATTCGTAATGCTCTCGGCAATGGTGCCCGACCACTTCATCATGTCGATGTTCGCCCTCACCTTGACGCTATATCTCTCAGGAAAGAAACTGAGCAATGGTTCGGCATTGAATATGTGGCAGACCATAGCACTGTTCATCCTAACGGCAGGCATATCTCTCAACAATGGATTGAAGATATTCCTTGCAGCACTTGTCACTCGTCGGAAGCGATTCTTCGAGTGGCGTTTTCTGCTTCTTGCCGTCGTACTGCCCTGCGCTATGATATGGGGCTTTGCCCGTTGGGAATACCGCACATACGTCTGGCCGAAGGAGATGGCACGCAACGAGCTTAAGGCGAAGAAAAACCGTGAATATACGGAGAAGATACGTCAGCAGGCACGTGATTCAATCGGCACACAGGACTCTGCCGCCGTGGAGGCTTTGACAAAGAAGATAAAGAAGCAGAAGGCGGTGGAGAAATACCGTCGTGACCACAAGAAAATATGGAATAAGAACACTGGCAAGCCGATAGCACAGGGAGAGTTCATGCGTTGGACAGATAAGACCACCTCACGTTGGGATGTGGCGGTGGAATGCCTGTTCGGTGAGGGCATACTGTTGCACAAGGACTACTTGCTTGGTGATGTGCTTCGTAATCGTCCGCTGATAGTGAGGTATGACACGAGTAATATTCATGGCTACATCAACTATCTTGCAGAGGCTGTTATCGTACTGCTCTTCCTCCTTGGAGTATGGATGGGCAGGAAGACGTTATTTCTATGGACGGCAATGTCATTCCTGTTTTTTGACATGGCTCTGCACATGGGGCTTGGATTCGGCATCAATGAGATATACATCATGTCGGCTCACTATCTCTTCGTGCTTCCTATCGGGATTGCTTATTTGCTAAAGGCATTGGAGGCGAGGAAACGGCCATATATGGCCGTCAGTTTGACGTGTGCGCTGGTTGCCGTGTGGTGCTTTGCGTGGAACATTATTAACATCATTGGTTATTGTCTATGAAGAAGTTTCTGAGCAGACATAAGGAAACCTTGCTTGTTGCGCTGATAGGACTTGTCGTCATCGTGGCACTCAATGTAATGATGCTTCAGTATCACTATGCGCCATGGACGAATCCGAAGGTGGGCTTTTGGTCTGCATTTTGGAACAGATTTGAGATTTCAGGCTTCGACCCATATACATATATCGTAGTGTCAAAATGGCGCCCGCTCTATGTCCTTTCGCGTCATCCGCTACTTGCGGGAATGATGTGGCCGTTGTCGAAGCTAAATGGTTGGCTTATGGAGGAGACGGGCATGAACTGTGCAATCTTCATAGTAGGTGGATTGCTCGTGGTATGCAGTCTGTCGGCATGGTTGCTGATGTACAAGATAATGCGTCGGTTGCTGAATATGTCGGCAAAGATAAGCCTCTTGCTCACCTTCTATTTCTATTCCTTCTCCCACGTTATGCTCACCATCTTCGTGGAAGACCACATGGCATTCACACTTCCGCTACTCCTTCTCTCCATATACCTTGCAGGGAAAGCCATCAGGAAGGGTAGGACTATGCCTCTGTGGCAGTCGTTGCCTTTACTTTTCATCTCAACAGGCATAACCACGACCAACTGCGTAAAGGTAGGATTGGCTGACCTCTTTACACAATGGGGGAGGAAGCCATTCTCAAGGATAGTGCTTCATTTCCTCATATATCTCATTCCTCTCGGAGTGATTGGATACTTCTATTCCTATCAGCAGGAGAACACTCAGAAAGAGGAGAAACGCAACATAGAGCGGACTGTGAACAGGCGTATGCAGCGTGATTCTGTCTTTGCCGTGCAATGGAAGAAGGAACAGGCTGACAATAAGATACGCAAGGAGAAGCAACTTATTCACCTTTCTTTCGTCACGAATACCGACTATAAGATTGACCGTATGCCGTCGCTTGTGGAGAATATCTTCGGTGAGGGATTCATCCTTCATTATCGCTATCCTCTGCGTGATGCGAACAAGGAAAACCACCGTCCTGTACTCGTGAGATATAAGTATTGGTGGAACTATCCCTTTGAGGCACTGATAGTGGTGCTGTTTGCAGCAGGAGTGTGGTGTGGCAGGAAGGAACGCCTCATGTGGATGGTGATGTCAATGTTCCTCTTTGACATGCTTCTGCATGTTGGTCTCAACTTCGCTTCTGCCGATGTATATATAATGACAGCCCATTGGGCATTCGTCATTCCGATTGCCGTGGCATATCTCATTAAGAGGACTGCCTCGGTGCCAAAAGTCAATATGGCGGTGGTATGTGCCATACTATTCCTCACCCTCTATATGTGGGGGCATAATCTTCAAATCATCATTCAGCATATCATCGGATGAAGGTACTGATATTAAGCACATTCCAGTCATCGGGCGGCGCAGCAATAGCCGCTACCCGACTGATGCACGCTCTTCAGCAGAATGGCGTGGAGGTCTCTATGCTTTGCAGGAAGAACATATCATTCGGTCCTGCGGGACTTAGGAAGCAGTCGTGGACAAGCATCTTTGAACGTGCCTTCATTTGGATGTGTAACGGCTTCTCCACTCGCAACCTATGGGCTACTGATATCGCACTTCTTGGGCAGGACATCACCAATACCCGTGAGTATAGGGAGGCAGATGTGATACACCTTCATTGGGTTAATCAGGGGTTCATCTCTCTTGCATCCATTCAGAAGATGCTTGACGACGGTAAGAAGGTTGTGTGGACCATGCACGATGCGTGGAACTCTATGGGAGCGTATCATCTGAAGATACAGCAGAAAGAAGACTATCTTGAACGCTCAACCCGCAAGCGCAAGCAGAGGCTCTATGCAGGTAGTAGAATACAGTTCGTCACTTGCAGTCAATGGCTAAGGAACGAGGCTTTGACGAGTCCGCTGATGGCAGGGCAGAGGGTCGTTGCAATACCGAATCCTCTTGACACAAGCATCTTCAAGCCTGAGCCACATCCTAATCGTCGCCGTGTGCTCTTCGTGGCGCAGTTTGTGAACAATCCGATGAAGGGGATGCAATACCTTGACGAAGCCGCCAATATCATCAATGGCAAAGTGGCCAATTTTGGCCACTTGGAGGCAGACCGTGTGGAAATCATCGCCCTTGGCAGGGACATCCCGTATATCTCCGACACCCGTGAGATGGCTCGGCTCTATGCCTCAGTTGATGCCTTCGTCCTCCCATCCCTTTCAGAGAACCTCCCAAACACCATAATGGAGGCGATGGCTTGTGGTACACCGTGTGTGGGCTTCCGTGTAGGAGGCATCCCTGAGATGATAGACCACCTTGAGAATGGCTATCTCGCTAACTACAAGGACTCAGAGGATTTGGCTAAAGGCATACTCTATGTGCTTGACGAGAAGAATCATCAGCGACTTGCCGATAATGCCCGACAAAAGATAATACAGTGCTACGGAGAGGAAGCCGTTGCTAAACGCTATATCGAAGTCTATGGAAATGAGCAATAGGAAATACTCAGTCATCATAGTCACGCTGAATAATGCAGACGGACTAAAGAGGACGCTCCAAAGCGTGAGTGCCCTACGTTATCCGTGCCTTGAGGTGATAGTCATTGACGGTGCAAGTACAGACTCTACCGCCTCTGTCGTAGAAGGTTTTGGTGAACTTGTCAGCGTCTTTGTATCAGAGAAGGACAAGGGCATCTACAATGCGATGAACAAAGGCATTGCTCATGCCACGGGAGACTATACTGTCTTCATGAATGCTGGAGACTGCTTTGCAACGCCCGATGTGCTCAACCTCGTTAATCAATGTGATGCAGATATAATACTTGGTGGCGCGAGATACGGAGACGCAGACCGTCCTGTTCCAGAAAGAATGACACTCTATGATGTCCTGTCACTTGGCATAAATCATCAATCCACCTACTATCGCACGGATTTGCTCCGTAAGTATGGCTTTGATGAGAACTACCGACTGACTGCCGACCTGAAGTCGGTTGTAGAGCCTATGGCACGCGATAAAGCCACGATAGCCACCGTTCCTTCCGTGCTCTCTATCTGCGAGGGTGGGGGAGTGAGCAAGCAGAAATGGAGAGACACGCTCGTAGAGAATCGTCGCATAGTGGCAGAGGTCGTAGAGCCATACTACCGTGAGGATTATCTTCGTTTCTCTCGTATCAATAACAGTATGCTCGATGACTTCATAGTCCTTTCGCATTTCCAAAGCATCTTCCCTCTGCTCCGTATTCTTGCGAAGGTGATGCGTTTCCTCAACTCAAAGTTTAAGCATATTCCTATATAATATGACCGTAACAGTAATCGTTCCCGTCTTTGACGTGGAGAAATACATAGCCGAGTGTGCCGAATCACTCTTTTCACAGACATATTCTGACATAGAGTATGTGTTTTGTGATGACTGTACTCCTGATAGGAGCATGGATGTGTTGCGTAGTGTTATAGAGCGACATCCTGAACGTAAGGAGCATGTGCGAATCATACGCAATGAGCAGAATAAGGGATTGGGAGGTACACGGCGACATCTCATCTCACAAATCAAGTCAGAGGCTTTCATTATCGTGGATAGCGATGATGTACTGCCTCCTGATGCAGTCAGGATTCTCGTTGATAGGATGAAAGTGACTGATACCGAGATTGTGGAGGGAGCCTATGCTATCTATGTTGATGAGAAGGCAGGCAAGGTTGTCAAGCCACCACACGATGAACCGTCAGGGTATCTCGATAAGATTCTGTGTCAGAACATCATACTGCCTCGTGTTTGGGGGCGATTATACAAGACCTCTGTTCTTGATAAGGTTCAGGACCTCTTCATAGAGGGCATTGACTTTGCAGAGGATATATGTGCCACGAGCCGACTTGCTTGTGTGACCTCTCGTTCATGGACTGATGAGGTGGTCTATTACTATCGCACGGATAATATCAATTCCTATACTCGAAACATAACGAAGAAGAACATCATGTCGTATTTCCGTGCAATGGCGGTGGTGTTGTCGTTCTACCATCAGCGCAAGGGACATCTACCTATGTCGTTGGAGATTGGCGTGCTCAATGCCTATCGTCAGTGTAGAAGGTCACAGATTCCTGTCTCTAAGGCAGATGAGATAATAGGCTATGTACCTGAGCATTTCTCTGCACAGATGCTTTATGGGCTGTTCCATAACAAGTCTAAGGTGGTGCAGAAAATGGCTGATTGTATTTATAGGTTTGTGCGTATTTGTAATTCGTAATTAGGACAAGTGTCAGAATCTCTAAAACAAAAAACGGCGAAAGGTCTGTTTTGGGGTGCGCTCAACAGCGGAACTACCCAAATACTGAACCTCGTAATAGGTATCGTCCTTGCTCGTCATCTGACCAAGGCAGACTATGGCATCATAGGCATACTCACCATCTTTACTGCCATTGCTGCCGACCTTCAGAGTGCAGGCTTTACGCAGGGACTCATCAATATAAAGCGACCTACGGCGCGCGACTACAACTCGGTATTCTCGTTTAATGTGTGTATGTCGGTGTTGATGTATGCCGTGCTTTTCCTTAGTGCGTCTCTCATAGCCGAATACTTTCATCAGCCATGTCTCGTTTCTGTGTCGCGAGTGGTGTTCCTCACCTTTGTCATCTCCTCTCTTGGCATAGCCCACGGAGGATATATGGCGAAGAATATGATGAACCGTGAACTTGCCATCATCGGAGCACTCGCCCTTATTGTATCAGGTACGGTGGGTATCACGCTTGCCCTTCTCGGATTCGCCTATTGGTCGCTTGCATGGCAACAGGTGACGTATATGATAGTGGTGAACCTTGGACGCTATTACTATGTACGTGATTGGAGACCTCGCCTCTCTCTCGACTTCGGACCTGTTCGTCTCATGGCACCATTTGCAGTAAAGATTCTTGTTACGAAGATACTCAACACCCTTTCTGCCAATATCCTTACACCTATATTCGCACGTTGGTTCACCATACATCAGGTAGGAAGCTATACTCAGGCTTTCAAGTGGAACACTATGGCATATTCGCTTGTTGCCAATACCGTTGGACAGATTGCACAGCCTGTTTTGGTGGAGGATGAGAGGAGTGATGCCTTTCGTAAGATGTTGCGCTTCACCTGTTTCCTTTCCATGCCTCTAATGTTCGGATTCGCTCTTGTCGGTAGGGAATTTATTCTGATTACAATCAAGGAAGAATGGCTTGAGTGTGTTCCACTATTACAGGTGCTCTGTATCTCAGGTGCATTTATGCCGATTCACACCATGTATCAGAATCTTGCAATAAGTCATGGACGAAGTGATATATATATGTGGCTTAATATCGGTCAGATATTGCTTCAGATAGCCGTTGTCTATGCATTCTCAGACTATGGAATGTTCGTGATGGTATCTGCCTATTCTGCCATGATGATTCTATGGCTGTTGCCTTGGCATTTCTTTGCAGGCAGACTTATCGGCTACACTTGGTGGAATTTCTTCAAGGACATAGTACCGTTCACGCTCACGGCATTAGGTACTATGGCAATCACATATCATGCCACCGTCATGCTCACGAACATATATCTTATATTCTTTGTAAGATGTATCCTTGCAGCCCTCATATACTATGCGCTTATGAAACTATTCAAGGTTCAGATACTTGCAGAATGTGAGGAGTTTGTCTTGAAGAAGATAAGGCATTAGAGAAAACATAAAGCCGCTTGGGGATAGTTCCTAAAGCGGCTTTTTCTATATGTGTATTTATTACTTTATACCTAACTCTTGTTCAATAGCTTGAATCTCATTGCAGAAGTCCTTGTCCTGTTCTATTTTGTCCGTTATGAGACGCAGGCTATGGATAACGGTAGAATGGTCTCTGCCACCCATACATCTGCCTATACGTGAGGCAGGCATGCGGATATGCTTGTCGGCAAGGTACATGATGACCTGTCGTGGAAGAACAATTTCACGTTTGCGCAGACGACCTTTTATCTGCTGTTCGGTGACATCATAGTGAGTGCATATTACACGGATGATGTCATCAATGGTAAGAGCTTGATTGTCAACCTTTACGGCTCGCGTCACAATCCTCTCTACAAACTTCATGTCAATGTTGCAGTTGTATGTGATGCTGTATGCCATCAGCGAGTTGATGATGCCCTGTATCTCGCGCACGCTGCCGTTTGCATTCTCTGCTATGTAGGTTATGACGTTTTCAGGAATGTGGAGTCCGTCACGCTGAATCTTTCGTTTCAGAATATCCACGCAGAGCTGTACGTTTGGTTTCTCCATTTCTGCCACAACACCGCAAGAGAAACGTGTGATGAGACGGTCCATCATACCACTGAGTTGAACAGGTGGGCGGTCACTTACGAGAATGATACGCTTTGCTGTGCGGAAGAGGTGGTTGAAGATATGGAAGAACGTCTCCTGTGTCTTTGTCGAGGTAAGCCATTCCTGTACATCGTCAACGATAAGCATGTCAATGGTTTGGTAGAAACCAATGAAGTCATTGATTTTACCTTGCATGTTGGCATTGGTATATTGTACCTGAAAGATTCGTGCGCTGACATAAAGCACTCGCTTGGCAGGGTACATCTCCTTGCAACGCACACCGATAGCATTGACAAGGTGGGTCTTGCCACAGCCCGAAGGACCATAGATGAACATTGGGTTGAACTGAGTGCCTTGCGGGTGTTCGGCTATGCTTAGACCTACGGAACGGCAGAGCTTGTTTGATGCTCCTTCTACGTAGTTGGAGAATGTCTGATGCAGGTTGAGCTGAGAATCGATTTCTGGCAGGTGGGTAGTGACAACCGAACCTGGTGCCTGAATCAGCTCTTGTGCCTTGTCGGATGCAAGGGCAGCCTTGGCCTTTCCATCACCACTTTGGGTATCAACATACCCCTCGTATGTATATCCAAATCCCTTCTCTCTACGCTTCATCTGAGGCGTAGGAGGTGTTTTTGTCGTACTATCTTCTTTCTTTACGATGATAGTATGCCATAATAGTCTTATTTTGCCAAATGTATTGCTTATAGCAATACGGAGGTGTTCGATGTAGTTCTTTTGGATGTGTTGAGCCACATAGTCGTTTGGCACACGTAGAATGAGAGTGCATGTAGCTGGACTATATGATTCAAACTCAACCTTAGAGAACCATTTTTCGTATTCACTCGCCTCTATATTCTGCTGAAAGTAATTTTGGCAACTCGCCCATAGGGCACGAGGATTTTTCACTTTAGGATTTAATTAATTTTGAAAGACTAATTACGAATGACGAATTACTTATATACTCTTCATCGTAAATAGGTAATTCGTCATTAGTACTTCGTACTTCTTTTTTATGATTACTTATCTTTTCTTCCGAAGAGGGAGAAGTGAACGTATCGCTTAGGATGAGCCTTTAGGTCAATGAGCAGGGAATCTGCTGCCGCCATTGTGGCTGTCATATTGTTGTAGAGACCTGGGTCGTGGAGTAGGAGACCGACAGAACCCTCACGTGAATTGAGAGTCTTGGTAAGGTTCTCTACGTTGGCAAGAGTCTTGTCAACCTTAGCCATTGTTCCTGCAAGGTCAAGGGCTGCGAGATTGCCTGTGAGCTTCTCTGTGTTGGCAAGTGTTGCGTCTGCCTTTTCTGCAATACCTGGAACGCGCTGATTGAGGTCTGCAAGCATCTTGTTCAGTTCGTTGGTAGAAACCGTGAGATTATCTGTTATCTTCTGCGCGTTGTGGAGTGTATTGGCAAGAGCTGGGTCAGCCAAGAGCATATTGACTGATGCAAGGATGCTGTCGAGCTTTGGAAGCATCTGCTCAATGGCAGGAATCATAGCCTTTACCTGTCCCATTGCTCCTTCAGAAACTGCACCCTTGATAATGTCTCCCGGTTTTAGGAGGTTGTCGGGTGTTCCTGCGAGTATAAGGTTTACGCGAGAGTTGCCCATAAGGTCGGTGCTAATCTCTGCGGTTGTACCTACCGGAAGGTGAAGAGCCTTATCAACATCTGCTCTTGCTATGATGACATGACGCTGATAGTCATATTTTGTATCTAACACAGTACCAATGCGATAGCCATCGGCATAGATTGGAGCTGCACCCGAAAGACCTTCTGCATTGTCAAATTCTACTATGTAGATGTTATCTGATGCAAATAGCGATTGCCCCTTGAGGAAGTTCATTCCGAAATATAGAAGAACTAAACCTACGATTGCCACGAGAGCAATCCTTACTTCTTTTGTAAAATATTTCACTGTTCTAATTTTTTCTTTTTTTATCTTTGATTCAACTTGAACTCAATGATGGCATCATTGGTGTTCACTTTCTCGCCATTCTTGAATGCAACGATGAAGCATCCCGGGAATTTTGCTGCCAAATCCTTGCGCAACTGAGATATCTCGTTGTAGTCTGTTGATGCTCCGAGTGTGTATTTGAAGACGCGACCTTCCTTGTAATAGCTTGGTGCCTCTCCCTTTAGACGTGTGTCCTTTGGGTCAAGTACCTTGTCTGATACGAATATCTGCACCTTGAATACAGGTGCACCTACAGGTGCTTTGTGTGTAGAAGAGTTTGCTGTAGAGCGAGGTATGTTCAACTGCTGTCTTACAGGCTCTTTCTTAGGCATTGGTTGTGCCTTTGGTTCTGTCTGTTCAGCCTTTGGAGCAGGGGTAACCTCTACCTTCTGACTCTTAGTAACAACTTGTGGCTGCTCCTGTGGAAGTGTATGAGCCTGAGGCTGTTGTGCAGGTCTTGGATGCTCTACCTGTGGCAAAGTCTGTGCCTGTGGCTGCTGGGCAGGTGCAGGTTGCTGTGGCATAGGCAGAGTCTGTGCCTGAGGATGTTCAGGCTCTCTTCTTACCTGTTGATTTTGCCTTTGAACCTGACTTTGATTTTGAGCTACGTTTTGCTGATTTACCGTTGCTCTTTGATTTTGAGCTATGTTTTGCTGAGGCCTTACTGCTTGATTTTGAGCTACATTTTGCTGATTTACCGTTGCTCTTTGATTTTGAGCTATGTTTTGTTGAGGTCTTACTGCCTGATTTCGCTCCTGATTTCTGTTTGGTATTTCGCTTTGTGCTGGAACAACCATTGGCATTTGCCCTATCTCTATTTCGCTTGGATTTGGCAGTTGCTTCATGTTTACGACCTCCCTTATCTCTAGTTCGGGCTCCTGTTGACGAGGTTCTTCTATTTGAACAGGTGCCTTTGTCGAGGAAGACGATCCGCCGTTGTAGTTGTTCTTGTATTTTACGAATGCCTGGTATATGCCTCGTGCCATCTTGTCAACCTCTGATTCTGTGTTCAGAATCTTCTCCTCATCGCTTGTTGAGATGAATCCCAACTCGATGAGACAGCTTGGCATAGATGTTTCACGCAGCACAAGGAATCCTGCCTGTTTTACCCCCTTGTTTGGACGATTGGCTGTAGAGCATACATTTGACTGTACGAGCTTGGCAAGCTCTACGCTCTTTGCCATATTGTGATCCTGTAGGAACTCGAAAATGATATAACTCTCTGAAGAGTTAGGATCAAAGCCCTCATAGTGTTTCTTATAGTCCTTCTCCACAAGGATTACTGAGTTCTCTCGCTTAGCCACATCAAGGTTGTCTGATGCTCGGTGCATACCGAGGGTATAGGTCTCAAGACCACGAGAGATCTTCTTGCCTGGAAGTGAGTTGGTGTGGATAGAGATAAAAAGGTCTGCCTTTGCCTTGTTGGCTATCTCTGCACGACCGTGAAGAGTAACGAAAACATCGGTCTTACGTGTGTATATCACCTTCACATCGCTACAGTTACGCTCTACATACTTACCGAAAGCAAGGGCTGTGCGTAGGTTGATGTCCTTCTCCTTTGAGAATTTTCCCATAGCACCTACGTCATGTCCTCCATGTCCCGGATCTATCACGAGCGTGAACTTGTGCTTGCCGGCGGCCATTGCGACTGCGGCGAAAAGTATTAATATGAATGAGATTAAAGACCTACGTGTCATTACTCTTTATCCTTTACGCTTTACACTAAACTCTAAACCCTAATCACTAACCCCAAAACTCTAATCACTAACCTCTAAACACTAACCCCTCATTCCGTCTCTTCACCTGGAATGTATCTCTTTAGTGCACGGGCAACACCATTCTTCCACATGTTGAGCATTTCCTCCTTGAAGGTAAGTGACTCTATGAGCTTTACTACCAATGGAATAGGCATATGATAGCGGAGTACGCCAGAGAATAGTTTTGCATAGTTCCAGCAATCAGGATTGAACTTCTCAGAGAGTCCCTCAACGGTTGTCTTGTAACCCTTGCGGTTCTCAAACTGGAAGTCGTAGCGGTGTGAGCCGTCTGGATTTGTCTGACGGATAATCTTTCCGTTGACAACATTCTTAGGCAGTACTATGCCTTCCTCATCATCCTGGATACCAGTGAAAATCTCATAGGGACGACCATCGAGAAGGCCGACAAATGCCACCCATTTCTCTTTGTTGTTCTGAAAGCGCACTACGTCACATTCCAGAACGTCAGGACGCTCTACTACTATGTTGATATCGCTATCGTATGTCATAAAAAAACTATTATTTTGCAAAATATGCTGCAAAATTACAAATAAGTTTTCAATCATCCAAATTATTTCACGAAAATTAGGACACTCTTATTATGTATTAATGTGAAATCTTTGTTTTCGTCAAGTTCCGTCATTATGATTATTCTCTGAGCTACCCCCTTACGCCCTCAGAAAAAACTTTTTCGCGAAAACCCTACACCCCTACACCAGCACCCTACATAACACGCACAGACTTAATGAATTACAAGGATTTCAAATGTACGCAAACCCTACACCCACCCTACACCCACCCTACACCCGAACCTTTTTTTAGGTAATTCAGGTTAATTTATAATTAATAATTGATAATGTATAATTTGTTTTGTCTTGAGCGCTTATAGTACTATTCAAATTACTCATTATTCATTACGAATTATTAATTTTCTGCATTACGAATGCAGAAAGGGTGTAGGGTTGGTGTAGGGCCGGTGTAGGGTTTACATATATTTGGAAACGCTGCAAGTTATTGAGAGATAGATTGATACATGGGGTGCTGGTGTAGGGGTGTAGGGTTTTCGCGAAAAAGTTTTTTCTGAACCCAGATTTCCCATTTTTCACTTTTCATTTTTCATTTACTTCAAGTCCGCTTATCCTTCGCTTCTCCTCCGCTTCCTTAAATGGGACTTGCATCGACTTTGGTACGGATTTGCAACGGACTTACAACGAAGCTACAACAGACTTACTTGTGATGATGATTTGAACTCCAAATGCCGTGGATTCCATTTTTTTACAAAAAGAACAATTTTTCTTCGAGAAATTTTGAATTCTTGGATTTTATTTGTATTTTTGCCACATCTTCACGTTTTATTGCCAGTCGTGGATTCATAACACTAATATAAGTGAAAAACAGGTATGGCAAAATCTTGAAAAACTACTTTGTTATTTAATGGCATATGTTAAACATTCAATTATAAGTTTCGGAATTATGAGTACATTAAAAGACAAACTTTCAAACATTCCAGCTATGGAGGAAAAGCATGTTGAATCGACTTTTAGGGATATAGCTGAGAGTATTTTATACGGTGGATATATCAAAGTCAGAGATGAATATCGTATATATGTGAAAACTGTAGAATTCTATTTCCATGCAGAAGAAGGCAGTATTTTCCATATTTCTGATCCTATTGTATATCATAGGAATGGGAAATTTCCAGGTATGAATCTTCCATACTTTCCTTTGCTAACCCTTCATGCACACGTTTCTGGATTTGACATTACTTTTGAAAATGAACAATATAAGTATAGGGCTTCAGCATTGATTAGAGCTTATGCAATCTACGATGTTAAAAGTAAATCTTTCATTAAAAACGAGAAAGGAAAGATATACGATGATAGGTCAACTTTTCTTTATAACTACCTAAATGGTTTCTCGCTTGATAATAGCAATGATATTGAGTGGGTAGATGAAAAAACAAAAGTTCTTCATGTCATATCCGAACCTTCTCCAAGAAAGAATGTGTATGTTTATGTTGATGGAAATAAAACAGACGAGAAAGACATGAGACCTTGGAGTTTTACAAGAACGAATGATATAGAGCCATGATTAAGGATATAGAAACAAATGTGGTATATTTGTCGGACAAGCTTCAAAAAAAATATTCAGATTTCTGGGGTAGATTAATAAAGTTGTTTGATGAATTCGGCATCTTATGGAAAATTATTCCCGGAACGAATGATATTTGGGTTCGCGACTTTATGCCTATTCAATTAAGTGAGAAGGAATTCCTTCTGTACCAGTATGAGCCAGACTACCTGCAAGACCGCAGTTATAGGAAGTTAAAGACGGATCCTTCTTCGGTTTGTAGTTTGTTAGGTATCAAATGCCGTCCCACAAAGATGATAATAGATGGTGGAAACATCACGCTATGTGGTGATTATGTAGTAATGACTGATAAAGTATTTACAGAGAATGGGAAGAAAAAAGATGATCGAGATTTTATAACTCAATTGGAGAATTTCTTTCAAAAGAAAGTGATTATCATTCCGTGGCATTGTATTGATCCTAATGATGAAAATGCTGATTTCTTTGGTCATTCTGATGGTTTTATTCATTGGTGTGGTGGCAACAAAGTTCTTATGTCAAATCATAGAGAGGTAGATCCAGAAGAAGCTAAAGAAATCAAGCAAATAATGGAGAGAAATGGGTTTGATGTCAGAGAAATGCTATTTGATGTAAAAGAACAAAACTTAGATTGGAATTGGGCATATATAAACTATCTGCAAGTTGGAAAGAAAATAATAATGCCTGCTTTCGGAATACCCGAGGATGAACAGGCGTTGAAATATGTACAAGAATGTAATCCTGATTGTGAAGTTAGACAGATAAGAATGCGTGATGTTGCAGCCAAAGGAGGGGCGATGCATTGTGTCACATGGAATATTAAGGAATAAATAACTTCTGACAATCAAGCTTGCTATTTTGAGATTTTATAGTACTCGTCCATTTCTTTTGTGTATCAAAGACATTAATATGTGTCTTTGATACACAGGTATAAGTTTGTGGTATTGTACGTTGTCGATATTTTATTTTGAAACTAATTCCATAGCCCTTGCTCTGGCTGGCTTTCCTGTTTCCGTAAGAGGGAGCTTGTCTATATGGATGATGAGTTTTGGCTTGCTGAACTTATTTGTCATCTTGCTAAGTTCCGCTTTTGCCTGTTCCGTGTCTCCTTCTGTAAGCAAAACAACGATTTCACCGAACTTGGGATCTTTCTTTTTCGTTATCATGAACGGAGAGGAAAGTAAAGGCTGAAGTTCACGTTCTATCTCCTCAATCTGTAGTTTTACTCCACCCGAGCAGATTACATTGTCGCGTCTGCCTATTATGCGGAAAGTCCCGTCTTGTCGCAAAACTACTATGTCGTTGGTTATCAGCGTTTCTGGGGTCAGGGCAGGGGCGTTGATTATCAGACATCCGTCAGGATCTTGCGAGAGACTGACGCCTGGCATTGGTGTGTACCATTCAGATGCGTCCTTTCCTGAAAGTCTTCGCATAGCGATATGTGAGAGTGTCTCTGTCATTCCGTAAGTGCTCCAAATCGCATTTGGGAATGTACGGATCTGTTTCTCCACCTCTTCGCTAATGGCACCTCCTCCCACTATTACGTGTTTTGTTTTGGAGAGAGCCTCTCTTTCTTTCTCTACAAGTAGCGTGTTATAGAGTTGTAATGGCACGATAGCAGCAAAG
>Ga0310695_10001172_pt1 | contig 63363 bp, 63 predicted proteins | sample RumenRJG_04DNA_FD_203882 | JGI IMG/M metagenome (GOLD analysis project Ga0310695, IMG submission 203882) | Bovine rumen microbial communities from Lethbridge, Alberta, Canada - RJG_04 (v2) (version 2) | ecosystem: Host-associated > Mammals > Digestive system > Stomach > Rumen | place: Canada... | reverse complement strand
ATTGGCAAGAAACTAAGGGTTTGGAAAATAAAATGCCGCAAACTATGGAAAATTGTTTGCCGCATTTCTGGAAAATTAATTGCCCTTTTTTATGGAAAAGCACTTGCCGTTTACATTCGTATAAATTTCGTGAAATTAGCAACTCTTTCTCGGAGATTTATATCAGGTATTGTTGTTATCCTGTATACGCAGGAACATTTACATCATCTGTTCCGGAAAAATAAGAAAGGAGCTTACGATAATGAAAAAAAGGAAAACCCTGATCTCCCTTGCGCTGGCAGCGGTAATGGCTTTCTCGGCACAGGGACCCGCATTACTTGCAGCTGAGGCAGACACCGCCGGCCCGGAGACAACGGTACAGGAGGGTCAAAAGGAAGTCCGGAAAGGAGGGCGAGTCAAAAAAGAGAAGGTTGCCGAGCCTGAAGGAGCCATCGGAAAGGATACGGCTAAGAAGAATGCGCTCTCTGATGCCGGAGTGACCGAGGAGCAGGCGGGAAAAGTAATGACCCGGGTGTCAAAGCTTGAAGACGGAACTGTTGTATACAAGGTTCATTTTACTTACAACAGCCAGAGGTACTCTTACACCATCAACGCTACCAGCGGTGCGGTAACCGACAAGAGCACCAAAGCCGTAACGGAAAATGATGCTAAGAAAGCCAAGGGTTCTGGCAAACACGGAAAGAAAGAGGAGGTTGCTGAGCCTGAAGGAGCCATCGGGAAGGATACGGCTAAGAAGAATGCACTCTCTGATGCCGGAGTGACCGAGGAGCAGGCGGGAAAGGTAATGACCCGGGTGTCAAAGCTTGAAGACGGAACTGTTGTATACAAGGTTCATTTTACTTACAACAGCCAGAGATACTCTTACACCATCAACGCTACCAGCGGTGAGGTATCCGACAAGAACACCAAAGCCGTTACCGAGAATGATCTGAAAGGTTCAAAAAGAAACCGTCAACCGTAATGAGAAAAGGGGACAGTCCCCTTTTCTCATTTTTGGATTTTTTACTTTAATTCAGTGGGGACGGTTCTTTTTGACTCATTTTATAGCATATTATCCTCTAACGCCGCAATATACTCTCCGACAAGATACAGCGGCACATTTTCCATCCATTCCTGCTTTTTATAACCTGCCATAGAAAAACGTCGAGGCCGAAGTTCATGATTATCATCATATACTGTCTTCAGGCTCTTGGATCTCAGGTTTTCTTCAGCCTTAACCTCCAATGGATAGATTGATGACTTTTGCACGATCAGATCTATCTCCAATGAAGAGTTTCCATATTACATTTTTATGAGGGATGTTTCAATACTTTTCTACATTTTTATGAGGGATGTTTTTAATACTATTACATTTTTATGAGGTAGAGTCAATGGGGACGGTTCTTTTTGACTCACCCATTGACCCATTTACTCTCCTTTTTGTCGCATTCTGTGGTATAGTACGTATATAGTATTAGAACACTACGGGAGAATCATAAATTATGGAGGTGCCTTATGAAACTTACAGATCAGATCAAAGAGAAAATTGAACGTGCTGATTCGAAAGAAAAAAAACAGGACATCCTTAACGATGTCAAGAATAAGGTCATGGATGCCGGTGTCATTCTTGATGATTCGGAACTGGAGCAGGTGTCCGGAGGGGAAAACTTAACCGGGAAAAGCCACAACTATGGCAATTTTTTTCAATGATTATTGACTCCACTATTTTTAGAGATGACTATGGTGAAATGCAAGTATTGCGGTATTCATTTATGAAAGTAGGGTAAAATATGAACGATAAGCCCGTTAGTGACTTTCCTCTACTGAATAGAGGCAGCCTGTCTACAGCAATTTGTAACTTTGTAAATACATTACAAATATACCATGTGTCAAACCGGTGATTTTTATATAGTTTTACATTAAAGTCTGTTTTATAATAATACCTAAGACAGGGGAAGTATACACGTTGTCAAAAAATCCCCAACTTTTTCATGTAATATAAAGTAAGATAAATTAAAGGAGAGCATGACCATGAGTGAGAACAAAAAAATGAATGATAACCTGGAAAAACTGAACGAAAAAGAAACTGATAAGGTATCCGGAGGCATATTTGGATGCGACAAAGATCATGCGGACGGATATGAGTTATCCTGCTTTATATCATTTCATTCCAAAAACGAGTGTGCTGAAAGCCCTGACGGATACCATTTTTGGGTTAAAGACGATGCGAACATGGGACATAATCGTTATTGTAAATATTGCCGTGAGGTTTATGAAAACAATCCTTCTGCAAGTTGATAACAGATTCTTTTATAAGGATACATTCAAGCCTGTTTTATAATGAATAGGTAATAAAATCGGTGTCGAAAAACCCCTGACTTTTTCGTATAATATAATGTAAGATAAAAAGGGAGGGATACGCAATGAAAGAGAACAAAAAAGCACATGTAAATGATGACCTTGAAAAACTCCACGATGGCGATATGGACAATGTAGCAGGGGGGTACGTCTTTTTTGGCGAGGACTATGAAGACGGGTTCGAGCGTACCTGCCTTGTTGCCTGGCATGGAAAAAACGAGTGTCCGGAAAGCCCGGACGGCTATCATTATTGGATAGACGGAGGTAAAGTATGTCAGCATATATGTAAACGTTGTGGTAAGCATGGTAGTTGGTAAAAGCCAATATAAGAGGCTGCCGATCAGGGCAGCCTTTCTTTTTTAAAATCTTGTAGCTCCACTAGTTTTCTGGTTTCTGATATGGTAGCAGTTCATGTTTTTCTTGTTTTCGCCCATCGTCGTGCCCTCCTTTACTTCATCCAACACTATATTATACGAAAAATCAAAGGCAAGGCGACGCGATGCATGACAGGGGCTTAGCTCATTCTGCCCAGTTCTCCAGCCTCAGACCTGACACTCTGGAGAATTCCTTCATATTATTTGTCACTAACGTAAATTCCCGTGACCGGGCGTGCCCTGCGATCATCATATCAATGGGGCCGATGGGGCTCCCCTTTTTCTCAAGTTCTGCCCTTATCTTTCCATAGCAGTCCGCTGCCTTTGCATCAAAGTCGAATATCTCTATGTTTGCCAGCAACAAAGAAAGCGCCAGCCTGTTCTTTTCGATAGCAGCGCTTTTTTCGACCCCGTGGATCAATTCCGCATATGTCACCGCTGAGATACAGACATCAGACGGGTCATGCCGCTGCAGTTCCTCAAGTACTTTTTCAGGCTTATGCTTTATGGCATATATACATATATTAGTATCAAGCATATATCTCATAGTTCTTCACGCTTCTGCACCACATCGTCTGCTCTTCCGTTTTCCATAAAATCCTGGGAAAACATATCTATGGCTTTCATAAAGGAATCCCATTTGCTGTTTTTGGGAAGCAGCATGACAATATCTCCAATCTTATTTACCATGACCTCATCAGAAGAGAACCGGCATTCCTTTGGCAGCCTCACAGCCTGGCTTCTTCCATTTTCGAATACTTTCGCCGTCATCATATTGATCACCGTCCTTCTGGATATAGTATATATCAAAGTATATACCATGGTCAAGAATATGACAAGGGGACTGTCCCCCTGTCATATTTTTTATACGTAAGCATTACAGTAATCCTCCATGCAAAGATTACGTATGCTTCCCGCGAATGCCCCGCTGGATAAGGACCGCAGGTACTCCTCACCGTTAGCCGCCCCCTTAATATCAGGGACCTCCACCTTAACGATCTTATCTAAGATCCACTCCTTCGAAGCATTTTTCATATACTCCTCAAACTGGAGTATCTTCCCCTGGGAAAAGAAATCAAACCGCTGGGGCATATATATTACGGAACATTTTTCCATAATAGAGGAGAGACCCTCCACGGTATCCCCCATGTCCAGGATGAGAATGCTGTAATCCGTCTGTTCTTCGATGGTGGAAATGAGCTCCAGCCACTCAGAGGCTGACACGTTTTTCAAATCCTCCGAGTAAGCGGCGGGGCAGATATATTCCATGCCGTTTAAGGCGCAGGTCATCCCCGACAGCTTATACTTCATATTTCCGTTTTTCTGCCGCTGATAAAAAATGGCATCCAGCAGATCTCCCTTGTAGCTGCCTTCCAGCACCCGCCCCAGGCCTGAGTATTCTTCCATGTTCAGATACAATACCTTCTTATCCTTAGCGAGAAGCTGTCCCAGAGCCAGAGCCATGGATGTTTTACCTGTCCGACGTACAGGTGAATAAACTCCGATTATTCGAAGGCTCCGCCCGGGATAGCAGTAAGACGTATCTTCCCGAACACAATCCGCATATATATTCATTATCTGGGAAATGATGCGCTCGGAGCTCTGGTATTTATAGATTATGGGGTAGTCGGCATATTTTTTTGAGACGCCGCCTTCCGACAGGAGAATTATTTTTTCAATGCCTAACTCCTCCACATCATCTCCCATAAATGAATCAGATATTAAAAGTACATCGATCTTTCCGGTTTCCGCATAGACTCTTAATCCGTTTACTTCAGTAAACACCTTGATGTCCATGACGTCCGATGATCTGATCATGTAGTAATCGAGAAAGTTTTTAACAAACCGGTTTTCCCAATCACAAACCGCCAATGTTGATTTCGTTTACAAAACACCTCCAATACAAATAAAGCATAAACCCTAAAAAGATGAATACCGCAAAACTGATGGCATTCCCGTCATCCTCCTCCTTTACGTAATAAGGAGTGATGGTTCTTGTCTGAAATAATCCCGTGAAATAAGCTGCAAGATATTGCATTCGAATAACAAGATTTTTCTTATAGACCATTTTGATAAGAGCAAAGGATGCTCCCAAGATAAGTGAAAAGAATAATAAAAACTTAAATTCCGAAACGCCTGTTACGGCACCGCATAAAGCGTAAAGTTTGATGTCACCCGCACCCATCATTCCGAAAATGAACAGCAAACTTAAAAGGGCTAAGGGGTAAATGCTTCCCAGCATGAAGTCCCCTAAGGCTTCAATGTTAAATACCGTCCTTACAAAGAAGAGGGATAGAAATCCCGTTCCCACCAGTATATTAGGAACCCGTCTCTTTGTAATGTCTGTAAATGATGCGGCTAAGAGTGTCACACTTAAGATAGCCAGTTCCACCGGCTGCAAATACACCACCTCTTTTCATACGTAAGAATTGTTTACGCCACGATTATACACACCATGTGCCGGCTTGTCTACAGCAATTTGTAACTTTGTAAATACATTACAAATATACCATCTGCCACAAGGGTGTTTTTTATATAGTATTACATTAACTCATGCCGTCATCTTCCAGACAGTATTATTCGGTTCATAATATAAGCGTATGATTCTTCTCTGCCCGAAAACCATGATCGCACATTCAAACACAAAGGTGTTATTAGTCACGAATACACCATCCGGATTCTCTCTCGTGCCCCGATGTGACATATCTTTATATTCCAGTATTCTATATGTTTGATATTCGCCCTGGTCATCCTTTACTCTTACCCGCAGCGGTATCAGACTGCCGTCACGAGAATGCTGGCAGATAACATCAACAGGTTTTGCTTTGCTGTCAATCATGCGCTATACCGTCTTCTACACCTTTCTGAATGTAAAAACAGTATAGAACAAATGTTCGTATTTGTAAAGTCTATATCCTCGAATCTACAACCCCATAAAATACTCAAACACCTTTAAGCCTGAAACCGTATCTTCCCTGGCATTCTTAAGGCACATTCTCTCCGGATGGAACTGTACCCCTATCACGGGAAGGCTCTCATGCTCAAAGGCTTCGATTATGTCTCCGGGGCCCACAGCTGCCACCTTCAGTCCATCCGCAAGGTTCTCCACAGCCTGATGGTGGGCGCTGTTTACCACCACTTCATCTTTTTCGTACTCCTTGTACATAAAAAGACCCCGGTCTGTAATTCTCACGGGGTGGGCAGAATCCCTGTTCTCGTCTATCCATAAATGCTCCTTATGACCTTGTATATCCTGGATCAATGTTCCCCCAAGGGCCACATTGATAAACTGCATGCCGCGGCATATACCCAGAATAGGTCTGCAGGAAAATAAAAAGCACTCTATAATGGCCTTTTCCAGCTCGTCTCTGTCATGATCAAGGCACATGCACTTTGTATTCTCTCTCCCGTAAAGGGCGGGATCAATATCCGCACCTCCGGGAAGAATCAACCCGCAAGCTTCTTTGCAGGCCTTCTTTGCATCATCCGGGGTAAGTATGGGGAGGGTTTCTCCGCCTAAGGCCTCCACTGCCTCGTAGTAATTATAATTCCGGCGGTATGTGTCCCGCCCTCCCATTATTGCTATTGCTTTCATTTCCGGTTTCAAACTCCTTTATATAACTTAATGGCTGCGTATAGAATTAAGAAAAATCTTCGCCCTTTCATTCTGAGGATTATCAAAGAATTCATCCGGGGAATTCTCTTCTATGATCATGCCGGAATCCATAAAGATAACCCTATCCGCAACCCTTCTTGCAAAATTCATCTCATGGGTTACAACAACCATGGTCATTCCGTCAGAAGCCAGGGATGTCATAACATCCAGCACCTCATTTACCATCTCGGGGTCCAGAGCGCTGGTAGGTTCATCAAAGAGTATGACATCAGGTTCCATGGCGAGGGCTCGCGCTATGGCTACTCTCTGTCGCTGTCCGCCGGAGAGCTGGGCCGGGTATTTCTCCGCCTGATCATCGACTCCCACCCTTTTTAAGAGTTCCATGGCCTTCTTCTCGGCATCAGCCTTGTTTACTTTCTTAACGTCCATAGGGGCAAGGGTAACATTTCTTAAAACGCTCATATGGTCAAAGAGGTTAAAGGACTGAAAGACCATTCCTATCCTAGAGCGAAGGGCTGCCAGTTCGTGGCCCTCTTCGGGAAGAAGAACTCCTTCTATCCGGATCTTGCCGGAGTCTACGCTTTCAAGACGGTTAATGGTACGGCAGAGAGTGGACTTACCCGAACCGGAAGGTCCGATGATCACCGTAACCTCCCCTCTGTTTATGGTGAGGTTTATGTCTTTGAGCACATGGGCTTCTCCGAAATACTTATTCACATTTTCCAGTTCAATTATAGCTCGATCACTCATCTTTAACTCCATTCATTACCTTGCCGGTCTGTGGTGTATTACCGGCGACTCTCTCAGACAACCTGTTAAGCAGATAATTGATCAGAATATAGATCACCGCTGCTACAGTATATACGGATAACATGGCATCATAATTCGATATCAGCACCCGGGCATTCTGCATCAGGTCCGGGAAGCTTACCACATATGCAAAAGTGGTATCCTTCACCACTATTACCAGCTCAGCGATAAGGGCGGGTATAATGTACCTAAAGGCCTGGGGAAATATAATCTTGTAAAAGACGTGGCGGTCTCTCATACCTAAGGACAAGCCGGCTTCCTTCTGTCCGCTTGGAACCGCATTCACTCCCGACCTGAAGGCCTCTGCCACCACTCCAGAAGCTGATATGGCTACCGGCAGGGCAATCTTTAGCAAAGGCGGCAGCTTCAGTCCTGTCTGGGGAACCACCAGAAGGAAGAAGTAAATGAACAAAAGGGTGGGCACTCCCCGGGTAAACTCCACCAGGGCCGTTCCAATCATTCGGGCAAGCTTGGAATTCGAGATCCTTGCCCGCATAAAGACGAATCCCATGACAAAAGCTATGGCCGCAGCCAGAAGGGCGGCTTCCATAGTTCCCAGAAGTCCCATGCCTATAAAGGACCAGGTAGTACCCTGAAGGAAAAATGACCAGTATCTTCCGTCAAGCTGTCCCGTATCATAAAAACGCCGAATTATCGCATAGATGATTATGGCCAGGAGGATAAGGGATATTGCCGTAATAAGAGCAACTATCCTGCGAGTGCGGGGCCCGGGATTCTCATATAATGCATCTCTTATAGGGTTGGCCTTGGTCTTCATCGCATTATCCTCACTTTTTTATCAATATAATTGCCTGCCTGACCTATGGCCACAGCTGTGGCGCAGTACAGGATGGCAGAAATGAGGAAGGCCGTAACCCCTCCTGTATCATGGGTATTTATGTATGACACCAGGCCGGTAAGATCCGCAGGTTTTAGCGGAACCTGTGAAGCCAGTGCCGTGGTAAGCATGGTGGCAACCAGAAGATTAGTCATGGAAAGCACACTTGAGCGAAGGGCCTGGGGAAGGACGATCCTTTTTATTATCTGGGAAAATGACATCCCTAAGGCTCTGGCCGCCTCTATCTGTCCTACATGTATGGTATTCACACCGCTCATTAAATATTCCGAACAGAATGCTGAGGGAATAAGTGTGGTGGCGATAAGTACGCAGGTGTAATAAGGCCAGACCACGTCCAAGTATGGCATGGCATATACCAAAAGGATCAGCAGGGCTGCTCCGGGAATATTTCTGAATATCTGAACATAAAAGTCCGCTGCTGCCCGCAAAGGACCTATGGGGGACAATCGAAATACCGTCATGATCACTCCGATCACACAGGCAAAGATAAAAGAAAGAGCCGTCAGCTGCCATGTAGTCAGAAGGGCCTGAAAGTACATTCCTCCGTATTGAGTTAATAAATCTGATATGCTCATGATGACTTTCCTTCTTTACTATATCTATTCACAGTTCCTTCACATCCGTGCGTTTCTTTACCATCTTATCACAATAATCCCTGTTTGCAAACAAAAGGAATCCACGGAAGGCAACTTCCGTGGACCCTGCATTTTCTTTATCCGTCTTTAAGAGACATTACTCAGCTACTGCGGGTGCTGCCGGAGCCTTGTCTATTCCGGTACGATCTCCGAGACTTACCTTCCACAGCTTCTCCCATGTTCCGTTCTTAACGATTTCTTTAAGGAAGTTGTTAACAAACTTAACTCCGTCAGAATCCTTTGGCAACCCTATTCCGTAGTTATCCTCCGGTCCGAATACATCTCCTGCTATCTTATATGTATTGGGATTCTTAACTATAGCATTAAGAAGAAGGGTGTAGTCTGTAACATAGGCATCTACCCTGCCCTGCTCAAGAGCAGCTCTGGCCTCCTGGTCATTGGCAAATTCCTGAACCTCTGCTTCCTTTGCATACTGAGCAAGGATCTCAGGACCTGTAGAACCGGTCTGTGTAGCAACCTTCTTACCCTTAAGGGAATCCACGCCTGTAATATCTGTGTTATTTGCCTTTACCAGAACAGCCTGGCGTGAAGTGTAGTAAGGTCCTGCAAAGGAGATAACTTCCGCACGCTTAGGTGTGATGGAATATGTAGCAAATACGGCGTCTACCTGACCTGCCTGGAGTACTGATTCACGTGTGCTTGAATCTACCTGGGTAATCTCATATTTCTTCTCGTCACCAAGGATATACTTTGCAAGGAGCTGGTAAAGACCTGCATCAAATCCTCTCACACCATTATCTGTTTCATCCAGCTGAGAGAATAAAAATGATGTTCTGGTTCCGCCGACTTTAAGTACTCCTGCCTTCTTAACAGCTGAAGCCCACTTGTTGGCTGAGATATCAGCATCGCTTGCGGTGGGGCCTGAAGCAACCAGTCCGTCAAAGGCTTCTTTATTAATGGATACTGCTGTAGCTGCCGCAGCTGAGCTTCCTGCTGCAGCGCTTGATGCAGCCGAAGATCCTGCTCCTGCCTTAGATGAAGAAGCAGGGGCGGCTGATCCGCCGCAGCCGGCTAATGCTCCGGCAGTTAATGTTGCAACAAGTAAAAAGCTAAGAATTTTCTTTTTCATAAAGACCTCCTTGTAATATTCCCTTTATTGGAATATTTTAATTACCTAGTATTTTAGTAAGTAATTTATCATAGATATTATTCTTTGTCAACAAAAATATGACAAAAGGACCGTCCCCCTGTCAGGTTGACAGCATCTTCATCGTCTCTTCGTCGATCTCCTGCTTTAGATAAAGATTATATATGGCGTCATTCATTATCTGCATTCCCTGGGTTCTGTAATTCTTCATGGCCGTGGGAATCTGGCTTATCTTATCTTCCCGGAGAAGACTTTTTATCTCCGGATTATTAAAGAGGACCTCAAATGCTGCCACTCTCTCTCCGCCCCGTGCGTTAGTCAGAAGCTGCCGGCAGATAACCGCATTTAACACATTTCCCAGCTGAATCCTTACCTGGGACTGGTTGTGTGGCGGAAACATATCCACCAGGCGCTGAAGGGCGCTTACACAGTCTACGGTATGCATAACGGAGAATACCAGATGACCTGTATCTGCTGCCATAAGGGCAAGATTAACCGTCTCAGGGCAGTCCATCTCTCCCACCAGGATAACGTCTGCATTCTCTCTTAAAGCCGCAGCCAGTGCGTCATGATATGACATGGTATCAATGCCAATCTCTCTCTGGTTAACTATGGCCTTGTCATGGTGGTAAAGATACTCTATAGGGTCTTCAATAGTAACTATATGTACATTTCTTGTGTGATTGATCTCATTTATAAGGCTGGCAAGAGTAGTGGTCTTACCGCCCCCTGTAGGACCGGTGACTATAACGAGACCCTTGCTCTGTCTGGTAAGCTCTATAACCCGCTCCGGAAGCCGGAGTTCCTCCGGTGTGGGAATCTTTTTCTGGAAAAGCCTTATGGCCAGGGCGATATTACCCCTCTGCTTAAACATGTTAACCCGGAATCTCCCTGTTCCGGGCATGGAATATGAGAAATCAGCCTCACCGCATTTTTCAAACTTCTCCCTGACATCATCTGTTAAGTATCCTTCGATGAGCTTCCGGATATCTTCGGATTCCATCACTTCGTCGTTAAGGGGGATCAATTCTCCGTTAATGCGGCACCTGGGGGCTATCCCCGCCGTAAAATGAACGTCCGTAGCGTGACGTTCCCCTGCTTCTATCAGCAATTCTTCAAGAGTCCTGCTCATTATTCCCGCTCTCTTCCCTTCTTAGGATGTCATAGACATCAGCCGGCTTGCTTAAAGTTACATACAGTATCTGCTTGGGGTGAGGAGCACTTTCCTGAAACTGTCCTTCTTCGTTAACTATGGACTCCACCTCGGCTGTTTCGTTTCTGCCGTCGGGCTTCATTATCTCTAAGGTCTCTCCCACCGAGAACTTATTCTTCTGCTCTATCTTAATGCGGTTTCCTTCACACTCCCGGACCTGGCCCAGATAGGTATAACCCTTTATATATGTGTTATTGTCGTAGATCTGATCATTCTCCCCCGGTTTTCCGAAGAAGAATCCGGTGGTAAACTGCCTGTAGGTGCAGCTTGCGATCTGTGCTCTGTACCATTCCATGTTCTCCTCATATTTCTTGGGAGACTCAGAATAATCGTCCACCGCCTTGCGGTAGGTTCTGGCCACTGTAGCCACATAAAGGGCCGTCTTCATCCGTCCCTCTATCTTAAAAGAATCGATCCCGGCTTCGATCAGCTCCGGGATATGCTCTATCATACAGAGATCCTTGGAATTAAAGATAAAGGTTCCCCTTTCATTTTCATATACCGGCATGTACTCTCCGGGTCTGGTCTCCTCCACTACCGCGTATTTCCACCGGCAGGGGTGGGTACAGGCTCCCCGGTTGGCGTCCCGTCCCGTGAAATAATTGGAAAGGAGGCATCTTCCGGAATAGGAGATGCACATGGCTCCGTGAACAAAGGTCTCTATCTCCATATCCTCCGGGATATTCCCTCGGATCTCTTTAATCTCTTCCAAGGAAAGCTCCCTTGCTGAAACTACCCTCTTTGCCCCCAGTTCATACCAGAAGCGGTATGTACCGTAATTGGTGTTATTGGCCTGGGTGCTTATATGACGATCTATCTCCGGGCAGATCTCTTTTGCTATGGAAAATACTGCCGGATCCGCGATAATGAGGCCGTCGGGCTTTATCTCCCTTAATTCTTTAAAGTAATCCCTGACTCCCTCAAGATCGTAGTTGTGGGCCAGAATATTTGCCGTAACATATACCTTTACCCCTCTTTCATGGGCAAAGGAGATACCTTCCGCCATTTCCTCATTTGAGAAATTCTTAGCCTGGGCACGAAGACCAAAGGCCTCGCCGCCTATATATACGGCATCAGCGCCGAAGATGACTGCTGTTTTTAACACTTCCGGGCTCCCCGCAGGAACCAGAATTTCAGGTTTTCTCATATTATCCACCGTTCTTACAATTAACGTATTTCTTATCGCACTAAACGTCCTATCCTCTTGATGACAGCCGTAAGCAGTGCTGCCAGTATGAAATAGACGACAGCCACCGCTATAAGCGGAAAGAAGGCATCATATGTCCTTGATCTGACCAGATCTCCCATACGGGTGAGATCCTGCACTGCGATATATCCTACAATAGCAGTTGCCTTGATCAGGCCGTTTACCTCTCCCAGATAAATAGGAAACATACCCGGAACAGCCTGGGGAAGAACCACCCGGAAGAAGCCCTGTTTATCATTATATCCCAAGGCTCGCGCGGCTTCCATCTGGCCACCGTCAACAGTACCTACGCCCGTCTCTATCATTCTGTATACTGAAGACCCGAAAACAAGGGAAAATCCGATAGTAGCAACCACCGATCCGTCTATATCAACATTTCCGAAGATTATATAATAAAGGATCATAAGAAACACCACCATAGGCATTCCCTGTACCAGCCAGACTGCCACTTTGGTAATGCCATTGGCCAGCCGGTTCCCATTTCTGCAAGCCATGTAGACGGCAAAACCGAGGACGGTTCCAAAGATCACGGAAAGAACAGTAATGATGATCGTTGTAACGATCCCTTGAATGAAAAGTTTCCAACGATCCTCCCGTATAAAGGTCTTCTCAAAGCTCTCTCTGACACCTTCAAGAAAAGAGGTTCCTTCAGCCATAGCCCCATTTCCGTCATCTCTTACCAAGGCCGTAACCTCTAATTCATACAGGAAATCGGAATAGGTGATAGACTCGGCCCGCTCCGGTGTATAATACAGGTTCGTCATAATACAGTCCACATCACCGGACTGGGCTGCTGCTATAACACCACCGAAATCATATGTCTTAAACTCAATATCGGCATTCATCCATGCAGCGAAGCGATACGCCAGCTCTATATCCAAACCGGTAATCTTGTCTCCCTTATAATATGAAAAGGGCATCTGCAAGCCTGTGGTACCAACACGGATATGCACCCGGGGCTCCTCCGGCAACCGGATCTCCGGCATAGTATCATTACCCTGCTCTACCCAGCGGTCATACATCTCGCCATAGGTTCCATCAGCTTTGATCTTCGCAATAAAGGTATTGAGCTTACCCTTAAGATCCGGTATAGGTGATACATCCGATATCCCTACTGCAACCTTGTTATAAGTAAAAGCTTCATCCAGGGTCCGTACCCCCTTAAGACCTCCTGCAAGGGCATTATCAAGCATCCTCCTGGAATCAATAAAAGCATCCAGCTTACCGTTTATTACATCTATGCATCCAAGCTGTTCATCGGTGTAGACAGCAATATCCGCCTTGGGAAAACTCTTCCTCACCTCTTTCTCTTCGGGACATGATACAAGAACTCCAATCTTGATCCCCTCTTCACTCAACTGCTCAAGAGATGTAATGGTCTTTGACCGCTTGTCCCCACATCCGGCGAGAGAGCACAACAATGCAGTAAAAAAAAGACCTATAAAAAATATCCTTTTAAATAATACTTTTATCTTTCCTGCCATGTCTTCCCCATTTAGACCCGCATCATTTCTTTATTGATGATCTGTTCCCAAAAGTCCTATCTCTTCTGCATGGGGCCGCATGCCTTCTATACATATCTCAGCCACTTCCCTGACTTCCATTCCAAGCATCTCGCAACCCTTATTTATCACTTGGCGGTTGCACTTTGCAGCAAAATGCTTGTCCTTGAACTTCTTCATGAAGCTCTTCACCTCAAGGTCGGTTATACCATTGGGGCGCATCCTGGCGCAGGCCTGAATGATCCCTGTAAGCTCGTCTACGGTAAAAAGGCTCTTCTCCAGATTAGTCTCCGGTTCCACATCATTTACTATTCCGTAGCCGTGACTGAGTATGGCGCGAACCTCCTCTTCGGATACGCCGGCCTCCAGGAGCTCATTTTTTGTATGCCTGAGATGTTCTTCGGGGTACTCCTGATAGTCGTAATCATGAAGATAGCCTATGGCCTCCCAATTCTCCTTATCCTCACCGAAATGTTCAGCCATTGCCCCCATGGCGTAGCTGACATTAAGGGAATGGATGATAAGAGACTCCTCTGTTATATGATCCTTATTGATCTCTTTTGCTCTGTCTATTGTTAATTTCATAATATTCTCCTTGAACTATTTTTTTACACTAACCGTAATCCCGTCTCCCACCGGAAGGATCGCCGTTTCCAACCCGTCGCAGTGAGTTAACTCATAGAGATAATCCCTCATCCGGCTATGTATCGTTCTGTTTCTTCTGGTTACGGCATATCTGGATTCCAGCACTTCTCCGTCCTGAAGCACATTATCGGAAATGAGCACCCCACCTGTCGATAAAAGACGGATGGCATCGGGCAGCATGGATATGTATTGTCCCTTGGCAGAATCTATAAAGATCATATCGAAGGGGCCTTTAAGCTCCCCCATTATCTTTACCGCATCACCCTCAATAAAGCTTACACGGTCTTCTATTCCTGCTCTTTTAAAGTTTGCCTTTGCAAGGGGGATACGGGGCTTATAAGACTCGATGGTGGTGATGTGGGAATCCGGCCTGCCGCTCTTTGCCATAAGGATGGCCGAAAACCCAACGGCAGTCCCTGCCTCTAAAATGGTCCGGGGCTTGGAAAGCTCTACAAGAGTTCTTATCAGGCTCTGGGTCTCCTTCCTGATAATGGGGACATTTCCTTCCAGGGCCTCATTTTCAATTGCGGTCAGTACCTCATCATTCCCCTTATCAAGAGAATTGATAAAAGAAACCAATCTTTCGTTATTTATCATCACTGCCGCTTCTCCGTAACATTCATCAGCTCGTTTACTAAAGTTTCTGCATTCATGGCGGTATTTAAAGTATGGCCTCCCGTGTACTTGGACGGGTTATAGCCTTTGATCTTGGCATGGATTATAAAATCCAGGCGGTCCACCAGTAAGCCCTTCTCCAAAAGCAGGGTGGCAACATCATTTGCGGACATATTATCATGAACATAGACCAGCATCTCTTTTCCGGGGGGAGAATCTACCGCAGCGCCGTTAGCAATCCTGTATCCAAACTGAAAACTTACTATTCCTGCAAAAACCACAAGAGCGATGACTGCCGCTGCAAGGAGACGGCCTACCCTCCTGCGTGTAGCTTTACTTGCGAGCCGGTCTGCTTTACTGACCCTTGAATAAACCTGTTCCTCCATGTCTGCGGGTTAAACCTCCATTATGATGGGCATGATCATCGGACTTCTCTTGGTTTTACGCCATACAAAATCGCTCAGGGTATCCCTGACTGCATTCTTAATCTTGTTCCAGTCCGTAATATTTCTTACCAAAAGGTCGTCTAAGGTATCGGACACCAGTTCCGTAGCCTCAACGATCAGATCTTCAGATTCCTTAACATATACAAATCCCCTGGAAATGATGTCCGGTCCTGCAAGCAGCTGACCGCATCCCTTCTCAAGAGTCATTACCACAATGATGATACCGTGTTCCGACAGTACCCGCCTGTCACGAAGCACCGTACTTCCCACGTCTCCTACTCCGAGACCGTCCACAAGGATGGCGCCTTCCGATACTTTGCCGGTGATTCCTGCGAATTCGTCGTTTAACTCCAGCACATCTCCGGAGCTAAGCATGAAGATATGGTCATTATCATATCCCAGCTCCTTAACAACATTTGCCTGGGCCTTGCGGTGTTTAAACTCACCATGGATGGGGATGGCATATTTGGGCTTAACTAAGGAGTATATAAGCTTAATCTCCTCCTGACAGGCATGTCCGGATACATGTGTATCCTGGAAAATAACATCCGCACCCTTTTGCTGCAGCTCATTAATAACCTTGGATACTGCCTTCTCGTTTCCGGGAATGGGATTGGAACTGAATATTACCGTATCTCCGGGCATTATGCTGATCTTCTTATGCATGGAGGAAGCGATCCTAGAGAGTGCCGCCATGGATTCACCCTGGCTTCCCGTGGTGATGATGGTGGTCTTCTCAGGAGGATAATTCCTCAACTGATCGATATCTATCAAGGTGTTATCCGGTATCTGAATGTAACCGTATTCCTGGGCGATGGAAATGATATTCACCATGCTCCTGCCCTCTACGGCTACCTTACGCCCGAATTTGTAGGATGTATTAATGATCTGCTGAACACGGTCCACATTTGATGCGAAGGTGGCCACTAAGATCCTGCTGCCTGTATGGTCAGCAAAAAGGCTGTCAAAAACCTTCCCCACAGTACGCTCCGACATGGTAAATCCCGGGCGCTCAGCATTTGTGGAATCGCACATCAATGCAAGGACGCCCTTCTTACCGATCTCACCGAGACGCTGTAAGTCAATGGCATCACCGAATACGGGAGTATAATCTATTTTGAAATCTCCGGTGTGAACAACTATGCCGGCGGGAGAATAAATGGCAAGAGCTGATGCGTCAACGATACTGTGATTGGTCTTAATAAATTCGATACGAAAACTTCCCAGGTTAATAGACTGGCCATGTTTAACCACTTTACGCTTAACCGTGCGAAGCATGTTATGTTCCTTGAGTTTATTATCTATAATGCCGATGGTCAGCTTGGTTCCGTAGATGGTAGCTTCTATCTCCTTTAAGACGTAAGGGATAGCCCCGATATGGTCCTCATGACCGTGGGTGATAACAAAGCCCTTAACCTTGTCGGCGTTCTCCTTAAGATATGAAATATCAGGTATTACCAGGTCAACTCCCAGCATATCATCCTCAGGAAATGACAGGCCGCAGTCAACCACAATAATACTGTCTTCATATTCGAAGGCAGTAATATTCATTCCTATCTGCTCCAGTCCGCCGAGAGGAATGATCTTTAGTCTTGATCCGTTATTAATTTTTTTCTGCAATATGTTTATTTCCTCCGTTTTTCTACCTAATAGCAAAGCAGCACCGGATCAGAGTTCGATATCTGCGTCTTCAACCAGTTGGGAAAAAACTTTGCCAACTGCCGCAAACTCAGACTCGTCCTCAATGAATTCGTAAGTCACATCATCTCCATCTGAGGCTCCCGTCTCTTTGAGGATATAGCACTCTCCGTCGCCTTCCTCTTCCTCAGTTACCAGGATATAATTGCAACCTGTGATCGTTGTCTGCTCTAAAATATAAAATTCTATCTCCTCACCTGTATCAGGTGCAGTAAACTTTAACTTATCCATTATCTAAGTTCCTTAAACTGTCTAAGTATCCCTGGAGTATAAAGACCGCCGCTATCTTATCGATATATTCCTTGCGGTGTTCCCTTCGAACTCCACTCTTCTGCAGCACTCTCTCTGCGGAAATGGTAGTCTGCCTCTCGTCCCATAAAATAACCGGGAGTCCGGTGCGCTTCTCAAGTTTTTCTTTAAATTCCACCGTCGCCGCGCAGCGCTCTCCCTCTGTATTGTTCATGTTCTTGGGGTATCCCAGAACGATAGTGTCTACTTCGTACCGGTCTATGAGTTCTTCCAGCCTGGCAAGGGTCTTACGAAGCTTCCCCGCCTGGGCTATCTCTATGGTTTCAACGCTCTGAGCAGTAAAATGCAAGGCATCGCTGATGGCAACGCCCACTGTCTTGGAACCGTAATCAAGGCCCATTATCCTCATTTGCTTTCCCCGGTCCATCCATTGGTCTCTATGTATTTCTTCAATATAACTTCCACAAGTTCGTCACGCTCAACCTTCATAATAAGGCTGCGGGCGCCCAGATGGCTGGTAATGTAGGTCGGGTCTCCGGACATAATATATCCCACGATCTGATTCACGGGATTATAACCCTTCTCGGTAAGGGCCCGGAACACCGTCTCTAAGATGTCATTTACCTTCTTATCCATATTGACTTCGAAGGAAAAAAATTGTGTGCTTAAATTATCATCCATAGTCTAACACCCTTAAATAATCCAATGCTACTGCTTTATTTTAATACTTTTGGACTCAAAAGTAAACAATCAGGGGTCAGAAAGTCCGAAACCCTTCCTGTGATAAGGGTATTTGACAGGTCCTCATCCCCGGCGAAAACAGCCACCCGCACGTACTCCGGTGTCAGGCCGGTAAAATATTCCTTCCCCTCTACGGTTATCCTTTCTTCCATAAGAGCCTGCACTTCATGGCCTATGTAATACTCCATAAAGGCCTTCTTGCCTTCTGCCGCTGCCGAGATCAAGCGGCTGCTCCGGGCGGATTTTTCCTTTTCCGTAAGCTGCATGGGCATCCGGTCCGCCTTGGTTCCCTTTCTCCTGGAATATTTGAAAACATGGGCCTCATAGATGGCGCATTCCTTGAGAAAGGCCCTGGTTGTCTCAAACTCTGTTGCAGTCTCCCCCGGAAAGCCTACTATCACATCTGTGGTAATGGCAGGATGGTCGAAGTATTCTCTAAGAAGCCGGCATTTTTCCATATACTCAGCTGTAGTATAATGCCTGTTCATCCTGGAAAGGACACTGTCGCATCCGCTTTGTAAGGAAAGGTGAAAATGAGGACAGACCTTGGGAAGTTTAGCAAGCCGCTCAAGAAAATCCTCCGTGATGATAACCGGCTCTAAGGAGCTGATACGTATCCGCTCAATCCCCTCTACTCCCGATACCGCCTCCAGCACATCAATCAGATGAACCCTTGGGGACGTAGTCATTGGCTCATTTTTCCCTGCATCCGTCCCGTAGGAAGACAGATTGATCCCTGTCAGCACGATTTCCTTATATCCGGACCCAGAAAGCCGTCTGGTCTCTTCCACTATATCTTCAATATTTCTGCTTCGCACCCTTCCCCTGGCATATGGAATAATACAGTAGGTGCAGAAATTATTACAGCCATCCTCAATCTTAATAAAGGCCCTGGTTTTATCTCCTGTCCGGGTCAGCCACAGATTCTCGTATTCGCATCCCTTGGAGAGATCCGGCACCTCCGTCAGGCAGGTATCCTTATATTCTTTAATCAGTCGGACTATCTCGCCCTTCTTATTATTGCCTATTATAATATCAGCGCAGCCCTCCGCCTCTAAGTCATCCTTAAACATCTGGGCATAGCAGCCGGTAGCCACTATTATTGCATCCGGGTTATGTTTTCTGGCCTTATGGATCATTTGCCGGGACTTTCTGTCCGCGATATTGGTCACGGAACAGGTATTTATTACACATACATCCGCAGGCTCATCAAATGGCACAATTTCAAAGCCCTCTGCTGCCAGAAGGCTTTCCATGCTCTCAGTCTCGTATGAATTCACCTTGCATCCAAGGTTATGGAAGGAAATCTTCATATGTACCTCTGTTATTCCTCATTCCAGCGAACCACAATAGTCTCCGTAGTATCAATAGCCTCTTTCACCAGCCGGTCAATATCCTCCGAGAGGTTCTTCTCACTCTTTTCTATCCTCTCCAGAATAGGCTTGGTAACGGGATGTTTTGCCACGAAAATGGTACAGCAATCCTCAAAGGGCAGGATGGAAGTCTCAAAAGTGTCGATTCTTTCAGCTATCTGAATAATATCCTGCTTGTCAAAGGCTATAAGAGGACGGTATACCGGCAGAGTGCACACGGCATTTGTAGTCAGCAAGCTCTGCATGGTCTGGCTGGCCACCTGACCGATACTCTCTCCGGTGATAAGTCCCATACTTCCCCCTTCCCGGGCAAAATGCTCCGCTATCCGCATCATGTACCGACGCATGATAATGGTAAGCTCGTCATGGGGGCATTTATCGTAAATGTAGAGCTGGATATCGGTAAAATTAACCACTTTGAGGTGGATGGTGCCACAGTATCTGGATATCTTTCTGGCTAAGTCCACCACCTTCTGCTTTGCTCTCTCACTTGTATAAGGCGGAGCGTGAAAATACACCGCATCTATCCATACACCTCGTTTTGAGACCATATACCCCGCAACGGGAGAGTCGATCCCTCCCGAAAGAAGAAGGGTTCCCTTGCCGTTGGTTCCTATGGGCATTCCGCCGGGGCCTTTTATAATCTCTGAATATATATAGATTTTTTCTCTGACTTCGATGTTCAGCATAATATCAGGCTTATGAACATCTACCTTCATTTTCGGCATAACATCTAATATCTTCTCCCCCATATAGGCATTGATCTCCATGGAATTTAAGGGATAGTTCTTTCTGGCCCGTCTGGCAGCCACTTTAAAAGACTTAGTTGAATCGGGATAGGTCTCCTTCATGTAATCGCAGACCACTTCCCCCAGACGCTCTATCCCCTCATCCTCCACATGGACAACCGGGCAGATTCCCACTATACCGAAAACCGTCTGAAGCTCCGTTACAGCTTCGTCAAAATCAAAGTCTGAGAGAGCTTCCACGTATACACGCCCCTGGTTAAGAGACACTTCAAATTCTCCCTCGATCCTTCCCAGGGCATATTTTATCTGGCGGGCAAGAGCCTCCTCGAATATATACCGGTTCTTTCCCTTAACCCCGATCTCTCCGTATTTTATCAAAAACGCAGTAAACATTATTTCGCTCCTTTTCAAACCTGACAAGGGGTCTGTCCCCTTGTCAGGTTCAGAGTATATCATAGTTTCCGTAAAAACAAAAGAGGCCTCTAATTAAAAAGAGTCTTCGTATACGAAGATGGACTTCTTGTCTTTGCGGGCGAATTACTGTATAATCAACGCAAGTAATAAATGCATTTACAGAACCGAACATAGTTTTACAATATTTTGCGGGGGGGGATTACTATGACACCTTCAAAACTGGGATTTGGTTTCATGAGATTGCCAACTCTCGAAAATGGAAGAATCGACATCGAACAGGTTAAGAAGATGACCGATATTTTCATTGCCTCAGGGATGAATTATTTTGATACGGCCTTTATTTATGACGATGGTGATTCGGAAAGAGCCATTAAGGAGGCTTTGGTTGACAGATATCCGAGAGATAGGTTTTTAATTGCGACCAAGCTTTGCGCCTGGGAGCAGGCCCCTGATGAAGAGAGTGCAAAGCAGCAGTTTTTTACAAGCCTTGAGCGTACAGGCGCTGGGTACTTTGATTACTATCTGCTGCATGCTGTCCAGGTGGATAATTATCAAAAATACGATGAATACGGGATCTGGGATTTTGTAAAAGAGCAGAAGGAAAAGGGTCTTATAAAGCACTGGGGATTCTCCTTTCACGCTTCCCATAAACTGCTCGACGAACTTCTCACAAAGCATCCGGATGCGGAATTCGTCCAGCTCCAGCTTAATTATGCGGATTGGGATAATCCTGCCGTTGAATCCCGGGAGTGTTATGAGACAGCAAGAAAACACAACAAGCCGATCATTGTAATGGAGCCTGTCAAGGGAGGGACCCTTGTAAAGCTTCCGCCAAAGCCCCAGGAAATATTAAGGAACGCATCAAAAATTGCGTCCAACGCTTCATGGGCAATACGTTTCAGTGCGTCGCTTGAAGGCGTGATGACAGTATTATCAGGAATGAGCAACATTTCACAGATGGAAGATAATCTCTCCTATATGCGTGATTTTGTTCCGCTTAACGAAGAAGAAAAAGAAACAATCCGGAAGGTGCAAAAGGCTCTTAAGGAAATCCCGTCCATCCCCTGTACGGCATGCCGCTATTGCGTAGACGGATGTCCAAAGCATATTGCCATTCCCGATATATTTGAGGCCGTGAATATGCATATGGCATGGCATAACGATGAACTTGCTGCGCAGTTATACGAAGAGGCTACGGAAGATAGCGGCAAAGCTTCAGACTGCATCAAATGTAAACACTGCGAGAAGGCATGCCCGCAGCAATTAAATATAACCCGTTTTTTGGAAGAAAGCACCTTTTTAGAAGGAATGATCGGTTAAACCTGACAAGGGGACAGACCCCTTGTCAGGTTTAGTGTCTGGTATACTTCCGAAGCAAGGGCAGAACCTGCTTTAAAGCCTCGATGGTATACTCCAGCTCTTCCTTTGTGGTGTCGAAAGAAAAACTAAAGCGTATGGTGGAATCCAGCAGGTCTTTCTTTAAGCCTATGGCAACCAGTGTCTTACTGGCTTCCTTCTTTTTATTAGAGGCGCAGGCAGACCCTGCAGACACATAGATTCCTTTATCTTCAAGGGCATGGAGCAGGACCTCACTCCTGATCCCCTCAAAGCTTGCGCTTACTATATGGGGGGCAGACCTCTTATCAGTATACCCGTTTAGGGTAACACCCTCCATTTCCTCCAGGGCCTTAACAAAACCGGCCTTCAACTCATAGAGGACATCCGCCTTTTCTTCCAGCCCGTCACATATCTCCGATACAGCCACCCCAAGGCCTGCGATCCCCGGCACATTCTCCGTCCCGGATCTCATGCCCTTTTGCTGGCCACCCCCGAAGATAATGGGTTTTAATCTAACCTTATCACTTACATATAAGAATCCCACTCCCTTAGGGCCGTGAATCTTGTGGCCTGATACGGACAGCATGTCTATTCCGGCCTTCTTAGGATGAATGGTATATTTTCCAAAGCCCTGGACTCCGTCCACATGGAAAATGATGTTCTTATTGTATTCCTTAATGACCTTGGATACTTCCTCAACAGGAAGCACAGCCCCGATCTCATTATTCACATACATCATGGACACCAGGATGGTATCTTCACGAAGGGCCTCTTTCAGGGCTTCAAGTCTTACCACCCCATACTCATCCACGGGAAGATAAGTCACCTCGTATCCCTGCTCCTCTAAGTACCTGCAGGTCTCCAATATAGCCGGATGCTCGTAAACCGTAGTAATAATATGCTTTCCGGCCCGTTTATTAGCCTCTGCGGCTCCTATAAGGGCCAGATTATCGCTCTCCGTTCCGCCAGAGGTAAAGATAATCTCCTTTTCATTCACCTTTAAGGCCTTGGCGATAGCTGTCAGAGACTCCTTAACATACTTCTCCCCTTCCACTCCTTTTATATGCATGGAGGATGGATTCCCGAAGTCCTCCTTCAAAACCTTTACCATTATATCTGCCGCGGCTGCGCTGCATCGCGTCGTGGCTGAATTATCCAAATAAACTTCCATTATTACTATTCCTCGAATTTATACATCAATATGGCCAGGAGGGCCATGCCTGCTGTTTCCGTACGAAGGATCCGTTTACCCAGGGAGACGACCTTAGCCCCGGCTTGCACTGCCGCAGAAACCTCTTCCTCTTCAAAGCCCCCTTCAGGCCCGATAAAGACTCCCACCTGATCTCCCGGTTTAATGGCTTCAATGGCCTCTCTTGTATCCTTCATCCCTTCCGCATTCTCATAGGGAAAAATGAAATGGTCCATCTCCTTTACCATATCAAGAGCTTCTTTAAATGAAACGGGCAGTTCCACCTCCGGCACGATCATTCGCTTAGACTGCTTGGCAGCGGCTTCCGCTATTTTCTGCCACCGCTCCCGCTTAGCGGCTGCCTTCTTTGCATCCAGCTTAACAATGCTTCGACGCATGGCCACGGGAACGATCCTGTGTACTCCAAGCTCAACGTTCTTTTGTACCACCAGTTCCATCTTCTCCCCCTTGGGGATGCCCTGAAACAGAACTACCTTACAGGGAAGTTCCGTTCCCTTCAGGTCTTTTTCCTCAATGACGGCAAGAATCTCCTCGTCACTGATCTCGCTGATATGACAGATATAATCCGCATCCTCTCTGTTGCTGATGCGAATCTTGGTTCCCGGCTTCATGCGAAGCACATTTTTTATATGATTCACGTCATCTCCGGTGATCCGTATCTCCTTTTCACCCACGGCCCCCGGCTCTACGAAAAACTGAAACATCTTATTCCTTTCTTGCAACGACTGAAACCCAGTCGTTTAAGTGCACGATATCTATAACCTTTAAGTGCCTCTCTACCGCCTCTCGCACTTCTTCTTCCTTACTGTCAATAATACCCGAAGAGATAAATATCCCTCCCTTTTTAAGAAGGGGCACTGTAATGGCAGACATAGGGATTATAACATCCGCCAGAATATTTGCAACAACTATATCAAAGCTTTCAAGTCCTGCCCTCTTCCGCAAGCCCTCATCCTCTATGAGATTGCCCTGCTCTATGGTAAAGGAGTCCTCTCGAACCCCGTTAAACACAAGGTTCTTTTTCGCAGCCTCCACAGCGATGGGGTCTATATCCGTACCGAAAATGGATGATGCCCCAAGTTTAGCTGCAAGAATGGCCAGTATCCCGCTTCCGGTACCTGCATCCAATACCCTCATTCCGGGCTTTAAGTATTTTTTAACCTGTCCCATGCACAGCTTCGTGGTCTCATGCCTTCCGGTCCCGAAGGCTGTACCCGGGTCTATTTCTATAACGATCTTCCCGTCACCTTCCGGGTCCCGGGCCTCATTTTCAGCGTCTGAAGCACCGTCTGCCCCCTCCCAGGAAGGCCTTATTACGATGCCCTCCACCTCGAAGGGCTTGAAGAATTCCTTCCAGTTGTTGATCCAGTCCTCGTCCCTGGTGACAGAGGAAAAGATGCTCCCCTCTCCTATATCTATGTAGTCTGAGAGGTTAGAGAGGCCTTTTCGCACCGCTTCAAGTGTTTCTTTATTATCCACCGGTGTAGTGTCCACTATCTCGATACCGCTGTTGTTCAGAGAGGTATCCTCTTCCTCATCCGGGGATGCAAGATAGAAACTGACGAAGGCTGTGCCGTCATCCGGCGGCAGTTCCGGCAGGATATCGATAAACATGGTCTTTTTATCCTCTTCGGACAAGGGTATGTTATCCTCTATCTCCACTCCGTATATCCCAAGCTCAGCCAGCATTCCGCTTATGGCATCCTCAGCAGTGGTCAGGGTTTTAATGGTATATTTACTCCATTCCATATCTGTTTCCTCATGTTTCCTGTATCTTTATTTATCCGGGAAGAGCACGGGCAGCACGTTAAAAAGATACTGCTTAACGTACTTCATCTCGTGGACTCCGCCTTCCTTAATGAAAAGGGCCGTATTCCCGGTCTCACTCATATCAAAGGCATCTTCGTATTCCTTCATGGCATCCAGCATATTAATAAGACCTTCTCTGGCCTTATCTTCACTGCCTGTTACGGCACATATGCGAAAGTCGTCCTTGGTATAGCCTCTCTTCCTCGCAGCCTCATAAAGGGCAGCCACCGTTTCCTTGGGTCTTGTCCTTCCGCCCCTTCGCTCAATAACCCAGCAGTCGCCGCTCATGGGAATAAATGTGGAGAAGTATTGCAGCTTCTCCAGGAACATATACCAGGTGGTAACAAATCCCATGGAGAATCCTCCGAAAGAGCGGTGCATCCTTGATGCAATAAAACCCTCCCGGTCTATGGTGGGAGCATAGGTAGAAAATGTCCCCTCAACTGCAGGCATAAGAAAACCATCCACTTCACCGATGAATTCCTTTACTGCCCTCCAGGAGTCCATCCTGCTGTCCCTGTCATGGTCCTTCCCGTAAACAGTGGCTGATACTATTATAATGGGCCTCAGTTCTTTCTTTTCCATGAGCTGGTCAATTGCTTTCTTAAAGCGGGTGGAGTATTCCATGTCGCCAAAGTAATCCTCCTGCCTTCCCCCGCCACCGTGTATGAGATATAAGATATCGTACTTCTCCTTCTCATCATAGGAGTATGGGAGATAGACCAGGGCGTATTTCTTCTCCCTGCCGTTATCATATTCAATTTTTGTGATGCGCCCCGGCCGGGGAGCATCAACAGTATAATCTCCGGGTATATCTCTTATTATCATGGTGGAATTATAACACAAGTTAAATAAATCGAGTAGGGGCAAATGCCCCTACTCGATATCTTCCTTTTTATGCATCATGACTTATGAGATTAAGTTCCTGCAGATCCACGATCCTTGTACATATCTTCTCTGCAAGGGCCATATTATGGGTAATGGCCAGCATACCAAGATTCCTCTTTTTGATCTGGTCTAAGAGAACATTCCATATCTGTGCCTGTGTAATGGCATCAAGCATGGTACTCATCTCGTCTGCGATAATAAATTCTGTCTGGGGTCCCAGCACTCTGGCCACACAGAACCTCTGCAGCTCACCGCCGGAGAGTTCATTTGGCCATCTGCGAAACCAGAGATCTTTGTTAATACGAAGAGCCTTTAATAATTCATCATCCGGAACCCAGGATTCACATAAGGTATCCTGGATACGCCACCTGGGGTTAACGGCTTTCTCCGGATGCTGATATATCATCTGCACCGGACAGTACCCCTTTCTGGGAAGAGGCTTGCCCTTCCACAGGACAGTGCCCTTTGAAGGCTTCTCATATCCTGCCAGGATCCTGGACAAGGTACTTTTACCGTAGCCGGAGGGTCCTACAAGACCAACCCTCTCACCCTTACGGATGGCAATATTTACATCACGCAGGATCCACTGGCCGCTTCCGTATCTGAAGCTGACATCCTTTGCCTCAAGGAGGACCTCTTCGTTGGAAATGTTATCTTCCATTACTGAGACACCTCCTTCATAAAATCTTCAGGCGCCACTGCCTGAAATCCGTTCTGGGGCAGTGCGGCCCAAAGTGCCCTTGTGTACGGATGTTTAATGGCATCTCCTCCGGCAAGGAAGGCTTCTTTGTCGCAGGTATCCACAGTCTTGCCGTCATAGAATACGGCGATCTTGTCTGCCACCCTGAGGGCAATATCGATATCGTGAGTTATCATTAATATCCCTCTGCCGCCGTCTGCCAGCTCTCTGAAGTTACGCATTGTCTCATCCGCAATATCTTCACTGAGACCCGGTGTGGGTTCGTCAGCTAAGATCAGCTTGGCATCGGATATAACTGCCGTGGAAATGAGCACACGCCTGGTCATACCGCCTGAAAGCTGGAAGGGATACATATTTGCAACGCTTTCCTTAAGACCGTACCTGGCAAAGGCTGCTTCCTGCTGTTCCTTTGTTCCCCTGACTCCCCGGACCTGTTGCCCTACTTTCATAAGGGGATCAAGATAAGTTACCGCCTGGGGGATCATGATTATCTCATTTCCCACCTTTTCTTTTCGTACTGCGTCTGTAAGCGCCTTGCCCTCATAGGTCATTTCACCGCTTATTATTGCATTGGGAGGAAGGATTCCCAAAACAGCATGGGCAAGGACGCTTTTTCCGCTTCCCGATGCTCCTACGATAACCATTATCTCGCCTTCGGATACACTTACACTCAAACCGTTTATTACGTTAAGTTCGTATTGGGTCAGACCCCGGTCATACATACGAAAACTTACTGAAAGATCTTTTACATCTAATATCTGTTCGCTCATTTTCAACACCTCCTAACCCTGCGCACTGAAGGGGTCGATCAGCAAACGAAGGTTGGTGCCGATGGCCTCAAACAATACAACAATGATCAGCAGACAAAGACCGGGAAGCAAAGCCAGCCACCACATTCCTGTGGTCAGGTATTTCATTGACTCCGAAAGGATAACACCTATGGCAGGCTGCTCCGCAGGAAGTCCGAAACCAAGGAAGGTTATGGATGCTTCATGCATTATGGCATGGGGGAACATGAGCACCAGTCCCACCACAAACTGCGGAATAACATGGGGCAGCATGTGCTTCATGGCTATATTGAAATTGGTCTTACCCATTCTCTGAGCTGCCTGGACATATTGTGAATTCTTAAGTGACATTATCTCTGCCTGAACGATACGTCCAAGGGGACACCAGTGAGTAACGATAACACCTATCATTACACCCCTGGCCCCACGGCCTGTTAACACTGAAATCAGTATCAGCAGGATAAGGTGGGGAACTCCCATAAAAAGGTCAACCATCCAGTTGAAGGCTGACGTAGCCCATTTACCGATAGTACCCGCCAGCACTCCCAAAAAGAGAGCTACTATGGAGGTTACGGCAGAGGCAAGGAGTCCTATATAAATACTGGTGGACAGACCCTTGATGGTACGCATGAACATATCTCTGCCCATCCAATCCGTTCCGAATAAATGAGCAGCTGACGGCGGAAGATTCTTCTCCGAGAAGTTGGTAGCGTAACATTCCGGATCCATGGTAATTCCCACAATGGTAATAATAGCAAGGATGGCAACAGCCAGAGACACTATGATGATTGTCTTGGTACGGCGGTTGCTGGTCTTTTCCGTATATGTAACTCTGGGGCCGCCGGCTACTGTAGCTGTCTGAGTCATTCAAGCCGCCCCCCTTCTCTGATACGCGGGTCAACCACGGTGCAAAGGATGTTTGCAATAAGATTGCCTGCGAATACAAACACTGCCGAGAATAATGCTATACCCAGGAATAAAGGAATATCGCCCTTAAGACCTGACTGTACCGTAGCCTCTCCCAGACCCGGATAAGTGAACACACTCTCTGCCAGCACGGATCCTCCGAAAAGCTCGCTTATGGAACCGAACTGGAGGGTTATAAATGGCAGAAGGATATTCCGCAGACCATGTCTTTTAACTATGGTCCAGGTGGACTCACCTCTGGTCCTGGCAAATATGGCATAATCGCTGGAAAGAACCTGACACATCTTCTCCCTTGTCTGAAGGGCAATCTTGGAGATTCCCGTTAAGGTCAGGGCAAGGGCAGGTAATATCAGATGATATATCCTCTCTCCCAGTGTGGCCGTAGCCATGGACTTACCTATGGGAGCTGCCAGTCCCATTGGCAGGATACCTAAATATACCGAGAAGAAAAGGAGCAGCACCATTCCTATCCAGAAAGCAGGGCTGGATTCAAGGATAAGGCAGTAAACCCTGATTATCCTGTCAGTGATCCCACCCTGGTGTACCGCCGCCAGGATTCCCAGAAACAATCCCAAGAGTCCCGAGGCCACCCAGGATACAGCCATTAGCCGCAAAGACATGGCAAAACGCTCCTGTATAACCTTTAAAACCGGTTGACGGTATATCATGGATGTACCCATATCCCCATGGAAGATGTTGGTTATCCACTTTACATAACGGGTAACAGGGGGGTCATTAAGCCCCCAGTACTCCGCTATACGCTCTCTCTGCTCATCGCTTACGGAGCTCTCACCTATATAGGCATTGACTGCATCTATAGGAGAGAGTTCAACAAGTGTAAAGGTTATTACACTCACCGCAAAGAGCAGACCAATAAGTTTAACAGCATTAATAAGTATTTTTTTCCACATTAGTTCCACTTCCATTCAAGAATGTTGTTGAGCACGATCTGCATATTTGCATTGTGTCCGTGGATAGGCTGAGTTCCGATATCAAGTCCGTCACGAACGAAGAAGCAGTGATCTGCCCTTACAAGCCATGCATCAGGAGCATCTCCGATAAGGCTGGCTCCTGTAGTGCCATCCCACTGTGCAAGCTTGAAGTACTTATACATATCTTCCATATTCTCTGCTGTTCTAGCCTGCTTAAGATACTCATCAACCTTGGCATTTGAATAGTAACCGGAGTTACTCCATCCTGCACCGGCTGCTGAAGAGGCTGTCATAAGATAGAACTCGTTGGGAGTATGGTCTCCTCTTCCGAATACATAAGCTTCTGAGTGGAATACCTTCTGGATATCGTCATTGCTTGCGCCCTTGGGGTTAACCTTGATACCCAGATCCTTGGCCTGCTCTGATACGGCATTTGCCATAGCCTGACGGTTACCGTTGTTGGATGTATAGTAGAGGTCGAACTCACACTTAACGCTGTCCTTCTCAAGGATGCCGTCTCCGTCAGAATCCTTCCAGCCTGCATCCGCAAGGATCTTCTTGGCTACCTCAGTACCTGAATTTGAAGAGTTAAGAGCTGTCTCCTCATTGAACCAGGGCAGGGTATCGCACATTGAGTATGAAGGAGATCCGTATCCGTAGAATACGTCTTTAATCAGTTTATCTCTATCCATTCCCACACTTATTGCACGGCGGACAGCAGCATCACCTAATACCTTGTGGCCCAGCTTCTTGCCGTTAGCTGTGGTCTTGCCTGTATCCATCTGTGCCGGGAAAATGATACCGTAATTGTCAATGGTCTTAACATTTACCATATGGTATCCATTAATAGTCTGTGTTGCCAGAGACTGGTTAGTTGCAATAATATCAACTGTACCCTTCTGAGCTGCTGCAAATGCTGCATCTTCATCCATGAATACCAGGACTATCCTTGTGATAGCCGGCTTCTGGCCATAGTATTTATCATTGTATTCCCAAACTGCCTGCTGGCCCTTGTCCCACTGAACAAGCTTGTAGGGGCCTGAACCAATTGGGTTATCACCGTAGTTGTCATCATAGAGTGCAGCCGGAACAATACCAACCTTGTATGTGTTGTAAAGGAAGGTAAAATCAGGCTCACTAAGGGTGAATACCACCTTGTAATCAGATGTGGCCTCAGCCTTGGTCATATTACTCAGGTCAAGGCTTGAGCCTGCTTCCTTAAGCTTTGTAAATGTAAATGCTACATCTTTAGCTGTGAGCTTATCGCCGTTGGAAAAGACTGCATCTTCACGAATGTTAAAGGTCCAGGTTTTTCCACCATTGGTAACCTCATATGATGTTGCCAGGTCATTAGTGATCTTACCGTCAAAAGCTTTTGTTAATGTGCTCTGGAGGATAGGGTCATATTTCTGGGCATATCCCTTGATGGGATCCCATCCTGTGTTTGGTTCGGATGCAATGGCTGCAACGATCTCCGTCTTAGCTCCTGCACTGCTGCTTGCTGCTGCTGATGCAGCTGAACTTCCTGCTGCTGAACTTCCTGCTGCTGAGCCGCCTGTGCTTCCTCCGCATGCAGAAAGAACCATTGCGGCTGCCAATGCTGCGGCAGCAATTGTCGCGAATTTCTTTTTCATTTCTAATTTTCCTTTCTTTTTTCCCACCGGACCTTATTTGCCGGTCTGTATTTTGGGGAATGCAGATTATTTTCCATAGACATCAAAAAAACGCCTCCTGCGAAGAAGACGTACATAATCCTGACCTTTTAAAGGCAACACATATCAGATCCCGTCCCTCGCAAGACCATTAAGCTTCGGAAAACACAGGTATTCTGACTCAAGTTTCCTCTCACAGTGGCGTGACCGTCCGGGATTCTCACCCGGTTCCCGCGCACAAAAAGTGCGCCCCTAAAAGAGCTATGTATTCCTATTCAGTTGTATTGAATATCTTTGGAAAAAAAGACACTCGCCCAAGGAAAATTCTAACAAAAAACTAGAAAAAAGTCAAGAAAAAGTTATGTTAAGAGGCCGAGCAACTTCCATGCTGCCCGGCCTCTTATAAAAGGATAATCGGATATCATATTAATTAATACTGGTACTTCATCTTCAGTTCATCGAACTGGCGGTTAATCTCCTGGATAACCGATGTGTCGCCGTTAACATTATCCGGATGGAATATCTTGATCAGCTCCCTGTGGCGCTTCTTTAAGTCCTCCAGGTTATCGATGCCTCTAAAGAGCATCCTTACCTCGCCCGGATCGTTGGCCTTTTCTCTCTCCAGGTTCTCGTTAACTGCCTTGTAAAAGTTCTTCTCTCTCTCCAGTCTCGCTTTCTCCTCAGCAAGCTTCTGTAACTCCATCTCCAGAATCTTAAACTTCTTCTGGAAAAGCTCCTTCTGGGAAGACATCATCTTCTCATCCAGCTGCTTTTTAATAGCGTATTCCGATAGCTGTTTCTCAAGCTCTATCTGGTCCCTCTTGAGCTTGCGCCGCTCATCCAGTAGCTCTTTTCTCTCATCCTTAAGTCTGTCAGCTTCGGCCTCGTAGCGCTCGTCGAGCTCTACTTCTACCGGACGAAACAGTTCCTCGTCCGCGTATATTACCTGAGCCATTAGGTCAAAACCTCCTTAAAACTTGGCTATCCGCAGCCAATATCAACATCTTGTTTCACGCTATTTAAATTATCCCATATGTAGTTTTTAAATGCAAGGAAAAATTAAAAAAAAATTTAATTAGGGAGACCAAGGTAGAACATATCCTTGCCTGCGTATGCCGGAAGCAGGGCAAACCAGTATGCAATAAGGGCAAATATTATGATTCCCGCCACCATAATCATAACAATTCTCTCCTCATTCTTTGACTTTCTGATCACGCTGCCGTAACCTATGGCGATAAAGTAAAAGAAGGGAATGATCATAGGCAGGCTGTATCTGCCCTGGGGCTGATAATCCGATGCATATGAATTATACATGCTAAGCAGGTTAGGAATAAGAGCTGCCAGAACCATAACCCATGAAAGAATAGCATACTTCTTTCCTTCCACATCCGTCTTAAAGGAAAATGCCTTACGCTCATTCTTAAAGAAAAGCACAAAACCCACAAGGAAAAATACTATGGCAAAAGGATAGGACCACATAGGCATGGTTACACTCATGCCACCGAATTTTCCTATGAAGCTTCTGCCAACGGAAAGGAACCATGTTGTGCGAAAAAGCATATCAAAAATGCTCATACCCTGGCTCATGGGGGTAGTATGGGCTGAAGGTCTAACCTCCGGCCAGGCGTGGATTTCAGCGCAGGCATCCATAGACCTCATACCCAGAAAGTCTCCGTCGTAGAGGATGGCATTTCTGATAAACCACCATCCCGCCAGCAGAAAAACTATAGCAATTATAATTATAGTCTTGCCCCATACGGACTCGATGAAGGTTTCTTTTCTTTGCTCCTGACCGTGCAAAGCATGCGCCCCTGTCTCCTTTAAGAAAAATGTAGCATAAAAAAGGATAATGCTGCATAAAATAAACCCGTAGGCATTATAATAAGACAGTGTGCAAACGGATATAGACACTGCCAGCCCAACGCAGGCTTTAAGATCCCAGTTACTCTCTATCCCCCTTATCCAGAACCAAACGATAAGAGCAGTAGAAAGTATCGCCAGGGCATCATTATTTACATAGGATGAAATGAAAACATTCTGGGGAAGAAAGGCCACCATGGCAGCGAAAAGAAAGCCTATATTTTTCCCGAAAAGCCTCCTTCCGATCTTTAAAGACATAAAAGCCGTACCCACCCCGCAGAGTACACTAAAGAAACGTGCCGCCATAAGAAGGGCAATAGGCTCGGTAGAGAAGACACTTACCACCTTCATAAAGAGGGCACTTACCATATATGAAAGAATGGGAAAATAGGCATAAGAAAGCCCCCATGCATTATTGATAAGTGCGGGGTCATCACCTCTCGGCAAGACTCCGTACTTATAAATGTACATGGGGATATCATATCTCATATTCTCGTCCGGTGGTGCGGCGTAGGGTGAAGCCAGCATCCACGCCGTATAAAAGACCAGAACTCCCAGAACAAAAATTATGCTTGTGTAATCCTTCTTAGCCGTCATCACTTAAAAAATCCTTTTTTCTTCGGCGGCTCTCCATTAGGACCGTATAATGTATTTCCCGACAGGGAATCAAAATTGCGAAGAGCCTCTTTAGCCTCTCCCGACAAAGATGTGGGAACCTGAACCACCAGGGTTACATAGTGGTCTCCTCTCACATTCTTGTTACGAAGAGAGGGAACTCCCTTACCCTTAAGCCTGATCCTGGTATCCGTCTGGGTTCCCGGCTTAACCTCGTAGTCCACCTGTCCGTCAACGGTATTAATACGGATGGTTCCTCCGAGAACTGCCTGAGCGAAACTGATAGGTGCCGTAGAGTATATGTTCATATCCTGTCTCTGGAAGATAGGGTGGCTTGAGATAGTAACCTCAACTAAAAGGTCTCCTCTCGGTCCGCCGTTGGTTCCCGGCTCACCCTTCTCTCTGATACGGATACTCTGTCCCTGATCTATACCTGCGGGAACAGTAACAAGGATCTTCTTCTTGGCAGAAACATAGCCGGTTCCGTGGCAATCAGGACATTTCTCACGAATGAACTTACCTGTTCCATGGCAATCCGGACAGGTCTGTACATTCTGAACAGTTCCGAATAAGGACTGCTGGGTGTACATAACACGTCCCTTGCCGCCGCACTTGGGACAGGTCTCGGGAGTAGTCCCGGGCTTAGCTCCCGTGCCGTGGCAGGTACCGCAGTCATCCTTTAAAGTCAGCTCTATCTCCTTCTCACAGCCGAATACCGCTTCTTCAAATGTGATCCTTATGCGGGCACGAAGATTAGCCCCCTTCATGGGACCGTCATTCCTTCTGCTTCTTCCACCTCCGAAGAGATCACCGAAGATATCGCCGAAGATATCACCCATATCCATGCTTGAGAAGTCAAATCCTCCGGGACCTCCTGCTGCCCCGTCAAATGCCGCATGTCCGAACTGGTCATACTGACGTTTCTTATCCGGGTCTGATAAAACAGCGTAGGCTTCCGAAGCCTCTTTGAACTTCTTCTCAGCATCCGCATCACCCGGATTCATATCCGGGTGATACTTCTTGGCAAGCTGTCTGTATGCTTTTTTAATGGTAGCCTCATCGGCGTTTTTGTCAACGCCTAAGACTTCATAATAATCTCTTTTGCTTTCAGCCATTTTAATTAAACTTCCTTATAATCAGCATCTACCACATTATCATCAGCAGAACCTGTGCTTCCCATATCCGGTGCAGGACCTGCAGAAGCGCCGCCCATACCCGGAGCCGGTCCGGCAGAAGCTCCTGCCTGAGCCTGCTCGTAAACCTTGGTAAAGAGCTGCTGTGCGGAATTCATCAACTTCTCTTTTGCAGCCTTCATCTCTTCTACCTGAGACTCGGTCATCTCTTCAGCGTTGGTATTCTCAACCAGAGTCTTTAATGCAGAAAGATCAGCCTCTACATTAGCCCTATCGGATGCATCGATCTTATCTCCCACTTCTTCAAGGGCTTTCTCTGTCTGGAATACGAAAGCATCAGCATCATTTCTGGTCTCGATAGCTTCTTTACGCTTCTTGTCCTGAGCCTCAAACTCAGCTGCTTCCTTAACTGCCTTCTCGATATCGGCATCGCTCATGTTAGAACCTGCAGTAATGGTGATGTGCTGCTCTTTTCCTGTTCCCAGGTCCTTAGCGGATACATTAACGATACCGTTGGCATCTATATCAAATGTAACCTCGATCTGAGGTACACCACGTCTTGCAGGTAATATACCATCCAGTCTGAACTGACCTAAAGTCTTATTATCTTTTGCGAACTGACGCTCACCCTGTACTACGTGGATATCAACTGCTTCCTGATTATCTGCTGCTGTAGAGAATATCTGGCTCTTCTTTGTAGGAATGGTAGTATTCCTCTCAATAAGCTTGGTAGCCACACCGCCCATGGTCTCGATGGAAAGTGAAAGGGGTGTAACATCCAGAAGAAGGATCTCACCTGCGCCTGCATCTCCTGCCAGCTTACCACCCTGGATGGAAGCACCTAATGCAACGCACTCATCCGGGTTAAGTGTCTTAGAAGGCTCATGTCCCGTAAGCTGTTTAACCTTTTCCTGAACTGCAGGAATACGTGTTGAACCACCAACTAAGAGAACCTTGCCAAGCTCTGAAGCTGTGATACCTGCATCTGATAATGCTCTCTTAACAGGCTCTGCTGTTCTCTCAACAAGATCATGGGTAAGTTCATCGAACTTAGCTCTTGTGAGGTTCATATCGAAATGCTTGGGGCCGTCAGCAGTAGCTGTAATAAATGGCAGGTTGATATTGGTAGTGGTAGCTGATGAAAGCTCTTTCTTAGCCTTCTCTGCAGCTTCCTTTAATCTCTGGAGGGCCATCTTATCAGTTGAAAGATCTACTCCTTCCATCTTCTTAAATTCTGAAAGCATGTAGTCTGTGATCTTCTGGTCGAAGTCATCACCACCAAGTCTGTTATCTCCGGCTGTTGCCAGAACTTCGATAACGCCTTCACCGATCTCGATGATGGATACATCAAATGTACCACCGCCTAAGTCGTATACCATGATCTTCTGCTCTTTCTCATTATCAAGACCGTAAGCAAGAGCTGCTGCCGTAGGCTCGTTGATGATACGCTTAACATCTAAGCCGGCGATCTTACCTGCATCCTTGGTTGCCTGACGCTGTGCATCATTGAAGTATGCGGGAACTGTGATAACGGCTTCTGTGACCTTCTCACCCAGATAGTTCTCTGCATCGGCTTTCAGCTTCTGAAGGATCATAGCTGAAATCTCCTGGGGAGAGTACTTCTTATCGTCAATAGTCTTCTTAACGTCTGTACCCATATCTCTCTTAATAGAAGAAATGGTCTTGTCCGCATTGGTAACTGCCTGACGCTTAGCCGGCTCACCAACCAGTCTCTCTCCTGTCTTGGTAAATGCCACAACTGAGGGAGTTGTTCTTGCGCCTTCGGTATTGGCGATAACGGTGGGCTTACCACCTTCCATAACTGCTACACATGAATTAGTTGTTCCTAAATCGATTCCTATAATCTTGCTCATAATATCATCCTCCTATATCTACTGTAAGTTGTTTTTGATTTCGTACAAGGTCGCTAACACTAGTTGGCCACCTTGACCATACTGTGTCTTACCACAGTATCTTTATATGTATATCCTTTTTGGAATACTTCCACGATAATGTTCTCTCCGGCTTCCTCATCCTCCACATGCATAACCGCATTGTGAAAATCCGGATTGAATTCCTTGCCTAAGCATTCGATCTCTTTAACACCGGCTGCCTCTAAGGTGGTAACCATCTGCTTATAGATCTTATCCATACCTTCTACGAAAGGCTGAGTCTTTTCTTCTTCCGTAGCGGTGGCAAGTCCTCTTTCAAAATTATCAAGGACGGGAAGGATCTTCTCCACTATGTCCTTGGCTCCCATATCGTACATCTGGCTTTTTTCCTTATCAGTACGCTTCCGGAAGTTATCGAACTCGGCCATCTGCCTCGTTACCTTATCTTTTAGTTCCTCGATAAGCTCCTGGGTCTTATCCTTTTTCTTCTTATTCTTGAAGAAGCCCTCTCTGCCTTCGGGAACTTCTCCTTCAGGTTCTTCCTCTGAGTCTGAAGCTCCTTCGTCTTCCGGATCTTCTCCTTCGATCTCTATTTCGGAGCCTTCTTCCGATTCTTCCCCTGCTGCCTCCTCGTCTCCGAAGAGTGCCTTCTTAACTTCCTCGGCTCTCTTTGCCTCTTCTTCCTCTTCCCTGGCAGCCTTGATAGCTTCTTCTACGCTGTTGTCCTTTGCCATTTATAAAACCTCTTTCATTTATTTCTTTTTAAATACATCGTCTAACTTGGTCATCAATGTCTTTAAGTTCGCCACAACTTTCTCATAATCCATACGCTTGGGGCCGATGATTCCGATGGTTCCCTGAACCCCTTCCTCCAACTCGTATGTAGCTGTTACCACACTGCAGTCCTTCATGGTCTGGATGGGTGTCTCCTCACCGATATATACCTGGATACCCGTCTCGGAAGACTGCTCCAGAGTGGAATTAACCAGCTCTACCAGCTGCTGCTTCTCTTCGAAGGTAGCCAGAATATCCTTGGCCTTGGATGAATCCGACAGCTCGGGATACTTGAAAATGTTGGTAGCACCGCTGGTATATATCTCAAGATCTTCATCACCCACAATAGCTTCAGCAACGGCATCCATAATATCATTTAAAAGCTTTGAATGAATACCTGCCTGTTCCTTAAGCTTTGTAATGGTGGCCAGATTAATCTCTTCCATGGCCAGGCCGTTAAGATTGGTATTAAGGAGGATGTTCAGTTTAAGGATATCCTCATTATCAAGCTCATCCTCTGTCTCTATTACCTTATTCTTAACTATATTACCCTCGCAGACTATAACTGCCAGGATGTGAAGGCTGTCAACCTGGGAAAGCTGAATAAACTTCAGTCTGTTACGCCTCATCTGGGGACTGGAGATCATGGCCGCATAATTAGTATTATTGGCTAAGAGCTTAGCCACCTGCATGAGGATCTTCTCCATCTTCTCGGTCTTCTCCAGCATCAGCTCTTTCATCTCAGCCACTTCCCGGTCCTTCTCCAGCATCATGGTATCAACGTAAAGCCGGTACCCCTTATCTGAAGGAATACGTCCCGCTGAAGTATGGGGCTGAACTATATAACCCATCTCCTCAAGATCCGACATCTCGTTACGGATGGTGGCTGAGCTCAAATTCAGGTCCGAATACTTGGAAATGGTCCTGGACCCTACAGGTTCCCCTGTCTCCATATATGTTCTTATAATCGCCTTAAGAATCTTCATCTTCCGGTCATCAAGCTGGTTCATTTCCTCTCCCCCATGAATCTCGCTTTGTTAGCACTCGCACCACTAGAGTGCTAATACTTCTATTACAAAGATATCACCGCCCCTTTTCTTTGTCAATATTCTTTAAACCATAAATTAAAAAAATTTTTACCAATAATATGGCTCTTATGCTATACTCTTATAGTAATATTTACCTCGAGCTTATAGGCCTAAAGAACATATCACTCTATGAAACGATTTAATTTGCGAGCCTTGATCTTCATGGCTCTATGCTGTGATCTGGGTTTGATATCCAAGAAACTGATATCCCCTGCAGCCAATGTAATTACAGAAGCACTTCATATTCCCGGCGGCGTCGCCACTTCCTTTTCCTTATTGTTTCTGGTTATTGCCGCATCTCTGGTGTCTATACCCGGATGCGCCACCCTTATGGGAACGGTTCAAAGCGTGCTGGCACTGGCCTTCGGAATGACGGGGAGCATGGGGATCCTTTCTCCCATAGGTTACATCCTGCCGGGTATAGTAATAGATCTGATCTTTTTCATATCGAGAAAGATGCCTGCCCCGGAGATAAAAAACTATATTATGATCGCATCCATTGTCGGCTCTGCCGCTGCCGCTCTGGTGGCCAATGTGATCGTTTTCAGGTTATGGGGATTAGTCCTTGCGGTATACCTGCTGGTATCCGCCACCAGCGGTGTCATAAGCGGTTTGCTGGCCATTCTTTTGAATGAACGGCTGTCACCCATTATTAACTATAATAAGAATAAATACGAGAAAGGAACGTGTACAGATCATTATGAATAAGAAATTAACAGCCGGAATAATAGTCCTATGCCTTTTTACCATTATCGGCGCTTCGGTTTATCAGGTATCCAAGGCAAGTATTCCCCGAAGTGTCCTGACTATCGATTATGCCGGTAACAAAACCATTGTAGACCCCTTTAAGCTTGATAAGATCGATGTAAAGGGAGCCGTAGTCGACGGCAAGGGGGAGAAACATGATATCAATTCCAAGGGATTTAAGTTTATAGACTGTATTAATCTGGCCCAGGTGCCGGAAGAGGGCTATAAGACTGTAAGGGTTGTATCAGATGATGAGTACGCTGCCGAACTTACCCCCGAGGAAGCAAAAGACAATAAGAAGACTTTTTTTATAATCAACGAAGACAAGGAGACCAAGGCACAGACCCTGCAGCTTATAGTCTTCGGAGACGAGAATTCCAAACGTCAGGTTAAAAATGCGGTAAGGATAGAACTGGGCAAATAAACAGGTATGATTGATTTAAGCAACTTCTGTGGCATTGTCCTTTCCGGCGGCAAAAGCAGCCGCATGGGCCGGGACAAGTCTGAAATCCTCATAGATAACAGATCTTTTCTGGAGATACAGCTGGAGAAGGTTAGGTCTCTTGGCCTTCCGGGGATTTTTGTCTCGGGAAAGGCTTCCCCCTGCTCCTATGCGAAAAGCATCCCTGACATAGTCCCGGAGCTGGGGCCCTTAGGGGGATTATATTCCTCCTTTCTTTATTGCAATAAAGCTTATGAATACGCCCTGGTGCTGGGGGTTGATATCCCCCTTATCAAAAAAGAAACCTTACAGGATCTGATCCTGGATCACAAAAACAGCGATCGTGAGGCAACCATCCTTTCCTGCAAAGGAAGGATTGAGCCCCTGATCGCTGTTTATAAAACTGATTCAACCCGGGTTCTTAAAACCCTTATAAGCGAAAGGATCCTTGACGTCAGATCATTTATTAAAGCCTTAGACCACGGATTCTTTGAGTTCACCGGCGATCCGGCTGAACTTTCCAACTGCAATTATCCAAAGGACCTTTCCGGTCTGTCTTAAGCCTTCTCCACCTTAACGGCACATACTTTGTATTCCGGTATCCGGGCAAATTCGTCCAGAGCCGCATTTGTAATGTAATTAACCGGTGCATCGGGAAAATGAAACGGCATCCAGACTTCCCCGCAGCACACCTTACGTCCCAGACGGGCTTTGGCCTTAACCGACCCTCTTCTGCTGGTGACGCTAACCATGTCACCGTCATTTATCCCCAGCACTTCTCCGTCAGACACATTCATTTCCACAAAACCTTCTCCGGATATCTCCATCAGGCCCTTAGACCTTGAAGTCATTGAAAAAGCATTGTAGTGATAAAGTATACGTCCCGTCATAAGCCTGAAGGGATATTCCTCGTCCGGCAGTTCCTTAGCATCCTTGAATACCGCCGGGTAGAGGAGGACTTTCCCCCTAACGGGCCCACCCACATGCATAATGGGGGTTCCGGGGTGGTCCTTATCCTTGCAGGGCCATTGCAGACTTTCACCCTTATCAAGCCGGTCATAGCTTATCCCGCCATAGCTTGGGGTAAGGGATGCTATCTCGTCCATAATCTGAGAAGGCGTAAGATAGGGCTGCTTATAACCCATGGCATTCATAAGGTCTATTATAATATCCGTATCCGCCCTCATTTCTCCCTCTAAGGTCACGGCAGTACGGATCCTCTGGACACGACGCTCCGTATTTGTAAATGTTCCTTCCTTTTCTGCAAAGCTCTTGGCCGGCAGCACCACATCGGCGTACTTAGCCGTTTTTGTCAGGAAAAGATCCTGGACTACGATAAAGTCCATGCTCTCTAAGGCCTTAATTATATGGTTGGTATCCGGGTCAGACACTACCGGGTCTTCGCCGCATATGTACAAGCCTTTTATCTTTCCTTCGATAGCTGCCGGAAATACCTCCGTAGCCCGAAGTCCCGGTTTAGGATTAAGTTTAACGCCCCAGGCCTTCTCAAATTTCTCCCTTACCCGGTCATTATCCACCTTCTGGTAGCCGGGATAGTCCGTGGACATAGCTCCCATATCGCAGGCACCCTGAACGTTATTCTGGCCTCGAAGGGGATTAACCCCGCAGCCGGACCTTCCTATCTTTCCGCATAAAGCCGCCATATTTGACATGCTCATAACACCTTCGGTTCCGGTGGAGTGCTCCGTAACTCCCAGGCAGTAGATAATGGGCGCCTTCTTTGCACGGGCATACATCCTGGCTGCCTCTATAAACATATCCGGATCAATGTGGCATATCTCTCCCACCTTCCGGGGAGTATAGTCAGCCACCAGGGCCTTGATCTCCTCAAAGCCTTCCGTATATTTTTCTATATAATCATGGTCTATGAGGTCCTCATTTATCATGACATTCATCATACCGTTGGCAAAGGCCACGTTGGTTCCCGGCCTCAGTTGCAGATGAATGTCCGCATCCTTAGTCAGACCAATCTTTCTGGGATCTACCACAATAAGCCTGGTGCCCCTCTTTACCGCCTGACGGATCTGCATGCCCACCACCGGATGAGCCTCCTCCGGATTGGAACCAACCAGCATAATAAGATCCACATCATGGGTAATATCATGGATGGGATTGGTCATGGCTCCTGACCCCAGGGTCTTTGCCAGACCCGCCACAGATGCGGAATGGCATACTCTGGCACAGTTATCCGTAGTATTGGTGCCGAAACATGTCCTTACCATCTTCTGGACCATGTATACGTCTTCGTTGGAAGACCTGGAACAGGCAAAGCCTGCCAGAGAATCAGATCCGTATTTATCCTTTATTTCCATGAAGCGTTTTGCTGCATAGCTTATGGCCTCTTCCCAGCTTGCTGTCCTGAACTCTCCCGTGGTTCTGTCTTTAATAAGAGGATTCCTTAAACGGTCGGGAGCTTGGACAAAATCAAAGCTGGCATTTCGTCCCTTTACACACAATCTCTTATGATTAGCCGGTCCGTCAGCAGATTCCACATCCACTATGGTATTATCCTTAACCAGCAGGTAAAACTGACAGCCTGTAGCACAGTGGGGACAGGTGGTAAGGACCTTCTTTACTTCGCTGTCGCTGTAGTTTTTCTTCCTTTTAAGAGACAGGGCTCCCGTGGTACAAACAGAGGCGCAGTTGCCGCAGCTCTCGCAGCCTGTATCCTTATAATCCGGTCCGAAGGGGGGCTCCAAAATATAGTGATTACCCAGTCTGCCGTTTTTCAGGCTGCCGTTTACCGCTATTTTGTGGCAGATGCTTACGCATCTCTGGCAATGTACACATTTATCCGGATTGTAGCTGATATAGGGGTTATCATCCTTCACCGGAAGTTTAATGTCATGCCCCGCAAAAAGCAGACGGGTCATTTCTTTTCTGTAGGAGTCGAGCTTCTCCGACTCCGTAGTTATAACCATTCCGTCAAATACCTTGGTATTGCAGGCCGCAAGAAGGCGCTCGAAGCCTTCCACTTCTACCATGCACATCCTGCAGGCTGCCACATCATTTACCCCTTCAAGAAAACACAGGGTTGGAATGAATATCCCATTATCGGTGGCACATTTAAGAATAGTGTCTCCCTCATTTGCAGGGTATTTTTGTCCGTTTATGGTAACTGTCATTCTCCTCTGCCCCCTTCCAAAGTGCCGCATCCGTAATGGTCACATCTAAGGCACCTTCCGGATTCTCTCGCCGCCTCCTCAGGTGTCATAGGGAGTTCGACACATTCAAAATCAAGACGTCTCTCAAAGGGGTCTCTCTCTTCGATCTCCGCTCTGCCTGTGGGAATGCAGGGGTTAGGGGTTGCGGGAGGAATGACTTCCTCCATATCTATCTTATGGTGGTATCCCAGATATTCGTCTATGTTATATGCTGCCACCTGGCCTGCCGCTATGGCATTAATGGCAGTGGAGGGTCCGGTAACGCAATCTCCGCCGGAGAATACCCCTTCCATACCCTCTACCCGGCAGGTCTCGTCAGCCTGTATCCTGGACCGCACCGTGGGAACCCCGGCTTTTTCAAAACAGTCGGTTTCACTTCGCTGGCCCACACCCAGAATAAGGAGGTCGCATTTGAAACGATAAGGGTAGTTACTGGAATGCTCAGTGGTCATCATACCCTGGTCATCATACTCCGCAACGATCTCGGGCTGGAGCCACACAGCAGCCACCTGCCCCGTCTCCTTATCAGTCTCGATATTTAAGAAGCTAAGCAGGGTGCGGAAACGCACCCCTTCCTGCATGGCAGATTCCATCTCGGAAGCCAGGGCCGTATAGTCGTCCCTCTTTCTGGTAAATACGTGTATGCTTTCGGCATTAAGTCGTACCGCCGTACGGGCTGCGTCCATGGCAACATTTCCGCCGCCGATAAGGACTACCTTTTTACCCGTAAGGTCAAAGTCCTTTCCTGAAGCCACCTCCTGGAGGAAATCAGCCGCAGGGATAACATTTTTAGCATCTGCTCCCTCCACCGGCATCCGGTTTCCTATCTGGGCGCCTATGCCTATATAAAGGGCATCATGCTTTTCTTTCACTTCCGAAAATGAAATGTCACGGCCTACTTTCACGCCGTAGTGGACCTTAATATTTCCTGCGGAAAGGATGGACTTAATATCCCTGTCCAGTCTCTCCTTGGGAAGTCTGTATTCGGGGATCCCGTAGCGAAGCATGCCCCCGGCTTTCTCATGTTCCTCATATACGTGAACTTCATGTCCCATCAAAGACAGATAATAAGCAGCGGTAAGGCCTGAGGGTCCCCCTCCTATGATGCCTATACTTTTTCCTGTGGAAACGTTTGCCTTAGGGACATCTACGCTGTCAGCCGGTGCGCAGTCCACAGCGTACTTTTTCAACCCCCTTATATTAAGGGGGGCGTCGATCAATGTTCTTCGGCATTTGCTCTCGCAGGGGTGCTCACATATAAGGGCGCAGGCCGTGGGGAAGGGATTTCTTTTTCTTATAACCCTGACAGCACCTGCAAAGTCCTCCTTTTTGATCATGGCGATATAGCCGGGAACATCCACATGGGCAGGACACAGGGTCACACAGGGAATGGTCTGGCTGGTATTCTCCATGCACCTTTTTGCATTAATGTGGCTTTCGTATTCATCCTTAAACTCCCTTAGGGAATCAAGGATCAGGTTGGCGCCTGCCACACCGACAGCGCAGTCCGCAGTCTCGGCGATCATTCTGCACTTGGCTTCCATGTCGGAAAGCATCTGCTGACTGCCGCTGCCCTTTATAATCTTTTTTAGGATATCATCTACTTCGCCTAAGCCTTCCCGGCAGGGCACGCATTTGCCGCAGGACTGGTTCATGGATATCTGCAGCAACGAACGATACAGGGCAAGGGGGCACATCCCGGGAGGATATGATGTCATCCTGGCCCGGAACTTCCGAAGCACTGTATCCATACGGTCGTTCATATTACCTTTTTGTTTTAATTTACGCATAATCTCCCCCAATAAATGTTCGGGACAGGATGAACATAATCCACATGTTCATCCTGTCCCTTAGTTTACTGCAAGTTTTTTATTTTATTTCGTCAGCTTTTCCCGCTGATCCGAGAACATCTTTGATCTTATGCTCAACAATTGTCTTAATGTTGGCGCGGCCTACCTTCAGGTAGTCTCTGGGATCGAAGATGGAAGGATCATCCCACATAACCTGACGGATACCTGCCGTAAGTCCAAGACGCAGGTCTGAATCGATATTGATCTTACATACTGCAGATCTTGCAGCTTCACGAAGCTGATCTTCCGGAACACCGATGGCGTCTTTTAATTTACCCCCATGCTCGTTGATGATCTTAACGAATTCCTGGGGAACTGAAGATGCACCGTGAAGAACGATGGGGAATTTGGGGATCTTCTTCTCGATCTCGTGAAGTATGTCAAAACGAAGCTGAGGCTTGGTTCCCGGTTTGAATTTGTATGCGCCGTGGCTGGTTCCGATGGCGATAGCCAGGGAATCAACTCCTGTCCGGGATACAAACTCTTCAACTTCTTCAGGCTGGGTATAGGAAGAATCCTCATCGGATACCTTAACGTCATCCTCGATACCTGCCAGCTTGCCAAGCTCTGCCTCAACCACAACTCCGTGGTCATGAGCATACTCAACTACCTTCTTGGTAAGAGCGATATTCTCTTCAAAGGGATATTTGGAAGCATCTATCATTACGGAAGTAAATCCGCCGTCCACACAGGATTTGCAGATGTCGAAATCTGCGCCGTGGTCTAAGTGCAGTGCGATGGGGATATCATTTATCTCCAAAGCTGCTTCCACAAGTTTAACAAGGTATTGATGATTAGCATATTTTCTCGCTCCCGCAGATACCTGCAGGATAATGGGAGAATTAAGCTCCCCTGCTGCCTCAGTGATACCCTGGATGATCTCCATGTTGTTAACATTAAATGCGCCTATTGCATAACCCCCTGCATAGGCTTTTTCAAACATTTTTGTTGTTGTTACAAGTGCCATAATACCTTTCCTTTCTACATTAGATTTGGATAGTAAAACCCTATATATTTTAGCACACTTTGTGCCGGTTACCAATTGATTATTTATTAATGTCCGTAAGCTTAAAATATTTGATCCTTCTCATGGCGATAAGGGCATTAATAAATGCCAGAAAAGCCGCCACCACTACTCCTGCGCCAATGGCTATCCAGTTAGTCCCCTCGTAGAAATGAGCCGGCATGACGGAAAGAACTTTCATATTCCAGTTTCCGATAAAATCACCCAGCAGACAGCCCAGGACTATACCTATTGCAGTTAAAAATATGGTGTCCTTATATATGTATTTTTTAGCATCTTTTAAGGAGTATCCGTTGATCATCAGGATGATCATCTCCCGCTTCTTCTCCTCAACCTGCATAACAAGGAGGTTAAGAATCACCAGAAAGGCCATAACAGTAGCCAGCGCCACTGCCACTCCGGAGATGACCAGAGTAGCCCTGGCTATGGTTTTGAAATTGCCCTTATTGGCAGATGCATAGTCATGTAAGGTAATGTAGCCGGGTACTTTCTCAAGTTCCTCTTTCAGCTTATCCATATCCACTCCATTGGTAACGATGGTGAAAGAATTAGCTACGTATTTTTCCTTGGTGTATTTTTCATATGTATCCGAAGGCATTACTACGTTTATGCTGGGATTGTAATTCTCCAATTCTCCAACATAAGGAATGAAGAAATGCTGACCGGTATTATCGATAAACTCCACCTTATCACCCGGATCCACATCGAAGGTGGCAAGATAACCGTTGCTTACCATTACTCCGTCAGCCATTTGCTTGAACCGTCCCTTATTGTTTCTGATGCGGAAAAAGTCCGTGAAATTCTCCTGATCACTGGTGTAAATCTTGCTTATATCTTCACGTCCGTCAGGCAGAACGATTCTTATGCTGTTCATTAAAAATGATGCCGAAGAGATATTATTATCATCCAAAACCTTCTTGATCCGGTCTTTGCAGCCCTCTTCCCTGCCGTTAAAGAGAACTACGCCATCGAACTTTGTAAGTTCACTGTTCTGAATCTCCGAACTCTTATCGGCATTAAGCTTAATGGTAATTCCGGCTACCAGGAGGGCTGTACACCCCATTATTCCTATAAGAGTTCCCACAACCCTTCTCTTATCCATCATCAGGTTATTAACCATGGTCTTGGAGAAAAGGGACAGTCTCTTCCACAAGGCATATTTTTCAAAAAAACGATGCTTTCCGCCGGGAGGCTGGGGTCCGGCAAGGAGTGTGACCGGGTGCTCCCTGAGCAGGGATCTGCATGCAACAAAAGTGGTCAGCAGGATAAATACTATCTCCAAGGCGCAGATTATCCATGCCTCGTTCATCTGTGAATAGAAAACCATACCTGTAAAAGCAAAACTGCTGCTAAGTATGATGATTATTACAGGCTGTAATATAAAGTACCCCAAGGCAATACCCAGTACACAGCCCAGTAAAACTGCCAGCCCGCCGTAAAGGAGATAGGAAAGGGTAATCTCCCTCTTCATAAGTCCCAATGCTTTCTTGGTTCCAAGCAGCCTGATATGGGAGAATATCAGTCTGGAAAGGGCTGAATAGCACACCAGGATTCCTACAATGAAGAACAAGGCTGCAAGCGAGAATCTGATGCCGTAGAATATCTCCACCAAAGTAGTGGCTAAGGCAGATGTAGGGTTATTATACTTTGTCAGAACAGCTGAGGAGTAATCCTTTAATTCCGACGCGGCAACGGAAAGCTGACGCGCCGTACTGCCCTCTAAAAGCCCCTTCATCTTATCAAGCTGGGCTTGATAGTCTTCTATCTGCTTCTTTCCTTCATTTATCTGCTGTCGTCCGGAATTAAGCTGAGCCTGGGAGTTATTAACCTGGGCTTCGTTTGCTTCAACCTCGGCCATTGATTCATTAAGACGCTCCTCCACCTCTTCAACATATTCATCTATCCTATCCTCCACATTTCTTTTGAAAGTGGCTATGGATCGAAGCTGTTCGGCATAATAGGGTATTTTTCGCTTTAACGCTTCAACTTTTGCATCGAGGACCTTCTTATCTCCTGTCCGAACATCACGGGTTTCTTCCTGTAATTGCGAAATAGTATTAACTATATCCAAAAGAACATCGGCGGTGTATTGATCATTCGCCAGAGAATACATGGCTGCCAGGATAGCTATTCCGCCCTTGATTCCATCAATGCTTGCATCATCTGCATGCTTTTTTATAAACTCTATGACATCCTGAGTTGTCTTGGCATTATATATGGTATCAAGCTTGTCTGCCAGGCCGCTTGCGTTAGCCGCAAGGCCTTCGATCTTTTCGAAGTATTGGTCAAACTGTCCTAACCTGCTTTCCAATTCACTCCTGGCCCGCAACAGCATATCCCTGCCGGCTTCCAGCATGGCCCTGCCGGAATTGATCTGCTTGTCACCCTCATTTACAAGGTGCTCATTTATCTCAATCTCTTTTTTGCCGCTATCGATCTGACGCTGGGCTTCCTCCACCTGCTTCGGAGCGTTATCCACCACACTTTTTAGCTTGTCGGCGATCTCTATAACTTTTTTGTTCTTGGCTGCCGTAAGCTCTTTTACCGTCTCATTCAGCTTATCCCTTAACCTGTCATTCTCATCCCGGAATTCTTTATCTATGAATGCTCCTTTAAGATGATCACTCTTCACAAGAATATTGGTGTATCCTGTATAGCTTTTCTCATCAAATGCTTCCTCCGGGAAGAACATGACAATGTCCACAGGGGTACTAAGGGTTGCGGATGTGCCGTAGGTCTCGGTAAGTAGGCTTATGTACTCAGGAGATTCGCCTACTCCCGTTACGGTGTACGTATCATAATTCAATGTCTGCATTCCGTCAGGGTCTGCCGGATCTTCTTCGAACAGCTTTAACAGGGTCTCCACATCATTTATCCTGTCTTCATTTTCAAGAAGGAGGGAAAGCGCATGGGGATGCTCATTTGCATCATGAAGAAAAGTAATAGAATCACCAATACTTATGTTTTTTTCGTTGGCCCAATGCTTCTCAACTATTATCTCGTTCGGTTTGGAGGGCATAGTCCCATCAAATGAATACAGGGTATTGATGTCTTTTGGAAGTGTGCATATCTTTGCCTGAAGCTTTTCATCTCCATGGTAAAAATAAGCATAAGAATTGTAAGTACCCTCAATTGTGGCTACTCCCTCAACTTTTCTTAATCTCTCCACGTCGTCTTTTGTAAAACCGTATGGCGAAATAATCTCCAGATCCCGAAAATTATTATCCTCCTGGGTCTTTGAGATGGTTAAAGCAAGACCTCTGCCGCCCCAGCTCATACCAAGGAATACCCCTACTCCTAGCGTGACAAACAGCATAATAGAGAAGAAGGAGACAAATGAACCTTTTATATTTTTAATAAGATCAATAATTTGCGTTTTTTTCACTTGTATTACCTACTCTGCTACCATATGAGTTCTGTTGCCCTTACGGGATTATGATTAACCGTCACTTCGTAGAGCCTTCCGTCACGGAAACGGATGACTCTGTGGGACATTCTCGTTATCTCCTCGTTATGGGTTACCATGATAAGAGTAGTGCCTGATTCCACTATCTTTTCAAAAGCCTGCAATACCTCAATGCTGGTGGTGTAATCCAAAGCAGCAGTGGGCTCGTCTGCCATAATAAGACGGGGTTTTTTAACAAGTGCTCTGGCTATGGAGATACGCTGCTGCTGTCCGCCGGAGAGCTGTGAGGGATAGTTGTCCTTCTTATCTCTCATCTTAACAAGATCCAATGCTTCCAAAGGATCCATGGGGTCATCAACAAGCTCGGCTATCAGATCAAGATTCTGCTTGGCTGTAAGATTGGGCATCAGATTATAGCTCTGGAATACGAAACCGATATTATCCCTTCTGTATTTTGTGAGCTGGTCGGTATTTAAATGAGACATATCATTTCCCATAAATGAAAATGAACCGGAGGTAGCCGTATCCATTCCGCCGATTATATTCAGAACGGTGGATTTACCGCAGCCGGATTCCCCAAGAAGGGTAAGAAACTCTCCTTCAAAGACGTCAAAATTAACACCCTTTAACACCTTGGTAATGATCTCACCGTTTACAAATTCTCTTTTTATGTCTTTTACCGAAAGAATAACTTTCTTATCTTTCCACTCTGCGGGAGGCAGGGCGGACTCATTAATTGCAAGCTCCGTCATGGTGGCAAGAAGCTGGCACATATCTGCGTCTTCCTCGGAAAAATATCCGTTTGCGCCGTCTTTTATGAATTCAATGCAGCCTATCTGGGCGGTCTCATTGGAAAATGGAACACAAACCAAGGACCCTATATCAAGACCTTCCATATCCTTTTTTGTAATAGGTTCGGGACTTTCATGAAAATTAATGATGGTTACGGCTTCATTCTGAGCATAGGCCTGACCTACAGCACCTACACCCGGAGCGTAACATACAGATGACACATCCAGAGGACATATCCAGTAATAGGGGTGGAGTTTGTCTCCCGACTTGGGATCTGTATACCACATTATGGCATAATCCGCTGCAGTGCTTTCCAATATAACCTGCAGTCCCACCTTTAAGGCTTCATCCAGAGTATCCACCCTGGAAATGGCCTGTTGCACCTTTCCTATAGTTTTATAGTAGCTTAGCATGCTTTTATCCATAAAAATAAATCCCCCCACATATAGTGGCTTATATTATATCAAAATAACTGATAATCCTCAATATTTAACATTTTCTAGTAATTGATTATAATCTACCTTCCCTATCTTGGTCTTGGGCAGTTGGTCCAAAAACTCTATCTTCCTTGGCATGGCATACTTTGCTATCCTTGTCTTACAATAGTCTTTAATACTCTCTTTGCTGAACTGAACTTTCAGATTGGCGATAACATCTCTGTCAGCTGTGAGGAGGAGAAGCTGGTAATAACTAAGACAGAACTCCAACAAAATAATTAGAAAAGACGTGCAGAGGTTGAATTTCCTCTGTACGTACTCATTTACGCAAACAAAAAACGCTTTGCGAAAGCAAAACGTCTTCAGGAACTCCTTCTACACGTGGCAGATGAGCTATTATTAATATAGCCGTTTTTCGGGTCCTTGTCAATAGGATTCACGAAATCGTGAAAAACTATTTACTCAGAATCAGCTTTATATTGGTGATACTCTTTGACCTTTTTCTCGAGGGTATGGTCTTGTTCAATATAAAAGGCAGTGATCAGCAGTACATAGTTGTCCCTTCGCTCCAAGACTACGATATATCTTTCCTCTTCAAAAAGCAAGTGAATCCGCTGATTATTCTTGTATGGTTTCTCCCATACTTTGATTCCGTCACAGCCTGTACATTTTGACGAATCACAGTTGTAGTTCTCAATAAATGCTCTGACCCAGCGGATCCTTTCGCATCTTCTGAAATCAGGAACGCGCTCTCCATCTTTGAGGTAATCCTGGCAGGTGACGTGATAGAAGGCTTCTTCCTTGTTGTATTCTATTGGATGGAAACGGATCCTGACATCCTTACCTTCAAACTCAGGGTGACTGTCTATAAAATCCGTTCTGAAAATAGAATAGAGGAAATCCTCATAATCTATCCACGGCTGAGAACTGTCATAATATTCACATTTTGGAAGCCAGCAATTATTACTCATTTGTCCCCCATGCATCCCAGCGGAAAAGATTAAGTTTATCTTCTCTCAGGAGAGTTGTCTTTTTCATCGTGTATCCGGAACGTTTTTTGATAAGGCTTATGATCTCCTGTTTCGCTGAACTCTTTTGAAATCCGTCAGGAAATGAGCGATTTTCATAAGCTATGGCACCGATCAGGATATCTGTAAACTGCATGATCTGTACTTCTTCAGATCGGATCGGCTGAAGCCGCTGGATTATGCTTTGTGAAAAATCATACATGGAGTTACTGCATACTTCCCTCAGCTTCTGTGCTTTGTGGTATGAATTGGAATCCTTTATATCAATATAAACCTCAAATCGATCCGTCGGATGGAAGATGACCTTCAGCATATCAAAGTACATCTTATAATACCACTCATCATGCGTCTGATTGAAGCGCTGATGATCCAGCTTTGATTTGTCAGGTATTATTAAGGCTCTAAAATGAAGATCATCATCGTCAAAGTAGTAATTTACAAGATCCTTGTAAAGATCCAGTTTGCCGGGGCTGATCTTTGTCCATTTAAGTTCCATTGTCGGGGATACATTGTTCCTTACTTTGATCTCCTTGATTCGCTGATTGATTTCCTTCAGCTTGCGTTGAGGACACCAGACCGCTCCGAGAACCATTACATTGATTCCGTCGTTTTCAAGATGACATGTTTCATCACAATACACATTATAAAGCATACTCTACCTCACTTATTTCTTAAGCTGATCCTGCAGATCCTGGAAGCTTTCAAGGGCAGCCTGTAGATTCTCAATGATATCATCCGCCAGTTCATCCGAAGGGGGAAGATTATCGAGATCGGCAAGGGATTTATCCTTTATCCAGAAAATATCAAGGCTGGTTTTGTCACGGCTCAAGATCTGATCATCCTTGCCACCCACGATAAACCTGCGCCAGCGCCCATCAGGATTTTCTTCCGACCATGTTTCTTTTCGCTCATAACGATTCTTCGGATTATAACAGCTGATGAAATCCTCCAGGTCAGCATAAGTCATCGGATGCTGTTTTAGCGTAAAATGCATATTCGTCCGGAGGTCATATATCCAGATTTCTTTCGTCTGCTTTTCCGGACTTGCTGGACGTTTATCGAAGAAGATGACATTTGCTTTTACACCCGGCTTATAGAAAATTCCGGTCGGAAGTCTCAAAATCGTATGAAGATCGGTAGTCTCCAAAAGCTTTTGGCGAACAGTTTCTCCGGCACCGCCTTCAAACAACACATTATCAGGGACAACCACAGCAGCTTTACCTGTTGCCTTTAACAGCGTATTGATGTGCTGAACGAAATTAAGCTGTTTATTTGAACTGGTCGTCCAGAAATCCTGTCTGTTATATACGAGATCCTCTTCCTCCTGCTCATCATCCTCATTGGTAAATGTGATGGAAGACTTTTTGCCGAAAGGCGGATTCGTTAAACAATAGTCCACACGATACCCGGGATCAGAAAGCAGCGCGTCGCCAAGAGTGACTGGTATTTCTCCATAAATATCGCCGATATTATGAAGATACAGATTCATCAGAGCTGTTTTGAAAGTCGCACTTACGATTTCATTCCCGTGGAAGGTTTCATTTTTCAGGAATTCCTTTTGACTGCGGTCAAGGGAATAGTTCGCCGGATCGGAAAGAAACGACTGCGCAGCGAGGAAAAAGCCTCCGCTGCCACAGCAGGGATCTGCAATGGTCTTTCCCGGCTCCGGACGAACGCACTCAACCATAGCTTTAATCAGCGGACGGGGAGTGAAATACTGTCCTGCGCCGCTTTTGATATCTTCCGCATTTTTCTGGAGCAAACCTTCATAGATTTCGCCTTTCACATCTGAAGACATCGCCACCCAGTTTTCCTTATCGATCATCTGAACAACGCGATAGAGGATTGCAACATTACTGATCTTATTGACTGCGCCTTTGAAAATCTGGCCAAGGATACCGCCTTCTTCTCCAAGTTTCTCAAGGGTATTCTTATACTGTGTTTCCAGTTCGGCACCCTTGAGCGTATTCATATCTGACCATGTATATCCCTTTGGAATCCCGGTTTCTCTCTTGTAAGGGGGTCTCCCATACTCGTCGGACATTTTCAGGAAGATCAGATAAGTCAGCTGTTCCAGATAATCTCCGTAAGACACACCGTCATCCCGGAGCGGATTACACATGCCCCATACCTTTGAAATAATTGTTGATGTTTGTTCAGACATGAGAATCCTCCTCTGATTTTTCAAGAAGATCCATCAAATAATCGTGGATCGTGTAATAATAGCGTATGTTTTCAGGCCTTCCATCTTTAAAATGTCGGAGCATAAAGCCATAGAGCTCATCTGCAGAAATATCATATGACTTAAGCTGATAGCTCCCAATTGACGGAGCCATTACAGCGGCTCCAATATTTTTCTTTTGCATAAAAGCAACGAGTTCAATGAACTTTCTTGCAATAGCTTTGCATTTGTTGTGCTCTAAATCACTCTTATAATTATAATAAAAGAATGGGCGCAAAAAGTGATATCCAAAATACAGTTTTGACGGCCCGACAAAAGAGTTGATTGTCAGCCGCTGATCTTTTTCAGGCAAAGAAGACCAAACCCAGACAATCCGCCATTCCTGTTCATACTGCCACACAGAGGCTTTATTCAACGCGGTACATAATACAGCGGCATCTAACGGATATTGATATATTTGATTTCCCTTTTCAGCCAACAAATCTCTAACATCTATAGGTTCTGAAGTGTATGCAACAGGAAAAATTGATTTACGAAGAAGATCCCCTTTTGGAATAGGTAAATTATTGAAATTATACTCGATACAAAACCCTTTATTTGAATCAGCGTAGTGTGCCCACATTAGTGTAGAACTGATATCTTTCGAGAAGCAGCAAACGTAAGTGCCTAAATAACCGAGTTCCCGGAATTTTAACCTTGATTCTATTTTTAAATGTTCTATGTAGGGCTTCACTACATCATCTCGATGCAATATGTCTTTGGGCAAATGGGCGGCTATCCGAAGAGTTTCCATTTCGGACCATTTCGCTTTTGCAGCATCTTCTATTTCTTCCTTAGTGCCGTACTGATGAATCGCACCATCAAAGATATCATTAAATTCTCCAATTGAAGTTAGAGTTATTTTGCTATTTAAGATATCATCAATTGCATATGTAGAAAGCGAGCGGTATCTATATAGCGGTGGTAACACTGAAGGGAACGAATATGTTTTTTGAGTGTTATCCGCTATTCGCTTACTTACGAAACTACGAAAATCTGCTTTTTGAATTAAGTCAAAAAAGGTTATCACGATAATTTCCCCTCAAATGCTTCTTTTAATATGCTTTGGCGCATGGCTTCGGCTTGAGCGAGAGCGGTGTTGACGGTTTGCTCGATATTATCGCAGACGGAAGTTTTAGCATCGAGTGCCTCTTTGATTTTCTTTTGCTCTTTAGTTGTGATATTGGGAATCGGAATATGCTTCACAATATCCTCATTCAAATTGTTCATAGTTGTACCCGTAGATTTCTCTTCGAGATAATGGACTGTATCGGGACTTGATAATATTTGTGAGTAAAACACAGCATCATATTCAGGTTTTAACCGAACGATTATTGATCCTGTTCCACATATCCATCCATCTTCAATTGTAGTTACAGCAGCAGTCCTACCCATTTCACCTCTGCGTCCCATAATCACATCATTTATTCTTAGCCTATACGAAGAGAGCTCGTGTGCTTTCCCTTCAGATATAGACACCCGTGTGCTTGGATGTATTTCCTGGCTTTTGATGTGTTGTGGATTTATAACTGGTATCCCCCCATCGATATAATCGCTTTTATGAAGCATTGTTCCAAATGGACCAATCCTAATATCATCAACAATGCTTTGTAACTCAACAATATCTGTCACTTCGCTATAATTAAACGCCTCTTTCAGCACCGCCTGTCGGTACACCTCCAACTGTTCTTTTGTTTTCTGCAAGGTCTCCACAGCGTTGTCGAGAGAGGAGAAAAGTTCCTCAATGTGGGAAACAATCTGTTGCTGCTCATTGAGGGGAGGAACAGGAACATATAAAGAATTTAAGACAGTTTGGCTTATATTCTTTTGCGTTCCGCCTTTTCCTCTGGCAATGAGTTCTGACTTCATCATCTTCATGTAATAATACATAAACTTCAAAGTCACTCCATACATTTCTTTTGCAAATGCAATCGCTTGGTTTGTACAGCATTCAATTCCTGTAATCCCAAGCTTTCCGATACTGCCGTACATTGCAACCAATAGGGTTCCCACAGGAATCATTTTTGCACTACTATTTTCTAAACCTTGCTCAGTAATTTTAGTTGAAGAATCAGTTACAATGCCGTCATTTAAATCTCCGATGATAAGCCATGGAATTGTTCCACCATCATAATATGCTTTATTAGTTGCCTTTGGAGTGCCGCCGGAACCCCACTTAACGACATCTGGCATCCTCTTTAAAATCCAATGTGAAGGATAACTGTTTATAGTAAATCCCATAAATCCTCCTTATGCAACCAACTCAACATTCATCTCATTGAGTATACTTTCATATTCATCACCGAATGCATCATAGAATGCTGCCAAGCCGCCGCGTCGATCAAAAGGCGTCAGATCCAGATCCTCCGGAAGAATAGATAGAGATATAATGATATGGTCCTTGATCATACGCAGCCATTCCATCTGCTCCTCTGTGAAATGCACTGCGCCGGTATTCTTGCGGAACGTCCACTGCATAAAATTGTAATTCACCTTATCCGCAAAGGGAGAGAGGTTGTCTGTATATCCCATCTCAAAGCGGATAATGGAAATCAGGTCGGTGAGCTGCACCATCGCGCCGCGTTTCACCTTTTCCGGCTTTTTGATCGCATAGCAGTCCCACAACCGTTCTACAGTAATGCCTTTTTCCTTCAGCTTCTGATACATCGATTTCAGCCCATCGATTATCATAGGGCGGTCTTTATATGCCTGATCGTAGATAATACGGAGAGCGATGATCTCATCTTTGTTTTCTTCAATAAATTCCCGGAAGGTCGTGATTACCTGATCGGCATTTTCTTCTCGCTGCGTGTCATACCCGGCAAAGGTTACGGTATCCAGATTGATGTTGTCAATGATCTGGTCATGACTCCGGCGGACATTTTCGATAAAATCCCTGGTTTCCGGATTATGGAACGGGGTGACCGCTTCTGTGATCAGCGCAGTCTTTGCAGCCTGCAGCTGTTCCTCAATCGGCTCCTCTGTTCCTGCATCAGCCTTCGCTCTTTCTGTGATAACATCTTCATCAAAAGCATTCAGCAGATTTTCTGCCACCTTCCCCGCAGAAATACCAACCGTATTTTCAAAGTTTTTACGCTCTGTTGATGTCATTTGGGCATTCAGGCGAGTAATACGGCTTGCAAGTGACGTCAGGGTATCCTCATCCTTTGCGCCGAGAGCGATATTCATCATAAGTTCCTTCAGGGAAACAGATGGTTTGCGCTCTAACGGACGGGTATCGCTCTTCTTGGATTTCGTAACACCGACGGCATCTATAATGACAAAGTGATCTTTGTTCTCAGTGGCCGATGGAGTAACCTTCTGCAGGTCATCCACGCCGAGTGTTCGTGTACCGCGCCCCTTCATCTGCTCAAAGTAGTTCTTGCTCCGGACATCACGCATAAAAATCAGACATTCAATCGGTTTCACATCCGTTCCAGTAGCGATCATATCCACTGTGACAGCTATCCGGGGATAATAATCGTTGCGGAATGCACTTAAGACCGACTCCGGCTTATCGGCGGCATAGGTGATTTTCTTGCAGAAATCATTCCCTTCGCCGAATTCTTCACGGACAATCTGGATGATATCATCCGCATGACTGTCGGTTTTAGCAAAAATCAGAGTCTTCGGTACTTCCTTCCGGCGAGGGAACAGCGTAGTAAACAGGTTTTCCTTAAAGCTGCGGATCACCGTCCGGATCTGGCTTGGATTTACGACATCTCTATCGAGTTTTCCTTTGTTTGCACCGGAATAATCCTCGTCTTCATCCATCTGCTGCCAACGCTTTGCGCGTGAAAGCCTGTCGCGGTATTCAATCAGCTGTTTCATCAGACGTGCGCCGTTTCTGGTAATATCCGTCTCTATGAGGAAAATATCCTCTCCGACATTAACGCCGTCAACGATAGCCTGTTCTCTCGGATACTCGCTGACTACATTTTCATCAAAAAAAGCGAATGTCCTTTTATCCGGAGTAGCCGTCAGGCCAATAATAAATGCATCAAAATAGGTCAGCACCTGACTCCATACATTATAGATGGAACGGTGACATTCATCGACGATGATGCAATCGAAGAATTCCGGGGGATATTTACTGTTGTAAACAACTTCCTTTGGGGCTTTTGATTCTGCTGTCACATATTCCTCAAACGGAACCTCTTCAGCACCCTCGTCCAGTTCTTCACCCTTCAGAATAGAGTACATGCGCTGAATGGTGCTGATGCAGATCTGAATGTCATTTGGAATATATGAGCTTTTCAGTCGTCTGACTCCATACAGCTGGGAAAAGTTCCTTGGATCGTCATTAGGCGTATATGCAAGAAACTCACGCTCAGCCTGTTCGCCGAGACTCTTCGTATCCACAAGGAAAAGAATACGGTTCATCTTGCCGTATTTCAAAAGCCTGTATGCTGCTGTAATTGCAGTGAATGTTTTGCCCGCACCTGTGGCCATCTGGACCAGCGCCTTCGGTCTGTTATCAGCAAAGGATTTGTCTAAGTTATTGATAGCCTTAATCTGGCATTTTCTGAAGCCTGTCTCGTCAAATCCCGGGAAATGCTTCATGTTGTTTCGAATCGTATCCGGAGCAGCTATCAGCGCTTTTAATGTTTCCGGGCGATGAAATGAGAATACGCTGCGGGAACGGTATTTGATATCATCATAATCCGTAAATCTGACCAGCTTATCCGTTGCTTCATATGCAAAACGAATCCTGTATTCCTGTTGTACCCATTTGAAGGTACTGTTTGCATACCGTGCTGACTGACCCTCCACTACAGTAATGTTTTCTCCGGCCTCGGACTTTTTGGCCTCTACGACACCTACAGGCCTTCCCTCTATAAAAAGAGCATAATCAACCGGCCCGGTACTGGTAGGAAATTCGCGTACTGCTATACCGAGAGAAGCTGTCAAATTCAGTTGCCGCATATCTTGAATGATCCACCCGGACTGTTCAAGCTTTTCATCAATAACCACACGTGCTTGCTCTTCTGGAGTCATACGATCATTCCTCCTTATCTTCTGGAATAAATTCCAAAATATCATCAACACCGCAGTTCATCACATGGCAAATGCTTTCAATGCTTTCAAGTGAAATATAACCATTGCGTTTAAGGCGAGTGATAATATTTGCGGAAAAACCAGCTTTTTGCTGCAGCTGAGCGTTTGTCATACTTTTTTCGATCATCAGATGAAAAAGCCTTTTATATGAAACAGCCATATCGCACCTCCCTAAACGTCGTTAAATAACGCAAATATCATATCACGAAAAGATGAAAAAATCAATTTGTGAATGATCAATTCAGCTTTAATGACAATTTCACACCAGAAGTATCCGCAACACGGCTTTGCTCATGACAGCGAAGCAGTTCTGCTTTTATGAGCCCGTCTACGGCGGATTTCCCGAAATCATCCAGAGAAAGGTACATTTTGAATATGTCTGTGAAGGCACTTTCGAGTTCCCACATACCGAGTTGCTCGAACTGTATCGGAGAATTTATACCGCCGGTAAAGGAAAAAACGGCGTAGCCACTCCTACATGACTACGCCGATATTTTTCAGGGATAGAAAATCCCTATGTGGAACCGCCTTTCCGCGGGGTCGTAATATTTCTACGACAACAGCATCCTGTCGTTATCCAGGGCTGCTCCCGATACTTCTTTAAATTTCCTTAGCAGGTCGTCTACGGAAAGGGACTTTCGCTCCTCTCCCGTAACATCATAAATGATCTTTCCTGCATTCATCATTATGGTACGATTACCCATATCCAGCGCCTGCTGCATATTATGGGTTACCATAAGGCAAGTGAGGTTAGTATCTTCAACAATACTGTGAGTAAGCTCCAGCACCTTGTCTGCCGTGGCGGGATCTAAGGCCGCTGTATGCTCGTCCAACAAAAGAAGCTTAGGTGGATTAATGGTGGCCATAAGCAGGGTCAGGGCCTGACGCTGTCCGCCGGAGAGAAGTCCTACGGGCTGGTTCATCCGATCTTCCAGTCCCATATTCAGGACGGAAAGTCTGGCTTTAAAGTCCTCCTTCTCAGCCTTGGTCACATGGGATAACCATCCCCCATGCCCTGCCGCCAGGGCGAGGTTCTCCCCTATGGTCATTCCCGGAGCACTTCCCCTCATGGGATCCTGAAAGAGTACTCCTATGCTCCTTGCCCTTACATGCATGGAATCAAGGGTAATGTCCTTGCCGTCTAACACGATCCTTCCCGAATCGGTAATAAAGGAACCCAGTATTGCATTAAATAAAGTGGACTTTCCCGCTCCGTTCGCTCCGATAATGGTTATAAAATCACCCTTCTTTACATCCAAGGAAAGGTTATCTATGGCCAGCTTCTCACTGTTGGTGCCGGGATTAAAGGTCTTGGAGATATTTGATATCTTAAGCATTATCATTACCTCCTCTCACCGTACTGTTCTTATGTTCCAGCCTTCTCTTAAACATGGGATATTGGCTCTTAAGGTAGGGTCCTGCAATGGCGATTATAACGATAATGGAAGAAACCGCCTTCAGCATAAATGCCGGCATGTTAAATCTAAGAGCAATGGTATATACCAGCCTGAAAATGAAGGAGCCCAGTACAACTCCCACTGCTCGTTTTGCGATACGTCCCTTTCCCATAAAGGCATTTCCTATAAGAAGAGAAGCCAGAGCTACCGTTACCATACCCTGTCCGATATCGATATTTACGGACTTCTGGGACTGGGCCAGTAAGCATCCCGAAAGGGCCGTGAAAGCATTTGATATACATAAGCCCACAATAGTTGTAAACACCGGATTAACCGAAGATGACTTAACCATATCCGGATTATCTCCCGTAGCCCTTATGGCAAGACCAAGCCTTGTACGAAGGAAGAGAGATAAAAGTAGGATCACTATAACCACTGCGATCAGTGCGATGATAATCTTGTACCAATCCGCAAATATTGTACCTTTAAGGGCATTTTTCATCATGGTAAAGACGGTATCTGTGGTATTCATATTGAGAAGTGAGGAATTACCCATGATTCCGATATTTACGGAATAAAGCCCCGTATTTACTATGATTCCGGCAAGAAGACTGTTTATACCCATCTTTGTCTGCAAAAATGCAGTTACGAAGCCGGAAATGATACCTGCTGCCATAGCTGCGGGAATGGAAAGCAGAGGGTGACCACTCAGGGCAACAACGGCCCCGACGGCTGCTCCCAAAGTGAAGCAACCGTCAGTTGAAAGATCACATACGTTTAACATTGAATAGCTCAGGAACAGGGCAAGAACCGTGAGGCCTCCGATGAGGCCCAGTTCCAATGCGGTCTGTCCCAACATTACATAACTTGATATATCCATATTTCCTACCTTTTTCACGTTCCAACATTTTTGCTATCGCAAAAACTAATTAAAGCTCTTGGCTGTCTTGATCTCCTGTACCTTTGTGCACATGGGAGCCAGTTCTTCCTGAAGTTTCTTGAAATCAAGGCTTAAAGCTTCACAGATCTCTGTGTTAATGGTAGCTGTACCATTATCAAAGGTCTTTACTGCAGTATCAGCCGGCTTCTTATTGTTGATCAGGATATCAGCTGCCATATTTGCTGTCTCTACACCAAGGTTTGCGTAATCAACACCGTATCCCAGGAAAGCTCCGTTCAATGCAAATGAGTCAGCTCCACAGTAGTGAGGGATCTTAGCCTCCTTGAAGATCTCGTAAATAGAAAGCTCTGCTGCCATAATGGTGTTATCGGTGGGTGTAAATACTGCGTCAACCTTTTCGCTTACCAGTGCCTGAGCTGCAAGCTTAACTTCGTCTGCATTGGTTCCGGTCTTTTCTACATAGGCGATCTTGTTATCATCAAGATACTTCTTGGCATCTTTTATAGCTGTGGTTGAAGCATCCTGTCCTGCATCATAGAGAAGTCCAACCTTCTTAACGTTCTTATTAACTGTAGTCATAAGCTTGAAGATATTTGCCGTATCAAGAGCATCTGATGTACCTGTGATGTTCTTTCCCGGCTTATCCATGGAAGCAACAAGCTTCGTGGAAATGGGGTCTGAAACTGCAGCGAACACTACGGGAATATCTGTATCTTCCGTAGCTGCCTGCATCTCCATGGCAACAGGGGTAGCCACACCTATAAGGAGATCCTTCTTGTCAGCCTTAAAATTTGTAACGATCTGTGCAAGTACGTTAGCATCAGCGTTGCAGTTCTCAAGCTTAACATCAAATGTAACGCCCTTTTCCTGACCTAACTTGTTAAGCTGGTTCTGGATGTTCTCGCAGATCTGGTTAAGAGATGCGTCGTCAACATAGTTGCAGATACCGATCTTGTAGGTCTTGCCACCTGCTGCTGCAGATGATCCTGCTGCTGCGGATGAACCTGCTGCGCTTGATCCTGCTGCAGATGAGCCTGCTGCTCCTGCGCCGCCGCATGCTGTCATTGAAAGCGCCAGTGCTGCTGCCATAATGCCTGTGAGTAATTTCTTCTTCATAATTGTTTCCTCCTTTTTGGAACCGTAAAATAATTTGAGTGCTGGTTGGGAGGAATCTTTCTTAAAAACAAAAGAACCTGTCCCAACATCTTATGCTGGGACAGGTTGAATAATCTACCTGCGGTGCCACCCGGCTTGACGCTTGCGCGCCCACTCACGTATGCTATGCGATATATTCATCTGTAACAAGCTGCGCTTGTTACTTAGCACATCATTTGTTCTTCGTACAAATGATGCACATAACATAACATACTGACTCTTGATAACGAAGTGTCTGCTCCGTCTCACATACTCGGGTAATCCCTTTCTGCTCGCCCTCTGAAGTCCATTCGGTAAAGCCTCATCCGCTGCAATCCCACCGCCTGCAGCTCTCTGTGCGATGATGTGAATTACTTACTCACTCTTCATCAACGGTTTAGTTAATTAAAGCACAAGGATTTTTTCGTGTCAACATCTTTTTTTAAAAATTTTTTATTCCGTCTCCTCCGCGACCAGATCACAGTCTGTCAGATAATTTCTCGAATAAAGGAGGCGGGTCTTTCCATGCCGCCTTCTCACATCGTAAAGAAGGACGCCTTTCTTGGTTCGGGAATGGATGGGTTTATTCTTTTCTTTTAATCGGAACTCCGAGTCAAAGGTTGCATAGTAGGCAGAGGCACCCATGTAGCTTTCTCCCTTGGATGTAATATCACTGCTGTAATACAGCCTCCATCCTCCATCCTCTTTTTCGAAAACAGCGGGTTCCTGATCAGCTTCAGGGTCTAAAAGCACCTTCTCATCTCCCCATGTTTGTCCTTTATCAAATGAGGATTTAATAACAACAGCGGATTTTCCTTTATCTATAGCCTCTTTCTCGTACACCGCTATGATTTTTCCCTTATCAAAAACGATATCCACATCCTCGATATTATTATTGTCCCTGGCTATATCGGAGATATGCTCCCACTTCTTCAGGTCCTTTGACCGGTACAAATGAAGGGTGTACTCTCCGTTTCTTTTGTCCGGGTCGGCGTTATTTACCATACCCTTGATCTCGGTATATGTCAGGTAATAATCTCCTTCATTTTCGGAAATGGTGGGATCGATCATGAGATTCTCGCTTTTAAAAACAGTCTCATCCGACAATACATCTTCTTTCTCATCGAAATGTACTATTCCTATCTCTTTTCGCCCGTTGCCGTATACCAGGAGGCTCTTCTCCTCTATGGTATCTATCCAGTTGGCGCAGACCCCGGGGCATCTCCTGGAATGTCCCCTCCTGTCCACAATGGTCAGTACACTGTCCACACTGGTAACTATGCTATCCTTATAAAACTTGGCATCCCCGTTATGCATCTTATTTACGATAATGGGGTCTTCCCTGCCGCCGCAGCCGAAAACAAAAATGGCAGCTGCCGCCATAATGTATACCATCATTTTTCGATTCATTTTCTTATCCCTCTTGCCCGCTCCGCTAGTGTCAAAAATACTACCTCTTTTTTGTTCTAAAACCTTGATTTATCGGGAGTCCAAAAATAAATGAGCATTGACCTCCCTTTATTGGTATAATGTCAGCGACCAAA
>Ga0310695_10001171_pt1 | contig 63383 bp, 71 predicted proteins | sample RumenRJG_04DNA_FD_203882 | JGI IMG/M metagenome (GOLD analysis project Ga0310695, IMG submission 203882) | Bovine rumen microbial communities from Lethbridge, Alberta, Canada - RJG_04 (v2) (version 2) | ecosystem: Host-associated > Mammals > Digestive system > Stomach > Rumen | place: Canada... | reverse complement strand
CCGAGTCTCCTATGTTCTCAAGCTCATATTCAAATCCCAACTGGATTCTTGTATAAGAAGATGTATCAAACGCACCTCCTCTAACTTCCTTTATCGTAGGAACGACATAAGGTAGCCGTTCCTCCCGATTCTGTTTTACAGATTCTAACAGTGTCTTTTTTGAGTTTCTTGCCTGCCACCATGTGATACCAGCATATATGGCTGTTACCATGAGCATAAGGAACGAACTTAATAAGCTCAGCAGGGCATTATGATCTTCTAAAAAACATAACCATGTCATAAAGCATTATTAATTTTTATATTGAGTAAACCAAGTGAAATTTGCCATTTCACTTGGTTTACTCATCTGAACTTGTTACATCTTATTAATATTGATTTTCATCTGCAGAAGTTTCTCCTTAAGATCAGCAAAAACTGATTCAATATCACCTTTTACTGTATTATTAAGATATATCTTACCATTTGTAATGGATATAGGTTCAATCCCCATTTGTCCTTTATAATATTTAGTATCCGTTAGTCTGGATGATAACCCCTTAATAGTAGTCAATAATGTAGTCAGTTCAGTTGCATGATTCTTACAATAATTAGCCTTTCGAGTCTGAAGAGATTTCCACATAGACTGTAGCAACTTCCTAGAGCGACCTATAGTATAATTAACTTCGAAAAGTGATAAAATGTTGTTTCTTGTACTACTTTTTTCAATCTCCGACAACAAATCAGCAACGTTATCAATCTCTTTAATATAGAAGTCTTTCTCTATGCGTGTATCTTGAATACTCTTTTCTATGATAATTGCAACAAAAATAGCAAGACCTACTTCAGTAATTAAAGTTATGATATCCATAACTTCTACCGACCAATCGAGCTCAAAGAAAACCCAAGCTTCGCATATTTGCCCTGCGAGCCAACCGATAATAAAAGTTGCAACAAGAGCCAAAATCCATTTAACTGTGTTCATATGCGTCTTTCAGATATGCATTAATATCATCTATATAAGTTGGATCTTCATCAGAAACAAATCGTATTGTATTCATAATCTGACCATAATCCATTTTGCATACCCTAATTAAACCGCCAAAAGCCTCTTCGAGAAATGCTGTTGAATAACCCGCCGAGCCATCTAGTATAATCACAAGATTAACCCCTTGCTCTATAGCCTTTTTAAGCAGAGGTACTAAATAGTCATCTCTGAATTCCTCACCAGCAAAATCTCCTTCTGCCTTGTATCTTGCACCAGGGCATCTTGAATACTCTTTCGCTATATTAAACTCTATATTGTCCATGGGAGAGATATTGTTTGATTACTGATTTTAAATGAAATGAACGTTCCTTCAAATTCTTTATCTAATTGGTGAAAGTCCTGTCTATCAATATTACATGACGCATAATTAGATATAATTGTAAGTGAACCTATTTTATTCTCTTTGTATCTGGTATATATATTAGCAAGACCTTTACCTCTATAATACTTATTATCCTGATTCTTTTTTATTTTACCCTCCATAATAAGCTTAAGTTTCTTATCCTCTGTATTTGCCCAAGGAAACTTTCGCGTTAGTTCACCAAGAGAGCCATATAGGGGCTCATCAGGCGTTTTATTCTCTAAACTTCTGAATATTCCAACACCAAAGTCAATAAACGAGAAAGTAACTTCTTTAGTGTAATTGTCCTTTTCTACAGAAAGCCACCAATGCTTACCTCCTTTCTGAGTGTCTGCATGATCAAACGTATTGTGCATTAGTTCTAGGAGAGTAAGTTGCACACCTTGACATCTTCTTGATTCACCCCATACAAACTTGCTAGTATATTCAACTATACTATCAGCCAATTTTGACACAACAGTCTTTTGGCCATGTGTATACAGATGATTACCTATTTCGCTAAATGAGAACTCATCATTCCCCTGCATTGTATTACCATATAGTCTTTTAAAAAAGCCAGAACTTTCAAGTTTATACTTCAAATAGAGGTTGTCTGGCTTTGTACCATTAAAGTCTATTCCTGACAATTTAAATTGTACCATGTTTGAAAGCAACACTAATACAGCATCTGTTGTCATCTCTCTTACCTTATCCAATCTGACACATACTTTTTTCCGTTCTTCATATTTTTCTTTTATTTTCCTGATAAATCCTAAAGTCTCTTCTTCATTATCTATAAGCGATAGAACTTGAGGAGCTATTATGAAGTCATAACCAGCGAAGATTCGTTTAAGCCTTTCTTCCTCTTTTTCCTCAGCAGATCGACTCTTTCTATTACGTTTTTTTTTCTTCTTCTTTTCACAGAACTCTCTTCGCCACCTTTTTGCAGCTTTACGAACTAATATTAACCGTCGGAAATATGTTGAATGGCGTTTTCGTTTTTTTCGATTCTTATTCTTTCTTTCCATGGCTAAATTAGCTAATTATTTAGAAGCTACATGCAAAGCTACACTTCTCTTTACGTTTTCTGCAATTTCTGTGGGACCTAAAAGAATCTGTGGTATCCGCACCTACTTATAATATCCCTAGAGGAACTCCTGCATACACAGCTGCAGCCTCATCATCCATTCATTATACTCCAGGAATATACGCTTAATCACTTAATAGTGAGGCCACCGTCAATAATCAAGTTTGATCCCGTAACCCAGCTTGATGCTTTCGACAACAAATAGATAATGGCATGTGCAACATCTATTGGCTGACCATATCTTCCAAGTGGGTAGTTTGCCAAATCAGGATTATTGTTCTCATCAAGCCCGTACGCATCCGTCATTTCCGTTTGTACCATTCCTGGACAAACGGCATTTACACGAACCCCTTTTTTTGATAGTTCCAAAGCTGCGCCTTTAATAAAAGCGCTAATAGCTCCCTTACTTGCCATATAGGCTGCCTCGCCAACAGCTGCCGATCCAAGACCGGCTATTGAACTAGTAAATACTACAGAACTATCCTTCTGGAGTTTACGTTTCTTTGCAAGTCGTTGGAAGGTCATCATTGGAGATATCGTATTTAATGAAAATGTGTCCTTGACGGTCTCCTCTTTAAAAAACAGAATGGGAGCAAGGATACTTACACCCGCATTTAATACAACGCCATCCAAAACAGGAAGGTTATCAACCATCTCAAAAACTGACTCGATAGATGTCAAGTCACAGGATATATATTGATGAGCATCGCCTTCTAACTCGTTCATAACGCCCTTCAGTCGCTCCTCATTTCGAGCAACTAAAATGACTTTTGCCCCAAGTTTAGAGCATTCTATAGCCGTAACTCTACCTATCCCTGCGGAGGCGCCTGTAATCAGGATAGTCATTCCCTCTAGGGAATAAGGATTATAATTACTCATTGTTTGATTCATGTGGATAATGTCCTGGCATAATGGTAAGAGATTCTTTATCTACCATTTCAATAATTCTCGTCTTGCTTTGCTCTGCCATGGGTTTATTATTACCTGGGAGTTTGGTAACTACAGGAAGTGGTGGAATATATGCATCCCCAGTAAACAATAGGTTATTTACACGGTAAGTCATACTATCAGGAGAATGACCATCAGTTTTATACACTTTAAGAAATGTATCATCGAAGATCTTTATTTCATCGCCCTCGTCCACTTCCACTAATCTTTCTGTCTCTACCACGTATGGTTCTTCCATATACTTGGTCAGATTCAGTCGTAGATCTCTAACTCCGGTCTTACCTGTTTCTTTAGCCAAATAAATATCAGCGTTTGGATAAGCCTCAGTCATTTGATTGACACCATAAATATGATCAATATGGCAATGAGTCAGAAAAATGCCACCCAAGGTCTTTTGATGCTTTTTAATCCATGATATAATCTTATCAGCATCACCGCAGTCTATTAGCCAGACAATTGGAGAGTCTTCAGTATATAAAATGTAAGTACAAGAATAACGAAAATCATTCTTGATTTCGAGACACTTCACGTTCATGACTATTGTGGGCAATAATCTATCATCTTGCAATAAGATAGCTTTGGAAGGTCAATAACCGTACCTCCTAATGCCAATCCAGATCCGAATGATGCCATACATAATTTCCTAACAGATGAATCTCCATATATCTCTTCGAAATGATGGCAGAGGGTTACGGGTATAGTAGCACTACTGTTATTACCGTAAATCTCTACAATATCATTTGGCATCTTTTCACGGGGCACATCTAGCTTCTCTGCTAGTTTTTTCAGCATATAAGCATTAGGCTGATGACACACATAGCAATCAATCTGATCCTTGCTGACATCTGCATACTTTAAAAGCTCATCAACCATGATTGGTGTCTGATTAATAACAAAGTTAAATACCTCGTCACCCTCCATGAAGAATTGGTCCAAGCTACGCCAGTTGCCATCCTCATCTTCTTTCTCAATAGCTGTTTCAGAAGTATGTGGTATCTTATTACCACCTGCAGGTACTAAGATGGTCATACCATCCTCACCTTGGTTTTTTAAACTGCAATAGACTGTTCCGCTATTGGGCTTATTTTCCACTACACTTATGGTTGTAGCATCTCCAATAATAGGACGACTTGCCCTGTCGCGTTTACCAATCTTCTTTGACAGCATGTCTCCACAAACAAGAAGAGCCTTTTTACCTTCAGACAAGTGCTCCAGTGTCATCATTGCATATGTGAGGCCCACGGAATAGCCACAGCATCCTTGAGAGATGTCAATACAGACGCAATCATGGTCTATACCAAAATGGCCTTGAATAATATTACTTGATGGGGGCATAAAATAATCAGGTGAAGACGTGGTCAATATAATAGCTCCTATCTCCTCCTTTTTTATAATACCATCATCCAGAAGTTGCTGAACTCCATAGATGGCATAATCACATACGCCCTCACCCATTTTAGCTGCGCGACGTGTATTATAACCCATCAGCTTCTTCAGTTTCTTCATTTTCATTTCCGAGTAGCCGTAATCGCCCATCTCATCCTGAAAATCGACAATAGTAGGTGGCAATACGGTCAATATGGCTGTTATTGTCTTGTCCTTAAACTGTGTAATCATTTCTTATACTTATTGATTAGTTCCACAATTGTTGTAACATTTTTGAAGTGAGATGAAACGATCTCATTTCCAGGGACAACAACTCCAAACTCTTCTTCTACAGAATCCATTAATGCAACAATATCAAGGGAGTCAATCAGACCATCCTCAATAAAGTCCTCACTTGATTCGAAATCCATCTCTGGTCTTAATTCGGCCAGAATTTCCATAATTCTTTCTTCCATTATTGATTGATTTTCTTGTTATAAAATGCTCTGTCTATTTTACCGTTAGCGTTCTTCTTGAGAAGATCTTCGCGGATATATTCGCTTGGTAACATATATCTTGGCACTTTCGAAGCCACATACTTTCTGAACTGAGCCATATTCAAATCCTCAGCAGCTTCATAGAAAAGGACAATCTTTTTGTTGCCGTAGTCATAAACCACACAGCAATTATCTACCATGTTACTACCCAATATAGCAATTTCTATCTCACCTAATTCAATACGATAGCCATTATGTTTGATTTGTGCATCTACTCGACCCACATACATAAGTTCTCCCCTCTCGCTTTCATATACGATATCGCCCGTGCAGTAGATTGTTTCGGGATAATGATCATGAAGAGGATTGGTGATAAAAGCACCTGCGGTTTTATCAGGGGCATTGTAATATCCCAACGCAACTGATGAACCTCGAACACAAAGTTCGCCCTGCTCTCCTTTCTCAGCTCTGCGTTTCCTATCAACGAGGATAATGATATCGCTATTCTCGTATGGTTTACCAATTGGCAGAGGCTCATCATCTGTAAAATCTCGGTCAATCTCATAATAAGTACAGGCCACTGTTATCTCAGTGGGGCCATACTGATTTACATAACGACAATTGGGAAGATACTTACGCCAATGATTCAAATGCTTGTTGGGCATAATTTCTCCGCAGAACATGACATCTCTGAGATATTTCGGCTGTTTTTCTGCCAAAATATTCATATTGGCAACATTTACCAATGCTGAAGGCACCCATGAAATAAATGTTATCTGATGAATATCAAGATAGTCAACAAGTTCTGCAGGGAAAAGGAAACACTTGTCTGGAATAATATCCAATGTCGCTCCTGTAGCGTACATTAAATATATATCAAGCACTGACAGGTCAAAATAGAACTGTGCCTGATTTCCTATTGTAGTTGTACTATCAAAATGAAATGTATCTACCACACATTCTATATAGTCTATAAGGCAACGGTGAGAAATCACAACACCCTTAGGTGTTCCCGTAGAGCCAGAAGTAAAAATGGAATAAACCGGATCAACATCAACGTTATTACACATTCCGTCAAATGCCGAATAACCGTCATAGCCCTTTTGCAATATATCCTCTATAATCAATACGTCCCCTCCATAAAACTCTGAGAGATGATTCTGTCTGGCTTTATCTGTAATGACAACTTTTGCTTTGACAGTTTCCAATATAGCCGAAACTCTTGCATTTGGTGACTTAGTGTCTAAAGGTATATAGAAACTTCCACTCATATTAACGCCAGCAAATGCAGACATCATATTACAGCCTTTTGGAATATATACGGCCACAGGCTGATTACTTCCTATCTTTTCGAGTAATACAGAAGAAATAACCTTTGCATTACTAACCAGTTCAGAAAAGGTAATAGACTTTGAAGACTCTACCACCGCATTTTTATCTGGGTAGCGCTCAGCTGTTTCAAACAAATACTGAACTATATTTTTTCTCATAGTAACTCTATTTAGCTCTTTCTTGAATCAAATTATAAAGTTCACCAAGGGTTTCTGCACCTTTCATCTCCTTCTTAGAGATAGTTATGCCGAATTCTTCGTCAACCATAGAGATAATTGATAGAGCATTTAGAGAATCCCATTCGTCCAACTCTCTAAATATCGTAGAATCATTAATACTACTGGGATCTTCTATCTCCAAGATTTCAATCACATTTTCAAAAAACTTTTCTTTTTCCATAATTTTATGATCAAATTAAAATATTGCTTTTGCTGGTACACCGAAAACGGTCATTTTTGGTTTTACATTCTTAATCACAAAGCTACATGCACCAACTGTTGAATCTTCACCAACAGTAACTCGATGGTTAATCATTGCATGAGTATAGATGGCCGCCCTATCCTTTACAATAGTTCCACCAACTAATGCGCAGAAGGAATCCACACGTACATAATTTCCAATGACAGTATCATGTCCTATTACGGCTTTCGCTTGAATCAGGCAATCTTCGCCTATAGTTACATTAGGATCGATATGTACTCCTTCATCAATGATAGTTCCCTGCCCTATCTTACTATCTTTCCATATAACAGCAGTCTTATGTACAAGTGTCTGAAATTTTGCGCCTTTGGCTTTTAAGCCCTCGCATACTTTTACTTTCGTCTGAACATCTCCAATAGAACATGCAAATACATCATCAGGTTCTATCTGATAATCACCAATTTTCGAAAGAATGGGAGGGTATCCTTCTATATTATCTAACGCTTTCAGATTATCATCCAAAAAACCTTTAACGACGAAATCTGTATTATATCCTATACTTTCTATAGCCATGCAGTACAGGGTTCTGCCCATACCTCCTGCACCAATAATTATCAAATGCTTCATATACTCTTTACTTTAATTATGTCCATTAAATGCCTCCATGGTTGCTGATGTAGCAGAATTAATATCCTTCCGCATCAGCACGTTCTTTATTGTTATGAAAAACACCTTCAGATCCGTCATCAATGACAAATGATCCACATACCATACATCTAATTTAAACTTTTCATTCCAACTGATAGCATTACGCCCATGACACTGTGCCCATCCACTGATACCTGGCCGAACCTCATGGCGTCGCATCTGTTCTTTAGTATAAAGTGGGAGATACTGCACCAGCAAAGGCCTTGGTCCTATCAGTGCCATGTCACCTTTTAACACATTAATCAATTGAGGAAGCTCGTCTAGAGAAGTACTCCTGACAAAAGAACCGACTTTTGTTAATCGATTCTCATCAGGCAACAATTCACCGTACTTATCTCGCTCATCAGTCATTGTTTTGAACTTAATAACCTTAAATATCTTGCCATCCTTGCCTGGTCGCTCTTGCGTAAAGAATACTCCAGCTCCCTTATTAGCAAAATACAGCCAGATTGCCACCAATAACAGGAACCAGCCTATCAATACTATTACTACGAGTGATATCCAGAAATCAAAAAAACGCTTAAAAAAATCTCTATAAAATTTCATATTAATTACAAGGTCGCCAGAATAGGAGCAAGATCAACAACCGCCGTTCCGCAAAGATCAGGGACAGCATGATGCCTTACAGATAGAACATCAAAAAGAAGATCCGGCTTAACGCTAGTCAACAAAGGAAGTAGAAAATCTTTTCCGAGAAAATCTGACTTCTGGGTATCGCGAAGTTGCATATTATACTTTATTTTAAGCATCTCGAGCTGATTGCCAATTAAGGCCTGCTTACCATCCAACACCGTTGTATTATTATCTGAATTTGTAATAGTTGTCTCTTTATAGGGATAACTCACTATCAGCCCGAATACCTTGTAATCTTGCTTGTTGAAAGTAGAGAAATCATTCAAGATTGACATAGATTTTACATAAGAGGCTGGAATCTGTTCGATTGCCTTCTTTTTCACTTCGGCAAAGCCTGACTTACATTCAAGAACGGCTAGATACTTGTGCCCATCTTTCTCCAATACGAGGATACCATCGCATATCTTCTTAAGATTCAGCACGGAGGTTGCAGTTTTATTGTATGCATCCTGAGTATCTTTCAGTAGATTGGACGATATATACCCAATCCGTCCCCCCGACAATTGGAACTCCACCTCGTATAGCATGGTAGGAGAATTCTTCTTCTCAGTCCATTTATAAGAATCTTCGTATACGCCAACATAATCAGAGCTATACAGCTGACTCAATTCTCTTACTTCAATCATTGCAAACAAAAGAATCTAAGACATCATTCAACAGCACATCCTCTTCAGTTAACTTTTCTACCGCATGGAAGAAAGTAGACATCGGAATGCCATTATGATTTATATCAAGAGGAGTAATAACTGTTCCATCTTTGCTTTGACTGAAATAATAAGTCTTCATCTCTCTCTTATCAAGATAGCGTGCCACATCATGCCCCGTATTCTCACAAATCCCCTTATACAAATTCTCATCCTTATCCTTTATGATACCATACTTGATGAGCTGGTTGATGCGTTGCATAAAATAATCACTATGCGTTGTAATCTGCATGGCCACCCCCTTCTGAACACAAGCTGCCAGCAGGTCAGCTACGCCAACCTGCATCTCAGGATGCAAATGAGCTTCAGGTTCTTCCAAACAAACAGAATAATTATTTATCCTCCCCCCCAGGATAAATTGGAGTAATGGTAGCAGTTCTCTAATAGAAGATGCAGCAGCTGAAATAGGAACAGATTGCCCATCGATAGTTTTAAGATACAAGCCATCTTTCTTATAAATCAATTCTCCTTTTATTAGCTGTGGGATGTACTTCACAAAGAATTCATCAACATACTCCTTTTTTATATTCCTCAAGATTCTACGGTTAATCCAAGCATTATCGCTCAAATACTGATCATAGAGTCCCAACACGCTCGATGCCTTCAGAGTATTGTAATCACCCGTAAGCAACGAAGCCCTTCCAGGAGGCAGGAGTATTGTTCTGACAACTTCTTTGCCCATAATCCTATTACAAAACAGCGACCTAAAGCTCCTTCCTATTTCTCTATCAGGCTCATCATCCATTGTCAAATTTACAATGGTATTATTATCCACAGAAGTCTCAAAAGAATAAAAAGCATTGTCTACCTTGGGCTGACCTTGCCTTGTGCATTTAAACGATACTATCGCATCTGGGTCTGGAAACATAAAATCCACATCACACCTGAACTTGTCATAATGATAGAGGTATCGGAAAAAGGCCCTTACATCATCTTTCATCCATTTTACAAGTTCACTGACAGCTATTGTGAAAGTTATTTCATTTTTGCTCTCCCAACCTTTAGGATAATGGTCGACTATAAAATGCTCTAATCTTGCCGTAGAGAACACATTAAAAACATAGTAAGCAAGGAAATTCACATAACTCTTTCCTAAACTCGACTCTCCCGTAAACAGCATTACGGGGGCCAATTCTATGACCTGGTTCCTCACAGGCCCTAATTCATTAATATGTATCTTTATTCTATTCATCTTTCATTTAAGTCCAAAATCCTTTGCAAAATTACACTTTTCTCTTAGTATTATCGCTTCAAGCACCGTTTTTTATTCTTTCTTCACATTCTGCTTGATTCTCGTATTCATTATATATTCTATAGACCTAAGAATTCTTGTATCCGATTTCCATACTGCGTGACAGCAGTCTTAAAGCCACCAATAAATAACATCAACTGGCCATTATCTGAAACCATTGGCGCTGTCAATGAAAGGCAGTCGAAGTGGTTCCATATGTCAAGATCATGATGTGCCACTCGTTTGACAAACATTAAAGCCTCAACATTGCCATACTCCTGGGCGAAGTGTTGTTCAAAGAGTCTGGCTGTCAGATCGTCGTCAGATACATTTGGATGATCTTTAGGACCTCTGTGGAGTTCTTCATATATCGTCTGCATATTCCAAAAATCTATCAACACTACACGTTTATCGTCACCATGAATTTGCGACATCCTGTAAAACATGTTATTGATATACTTGTCACCAAAAGAGTATCCGACAATCAGCAATCCACGATTCTTCATAATCCTACGATTAAAGTTGTAGCGGTAGATGTCATAAGGTAGGCAAGTGATCTTATCCGTCTTACTGAGTCCTGTAATAATTGGCCCTTGCACAATCTCCAGTCCATTCTGTGCCCTATTGCCACCTCGTGTTTGTCCACCCCACCTATCTGAAGCTGTCTGATAGTTTGGCCACTTGTATATGTCATTACTCTCGTATTCATATACATCATGATTGGGGTCATAATATCTGTCAGGGCCATACAGAATACAGCCATGAATATGGTTTACTGTTGATAGATTTCGTTTATTAAGGATGAGTTTATTTATGTTAAACCGCTGGAATTCTTCTTGATCTGCAATAGGCTCATAGCCGTCTTCATATACGCCCAGACTTTGTTCAATAGTTGTGTCATAATTCAAATTAAACACATCCCATCCATTTTCATTCTCCTTCCAGAAATGTCGATACCAATCATTCTCTGTACGGGGAAAATGGGCATCATAGCGATTTACAGTCTCCCTGATTTTCTGGATAATATGCCTAGAGGAAGCATACAAATCATAAATTTCGAAATTTACGTTTACCCCCTGAATAAAGTTTGAGAAGGGGGCTACGTATCTCTGAGATGTGCCTTGTTGAATACTCCAGTAATAGGTTGTCAGTTCCTCTATTATATGTAGCAATATCTCAAAATGTACCTTCCCTGCGCTATCCGAATTATTATAATCCAAAGCAATAGGGCGATAACTTGCGCACAACTGATTATAGATATTTTCAATCAGATTAACATCCACTTCTGCTCCATCAACGAACTTTTTAGGTTTCGTCTGAAGCATCGATAAAGTTATGTTTTTCGTAGATGGGCTATTTCCTTCTACATATAAATCCATAGGTGCACCAGCTCCTAATAGAACTGTTACTTTCTTGTTATTAAAGCAAGAAAAAAGTTTATTAAAGACATTCATACTTAAACACATTAATCAAATGTGACTTTAGTCAAATAATTATCAATCAATTAAACATACTATCTTCCTATCTTCCACACTCACATTTCAAAGTATCATCCAAACGTTTTCCACATTCACATGCCCAGCCGAAAGCGAAATCCAAAAATCCTCAAAAAGTTAAAAAATAAACTCTTATACATTCATATGTTTTCGTTTGAATATCACAACACTTAGCCCATACCCTATCACACACCCTAAGACATTGTGAATAACATCATCCGTCTCACAAAAACCTTTCTTAAAGATAAACTGAAGCAGTTCGATAAAGACCGAAAAACCTCCGCCAAGATATAACACTTTCTTGAATGTCATCCCCTGCAACCCACAGACCGCCAAGAATCCGATAGGCACAAACAGCAGCACATTTAGGACATTCTCGCCAAACATCTCCAAGAAATAGCTATCCTTATCATAATCCCAATAACTCCAGAATGGCATCAGATTATATCCTCTCTCAGCACAAGTCTCACGAAAGAAAACGATAGCGCACAACACGAGAAGCATCCATTCAACCAACAAAAGCATAGCCCCATATCGCAGTCCCAGCCCTAAACCTTTCCACCAGATCAGCACAAACGCCCCTACTACAAACGCTCCCAATAGCCCCCAATAGATCTCAACAGGTATTATCTCTGAAACTGATGATGCGTAAATCTGAAATTCTATCATCATTTTAAATAACCCCCAAAAACATCAGACCAACAAAATCAACCGATTATCATTTCTAACATTCTACCTTTAAGATCTAAAGGGATAAATGGGAACATTCCCCCTATCCTTGCATACGAAGTACAAAAAGGTAAACTAATCAAAATGAGAAAATATGACCATGAGCTGCAAAGAAACGAAGATTTGTCTATTCTTCTTTGGATGAAGTCGGAAAAGTTATCAACCAAGACAGGTATTTGCGTTCTTTTAGGGAACAAATAACATAGAAAGCAGGAAGTTATACAACAATACGGAACCGATCTATGCCAATCATCAGCAATAAATCCGAGCATCGGCAAAATAAAAAAAAATTGAATAAGGAATATATTGCTCATTTGTATTCGACTCTCTCCCAACGAATCACTTCCACACCTCATCGTATCCATTCTTGTAAACAAATAATAAAAAGCTATCAGTAAATACAAATTAAATGGCCAACATGGTATCCCCATACCAAAATCTGACAGCCACGTTGTATCAAAAGCCAAATGCTGATTAAATGACGCAGAATATGTCAAGCATTCAACAGCCACGCCTAGTTTAGGAAGGCCATCAGTAAATGAGAAGGTTTGAAAGCATGGTAACCAAGACTGCCAAATTAAGGCTGGCGTAGCCTCATCTCCATGCCAAACAATAATAGCAGCTAATGATATAGCCACAGGCCACCACAATAGTACAACTTTTTTCAATCTATCTATCATCGAGGATTTGTTAACGACGAAAGAATGTAAAATCAGGAAAGGGAAAATCGGGAATAGCATCCCTTCATGAAGTAAAAGAATAACTACCGAGAGTAACCATACATTAATTATGCCCCCCCCAAGTAGATATTTCCTATATTGCATAAATAGTCCGAAAGACAACAGCAACATTAGACAATCACGACGAGAGTCCAAAACACCCATTTCTAAGCCATATAGGCGATAATACAAAAACATAGGGAACAATAATAGCCATATAGGCCAGTTCATTCTCCGGAAAAGTATTATACACAATGATGTAAGTCCGACTAAACAAACTACATTAATCCCAATAATCAAATAAGGTAAAGGATATGGATGGAATTGATATAGTCTATATAAAACCTCACCAGCCAGTCCACGTCTGACGAATCCTCCTTGATAATTGATAAGCCATTCACTTATACCCCATGACTCATATAGCGATAAGTCGCCAAACAAATCTGGAAAATATTTAATGTCAAGATAGAACTGCCTCAAAAGAACAACAACTATAATGAGACAAGTTATCTTTAGAACTAATCCCGGAAGTAACTCTTTTCTCATTTTTTCTCTGCAACAACAATAACACTACTTCCAAATAGAAGTCTTATATTTCTCCTAAGAAAATACATTTCTACCCCCTCAAAGCATTTCAAAACAAAACTTACGATACCCTTCCTTCTTTTATGTTGATTTGCTTCTCTTCTAGCATTTTCATCAAAACTTAACTCTTCCGAACGTTTGGATATCTTCAACTTCTCCATCATGACCCTTATAAGCCATATAGGAATATATAAGAAAGAAAAGAAATAGCTTGAATACAAAACTCTAAACCCATTAGACTCAAACAGGTCATATAAACCTTTTCTATTATACCTCCTAAAATGACCAAGTTTTACATCCTCACTACTCCACAATGACATAAATGCAGGAACCGTCAAGATAATCCTTCCGCCTTTGGGCATTCTATAATAGATAGAAGACAAGAAACTATTATCATCCTCCACATGTTCAAGTACGTCAAGACAGGTACACTGACAAATATCAAAATCAACATCTTCTATAGAGCCGTTAATGCAACAAGGTACACCTCGTCTCCTGGCATTAACACAGGCTTCATAAGCTGGTTCAATGAGAGCCATATCATAACCATACTTGGTTAATCTGCCTGCAATATAGCCATTCCCCCCTCCTATATCATAGGTTTTTAAGACTTTCTTAAAGAATATGTCAGAAAAGTATCGAATGACCTCATATTTGTACGAGAACCACCACGAATTATCTTCAACGTCAAAATATTCGTCTTGTAATTCTGCTGAGAATTGAGTTTCTATTGTAGATTTTGTATTTCCGTTCAAGTAAATACCATTTATATCCTTTGTCAATTCCATATCTACATTGTTAATTATATTCTCTTACCACATAATTTGGTCTATTTCTAGTCTCATTATATATCTTTGCAATATATTCTCCTATTATTCCTAAGAATAGGAGATTTGCCCCCCCCAAGAATAACATTACTATAATTAATGTTGGGAAACCTTGTACAGGATCACCAACGACCAATGTTCGTATAAGAAAGAAGCACATGTAGATAAAAGCAAAGACTGAGATTGTTAATCCTACAACCGTAGCCAGTCTCAAAGGCATCGTAGTAAATGAAACAATTCCGTCAATTGCTAAATTAAACAATGTTCCAAAATTCATTGAACTATTCCCCAACAGTCGATTGTTTCTCTCAAAAAGGATCTCCTGTTTCTTAAAACCGATCCAACAATACATGCCTTTGGTATAGCGCTCATGTTCACGCATTTTTTTTAAGGCATCAATGCATTTGCGATCCAATAGTCTAAAATCACCAACATTCTCTAGAATATCCAATCTAGAAACCTTCTGCAGTAGCGAATAAAATAATAATGAAAGTTTCCTTCGCACCCAACTTTCTTTTCCTCTGTTAAGTCGGCGAGCATAAACGTCCTCAACACCTTGTTCCCATAATGCAATCATATCAGGAATCAGCGTAGGAGGATCTTGAAGGTCAGCATCCATAATGACGACAGCATCACCCTTGGCATAATCAAAACCAGCTAACATGGCACATTCCTTTCCAAAGTTTCTAGACAAATCTAAATAGCTAATACGGGAGTCTTTTTCCTTATAATGCTTAATGACTTCCAAAGTATTATCTGTACTTCCATCATTGACAAATAAGAATTCCCAATCATAATTGCCTTGAGAATCTGCCATTTCTATCAAAGACTCATATAGAGACGGTAGTGATTCCTGTTCATTATGACATGGGATCAATATGGTTATTTTTCTTTTCATTATATTTTTTGCTTGACTATAATAAAACTTCCCGAGGAACTAACTTTTCTTGAAATAACCCATTAGGAAGTCTATAGCCTTATCCTTCTCCAGCCATGCAAGAATGCCATAAATTGAAAAGTAAGCAACTACAGAAAGACCTAACCGAAGATAGATGTTATCAAAGAATTCTCCTATAAAGAAACAAGCTAATATTGGTATCACAGCATTGACAACAACCATATTTACCTGTTGGCATTGTTCTGGCAATGATATACCTATAAAGCGATAAACAAACCAGGAACTTACTAAAATACTCAGAGTGGCATAAACTAACAAGCCCCACACCATTACCATCAGTCCATATTGGAATGTGATTAAAAGTATCAAAATTCCCAATATCTTTTTAATCAACTCACAGATAAACAGAATCTGAGTACGTCCAATCGCCTTAAATAAATTAGTATGCAAATTAGCAACAACATACGCCATACTGGATACACACATCACTTGCATTAGTGGTGCCATCTCCAACCATTTCTCAGTCAGTAGAATGCAAATGATATCCTCAGCTTTTGCAAACAACAAGATATTGATCGGTACTACAATGAAAGCAGAAGCATGTAAAATACGCAGAGCTGCGACTTTCAGCTGTTCCAAATCATCTTGATCTCTTGAAAGTATCGGATATAAAGCCCGCATGCTCATATCACTTAGATTATACGACACATAGCCAGAATAATTCTCTGCTCGATTATATAAACCTAATTGCCATGCATTAAAGCGTTTGCCTACTACTAACGAATATAAGTTATTATAAACCGCATCCACCAGTGAGGTAAACATCATAGGTAGTCCGAAGGAAAAAAGCTGCCGAAAAGACTCTGTAGAGAATTTCAATGACGGCCACCAGCGTGTATATGCATAATACGCCATATTTATCAACGTTGCAGCCAATAGTGTCTGGCCTACCAATGCCCAGTAAGCATAACCATTATAAGCCATAAATAATGCCACAACACCCGAAAGCATTGAAATGGTGGTTGTTGCCACGGCCAATTCTTTAAATCGTAATTGTCTCTGTAACAATGATCGAGGAACAATACCAACTGCATTAATCATCAACACGAGTGCTGATACACGTAGTACTTTTCCCAAATTCGGGGTATGATAAAACTCTTCTATGACAGGTGCTCCAAAGAACAACAATAGATATAATGCCAAACTGATTGAAGTTGAGAATATAAAAGCAGAATTCTCATCTGATCTTGTACATTCTTTTTTCTGAATTAGCGCTCCTTCCAACCCACAATCAATAAAAGCATTTGAGATAGCAAAAAAGACACCTTGCATAGCCACTATCCCAAAGTCATAAGGATTAAGCAGTCGAGCCAATACAATACCTACAGCAAATTGAATACCAAATACCACAAATTGTTGGATACCGCTCCACAAAACACTTTTATGTGCGTCGCCTTTCATCGATCAAATATGAGTCAATCTTTGATTATCAAAAAGAAATTTAATAACGCCTATAGGAAAAAGGAGAACTGTTAAAAAAGGATTCGCAGCTTGTTTAAACATTTTCAGATCGCCAATTCTTATTGACAAAGCTACATAGCAAATTACACTTTTAAGATAGCCTTTCTTACGGAACTTTACACATTGATTGTGATATGCTCTAAATCCTTTTGGATTATCAAAAAGCAACTTCATGTAGTTATTTGAATACCCACCTATTTGATATTCACAATTTTGCATGTAATAAGGAAACAGGAGAAATTTATAGGTTCTATCTATCTGATCATATACATACACATCCGTCACAAACTTTTCTCCTTCGAAATATGGGAATGGATAATTTGCCAAGATATCACGTTTGAAAAGTAAAGTAGACTCTCCACAAAAACCTTTCTCGAATAACTCAGAAAGATGGGCAATTTGCAGACCTTGCGGAAAATTCTGTTTTTTATCTCCTATCTTTTTATATCCAATTAAACCACAAATACTCATCGGGGAATCCACCATCGCTATTTGCTGCTCCCAAAATGACAAGGTATCCTCCAACGCCTTATCCGAACATAGTTGATCGTCTGAATCAATACACATAAACAATTCTGTTTTTGATTCACTAACAGCTTTGTTATGAGCCATCATCTTACCAGAATTCTCTTGATAGAAATATCGAATAATCACCCTCTCCTCATGCAGCCATTTTTCAATCAACTCCCGTGTGTTATCAGTTGACCCGTCATCAACAATCAGCCACTCAAAGTCCTGACAAGTCTGCTCACACAGGCTATCATATAACTTCGGCAATATATATGCTCTATTGTATGTCGGTGTAAAAATAGTCAATCGTTTCATAAAGAGAGACTAATTACCTTTTGCGTTGATGTCATTCATCAATATCTTTGTAAACTTCCTTGCTCCAGAGGCACTCAAATGCTGAATATCCGAGAAATCATCTTCTGTAAATCTACTATCTTCGCGATAATTGTAATACTCAAGTCCAAATTCTTTTTGAATCTTATTAATCTGCAACCTGATTATTTCAACTCGATTTGGATCTAATAACTGATTATATATCTTCCACATTGGTGTGGATACCAGAATCATTCTGACTTGATGAGTTTTGCAATATAATGCCATCTCTCTTAGATAATCATAATTTGAGCTTACATAATCTGTAGTGCCAGAATGTAATTGAACTGTTTTTTTTGCTTGAACAGAATCATCCCAATCGGGAGCCTTCGGGTCAGAACCTAACCATCCCAATTCATCGCACAAGACCTTCCATCCATTATTACGTACAGTTACATATTTCCCATGCATTTGCTTAAAATATAGCATTTCAAAACTATATCTATTCAACCCTGCATGGTAAGGGCAATCCATATAGTTTTTGTAATAGCAAGGAACTTGTGGTGAACCAAACGGTTCATCAAAGAAGAAAGTAAAGTATGAAATTGGAACAATAATTGTTTTCAACTTTTTGTATTGGTCCCCCCATTTTAATAGTAAAAATGCATCATACTTTAATGATTGTGACATCAGCCCTAGATTAAATGCCAAACCATCAATATAAGAGGGATTTATTCCATTCATACCATGAGAACTTCCATAAATGAGTGTTTCAACTCTGTCGGCATTCCTATTCATCCATTCATTTTTATATTTATAAAAACTTGGGATCTGCCTGACAGCATATTCTACCCCCCCCATAAACACAAATATGGGGAGCATAAACAGAATAACAGCAATATAAAATCGCCTCATAGTTAGAACTGGAAGTAGATAAACTGCTGAGAGGAACTATAAGCTACCCACATTAAGGCAATCAGAAAATAATAGATTCCGACTCGTACAAAACGAGGGCGGAACAATTTGATATCAGGAAACTGCAGAGCATGCTGTTTCGAACGCTGTAACCACTCTACAAGCAGCATAAAACCTATAAACACGAAGATGTCAGCTCTCAAGCCTGAACCATAAAGGCTGAAGAAGCCTTCTGGTGAGAAGAGTTTGGTTCCTATTCCAGTCAACTGGCTGATATTATCTGCGCGGAAAATGATCCAACCTATGAGAACCAATACAAATGTGACAATCATCTGAACTAATTCCCTCAATGAGGGTAACCAATGTCCATCAGCAACAATATCTTTATACTTCGCCCCACTCCCAATTAATAACAAGAGCGATAGTAGCGCCCCATGATAAAGCCCCCAGAAGACGAATGTCCAATTAGCCCCATGCCAAAGTCCACTAAGAAAGAAAACTATAAGGATATTACGAATAGTTATCCATTTTCCACATCTACTTCCACCCAATGGAAAATAAACATAATCCCGAAACCATGTCATTAATGAAATATGCCAGCGACGCCAAAATTCCTGGATATTACGACTGAAATATGGTACATCGAAATTGCGACGCAGGCTGATACCAAATAATCGGGCACAGCCGATGGCAATATCACTATAGCCAGAGAAATCACAATAAATTTGAAAAGTAAATAAGAAAGCGGCGATCCATAATGCCAATCCTGACTGATCCGTATAACTCTCCCAAATAGAATTCACTGCCACTGCACAATTATCAGCTACTACCAATTTCTTAAAAAAGCCCCATAGCATCTGCCGCAAGCCATCAACAGCTTTGGCATAATCAAATGAACGACGATTCTGAAACTGTGGCAATAGGTTAGTAGCCCGTTCTATAGGACCTGCGACTAACTGAGGAAAGAAACTGATAAACGCAAAAAATGCCACGATATCACGCGTAGCAGGCAATTGCCGACGATAGACATCTATGGTATAGCTTAATGCTTGGAAAGTATAAAAGCTAATACCCACTGGCAGTATTACATGCAATGTTGGTGCATCAATTGTCATTCCTATACCAGCCATAACCGTCTGAAAGCTGTCTGCAAAGAAGTTGAAGTACTTGAATATGCCAAGCACCAACAGGTTCACTACAATATTCAAGCCAGCCCACCATTTGGCAGTTTGCTTATCATCTCTTTGATAACAACGGTCTATCAGCAAACCATTACCATAACTGCAAAGACTGGTAAATACGATAAGCAGCAAAAAGCGCCAGTCCCACCAGCCATAGAACACATAGCTGGCGACAATCACAAACAAATTTTGCCAACGCAAATGACGCTGGAACACATGCCAATAGAGCACAAAAACGATTGGTAGAAAGAGAAGGAAATTGAAGGAATTGAATAACATATTATAACTTCACAGTCGGTTGTTGATCCCAATTGATGATGGAATCAGCCTGTTCGAGATTGACAAAAAATTCAGTTTCAATCAATTTCAGCAGTTTGTCAAAAGCACCTTTCTTGCCAAGATTCGACTTGATGTGCCTGATGTATCTATTCTTAAGAGTTCCTGGTATCTTAAAATAGGATTCAAAATCTTCTTTACTCATCATACCGTCGGATTCAGGGATCAAGTCTGCTATATGGAAATAGGTCATTGTATAATCGGCTTTCTTCATCTCTTTCTTCACGAAGCCGAGTGGGAAGAAACGGAAATAGCCCCCTCCAGAATAAGCGACTTCCTGCCCTAAAATCCGCGTGGTAGATATTGGGAATTCTTTGATCGAGATATCGTTATAATGTACTACAGTTGGTGTCTTATGCCCAAACTTCGCAAAGCCACCGAAATCTCTGACTGCCGGGAATACAGAAGAATCACGTTCTATGCCACATTCTGCCAACACCTCAAATGCCCATTTGTTACTTTCCCCGATAGAGAATGCAGGTGCACGATAACTTTTCACCTTTTTACCAATACATTGCTCTAAAGCATCTACCGCTTTATGGGTATCAGCCGTGGCCTCTTCACGAGACAGTTTATTAAGCCATGTATGTTGGAAAGAATGACATCCGATCTCATGCCCGCGACGCTCTATCTTCCTGACGACTTCAGGGAATTCCGTTGCCATTCCCCCCACGCAGAAGAAAGTTGCCTTAAATCTACGCTCATCAAGCGTATCAAGTATCTGCTCCAAATACTGATCAAACTGGCCATATTTCTCTGGATGATTCCCCAAAAACATTTTCTCCAGATACCACTCTTCTATATCAAATGTCAAAATAATCATCTCAAAGATCAGGCGACATCAAAATCAATCAATTGATAGAAGACATTATCTTTTGTCATGGCAGGCAACGTTCCGCCTGTCAGGTCACGAAACACCAGATTAAAAGGTGAGTGTTTAATGAATTTGGGAACATCCCAATAAGACCAAGGCAAACTTGCTCCCAATCCCACATAAAGTTTTATCCCACATGGAACATTATTTATGTGGAACTCTGCTGCATCCATCAGTGAAGGATCCATCATACCCATGATAGTATTCACGCCTGGTTTGAATTTCCCAATGATAACATCATCGGAGCGGCTATACTTTCCATTTCCAAGTCTCCAGTTCAAGGAATCCTTTGACCAAAAACGTCGGTATGTTTTTTCCCCATCTTCAGCAAATTCTTTCCCGATTCCCATCTTTACATGTAGTCGAGTCACAAATGAGAAACCACAATGATTCACAAATGATGAAACGCTATTCCCATTGGTGACAGCATAGGCAAAGGCATAACCCTCATTTTTCACATCTTCCAATGCAGCATTCGTCAATTGAGAGAGAAGACCCTTTCCTCGATAATCCGAATGGGTTACGACTGCCATAGATCGCACACATTTGGTAATCTGCCCATCCACTAACATGCGCTCTGGTACAAACGACTGATGGGCTACCAGCCGCCCTTGATCAAAAGCATTATAGGAGATGACCTTGCCTTCTGGATTCTCGAGATACCAATATCGGAAGATGTCCTTGGTAAAATGCAGTCCACGCTTCTGATAAACCTCATTTTGGAGATCTACCAATTGTTGCAGCTCCGTGTCATTGTCAAAAATACACTTTCTTATATCCATGTATACCAAGAATCATCATTCAATGAAACTACTATGACAACAATTCCTTATAATAATTGACCCAATAGTTTGTGATTTCTTTTCCATTAAACTCCTTCAATGCACGTTTGCGGCTATTTGCTCCCATAAGACCTTTCAATTCGGGGTTATCATAAAAGCGCCTCATACACTGATATAAGGAATCAACATCGCCAACCCTACATTTCAAACCTGTTTCATTCTCCACATAGGCATCTTGGACGCCGTAGGCATCCGAGCATATAGATGGTAATCCCACACAGGCCGCCTCTATCACACTTGAGCCAAAACCTTCACGATAGGTTGGTAAAACGAACACATCACCAGCATTCAGAATATTTTCCGGTCGTGATGTATGCCCATAAAAATAGAAATTCTCACCATTGATGATATTCTTAAAATATGGAAGACGATTCAAATACCCTTCTTCATCTGAACCTACAAAAAGGAGGAAGACATCTTTAACCTCTCCAGCCAAACGATTAAATGCCTCATACAGTTCACCAATGCCCTTATCGTGATTCAATCTGCCCATAAAGATAAACGTCAGTACATTTTCTTTAATACCTATTTCCTCACGCAATTGTTGTCTTACTTGAAGATTCGGGACAAAGCGCTCTGCATTGACCCCACAGATAGAGCCTGCTCCGAAAACAATTGCTTGCCCTTCGTGCAATAACCCTTCTCGAACCAGAAATGCCCTTTGAGACTTCCCGTCAACTAAAATATGATTATCCAATGTAATAATCATCTTATCAACTTCTTTTGTCAGCCAACTCATTAGGCCAGTTCGAGAAGCCCAATACTGTCCAGTAAAGATGTGAATACGATGTTTGATGCCACAAAGTCGAGCAGCTAATCCAGTAACTAATCCTGCCTTGGGAGTGACCGAATGTACGGCATCAAACTTCATCTTCTTCAGATAGGTAAACATCTCCCAAACAGCCTTAAAATCTGTCCATGGAGATATACGTCTCTCAATATCAATATGATGCCAGCCAGATAATGCCAAACCTATTACATCTTCTGCACTTTTTATATTTGCTACTAAATAAACATCGTAAGCTTCACTTAATGCTTGAATATGATCACGAAGGAAAGCTTGAGCCGTCCCAGGTATAGCCACAACAAAACATATTCTCTTTTTCATATCCTATTACCTATGAAACTGTTCTACGAATACCTTCCTCAAAAGGAACAATCACATACTTTATCTTGTCGAGTGTAGACAAGCTCATAGTATATTCCACGCCTCCATACGCTTTCTTGACAAGAGGAATAAAATGGAACCATCGAACAAATATTCCCAATACACGAGATGCCCTATACTTCTTCCCAAGCCCCACTGCTATTGCTTGCAACAATTCGTTTGCACTCACTGTTTTATCGTCCTGTGGGCAAAAGGCACCATGTATCCCATATTCAATCGCAAGCCGGATAAACTCTGTCAAATTGTCAATATAGACAAAACTCTGTTTCACATCCTCATATGCTTGCGGAATGACAGGGAAGATTCTGACAACCGAAGTAAAACCTGTGATATATCCTCCTCGGCATCCTTTGCCATAGACACTTGGGGGGCGTACACATACGACATTGAAAGTTTCATCTTGCAGTTTCATCAATCCTTCCTCTGCCATCAATTTACTCTTCCCATACATATCCCCCGCCAATAATGGGGTATCTTCATCCACGATATTGGGAACCAACTTCTTATCAAGCCCATAGACACCCATGGTACTGAAGAACACATACTGTTTTACCCCCTGCTCTTTAGCCATTGTGGCAATAGTAATAGGCATATCAGTATTAACACGCTTATATAATTCCCAATCATTACATTTTGGTTGATGCACAATACCTGCCACATGAACAACTACTTCAAAAGGAGAGTAATCGAAAGTCTTCCACTTATCCGTTAGGACATCCAATTGTGTCACCTCATAACCATGCTTCGACAACCACTTGTCGATATGGTTACCTATGTAGCTATTTTTTCCGATAATTAATATTTGCATTAAAAATTAGTATATGTAGTACTTATCAGCTCATGTAGAAGATTAATATAATCACCTTCCAATTTTTGTTCTCTATAATCTTTATATTCTCGCTCCCATAGCATACTGCAGTTATTACATTTCTCTTTATAGTTAATCATATATGTGTTAGATCCATATCCATCAAACACAGACAACAGACTTTCAACCGTATCATCTACAACATAGCCTGTGTTTGAGTCTTTCACACGTTTCCCAACAAGCGTGTTATTAGATGTAATTACTGGCCTCCCTAAGAATAAAGATTCATAAAACTTATTGGGCGAAGCGTACCTATGTACAGGAATACATAAATAATATAAAGCGACAATAAAATCACTATTATGCATTAATTCTAAAGCCTCATCATACAAAATTTTACCATGATAGGTAATACGATTACATTCTGTCTCATACTGTTTGACAACTGAATCAAGCTTATCTCCCGTACCAGCAATATCGAGGATAAACCTACTGTCTTGTTTTACCATTTCCAGCAAATTCTCTATTCCTCTAATTTTTTTCTGGAATGTCCCGACGTAAGATAAGTGAATTTTATCATCATTCCTTTTCCTTAGCGGTTTTAGCTCATAATTCAATGCTGGCACATTTTCTACAATAACTAATCTATTTACTTTTTCTTCTGCTATTCCAATTTGTTCCAATCGTTTCGCATGAGGCAGAATGAGTGTATCAACAATAGGGATGATTTTCTTCTCTATACTAGGAATCTGACTGTCATAAACATCAAAGATTATTTTTTTTCCCAACAGCTTAAATGGTAATACAAACAACGTATTCTCCATATTACATGCGTGGATAACTTTATATTTTCCAAAGTTAGCAATTAAATGATACCACACAAAAAACAACCATCTAAAAAGATGCCACATATTTTTTCCATGACCATAAGGGGAGTAAATTTTTAAGTGCTTTTCATGCTCATCAACAAACTTTGCATCAAGCATCCTATCCCATCCTAAAACCATGTATGGTGTATTTGTGGCCTTACAAGCTTGGACATACTTATTCAGGCGGATATCATAATCTACTGTTGACCGGTTTATAAAGCAAATCATATTATACAAATGTTATGTAACAAATACCACAGCCGAAAATTATCAAACAGAGGAAAAAAAACAAATATACAGCAAGATATTTTGCAGAAAAATGTGCAACCCCCCAAAAACGATTATAATTATAAACAAGCCCTTTTATTTTACCCCAAACTGTGTCATACAAATCAACCATCTCATCTCTCTGGTTTGGAGTAAATTCGTAATCGTTGAGAGATTCAAACTCATAACCCTGCTTACGGGCATACTCGATGCACTTATGGAATCTTCTAACATATCGTTTATTAAGACGAACCTTCTTAGTATCAAAGAACCATTTCAGGATAAAGTCCCATGAATGCATTGTGTAGATTACATTTTGGAGTTTCGTTCTGTCAAAGAAATCTACAAATTCGCCGTAGGGTGTTTGAGCCACATTTAAAGGAAAAAAACATCTCCTGCCCAAATAGTCAAATCCAACATACGATGTATTGGGCTGAATAACCACATTACAATATTTCACAGGAACATTTTTAGTATGAATTTCAGATTCAGAAATATGACACATTCCTTGCCCGTTTCCTGCGTTGTATGACAAGTCTATACATTTCATTCCAAGATGTGATAGGACATCCATCGTTTCAAGGTTTACGCCATAGCAACCGGCACGGAATATCAGTACATCCCTTTCCCCACAAAAACGGAAAAAATCATTCACGCCTTGTTGGATCATCTTTGTCTGTTCCTCCTTCGAATATTCATATAAGTTCCAACGTGTATCATCACCAGATGCATAATTAGGGTGAAAATGAAAACAAATGGTTTGGCCATATGAGTGAATCATATTCACCATATCCTTTATATGTTTCTCACCATATCTATTCCACTCAGGAATATCAATAAAGAAATTCAATTTAACATCAGATTTTTTTCCTTCCTCCAGAATTCTTTGTATTCCACAAATATCGCCATTTGGCATTTTGCCATATATATATTGATTTTCAATTTCCTTATTGTGGCATTCTGTGTCAATTGTAAGATATATTTTCCCCATTTTTTTGTACGTCATAAGTAAAATAATTGAATTTCTATTTGCATTTTGCTATTATCCGGATAAAAAGAGACAGCAAATAGCCTAATGGTACAAATAAATATGCCACCAATGGATGTGGTGATTTATGTAGCCAACTAAAATTTCGGGCTATGCAGACACTCGAACAAAGATGTAAATATTGCTTTATTTTGAATATAACAGAAGTGTCTGGAAATTTAAAAAAAAGAATTCTTAATGCAGCGAAGCTGTTAGGACTATTCTGGTATTGTCTAAATATTCCATTGGTCATTCCATCTGCTTGATAGTCAACAAAACACAAATTTTCATTTAAAATAATCCATTCATAATCCAAATCAATCTTATAAATCATGTACATTGGATTAAAATTTTTCTCTCCATTGTAGGTGGGTTGTGGAGCTACCTGTTTGAACAAATCAACACGAATCACTATTTTATTATCATTACGATAATTATACTTTAACTCTAATTCATAATAGTGACAGTGATCTATTCGAGGAAGCAAACCGCCAATAGGCTGGTTGTTCTTCAAGAAATCAAGTCCTACGATACCGGCAACATCACTCGAACCTTTTATTTCCCAATATGACAAAATTTTCTCGACTGCATCTTCCGGCATCCAGTCATCAGAATCAATACAGACGCATAACTCTGAATCCATCAGTTCTATGGCCTTGTTATACCCTGTATGCAATCCACCGTTTTCCTTATATGCATACTGAATCTCAAATTCATTATCTATTTTCTGCCATTGTTTGACGAGTTCACTTGTATTGTCGGTTGAACCGTCGTCAACGACCAACCAAATAAAGTCTTTGGAAGTCTGCTTACACAAACTCTCATATGTGCGTCCAATAGTATGGGCACGATTGTATGTACATGTAAAAACAGTTAAAGTTGGTTTGGTGTTCATTTTTTTATTTTCCTAATAGCCACAATATTGTCGTAAAGCCGAAATTGCCTAAAAGTATCCATGCCGTTTTTTCGCTATGATTTTTCTTAAACACAGGAAAATTCAACAAGGGATATGCCAAAACGATGGGGTAAATAAACCATGACAAATAGGCTATCCGATTAGAAAACAATGCTCTAATTGCCAAAACCCAGAATGAATTGGCATACATATAAGTTCCTAAGAGCAATAAGTAGGTTTTATCGTATAATTTACGTTTGAATATAGTGTATGCAGCCAAAATAACAGGCATAGAACTATAAAACAGGAAATCCCAGCGAAAACGGTGTTCCATAATCACGCCATCAGCATTATCGCCTTGGAGTTCGCTTGCTAACCGATCATCATTAATCATGGCTGACAATAAAGCGTCTATCTGCTCTCCAACCGTCAAACTAATCCCTATCGTAACCAACCAAACAATATACATAAACTTTGGATTCCTAACAAAATAAGTAAAATAAAGGACAACTGTAGGCAGCGCAGCTGATTTATGGAATCCTATGGCCATAAAGCACAAAATAGCAGTCAATACCATTCTTTTTTTAATCATTGCTGCTACAGCCATAATCATAATGCTACAGGCAATACCATTACGCACGCCGTTTACTGCAAAAGAATAGAATCCGAAAGACCCGATGCAAAACAGCATCAGCAGGGCACCATGTTTCATGTCTATCTGTTTGCAACCCTTATACATGGGAATGATGTAGCAGCACATCATCAACAAGAGCCAGATGTGGACATCCATGATTTCTGCGCAAACTTTTTCTATTGTATAGAAAAGCCAATCAAACCTTACATCATCAGAGCCATCCGCATTTAATATCCCAAAGTTTTGCAATAACTGATATATGTTTGCATAATTTTTAGTATCTCCAAAATATATACCAGATATAGGCCGAAGTCCGTATAGAACTATAAAAAAAACAGAAAACAACAATATGGGTTTATAATCGAATGCGTGTTCAATTACAGCATATCTAGAGTGTTTTTTGATTGTATTAAATTGCATAATGGTCATCAACATCACGACAAACCAATAAACAAAATAATAATATCCAACAAATGGGAATAAGAACTCCATTCTACTACTATTTTAAGAATCTTAGAGTTACAATATCCGATAAAAAGGAAATCAATCTGTCACCGAATATTTTCACCAATAAACATTTTGATTTGTGACGCAAATTCTCAAAAAAAACATAATTAAGCCAAGACCCTGCAAAATGATGGATACAAACTGTATTCTTTGTACATCTTATCTTTCCTGTACGATGATCTTTGGGACAGAAATAGTCTGATGGGTACATCGTGCACAATCCTGGGAAATCCTGATACTGATTATTTAAAATCAGTCCTTTACCTATCATAAAATTTGTGATAACCGATGTATTAGTGGTCATATCTAAACTGCCATCAGGTTGTACAAAGACTCTGTTTTGATATCCATCCAACAACTCCCTTGCCCATACAGACCCCTTTTCTGCGGCCATCATACCAGTTGGCACATTACCGTCCGTTTCAAAGCCTGAAAAGGCATGATGATGCAGAAACTTATCGAAATTACCTAAGACCTCCACATCTGTGTCCATATATACGCCACCTTCGGTATAAATCGCATATAATCTTACATAATCAGTTACAAATGCGAACTTACGATTCTCGTAAGCCTCTCGAACATACTGATTCTGTGAAATGTCAAAGCAGTCTTCATTCCATTCTTTCAGTTCATAATCAGGAAGATATTTCTTCCATGACTCTATGCATTTTACTGCCAGTTCTGGCTTTTCGCCTCGTCCAAACCAACAATAATGTATTATTTTAGGAATCATTATATCATTTTTTATGTTTATAACCAATAATATATTGTGAATACGGCATTCTGCTTATGATCAAACTAAAGAAGCAACTTAATGTAAACGTGAATGCCGAGGTCACAATGATTTGCAGAAGGGAAATGAGTCCCAGCCAGCTGCATATCGACCATGCCACACCCATCACCATGATATGCATCAGATAGATGCCGAAACTCAAATTCGAAATCGTTACCAAGTAAGAGAATTTCTCAGCAGAAAAGGAATACCTGTCACAGACTATCCTGATAAGAAGAAACCATGCAGCCGCCATTGAAGCAGTCAAAATAGAGGTGTAGGCCGAGAAAGTAAACTCAAAGTCCCAAAATTTAAGAATTCCGTAGAGCACGATTGGCCCCAGTAACATAAGAGAAACAATAGAGAATTTTGCCTCTCCCACTTTTACATAGTGATGTAGATAATAGCCTAGGACATAATAGCCTAAATATCCTCCAAAATAGTAAAGTATGTTCATATATCCCGTGGCTATCTGAAGGAATCCCTCAATATGGGAATATAACAATGTCACTCCCCACAATATCAGGAATAATTCTATCTCTTTTCTGCTTGCGCACCTTAACCAGGGAGAAATAATCGGGGTAATTAGATAGAGCCCTATCATCACATACATAAACCACAAGATAGCACAGCCTTGAGCAGAGAATGGTATTGAGAGGACGTTATATAAAGAAATTGTGTCTCCTTTTATGATTCTCAATCCAAAATATAACAATGTCCAAACCAACGTCGGCCATAGCACTTTTGACAACCGTTTACGAATAAACATTTCAGGAGAACATGATTCCATCGGGAGAAGCAATGCCCCGCTTACCATAAAAAATAACGGGCAGCACGGGTACGTCAAAAAACCTGATGCCGATAGCAATACAGAACTTACCACATCTGCCATCGGTGAATGCTGCACAATAACCATTATGCACGCCAGAACACGTACTACATCAAGATAAACTACTCGTCTCTCATTCGTCATCGCTCTCTTTAACCTTTATCACTATGGAATAAGCTTATATAGTTTTTCTATTTCCTTTTCATTGCCATAGTCGTGCATCTGTAGGAAATTAACAACTCGCTGACGTAATTCTTTATCAAGAATAAAATAAGTTATACCCTTTGCACATCCCTCGTTGTCCATCGGGACAATACGACCATCAATACCATCTTGAATCTGTGAAGGGGCGGTCGTATAGTTTGTAACGGCAACAGGTTTGCAAAGCATCTGGGCCTCACGAACAGTCACTGATTTGCCTTCATAACGTGAAGGCTGCGCATAAATATCACAGGCTTTAATATACGGATAGGGATTGGAGCGTTTACCAAGAATAATAACATAATCCTCCATACCTGCTTCATGAATCCGCTGACGTATCAGCGAATCATTACCATATCCAATAAGGTACCAGCGAAAATCTATACCCTGTTCGCGAATACGACGAGAGATATCAGGCACATTATCATAGTTCTTAGCCTCACAGAAACGACCTATAGAAAGGATTTTAACACCACCTCCTATTAATTCTACACTTGCATCAAATTCTTCTGCACGTTTCCTGATAAAATCTGCGGAAAGAATATTTTCCATCTCTACAATTTTATTTTTTAAAGAAGGAAAAACTTGAAGAAACGTTCTTGTCACATCAGGCGAGATTGACATGATGTGATCATAACCATCCCAAATTGGTATTTCTTGTTCCACATTAATATCAATGCGCGTATAATCTGTATGTATCCAACAAATCTTTTTCTTAGCGAGAACCTTGTCGATGACATAATTATGAGGGGTCATAAAACTGATGGCAAGGTCGTACTCGCCATACTTATATAAGTCTGACAAGAAAGGAGAAACACAATCGGCAATATACTGGAAACTGGCCGCACTCTCCGACAAGCCTCTTCTACGTAGATAGTTACGAAACTGCCACCTTGCCTTCAACCTGCCATACAATACCCCCCAGCAGCCATCCAACAACGCCTGCTTCATCGAACATTCTATATGCGCATACACCTTTATCTCTGGCAACAGATTCACCTCCTTGGGAATGAACTGCATCATCTCTCCCCGGTGAGCATGCAGGAACAAGTCCACATCATATCGAGTATAGTCTATAGTCTGCAGCATCCCTATTAGGGCAGACTCAGCTCCCCCTATTTCCATATAATGCATGGATATGAATATTCGTTTCTTCATAGACAAGTTGTACTCAACAATATCTCGAGATATTTCGCATTTGCAGATCCCGCCTCTTTACAATTCTCATAGTAATTTCTCAAAAGCGAAACAAATTCCGTCTTTGGGAAAAGATAGCCGTTGTAAAAAGATGTGGAACATAAGAACATCACAATCTGCTCATAGTGGATATACTGGAGATAATATTCCACGGGGATGTTCATCTTGGTTCCAAGTAACAGATAATCGATGCCCTCTTTATTTAACTGTTCCAGAATGATCTGACGGATTTCCTGCGATTCACGAGGATGAAACTTAATATGCAATACTCTTTGCTTACAGTTAGACTTTGCGTAATCAATAATGGTCTTGACATATGAGTGGCGATCACTATCAACACCATAGAGGTAATATGGTGATGTCAGCAATAAAGTACCACTTTGGAGGGTCAAGTGAGATGTCTCTTCAACCAAGAAAGCCTTTAACCGTCCTGAGATCAGAGGTTCGTAATATATCTGGCGATCAAAGGACTCATGATAAAATGGAACCAAGCTATAACGGATATCCATTGGCAAATCAGATAGTACAAAGCCCTTCCAATAACATATAAATCCCATAGAGACACCATATAATGGACGATAGTAAAATGCATCTATCAATATCGCATACACCTTATCTATAAATCCCCCACCTAACCCATAATCATAATTCATCACATAATGACCACAGCCTTCTTCAAAAAAACAAATTTTCAGTCCCTTTCTATGGAAGGTTAACGCAGTCAGCTGGCAAGAATAATTTTTCATATCGCCGAGGAAGAGCACATCAACATGGTGTTTACATATGACGTCACGAAGAAATTTGTAGCAATACCATGTCCGCCAACAGTCTCTCCAAAGGTGCTTGCGTGACATTAAAGCCCACCTAGCGACCTCCGGCATAGCTACCCGTTCACTCCACATGCTATCAATTATCGTCATTTCGTACAGTTTTAGAAAATGTACATTATCGTCTACATATCCATAGAGCATCACATTGTCTCTCAACTGATCCTGACGAATTATCTGTTGAGCGACCAACAATTGAAATGGGGTATGAATGAAAAACAAGTTGGCCATAATCAAAATAAACTTTTATTCAATTCAATTAAATCTTCCCTACAGTTTTTTATATCCAATTATATAATTTGCAAAAGGCAACATTGAAATCAGCCATGCAACACCTAAAGAGAAGATAAATGTAAGTGAAATAGTCAGTATCAATTCTATAATACACCCATGACTTATGACAAATGGAATATGCCATATAGCATTACGCACGATGATATGTAATAAATATACACCAAATGTAAGATTAGAAACCTTGGCCACGAGATTGCAAATAAGACTATTATTTTTGTCACTTTCATTCTCCCCAATATTTGATGATATACTTTTTTGTATTAAAACAAACCAACTATAAGAAGAAAGAGCTATGAATATGGACAGGTATCCCAAAAAAGAATCACGATTTAACTCAAGAAACATAGGAGTCCGTAAAAGCAGCGCAACTACGAAAGATAGTAAAATCATGAACATCAATAACAATGTGTTATGTCTTGGACGATATTGATGTAGGTAATATCCTAAAATGAAATATCCTCCATAGCCTCCGAAGTAATACAGCATCTGACGCTCATCAGCAGGAAATCCTATAAAATTTCTGGCGATAGTCAAAATGAGTGTCACACCCCAAATTCCGAGCAGCCATTTAACTTCGTTTTTCGATGCAGAAATAAGCCAAGGCGATAGAATTGGCGCAAGAATATACAAACCGATCAGAACATACACAAACCATAATATTCCATAAGCCTTATCTGAAAATGGCACGTTAACAAGAATAGCTAGCATTTCACCAAAACTAAGTTCTCCATATGCCACATCAATAAGATTCACCACTAAAGTCCACACTAAACACGGAATGATAATCTTTGCAAGACGACGTTTTAGAAACCTCGTTCCATCTATCTTAATTGGCAAGAGTAGAGCTCCAGAAGCCATAAAGAACAAGGCATTGCATGGCTTCGCCAATGTATCCAAAGCCACATATAACACAGCGTTTGCATTGTCGCCACCTCTCATGGAATGCATAACTACCACCAAGAAGCATGCCAAACACCGCACGACATCTAAATAAACGTAGCGTTGTTTCATATTATTGAACTCATCATCATAGATGATAATAAACAAACAATTATATTCTGAGATATATTGCTGTAGTTATAGAAAGGCACCTTGCTGTTTTAGTTTTATAAAATGTTCAATATCTCTGTATTTTATTACCTTCGCAGGGTTCCCACCAACAATAGCATAATCTGGGACATCTTTTACCACAACAGAACCTGCTGCGATAATGGCACCTTCACCTATAGTAACATTGCCACAAATCAACACACGATCTCCAAACCAAACAAAATCTTTAATATGAACTTCATATCTCCGAAAAGTCTTATCATAAGGAATAGTTTCTCCCTCATAATTATGACTCTGGGTTTCTATAAGGCATCCAAAACCTGAATGGAAATAATTGCCAATGGTCACTATACCAGATCCGTTTATATCCACTTTATTGAAATTAACATGGCTACCTACGAAAACATTGCTACTCAATGAGCAGTTGGTGTTCACCCGGAGATGGTCGCCATAGGAACCCAGACGATGCTTAGCACGCCATGTATAAAAATCCCCTTTTAACTTATATATTATATCTGCTATTCTTGCAAACATAATGAACTCGTAATATATGAAATAAATAAATAACTATGCATATCAAGTACGGAACAAGCATGACCTGACGTCTTTCTTCATCACCATAAACAAAGAACAACAATGAATGATAAAAGAATACAGGTACTAATAACCAATATTTTTTCACAAAAGGCCAAAGACCTATTAGGCCCAACAAGCCAAATAATAAATATGGTAAAACCACGAGAAATTTTGCAATGTCCTTTGCAGAATACTGTCCATGAAACACGCCATAATCATAAGTTATTCCGACCATGAATACTGTATTCCTAAAACATAATAAGATTTTATCTAATTGATATTTAAATATCCTGTCTATGCTATTTGCAGAATTGAGACGCTCGGCTTCTTTCTTAAATGTACCATCAAAAGAGCGTTCAAAGAGTTTCGCAGGATCATGTGAATCAAAATACTCCGCATGAGTCTTCATTCCTTTGGGCAAATCACCATCTTTGGCTGACCAGGGACTTACGCCGAAAGCTCTGTAAGCCTCAAATCCATAACCACATTCAAATGTCAATGCTGTTCCTAATGTTTTCAAGATTCGCACATCTGGATAATACTGATAAACCTTGTAAACATGAGGTAAAATTGGGAAAGAGAAAAATACTAAATATAGAATTCCATGTTTCAGGAAAAGAGCCTTCTCTTTTCGTAGAGCCCAAAACATAAAGAAAAGAATAAAAACGGCCAAAGTCCAATAAACTTGTAGGAACAAACACAATATACCATTAGTCAAAGCTACCAATACCACATACAACAACTTCTTGTTATCTATATATTTGCACCACAAAAATGACAGAACAGACAGCCCCAAAAACACATAGGGTTCTCTCAATACCAATGAGAGATTTATGATTAGAGGAAGATATACAGCACTTATCATAAAAAAAACAATAGCGAATATTTCACTACTTTTTCTCCTTACCGTCTTAAAAAACAGATATATGGCAATCATCTGTAAGAGAACAGAGAACAATTGGATAGAAAAAATGAAATGCTGATGATATGGCTGCATTTCCGTTACCTCAACTAAATTTGGATAGTCTATATAGTCAATATTCAAAAAAAGATTTGCCACCCAGATAACAAACGCCATTGAATATGAGGTTAAGGGTTCTCTGTAATAAAACGGATAAAAGGGAGCTTCAATACATTTTGAATAACCATTACCATTGATAATATTAATTGCTGCAATATAGTACTCCCTTGAATCTGGAGAGAAACCTCCATCACCCAACAAGCAAAAACGCAGAAGGAAAGCGAAAATCATTATGAACATAGTAGCGATGCCATAATGATTCAATATCCAATTCCTAATAGACAACATACTTTTCATTAATCAATTTAATTGTATATATCAAAGAGTTCATAGTAAAAAAATCATTCTATTCCCGCCATTTGTTTAACTACCTTATCAAATCTGAGCTTTTCCTTGAGAAATTCTATATTCCAAGATAATACGACACAAACCAGTAGCAAGGTCAGGTATATTATGCCAGGATTCCGACTCCAATAAATCAAGTCGTGAAAATAATAGAAGAATATAAATGAATGAAACATGAAAATATTATAACTATGTTTCCCCAAAAAGGCAAATAAACTTGATATTATTCGGGGTAAAGAAATCGAGCTGTATAATACCACCAAAATGATAACAATGGCAGAATCCCATTTAATAGCACTAATTGTATAAAACCTATAAACACACCCTATAATCAGCAATATCAACAAACAGAATTTGCCCCCCACCTATATATCTGACATATTCTTTTTCACAATGTAAAGCATAAACTAATCCACAAATAAATGCCAAAGCATATAAAGCACATACGTTCAACCCATTATGCCAAAACAGAACTGTTGGAAGCATTATTGAAAATGGGATCATGATCATCCACCAACTGCGATATTTCCATAATAAAGGAAACAAAGCATATAGAAAAATAATGCAGGAAAAGAACCACCATGTGGCATTATAACCAAAAGGATGTCCTATTATAGCCTGATGAAGACCCAAGAAATCAACAAAGGCCTTAGTATCAGTTCTAGTTAATGTCCGCATATTCTACAGATAAAAGACGAAGATACCTAATACCACCATCAATGTTGCACAGATAGTACGACGTGATATATTCTCCTTCAAAATTACGAAAGATAAAATCGGCACAAACACATAGCCTAATGATTCCAGCATGGCCATCTCCTTCAACAATATACCCTTACCCATGGCCCAAATATTTATGAGCAAAGAGCAGAAAAACACTGCATAAGCAATAATAACCATTGGATTCAATATCTCATAAACCTTTGATGAATGATCAGCCTTTGCACTCTTCTTTAACAACAACTGAGATAACGAACAAGATAGAATTCCCAATATAACGAACAAATATTCCATGTATTCCTATAAAGCAACTTACTATTGATAAACACTCTTATCAGATCCAGAATATATGATCTCTAATATTTCTGCAGCTACCTTGGGGCGATAATGAGATACCTCGTAATAGTTATGATAGTCTTTATTCCATTTATTTACACCAGAAAAATCGTAGACATTCCGATCTCCGAAGATGTCGCATAACGTTATATAAGTTACTCTTTTCAGCTTCATTTGATCATACAAGGGGCTGATAACTATCTTATACGAGGTATGATGTTTATCAAAAATATGCTTGATTTCCTTAAGATATCTAATCCTTTCATCATCAAGGACTTCAGGAGAAGGTGACTCTGGGAACTGAGAATTCTCAAAAACCTTTATGTGAGCGTCATCGTAATATGTTCCTTCTTTTATTTTTTTCTCGACACCCAAATGCTGGCTTTCATTATATTCCGGAATATACTTAATTTGATCAGCTCTTAAAAAAATATTCCCCCAATAGGAAGAACTATCCCCAAATAGATTATAACCAACCAATGCAAATAGAAACTTAATGTTCAAAAAAGCATTAAAATGTCTTATATGGAAACTCCAAAAAGTAGCATTTTCACTTAATATCGGTGGATACGCCATTAAGTATTCACCGTTCAGCGTTTCAGCAGAACGAGGGTCTCTGGAAAGCAAATTCCAGTCAATCACAAGCAAGGCATGGTTCAATTGTCCTCCAGTTTTATCTATATACCTCACTTTATCATAAAGTCCCTTTACAGTTCCCCCAGAAGCATCAAAATGCATACATTGACTCCCAATAGGAAGATACTTTTTCCATGTATCTATCTCATAAAACAAACTTCTAGAGTTGCCAAAGATAAAAGAATCATAGTGATATTTAGGATTTTGGTTAATATAGGTCATTGTTGATCCATATGCTCTATTGAGGTCAATGTAATAGGATTCATCATAATAAGGATCGTAATGCCATATTACCTTATAAATATCCGTTATGACATATACAAGAACCAATATCCAAAATGGAATACTAAACAATATAACAGCTTTTAAGAAACTCTTCATTATCAGAACTGGAAATAAATAAAACTCTGATTGGTTCCTGCATATTGCTTAATCAGAACAAGTAAAAAGTAATAGACAGCCCACCTCACATATCTGTTATTGAATGGTTTCCTATCTGAAAACTGCAGTGCATGCTGCTTGTTTCTTTGTATCCACTCCACCATGAGAAGTAGGACACCTATCAGCATCTCATTAATTCCGAGCATCAAAGTACCATCATAAAGCCTGTTTCGACACATGGAGAAAAGGAAATCAGACGCTTGTGTCATAGATTCAGCTCTGAATATGATCCAACCTATGACAGCAAGGAAGAAGGTTAGAGTCATCTGTAATGTCTCCCTAATAGTTGGGAAGATTCGCCCAAATGAAACCTCCTCCTTATATTTTGTATTGATGCCTAATAGATTATAGATTGCCAGAAGTGTGGCATGGAACAATCCCCAACAAACAAATGTCCAGTTTGCACCATGCCATAAGCCACTGATGCCCCACACAATATATACATTACGGATGATTTTCCATTTCTCGCATCGACTACCACCTAAAGGGAAGTAAATATAGTCACGAAACCAAGTGGTCAGTGAAATATGCCACCTTCTCCAAAATTCTGGAATACTTCTTGAGAAATATGGATAATTGAAATTTCGCATCAGATTAAAGCCAAAAAGTCGTGCACATCCTATAGCAATATCAGAATAACCTGAGAAATCACAATAAATTTGGAACGTAAATAATACGCCTAAAACTAGCAATGTCAGTCCTGGAAGGCTCTGATATTGATCCCAATAGGTGTTTACGATCATTGCGCAATTATCTGCTACCAAAAGTTTTTTCAAGAATCCCCAAAGCATCTGTCTACAACCATCAACAGCCATGACATAATTAAACTGACGCGACCTTTGGAACTGAGGTAATAGGTTAGTTGCCCTCTCAATCGGGCCCGCTACCAATTGAGGGAAGAAACTGATATAGGCAAAGAATTCCACTATGTCACGCGTAGCAGGGATTTTCTTCTGATAGACATCAATCGTATAACTAAGCGCCTGAAAAGTATAAAAACTGATACCCACTGGTAAGATTATGTCAAGGGTTATCCAATCCATCTGATAGCCAACAGAGTGAAAAACTGCTTCGAAATTCTCCATAAAAAAGTTATAATACTTAAAAATAGAGAGAATCAATAAGTTTAGAACAATATTCGATGCACTGACAAGCTTTTGTTTTGTTCTATTATCTTCAAAGTATTCTATAAGAAGACCACTTCCAAAACTACAAAACGAAGTCAATGCTATAAGGAACAAGAAACGCCAATCCCACCAACCATAAAACACGTAACTCGCAGCGACCAGAAATAAGTTCTGCCATTTGCGAGTACGAAAAACAAACCAATAGAGCAAAAAAACTATTGGCAGGAAAAGCATAAACTCAATAGAATTAAAAAGCATCCGCTCCTTTATGACTAATTATCAACTTTCTCTGACATCATGACAAGTAATCCTCCTATCACAATGCCTCCTCCAAGCAGATTTCCCCATGTAATTGTCTCTTGGAAAACAAAAAAAGCTAATGCCAGACCATAGACCACTCCTAAACTCCTAAAAAGATAGGCTTTGTTCAACGGCACTTCTTTTAGTGCCATCTGCCAAAGGATGGCATAGGTACCAAGTACCAAAACAACACCACCTAAACATAACAAATAAGGGCTTGATAGAAAATCATATCTTGATGCTATCTTTGTGAATAACCCTGAAGCAGAATAAACTGCGACAGCAAAGCACAGGAAAAGGATATTTCGAACTGACAACGTACCCATCTGTCAATGCACTTGAAAGATTCCTTTATTTAGAAGAATAGAACGAATGAATCTCTTGGATAATGTATAGCACTTCCTCATCCTTCAGCTCAAAGAACATTGGCAAGCGTACCAACCTGTCTGCGAACTTATCACAATTAGGAAGAGTAGGAATATTGCTCTCTACAGAATGGTAATAATCACTTAGGTGCAGACTGAGATAATGGAAGGGGGCTAAGATACCTTTTTCCTTAAGGAAACTAATCAATTGAGTTCGCTCATCAAGACTGCGACACACAATATAAAACATATGCCCATTGTTAGTGGCATAATCTGGCATATCAGGCAAAGAGAAGAAACCTTTCTCTGAAAGATCCTTCAAACCATTATGATACTGTTCCCATATTGCCTTTCGACGAGTTTGTATTCCTTCCAAACTCTCCAACTGGGCATATAAGAATGCACTATTAATCTCTGAAGGCAGAAAACTGGAGCCAGTATCTACCCAACCATACTTATTCACCATGCCACGGAAGAACTCAGCGCGGTTGGTGCCTTTTTCCCAGATTATCTCTGCGCGTCTGATAAAGCGTTCATCGTTCACACAAAGCAAGCCACCTTCACCACCAGCCGTCACATTTTTCGTCTCATGGAAAGAGAAACATCCGAAATGCCCAATCCCACCAAGAGGTTTATCCTTATAGTAGGAATCAATAGCCTGTGCAGCATCCTCAACCACAAAAAGGTTATGGCGATCCGCTATGTCCATGATCTTATCCATATCGCAAGCCACTCCCGCATAATGAACTGGAACAATCACCTTGGTCTTATCTGTAATCAGAGCCTCAATTTTGTCTGCATCAATATTAGGATTGTTCTCACAACTATCCGCAAACACGATTCTTGCTCCTTGGCGTACAAAGGCAAGTGCTGAGGAAACAAACGTATATGAAGGGACTATTACTTCATCACCAAGTTTCACATCACAAAGAATGGCAGCCATCTCAAGTGCATCAGTGCCAGAAGTCGTCAAGATACACTTCTTAAAGCCATACTTATCTTCAAAGAACTGCTGACACTTCTTTGTAAACACACCATTTCCAGACAGTTTCCCAGTATAGACAGCCTGATACATGTAATGAACTTCCTTTCCTGTAAGGAATGGTCTGTTAAACGGAATCTTTATCATATTATATTAACCCTACCATAAATAATTATTTCTTAACCATGTCGATAGTTTTATCATATCCCCATGCCCCGGAAATATCTCTGTTTCTTTTGAATACATTTCTTTTACATGCTTAATGGATTTTTTCCACTCAACCATATCACCGTCCTTTTTGTTTAAATAGCAAGGATATGGCATAATAGTATCACCCGTGAACAACATACCTTCGACATCTATACACATAGATGCCTTACTATGACCTGGTGTTATTACAAAATGTATAACTTTTTCATTCCATATCAAAATATCATCGTTTGATTTAATTAAAAAATCTGCTGGAGCTATTTTATAAACATAATCCGGATCATCATTATAGAATGAGAAGAAAATCTTATTTGTTTTTTTTACTAATTTATCACATAACTCTGAACATACTAATTTCGTATGGGGATACTTATCCTTCAACGCATTAACGCCCCAATTATGGTCAATATGCTCATGTGTTAGTATGATATAATCGAGCAGTAGACCATTCTTCTCAATATATTCAATCTCTCGTAGAGATTTCTCGGAAGCAGGATCTATACAGATAAAATGTTTTGATGCCTCGTCTGCCACGATGAAGCAGTTCGAGGACATCAATTGGTTTACGAATCGCTCAACTGTAAGCATTTTACCTTAATAATACAACCACCCCAAGAGAAGCCAACACCAAAACCAGCCAACAAGATATTACCATGTAGTTTGTCTTCTTTTTGAGCCTCACATAGTGCAATAGGTATTGTTGAAGATACGGTATTACCAACTTTCTCCAAATAAACATAGAATCCTTTCCCATGTGTTCTTTCTGGCTACCTTGGCCAGGAAATAGAAATGCTTTCATTTATTTGTTATATGGTTATGTTTTACAAATACGTATCGAGGGTTAAATGCTCTATATCCAAAAAACTCATATAACACCCAAACAGGGATATTATTGCTCGAAATATCTCCAAGGATTCTTTTTACATTCAAATTCTTTTTTTTAATATATAAAGGCAAAGAGCATGTGGTAAGAGCCCCCAACCCTAAAGATTGATATTCCGCAAATATTCCACCTAGCAATCCTCTAATATTTGATTCGCCTCTAAACATAGAAAAGCCAACATTCATACCCATATAGAATATTTTCAGAATAACAGAAGAATTACGTTCAAATTCATCTTTAAGCCAATTAACATATCGAATTCTACTTAATTCCGGCCCAAAATAAGGATCAATATGAATTCTATCTGTTGTAAACATGTCCGTCGTCAACTTTGAAAGAATATCGTTCAATTCATCTTCGGTTTTAATTTGCTGGAAATCTACATTATCTGAAATCAACCTAAGTATCTTATGATCATAATTAAAATCCTTGATTTTCACTTGCATTTCCATTTGCAGTTCTATCATTGAATATCCTAATTGAGACAAACCGAAGTTGAAATCCATCTTATTAGCAGGAACTTTCACTACAACATAATCATAAAAAGAGAAATCCTCAAAGTCTTTTATGTCAAAATGATCCGTAGATTCCACTGATACTTCAGCGACATTACAACCCAAATTACGTTTTTCCCAATAACAATCAACTACTTTCATTAGTAAAAATCAAAAATTAATCTGTTCCTTAACAATAAAAACAGGTCTATCTTTCACCTTATCGAATACCCGTCCAAGATAAATACCGACCATACCTAATAATGAAATAATGATGCCTGCAATAAGCCATAATGAAATGACCAAGGTGGTGAATCCTCCAACAGCGATTCCTCCTGCCAGATATCTGAACAAATAAAATAAGGCAAGTAAAATCGAGAATACAACGATATAGAAGCCCAACCGCAGAGCAATCTTCAATGGCTTATTTGAGAAAGCAATAATATTATCAAATGCAAAAGCAATCAACTTAGCCCATGTGTAACCAGATGTACCTTCTGCCCTGGCATCCTTAACAACAGGATGATAGCCAATCTTGAAACCTACCCATCGGACTTCTACTGGGAAACATTTGATATAATCGCCCATACTCAACACCGCATCTATCACTTTTCTATGATAGATACCAAAGTTATTCGTTTTCTTATCTACTGGTGAATCCGTAAAGTAGGCAAATACATAGCTAAATACACGAGATGTGAATTTCTTCATAAACCTATCATCTCGTTCGACGATCTCTGCGAAGACAGTATCATAACCTTCTTGGGCTTTCTTGTAGAGATTCGGAATCTCCTCTGGGCGATCCTGCAAATCGCAGTCCATCACAACTACCCATTCTCCAGTAGATGCTGTCAGGCCTGCAGTAATAGCATAATGCTGGCCAAAGTTTCGCGAAAGATTAATGCCCTTCACCTTCTTATCCCTAGCACATATTTCTTTCATCTTAGTCCAAGAATCATCAGGAGAACAATCATTCACAAGAATGATTTCAAAATCTTCCGTAACGGTCTTAACAGCAGTTTCCACACGGGAAACAAGCTCATCCAACATTTTTTCTCCCTTATAAATTGGGGAAACTACAGATATCTTCATTACACAACGTAAACCATAATGCGAGAGTTTTGACTCTCGCAGGCATTAGAGTAAGACAACTTTCTAACGCGAAGGCGTAATCAGATGACAGCCAAAGCGTTAGACAATTCAAATTCCTCAATTAAGTCAAAAAAGGTACTTTTTTTAGAATCGTTTCCCTTTAAATTGCTGCAAAAGTACGACTATTTTTGGAATCTACCAAAGAAAAAGGAAAGATTTTGCGTTTTTCATAAAATAAAAAGCTCAGCGATCGTTATTATCTGCCGATGTACCGTTATCGGCTATTACTTCGTTCGCAGAAGAATACCTTAAGAGCCATAGCACCAAAATTGACAGCTTACCTATAATAGTTCTTTATTCTTTTCGACATCTCATCTTTTAATATGCATCGTTCCTGTTTGGTACACCCAATAGCGTAACTCGTTAGTAATACGCTCAAAACAGAAACGGCACAAACAATTATAAACGAAAAGAAACTGTTTTCACAAGAAAATCTAAGTAGCAAAGGAAAAATAGAAGATATTACCAATACTCCTATTATAGGAACAACAGTATATCTAACATAATCGAAAACTGGAATCTGTAATTGTCGCAAAGCAATCAAGGAACTTACAGTACAAGAGATTAAATAGAAAACAAACTGAATCATAAATGGAATGATAGGATTGACCGAAGTAAACTTCAAAACCAAATATGTAAATGGCAGAAAAGATAAGAGCACGACGGCCTGCCCAACTTGATAATTTTTTACAGTACCTGTAGCAGAAACAGCATTATATAACGATACACCTATAACATTAATACAACTAATAGCTAAAATAACGATTGTAAACTGTGATGTCCATTGTGGAACTTCCACCAACCACCAACCTAGAAACAGATGGATTTCAAGCATTACTGGCAAGGATACTGCAAAACTGATAAAGAAGGAGAACTTAGCTCCTTTAAATACCAATAATTTCATATGGTCAATATCACCCTCTGCATAATTCTTTATAATCTGAGGTTTCATTGCAACTTGGAACTGTGATCCTAATGATGATACTATTCCTTCTATCATCACGGCCAAACCACGAGCAGCATTCACAACAGGGCCATAAAAAAGATTTAATAAAATATTAAAGCCCTCCCTGCAGAACATATGAGCTACATTACCCATACACATCCAACTTGCATAAGAGAAAATACCTTTAAATTGTTCCTTATAAAACTTCATCTGACCTCGACTTTCCTCGAAACACCTTGTACAATAGAAACCATAAATTAACCTGCTTTGTATTTGTACACATAACAAAAGGAGTGCATAAAAAAACAGTCTATCAAAAGGAGCAATGATTATCAAATATACAATTACTAACTTCAGAATACTCTCCCAAATACTTATATAGGCGAATACCGTCATTTTCTCATGAGCGATAATAGCGCCGTTATATGGGGCACTAATAACGGCAACAACAAAACTTAGTACAGAAAACTGATAAACCCAAATGGCAGCAGACATTCTTTCAGCAGGAATAACCAGTTTATTCATTACAAACCACAAACCAATCGTTTCAGCAAATAAAAGGATTATTGCAGCTAAAGTTATGTGAACAACTCTTATATTACCAAATGTTTGCTTTAGTTCAACTATATTACCTTTTCCAAGACCATAAATTAGATATCGAGTAGAAGTAGAAGCCAAAGCACTTGTTATAAACCATAGGCTAGACACTACACCTCCCGCAATATTATAAATACCATAGTCAACAACACCCAAAGTACTGAGGACGACACGCCCTGTATAGAGGCCAATAACGACACTCAACATCATTTGGGCATAAAGCACCAATGTATTTTTAACTATAAGTAGATTATTCGCTGGCGCCATCTTTAATTATAAAATATGGTTTGAGAGCATCATATATTTTCTTGCCCTCATAACAGCTTCGACTAACATAAACACCAGATGGCCATCTCAGACTCTTTATTTTTGCTGATTCAAGATAACCATCGACGACCCTATAATCTGGATCTTTCAAAGTAAACAGAACTATCTTGTATATTTGATTGTCTAACAGATCAAAACTTTTACTCATAAAAAACAAGCTATTAGCAAAACCTTTATTTAATAGCATGATTCTACTTTCATGTATATCGCCCAACAGTCCCGTTAACAAAATATTATTGGGAAGAATTGCGCAGAAAGAAACGCCATTTCGCACCAATTCTTCACGTATAGTTATAAGTTCCTTTTCAATCTTCATGAAGACATCTTTCTGAAGATTATTCAAAAAAAAGGAATAACTATCATCAAAATCTGGAAATTTCCTTTTTAAAACATATGCTTTTGCCGAATATTCTTTCAAATATATATGCAATGCAGCCCTATGAGTGCCGTTTCTTAACAAACAATCATTATCTAAAAGAAAATGGGAGTTTCCATTATATCCTTTTTCCATGTATGAATTGATTAGACTCCTAAAAGTGGTTCTTGCTTTATCGTCATTGAAAAAGGGAGCATCTGTCTTTCCACATAGTGTCATCATCTTTTGAAAGCGAAAAGAAGTATCTTGATTATTAATATATGATTCAACATCCAATAACCTTGAAGCAACCAAAAATTGTATACCATCCTCCAAACCGCGAAAGGACATAATATCACCCATAGATAAAACAATCTCTTTACGGGTCATTAAAAGAGACAATTTATCTTTAAGCAGAAACGCTTTATCGTAAATACACAATATTACTCTCTTAATATCCACCTGACATATATGTTTTGCTATATTTCTTGATACTCTTTACCAGTATTATAGGAATCGTTATAAATGCTATATTCAAAAATATCGATGTCAATTCTACAAAGAAGTTGTCTCCTAAGAATTTTGAACATAAGATATTTATAGGTGAGAAAGTCAAGAAAAACATCTGAAAAAGAAAAATCTCATAGGAATACTTGCCACAATTGATTAAATATCTTTTCCATACACTATTCTTATCCATTATATCAAAAGACCATTTGAGGAGAAACAGCAATATATATGCAACATGAAAATAGCATATCCAGTGAAAAAGACGCCATCCATCCATATAAAACAGACATGAGAGATTTTTGCCTCCCCCAATTATACCATCGAACATCAATATAAAGAATAAACTTATTAAGGAAATCACAAAGGTCCATCTGTTTAATACCAATTCATCTTTTGCAATGAGGCAACCCAAATAAATCAAAAATGTATATCTGAAGAATAAAAACCTGTATATATCGGAAGGTATATGCAAGTATATACTCGACAACTCCAATAGTTGGCTGGCTATCACAAATATAAATAACAGGCTTATTGAAGTTTTAACTTTCCTAACCAAAGGAGCAATCATCCAAAGCAATATCGTAAACTGAAAATATATATAAGGATAATAGGCTCCCGGTCCCAAATTACCAAATACTTCAAAAGAAGATACATCTATTTTCCGGTTCCAAATAATAAGTGATAGGCAAATAATTACCTGCATAATAATAAATGGCACAATGATACGCCTGCATATCTGTTTCCATTTTAATATAACTTGATCCTTTTTATATGCATGAAAGACCTGAATGATCAAAAAAAGCGGAACAGCCATATCCCCCCATAAACAAAACCAGGTATATTTATGGATGTCCGTTGATATTAAATGAGTCAGAACAACAAAGATGATAGCCAACCCTTTGACATAGTCGATAAAAGGTTCGTATCCCTTTCGATTAAGAGTTAATCCTATCAATATCATTTCTGAAATAAAGCTACAAATGCTTAACCAAATCCTGCGCTTTCTGATATTCCTGTTTGTTGCCTATATCTATCCAATAGCCAGATAATGGGAAACGGATCACTTTACGACCTTCAGATATAAGTTTCTCCATAAAGTCTGTAGCGTTAAAAAAAGCATCCTTGGGAATATACTTTTCTAGCATTTCTCGGCGGATCAGATAGATACCCGCATTGGCATAATAGTTATAAGTTGGTTTTTCAGAAATGCCCTTAATCTCACGTTTGTGATCAATATCAAAGATGCCGTATGGCACTGAAATGCTATAAGGAATGGCTACAGCGGACATATCAGCCTGATGCTCTTCAAAGTGCAGATAGAAATCCTCAAAATTAACGTTAGTGAACAGATCGCTATTCATCAAGAGAATTGTATCATGATAAAATTTGGAGACAAATTGAAGACCTCCAATTGTACCCAGAAATTGAGGTTCTCTGACGACCTGAATCTTTATTCCATCTCTTGGTTGCTCATAATGAGCCTCTATCTGTTCCTTCAGATAGTTGACTGTCACAGAGATATGTTCCACCCCACAATGAATAAGATTATCCACATTATAATCAATGATACATTTATCGCCAATCTTCAATAAGGGTTTGGGTATCTTTTCCGTTAATGGACGGAGGCGTTCTCCTTTGCCTCCTGCCATAATCACTGCATCAATAGGCAATCTTGTCTGGAATCGCTCTAGATCAATAATATCTATGATATGATGCTCATGGTCAAGAATAGGTACAAGATGAATTTTCCTATGTTTTAACTCGTGGAGATGTCGTACATCATTGTCAACCCCATCCGTTAAGAAATAGAAACTACAATGCATGACCGTTGAAACTGGATCATTTACAGAAGCCCCTGCTATCAATGCTCTGCGAGAATCACCATCTGTTAATGTACCAACCATGCGATTTTCATCATCAACCACAAACAGCACTAAAGGATCTGGGGCTAATGAATTGATAACAGCCAAGGCCTCAAGAAGAGTCTTGCTTTGAGGAAAGAGATGACGTTCATCTATCATATTAATCTCTCATTTATAATAAATTCTGCATATTTCCAATCCAGCATAGTATCCAAATCAACGGAATGGAGTTCATCCATAACATACTTCACAATCTTAGTAAACTTTCCATAGTGCATTGCTTTCAATTTCTCCACATTCATCACGTAGATGGCTCCATTATACTCGTATGTTATTGGAGCATCCTGCCTTCTTGTTAGCATCGTGCTATCAAGCGTTTTTTTCAGAAAACCATCAGGACCTTCCTCTACACAATTGTAATAGGGGTTCGTTTTGGTTTCATTTACCGATACTACCATGTCAACATCAGAAGTATAGATATTTAATGCCTCCTTCACTTGTTCTGCCGTTCTGAACGGGGATGTATTCTGCAACAACAGCACAACGTCATACTGTTTGCCCTGCTTCTCATAAAAGTCTAAAGCATGCAACAACACTTCATATGTACCTGCTGTATCTGAAGCCAATTCTGCAGGGCGAACAAAAGGAACCTTCAAGCCATAATCCTCAACGCACTTTATAATCTCCGCATCATCTGTACTTATGCAGATATCTTCATCAGAAACGATCTGACGTGCGACATCTATTGTATAATAGATAAGCGGTTTCCCATCTAGTGGTTTGATATTCTTATGCGGAATACCTTTACTACCACCGCGAGCAGGTATAATAACTAATGTGTTCATATATTGTGAAATCTCTTTTTTGACAAATTTTCGAGTGGACAAGTGCTAATCGTTTTGAAAATAGCATCCAGTGTTCCGGCTTTCTCGTATGGATTCACTGTATTTTGTGCCTTCTTTCGAAAATCATCGGACAAAATTACATTCAAACCCACTTTTACCTCTTCACAATTAGCAGCGACATCAAAAACGCTATCCCCGTGCTCCCTCCCTTGCTGTCTATTTCCAATGTTCAGTGTAGGGATATGGAAAGATGGTGCCTCTACCAAACCGCTAGATGAATTACCAACTACAGCTGAAGCATATTTCAGTGCAGAAAAATAACGTTTCTTCCCTAAAGATTGAATGGAATATCTACGTTCTTTATTTTTACTAACAAATTCGTTTATAAGGGATATGATGATTCTGCCGTCTGTGTCTGAATTGGGGAGCGTAAATAATAGCTTATACGCAGAATTAACTTCTTCCAACGCTTTCAGTAAATCCCTACATTGGCCTTCTGCTGTATGGTCCTCCATTGTAACTGGGTGGAAAGTGATAACCAAGAATTTGGTTCCAAGATTAAAATCAATACTTTGCTCCAATTCTCCGAGTGTCAAAGTAGGAGTGTTGATAATTTCTTCCAAGCCTAAACCTCCTACCCAAAACACTCTTTCTGGTTGCTCGCCCATCTGTATAAGTCTATGGCGATTTTTTTCAGTTGACGTAAAGTGGAGGCTGCTCATCTTGGAGATACTATGTCTTATTGCATCATCATAGGCTCCTTCTGTTATGTCCCCCCCTCCGAGATGTGCTATAGGTACTTTATATATCAAGCACGCTGCTGCAGCTGCTAACATCTCATAACGGTCTCCAAGAATAACAGCAAGATCGGGTTGCAAATCCTCCAATGCATCAGCAAAACCTATCATGCCGAGGCCCATTGACTTCACAATGCCGTTGGATGTGTCTGATGATAGGAGCATTTCAACCTTTTTGTCGATAGCCAGCCCGTCAGCTTCAATTTCCTTATATGTCAATCCAAATTCAGGGGAAAGATGCATGTTGGTTGCAATCATTTGAAGTTGACAATTCTCATCATCATCAACTCTATGCATCAACTCATGCATAATTCCGAATTCAGCTCGTGAACCCGTAAAAAAACATATTTTTCTTCTCATAGGTCTATTAGTTCATCTTCAACAAAATCACGGATAGCTTGTTGACCGATTACACTATCCCATATCATTGGGCTAACACCATTTCCTGGGCGTTTTGTTGTCAGGTTCAGTTCCGTAAACAATTCCCCTTTTTTTATTTCTTTTGCCGCAACAATACTTCTTCGGGCTATTTCTATATTTTTTCTTTCCGAATTAGATACTTTCTTTCTTCCGTCACCTATTGCCTGTTCAATATTACGTATAGCATCCACCATCGCTTTCAATTCCTTTGGTTCAAGAGAAGCCACATGGTCGGGACCAGGAAGAGTTCTATCCAATGTAAAATGCTTCTCGATAATCTCTGCGCCCATAGCAACGGCGGCGATAGGTACTTCAATGCCTTTGGTATGGTCGGAATATCCTACACGAAGACCAAAGCAATCCTTCATCGTTACCATTGCTTTCAGATTTACATCAATGTATGGCGTTGGGTATTCTGTGTTGCAGTGTAATAGCGAAATTTGATTATCTGTTAAACCATTTTGTTCTAATATATTAAGAGCAGACTCAACTTCACCCAAAGTACACATTCCTGTTGACATTATAACAGGAATACCTAATCGTGCTATTTTTCTAAGATAAGGTAAATTTGTTATTTCACCAGAAGGTACTTTCATATACTCCACTCCCATATTTGCCAAAAAATCAACAGACTTCAAATCAAATGGCGTTGATAGGAATTTTATTCCTATACCATCAGCATGTGATTTTATCTCTTCAAAATCAGAAAAAGTTAGCTTCAATTTCTTTACCATATCAAGTTGAGACTCCTCTTGACCAATGTTCTTTTTCTGATATTCTGCCATTTTAGCATATTTCGATATTACAGTTTCTGGCTTTTCAGACGTTTGGTATTTCACAAAGTCTGCACCAGACCTTTTTGCCTCAATATTTAATTGCATGGCCAAATCAATGCTTCCATTGTGGTTTACCCCTGCTTCTGCAATAACGATAACATGTTTCATATCTTTCATTATTTTATTAACTATGATCGTATTCTATATTTTTAATTCTCAATCTCTGCCTTAAAATTACTGTTCGTAAAATACATAATGATGGCCACTAGTATCAAAACAGCGCCAACAAGCGCTCCTTTAATCTTTATGCCTAATCCTTCAAATTCAAACCCTTCGTCTTTTATTCCAAAATACAACAGCAAAGCTCCAATAATAAGAATACCTAACATGATGTAGAACTTCTTATTATACCTATTCCGCTCCAACTCTATCAGCTTAGTATTTACATTCTCGCTCTGTCCTTTCGATTTGAAATCATGCAATGGCTTATTCTGCTGGTCTTGTCCGCTATTTGGTTTCTGACCATGTTTTTTCCCCTTATTATGGCCTTTCTTTTTCTTTGAATGTCCCATAATCGTAACTATTTATTTCTTGGGTGTTTTTTTGGAAAGTGAGTCTGACACCCGGCGGTCTATCGTGACCGTCACACTCCGGCTCAGATACACTATCTCGCCCCTGTTTTCCTTGGCGGCAACGGCTTTCTCAAATGTACTCTTTAATCTTTCCATAATGAATGTGCTCCTTTTAGGTTGTTCATAAACGGATGAATCTCTTCCGTTGAGTTATTGATTGAATATATTTTCCTTTGTAGTCTGGTCTTGTCGTGCATGGGTATCAGCAGGTGCTCGCGTGTCTTCACCATCAGCAGCCGGTTATAAGCCGACGGTGCATCCGTTGCATCTATCACTATGACAGTATCCACTATGGAATCCTGCAATTTCTGCTTTCTATTCTCCTTAGCTATACTCTCACTCACCCAAATAAACTTTGGCATTGCCGTACACACTACCAATTCCAAGTTGTCTTTGCTAAGATTAGCGTTAACCATATACTTCTTAAACGACCTCGACGTTGTGAGAAATATCCGATGTTCATACGCTATGCCATCGCGCAAGAATGCAACATTGGGATAAGTCTCATGCAACTTCGTTAGTATTTCTTCTGTCTTCACCGCCCTTGGGTCTATCAGGATATTGTCTGCTATCGGTACTATGAATGACTTCACTTCCTTCAGGTTCTCATAACAGCTATAAGGTCGTTCATTGTCGTTCATCGCCACAATGGCCCCCTTTACCTCATCTCGACCTATGGCCAGCAAGGCATGGGAATTTGTGGCCATAAATACGGGAAATCCAGAATCCACATATATATTGAGAAGCCGCAGAAATTCATCCTCAGCGAAACAGTTGTCAGCCTCTCTTACCTCATCGTCTTTTACCTTATCATATTTTCTCGTCGTGATGCCATTGATATTCAGAATGGTCACCGCTGTGTCTATATCAACACCGTGCGTTGGCTGCTGACGGTTGTTAATGCTGTCTGTCAGTTCGTCTGCTATCTGCGATGGCAATACTCGTGCATATCGATTATAGCGACGTGAAAAATAATCACACATCATCAGCAAAGAGTTCTCCGAACATGATTTTATTTCCGCATCCTGACCGCTATATGGGAAAGCAGTCGTTGATACCTTTCTGCCTTTAACAAAGGAGTCATGATTACAAATACAGATAGCGAAATTACATTCCTTGTAAATAGTAGGATGCAGGAATGTATAGCCTATGATACACTTGGGCGTTGGCTGCAATACTGTATATCCTAAAAACTTACCATCCAAATCTATATCATAGAAATTATCTTCTGTAACTTCTCCTTTAAAAAAGGACACTCGGAAACAGTTCCTATTGTAGCTATTATGCTTTCGAGAATAGAATGAATAGTAGGCATCTCGATAATACTCATCAACGTAAGGATATTCCAGTACACAGGTTAGACCATCAGTCATGTCTTTTGTCAACTGCTCCAAATCTTCTGCCACTTGCTGCGGTTGGATGTCAAGCTCTTCCGCTATCATCTGCACGTGCTTGGCGCCATTCAGTTCTTTTAGTGTACAAAAGATATATATGATATTGATGGTGGGCAAGGGTAATCGATATTCCTCTGCTCCATCAATCCCATCTGAGGCAATAGCTTGTTTCGCTGTTTTTTCCGGCTTTTTCTTCCAAAACTTCCAACTCATGATTCTCTCCTTAATAAGAAGGTGCATCAACTATATTGGGAACAAAGGCATGTCTGTCGCCCCGTATCTCAATCCTTGTTGGTGGATAACCAAACGAGACTGTTGCTTGTGTATTTAATGGCGGCAAAAGTTCATACACCAATGCGGCTTCTATCCTCCTCCTTTCCTGTTCAGTGTAGTCCGTCAAAGCATAAGTATAAAACAACATTTCACCAGGTCTCAACTGATCAAAGAAATCTCCACGTCTGTCATGATCATTATGACGTGCGTGCATATCATTGGTCTCGCCAATGTACAAAAGTTCTTTTAAAGTAGCCCAATGTCGAACAGGGTCCAAAGTACCCCTATAGACAAAATAGATACCCGCCTCATCAGGAAACCTCTCACGCACGGCATCCCTAAAATATCCGTCTATATTTAAAGAATACATCCTTATATTATCCTTATTGATAGAAACTTGTTATTTCTCGTATTGTTCCTGCATCCCCGTGTCCGGGATAAACTATCGTATCTTCAGGAAATGCATTTAGCATTTTCTTTACACTCTCCTGAAACTGCTCCACTGATCCTCCATTTCGCTTTTTGATAAAGGGTTTGAAAGGCATAAGGGTATCACCTCCAAAAACCATGTCGTCAATGGCTATACAAACAGAACCAGGACTATGGCCAGGAGTTGTAATGAAATTTATATCATGTCCGTGCCACTCCAAATGACAATTCAATTCTTCGGTTGTGTGATCTACACGCCTTACATTGTAGGAATAATTTGGATCATTATAATAAAACAGGAAATAGGTCTTTGCCTCTTTGGAGAGCGCATCCCGACACAATGATGAACATATAACCTTTGCCATGGGGTAACGTGCAAGCAGTGCATTTACCCCCCATGTATGGTCGGTATGCTCGTGTGTTAGAAGTATATAGTCCAGTTGAAAACCCTTATCCTCAATATATGCTATTTCTCTTTCCGATTTTTCGGATGCAGGGTCAATACAAAGACATCGTTTTGATTCCTCATCAACAACTATGTAGCAGTTGGAAGTCATCAATTGATTAACATATCTCTCGACTTTGATCATTTGACTCTAATAATACAACCACCCCATGAGAAACCTACTCCAAACCCTGCTAATAGTATATTACCGCACAGTCTGTTTTCCTTCAGAGCTTCACATAAGGCTATAGGAATTGTTGATGAGACTGTGTTACCTACCTTTTCCAAATATACATAAAACTTATCCTTGTCAATAGCAATTAGTTTGCGAAGGAAGTTTATCATATATTTATTTGCTTGGTGGAAAACAAACAGATCCACATCTTCCTTGGTCAGCCCATTTTTTGACAACACTTCTGTAATCATTGGAGGTACAGCTTGTACTGTAAAATCAAAAATCACCTTTCCATCCATAAATAGATGATCGCTAGAGTGAGGATTCCCATTCTCATCAAATGACACATCATTCAACTGTTTCTTGAAGCGGGATGCTCCTGTTTTAACTATTAATCCGTCCTCTCCACGACCATCAGTTCCCAACACAAAATTTCCTATTTCAGCAAAACCTTCAGTGGACACTAACGTTGCGGAAGCACCATCACCAAAGATAGTTTTATTTCCTTTATCACGAGGGTGGATATATTTATTGTAAGTTTCAGCAGTAAGTAGAAGAATGTTCTTAGCAATACCGCCTGAAACAAGCCCCTTTGCCAAAGCAAGGCCATACTCATAACCAGAGCAACCAAGATTAAAATCAAAAGCGCCACATGAAGTTGGAAGCCCTAATTTGTTTTGTATCAAGCAAGCCGTACTTGGTAAATAATAGTCGGAACTCTGAGTACATAACAGCACGAAATCTATTGTATCACGAGATATATTATGCTCTTCAAATAATTTCTCAGCAGCATGTATTGCCATATCACCTGCAGTTTCATTCTCTGCAGAAATATGCCGTTCTGTCACACCAACTTTACCTGCAACTTTCTCAACAGTCCATTCGGGGAAATCCTTTACTAACTCTTCATTTGTCACTATCTTTTCAGGAAGATAGTATGAAATAGCCTTGATAAATGCCATTATTCTTAAAAATTTTTAATTGGTAAACTAGTTCCCGCCTCCTGTTATATCCACATTGGAACCTGTCATCCAAGAAGAAGCATCTGACAACATATATACTGCCAGATTTGCTATATCTACTGGCGTTCCATAGCGCTTTAACGGGTACTTACTTTCATCTTCTTTCAATTGCTCTGCACTCACTCCGCTTTCTTTAATTAAATCTGTCCAAACCATTGCAGGACTGATGCTATTCACTCTTATTTTGCGGGGAGCCAACTCCAGAGCTAAACATTTTGAAAATGAAACAACGGCTCCTTTTGATGCACTATAAATGGAGTGTCCTATACTTGGCGACCATGAAGCAACTGAAGCAATGAATATAATGGAGGCGCCTTTTGCCACCTTCCTCTGCTGGAGTAAACAACTTTGCAACAGAACTGGTGCTTTGAAATTAACATTCATCAAATTATCAACATCCTGCTCCAATAATTGCTTTGCGGGAATGCGTTGGTCTATACCAGCACAATGCACAATACCATCTAACGAGGGAAGTTTGGCTACCAAATCCTTAACAGATTCGGCATTATTAATATCACAAATATATTGCTGGTGGGAATCCCCGTTCATCATACTCATGGTTTCAGAAAGACGTTTTTCGTTTCTTCCAGTAATGATAACCTTAGCCCCCATTTGAGAGCATGCAACCGCTACGCCCCGTCCGATACCGGACGAAGCACCTGTTACAAATATAGTCTTACCCTCCAGTGAAAAGGGATTTACGATGTTCATTCTTATGAATGTGCAAAATTATACAATTCCTGAATAGTATTCATAGCCTTCATCTGTTCAGCTGGAACCTTTTTGCCATAAAACTGTTCTATCATATTCATTGTTGCTAATGCGTGTAATGAAGACCATTCTTCAAGATCTCTAAACCTTGTTTCTGGTTTCAGTTCTTCAATATCAGTCTCGTCGAACACATCGTAAAAATTCTTAATAAAATCTTCCATAATTTTAAACATTTATTGGTTTGTAAATATTTGTTTCAGATAAATCACATGCTATAGTACCCCAAGAAAGGCCTACACCGTACGCACTCATAATTACTTTATGAAATTTAGATGTGTCAACATCGCTGCCTTTATAGCACAAATCAGACAAAACTAAAGGCACTGTCGTCGGACCTGTATTACCATAATTCATTATATTGATAGGAGCTTTCTCTGGATTTATTTTAAGTCGTTTCCTCATGTAACTAAGCGTGAATTTTGTAGCCTGATGCAATGCATAGAAATCAACTTCATCTTTATCCCATTTTTTATATTCAAGCATGGTTTTAATACTAGCTTGGCCGCAATGTACAATAAAGTCAAAAACCTTATCACCGTCCATATTGAGGTTTTCTAAGGTTCTGATATTACCTGCTTCGTCAGAAAATTCTTTCCGTGTTTCCTCACTTGATGGCATTCTATAACCGCCAGCTGGAACTATCACGGTTTTATATTCATCGCCATTTGAACAAATGTGTGCACTTATTTGTTTGCCTTCACATCTTGTAAGCAAAGTGGCTGACCCGCAATCACCAAAAACCATTCTATGAGTGCGGTCTCTCTTATTAACCATTTTGGTTGTTGTGTCTCCTGCTAACAACAATACGTTTTTACAGGCACCCGAACTGATTAATGTTGCTGCTTGAAATACACCATTTATATAACCAGAGCAGCCAAAGGATGTATCAAAACACGCTGTATCCTGTGATAAACCTAATCGTCCCTGTAATATTATCGAAGTTGCAGGAGCGATATGGTCAAACGTCTGTGACACAAAAACAAGCCCGTCAATAGTTGATTTATCTATACATTCCTTTTCGAAGAGAAGCTTAGCGGCTTCAAAACATTCGTCACTAGCCGTTTCATTCTCAGCAGCAACATGAACTCTATCAACTCCTGTTGCATTCTTTATCGCTTTCACTTTATCCTCACCGAACAGATCTTTCAGCGAATCCATTTCGAGTATGTCCTTAGGGACATAAGTGGCTATAGCTTTGATAGCCACATTATCTAGTGTACAAATCATATCTTATAATTCAGTTAGCGGAAGAATCTTGCAGTCTGCTATGTTTAATAGAACTGTTCCGTATGTAAAACCTGCACCAATCGCATTCATCAAGAAAGATTCATTCTCTCTGATCAGTTCCCTATTCTCAACCAAGCACAATGGTATTGAAGTACCTGCTGTGTTTCCATATTTTTGAATGGAATGAAGTATTTTCTCAGGATTAGCCTTTGACTTTTTGGCAATATAATTAGTCATGAAGTTGTTTGCCTGATGGAAAGCATATTTATCTACGTCATCAATCGTCTTACCAGCATATTGCAGAAGTCGTTTGATATCTTTCGGAAGTTCTGTGATGGCAAAACTAAAGACATCGGACCCGTTCATAATCACTTGCTCCAAACTTCTAATACTCCCATCCTCGTACTCCTTCATTTCCAATGTCTCATAACTGCTAGGCATCCTGCTACCGCCTGCTATTATCATTACAGATTCGTAGTTGGCTCCATCCGTTTGCATAGAAATAAAACTTTCACCAAATTGATTTCCTTTTGTAAATACGGATGCTATTCCTGCATCACCTAGCAACATACCTGTTGATTTATCTTTAGGAGAAGTCCATTTGGACAACGTATCTCCAACGAGAACCATCACATTATTAATATCTGGCATTTGCAAGAAAGCATATGACAGCAACATACCATGAATGAAACCAGAGCAAGACATATTTACATCATACACAACCGTCTCTTTTTTAAGCCCAAGTTTGTCTTGTAAGATAATTGATGTGCCTGGGCTTTTATAATCTGGTGTTTGGCATACAAATACCAACACATCAATATCTTCTGGATTAATATCCGTTTCTGCAAAAATTTGACGTGCTGCCTTCTCGCATAAATCAGAAGCACACTCATTATTCTGTACTACACGACGTTCTTCAATTCCGGTTGCTTCGATAAATTTTTCTATAGACTCCGGAGTATAATACTCTGTCATTGATTTTGTCTTAACCACGTTATGCGGTACACATGCGCTTACTGCCCTAAGACCAACATTTTCAAATTTTAATATAGCCATAATTAAATAATTGTATAACCTCCATCGATTACCAAATTAACACCAGTAACCCAGCTAGAAGCATCTGAAAGCAAATAAATTGCACCGTTTGCAATATCTTCAGGTGTTCCATACCTTTTTAAAGGATATCTACCTTTCGTGGTTTCTTCAAGCTGTTCAGCAGAAAACATGTCATTTGACAGTTCTAGTATTCTTGTAGGCACTAAACCTGGATTAATGCAATTAACTCTGGTTCCCTGGGCTGCCAGCTCATATGCTGCTGATTTCATATAACCAGACAATGCACCCTTCGATGTAGAGTACGTTGCCTCGCCAACGTTACCCACAATTACACCTGATATTGAAGATATAAAGACGATGGATGACTTCTTTTGAAGTTTCTTCTTTTTTAATAACAATGAATTAAGGAGTATAGGTGTAATAGAATTAATGTTCATGATTTCTTCTATCGTCTTTCTGTCTATATGTTTCACAGAACACATTTGAGGTATTCCAGCACTGTGTACTACACCATTCAATTCAGGACATTTTGCGACCAATTCATCAATACCATCTTGGTTTGACAAATCTACCGCTAAAGCAGTGTGATCTTCACCTTCAAGCTGTGAATAAGTTTCATTAAGACGTTCAACATTACGGCCTGTAATAACCACTTTTGCTCCCATCTTAGAGCACTCAACGGCGATGCCTCGTCCAATGCCGGACGAGGCTCCCGTTACGAGTATGGTCTTTCCTTCTAATGAAAAGGGATTGTAAGCCATTACTTGTTCTGAATAAGATTATACAATTCCTCTAATGTATTTACTGAACGCAAGTCTGCACCAGTGATACGCTTTTCAAACTCTTCATCCACCATTGCGATAATGGAAAGGGCTGTCAGTGAACCCCACTCTTCAAGTGATTTAAACACGGTGTCTGCCTTGAACTGTTCAGCGGGAGTTTCGTCAAACTCTTCGGCAAATCTTGCCACAAATTCTTCTAAATTCATGATTTAAACGTTTAAAAATTAATAATAAAGTGAATTAAATATTTTGTTGCAACTATTTACTCAAAAATTGGATCTTCGTATGGTTTAACACCTTTATACTCTGGTGTATCCCAAATACTTTTTACAGTCAAGTCTGGTACCATTCGAACCACTATTTTCTGTAGAGTATCATCGCATCCGACCTCATACCATTCAGTAACACCATTGGCTTTCATATTCATGGTAATATCAGTCCACTGTACAGGGTAAGTCATCAATTTAACCTCGTTCTCTAGAAGTTCTTCTATATCAGTATGAGGCTTGCCATCTGCATCTTGGTATATAGGAACACGTGGAGTCATCCAATGCATCTTTTTTAGTGCTTCGCCTAATATGCGACCTTCTTCTGCTGAATTGGGAGAGTGTCCCACCCCCTTTTGGGGAAGTACCAGAGCACGTTTTGCACCCATTCCCTTCAAAATCTTGCATGCTTTCTTTACAGAATCCAAAGCTCCAGTTATTACCAGTTGTCCAGGACCGTTGTAGTTAGCCACATAGAGGTTATTTCCATCCTCTTCACTCACCTGTTTTAAGACATCGCGCACCTGCTCATCGGGTAATGCAATGACTGCACCCATTGCAGACGGGTTTCTTTGATATGCATCATAGAAAACCTGTCCGCGGAATTTTATGAATGGCAGACATTCCTCAAATGAAAGTGCACCAGCCACAACCAATGCAGCATATTCTCCTAAAGAGTGACCTGCAGTACAATCTGCAAGGACTGCATCCTGACCGAAGGCAGCCGCTACTTGATAAATAAAGATTGCAGGCTGTGTGTATCGTGTATCCATTAAAACATCTTCCGATGCATTAAACAAGAAATCCGAAAAACGCTCACCAAGTATGTCATTGGCCTGTTCAAAAATCGCTCTAGCCTTTGGACTCTTTTCATACAAGTCCTTACCCATACCTAATTTCTGGCTACTCTGACCAGGGAACACAAATGCTTTACTCATTGTATTTTACTGTTAATATTCTAATCTTTTTGCAGGATTGCCCATTACAGTGGTACCTGCCTTTACTTTTTTTATCACAAAACTCATTGCTGCCACCGTGGAATCGTCCTCCAGCACTACTTTATGGCTGACAACAGCATTTGTATGTACGGTTACATTATTCCCGACGACAACTCCTCCAACAAGCAATGAACGAACATCAATCCTAGCATAGTCGCCTATCACACAATCATGCGCTACGCATGAGAATGCCTGTATAAGACAATTCTCACCTATAACAGCATCTGAACCAATATGAGCATAACTATCAATGATGCATCCATCTCCTATTTTTACATTCTCTCTTATCTGAACATTTTCAAAAATGAGTGTCTGGAATTTCGCCCCGCGAGCCTTCATCTTCTCGCATACCTTACGTTTCAAATGAACGTCGCCTATCGAGCAAGTGAAAACGTTATCGGGCTGTATTTCATAGTCATCCTCTAAGCCAAGAATGGGTGGGTATATGCTGGTGTCCCAGTCCGGATTAGGGAAATCGAGGAAACCCTTCACCACGAACTCCGTACCATATCCTATTGAATGTCGGGCTGTATAATAAATCTCCTTACCCATTCCGCCAGCCCCTAATATTAATAGTTGCTTCATAATCTCACACTACTTGGAATATTAACCACTCTATCTGCAAACCAGATAGTATTCTTCAAACCGTCATTTTCGCAATTCTCAAACATTGGCAGACGGTTCATCAATTCCCAGATAGGACGGGTCATTACACCATTGTCGTTGGTCTGAGTGAGGAAGTTCATCTGTTCTTCCTTGTTTGTTAGAATGACAACATTCAGCCAATAGTTAGAGAAGGTATCAGGAGTGTCAACAAAGAACTCTATGTCTGGCACATTCTTGAAGAATGCCTCATATTCAGCAGCTACCTTACGCTTGCTAGCCACATACTCATCCAGATGCTCCAACTGTGCGCAACCAAGAGCAGCATTAATGTTAGGCATACGGTAGTTGAAACCTATATGGTCGTGACGGAACTCCCAACGATGAGGAATCTTAGCTTGTGTGGTGATGTGCTTTGCGAATGCGCCCAATTCTTCATCATTAAAAAGCATCATACCGCCACCACCGGTGGTGATGGTTTTGTTGCCATTGAAGCTGATAGCTCCAATCTTACCAAAGGTACCCGTATGCTGGCCTTTGTATTTAGAGCCTATACTTTCTGCTGCATCTTCTACTAATTCAATATGCCACTCCTTGCAGATTGCAGCAATCTCTTCAATGCGTACTGGATGACCGAAAGTGTGCATAGGAACACAAGCCTTGATTCTGCGACCAGTATTCTTGTTGTAGCAAGCAAGTTCATCCTCTTCGTAAGCGAAGTCGTGACTCTTATCAAGTTCACCAATGCGAGTATTTTTACGTTCCTCTGCATTCTTGTGCAGCCACTCTTTTAAAGCATCCGGTGACAAGCCCATCGTAGAGCGGTCAACATCTAGGAATACAGGATATGCGCCAATATAGCTCAATGCATTTTCTGTAGCAATGAATGTCAAAGCCTGTGTCAGTACTTCATCATCACGCTTTACGCCAACAAGAAGCAGACTCATATGGAGGGCATTGGTTCCACTCACGCATACGACAGCACGCTTGGCACCAGTGTATGCGGCCATATCATTTTCAAAGCGATCAACGAACTTACCCACTGAAGAGACGAATGTTGTATCAATACATTCGTTGAGGTATTTCTTTTCATTGCCTGCGAAAACGGGGACAGCCAGAGGTGTAAACTCCTGGTTGCCATATACAGACTTGATAAAGTCTATTGTCTTTTTGTAATCAGCCATGATTACTATTATGTTTTATCTAATTACATCTTTTGGTCAAGATCCTTACCCTTTAACACATACTGACGCAATTCTTTCTTTGCGTCACTTCATGCACGAAGTCGGGATTACATTTTCTGGTCGAGATTTTTGCCAGTTTCCTCATGTTGGAAATTGGGCAAAAATTCTTTTAACGCATCAACAACCTGAGCTTTGGTGAAATCTTCTTTTGCAAAGATTCCTTCCAGCTTATCGAAAAAACCGTTGACTTCACTCATCTCATGTCTTGTGGTCTGCTCCACTACACCTAAAGCCTTGAAGCGTTGCATATCAATCTTCTCTCCAGGCACATAGAACTCCTCGTATGCCTTTTCACCAGTTGTATCAGAGCCAAAGTAAACCACAGGATATGTCTCGCTATCGTAACCCATCTTGGCCGCATACGCTACCGCCTCACCATCATTAGCGCATTGTTTCTTCTCAAAACCTTCAGCCTTCACGAATTCATCGCAGATACTGCTAAAAGTAAGCATCTGGTCTTCACCCAGCTTCGGGAAGAACACTTCGCCACCCTTACCAAGGATACAAGCCAGCATACAAATCTGACCGCTCTCTTCAGGGCTAACGAAAAAACGCTTAACATCTGAAGGTGCAACCAAAGGTTGCTTCTTCTGTAATCTGTGAATCCAACCGTCAGGAAGTGAGCCATTGCTGAATGCGACGTTGGCAAAGCGTGCTGTTGTCACCTTGAAGTACTTGTTGTAAGCCATCACCAAGTCTTCCATGATGCGCTTGCTGGCACCCATAATGTTCACAGGATTAGCGGCTTTGTCAGTGCTCACGCAGAAGAAATGCTTAGGAGGATATACTGTCAGCAAGTCCATCAGCTTCTTGGCCTTGATGTCATTGTTCTCAATCAGTGCCTGCACACTATAACGATCTTTCTCTGAACGTACATGCTTATGGGCTGAGAAGTTGGCAACTATATCAAAGCCCTTCTCTTCGCGGAAAATTCGCTCAAAGATGGGGTCTGCAAAGTTCAGAGTATAACAGCGGAACTTGTTAGGAACATAAAGGCCCTCTGTGCTACGCACATCGCGAACCAACTCTGCCAGACCGTTCTCATTAAGATCGACTACCACCACGCTCTTCGGCTCAAAGCGCAAAATTGCCTTGACAAAGCTAGAGCCTATGCTACCTGCTCCACCAATGACACAGACTTTCTTATCTTTTATTTCTTTGCTAAGCGTCTTTTTGTTTGCCTCAACATCTGGAGCAAACATGCTAACAGGGCGCTTTGTCACAAAGTCGGATATGAATTTATCTAGGTTAAACATTACAAGATTTAGTCATAAAAAACAATGCTAGCGCTATGCATAAATCATTTATTTGCAGAGCGTTAGAAACTTTTTAGGGTTCCATAATTATATAAAGAGGATACTGCTTTTGGAACCGGTTCCTCTTATAATGGTGCAAAATTACGAATAAATTTGGTATCTACCAAAGATTTCAGTAGGTTTTTGTTGAAAGAGAGTCTTACTGTCGATCGATATCCTCATCAGAAATGAACTCCTCAGAATGAGAACAGACTAACTAAAAGAAAAAAGCAAGCGGGTTTATCAAAATTGATGTGCCCCCGAAAAGTTGGACTATTAATTAAACGTTAATTATTTTTCTCTCTATAATAGTGAGCTCGGTATATAGCCGGGCTCATTCCTTTTAATCTCAGTTTTATTCTTTTATTG
>Ga0310695_10001170_pt1 | contig 63405 bp, 46 predicted proteins | sample RumenRJG_04DNA_FD_203882 | JGI IMG/M metagenome (GOLD analysis project Ga0310695, IMG submission 203882) | Bovine rumen microbial communities from Lethbridge, Alberta, Canada - RJG_04 (v2) (version 2) | ecosystem: Host-associated > Mammals > Digestive system > Stomach > Rumen | place: Canada... | reverse complement strand
GGCCGAAGGCAAACACCTGGTCGCAAGCAGAATTGAAGCGCTTCCAGATCTTTTCGGAGTGTTCACGAGGAACGGCACCGACTTCCTTCCACAAGCGGCGGAAATGCTTGACCTTGTTCATCGAGGCAACGACCGTCTGATCGTTCAAGTCGGTGAGCAAGTCTTCGGCCTGTTCGCAGAGGAGAATCTTCTTCTGGAGGTTGTTCTGACGAGCCTGTTCCTGAATGTCGAGCTGGTCGCGGCGGCGTGTGAAGAAGTCATCGCAGACATCGCGGAATGCCTTGCGGAGTTCATCGTCGTCGTTACCGCAAGAACCGAGCGTGACCCATTCCTTCTGAATGTCGCGAACGGCATCGGCGAGCTGGTTGGAGCCTGCGCTTTCGGCAAACTGGCGGACCTTTTCGATCATTTCCTGCTTCTTCTTCTTGATGTCTGCAATCTTGGCCTGGAGTTCCGGGTCAGATTCAGCCATCTTGGCGACAATCTTATTGACGATTGCGATGAAGCGTTCGTTGATGGATTCTACAGCGTCCTTCGGGACCATGCCAATCGTCTTCCATTCTGCATCGATGGCCTTGTAAGCTTCGATGACTTCTGGAGTGATGTTGGCGATGTCGAGAGCTTCGAGCTTTTCGCAGAGAGCCTGCTTCTGTTCGAGGTTCTTCTGCTTGGCGGCGTCCATTTCTTCAAAGTGGCTGCGCTTCTTTTCAAAGAAGGAATCGCAAGCGGTGCGGAAGCGTGTCCAAATTTCGTCGGACTTGCTCTTCGGCACTGGGCCTGTTGCCTTCCATGCGTCCTGCAACTGCTTGAGCTTGGTGGAGGTGGCGTTCCAGTCTGTCGAATCCTTGATGGCTTCGGCTTCCATGCAGAGAGCAACCTTCTTTTCGTAGTTGGCTTCGCGGCTGTCATCTTCGCGCTTCACATTTTCTTTGTGCTGGGCATAGAAGGCGTTCACGGCGTCCTTGAAACGCTTGTTGAGGGCTGCAAAAGCTTCCTTCGGGACCATGCCGATGTTCTTCCAGTTTTCCTGGATTTCCTGCACGGCCTTGAACTTGTCCTTCCAGAAAATTTCAGCGTTAGCAACGAGGTCTTCGACCTTCTGGCAGAGGGCTTCCTTATCGACGAGGTTCTTTTGGCGTTCGGCGTTCTGTTCTTCGATGAACGGTGCGCAGTTTTCCTTGACCTTGTCTACGAGAGCCTGGAAGCGGTCGCGGTAGTCTTGGAACTTGGCTGCAGAAATCGGGCCGATTTCACGCCATTTGCCGCAGAGTTCGCGGAACTTGGCAAGCACAGCCTGGCTCGGAGTTTCCTTGGAGAGCGCGTCCATTTCTTCGATGATGGTGTCACGGTCCTTTTCGTTGTGCCAGTTTTCCCACTGCTGCATTTCCTGGAAACGGGAGGTGGCAATCTTGTATTCCTGCCAGAGATCGTGGTACTTGAACTTCTGTTCGCCAACGATTTCCTTCCATTCCTGATAAGTGTCGCGGAGAATTTTGTGGATTTCGCGGAATTCCTGGTTTTCATCGATGTTCTGGATGCGTTCGATGAGACCGCGGAGCTTCTTGGAATTTTCTTCGATGACCTTCTGGGTCTTTTCGTTGAATGCGCTGATGAGTTCGCTCAGCTTGGTGCGGAGAGCATTGTATGCCTGGAGAATCGGATCGTCGCCTTCGAGGAGTGCGAGCTTTTCCCATTCGCGGACGATGGCATGCAAGTGCTTGCCCGTGTTTTCATCGATTTCCGTTTCGGAGAGAGCCTGGAGACGTTCGAGAAGGCTCTTGCGGATGGCTATTTCTTCTTCGCTTGCGTTTTCCGATTCTGCGGTCGGAATTTCAATCTTCTTTGCTTCTTGGGACTTGAAGTAGGCGTTGTTGAAGCGCTTGATCAAGGCTGCATCCATGACGGACTTGCCTTCGTTCCATTCCTGGATGATTGCGTTCACGCGGTCTGCGTTTTCTTCGGTCGTGCCTGCTTCGAGCAATCCTTCGAGTTCAGTGAGCGATTCCGTGAGGCGTGCAATCTTTGCCTGCTTTTCGGCTTCGGCGTTTTCTGCAGCCTTCTTTGCGGCGTTCGCTTCGTCGTAGAACTTGTTGAAGCTTTCGTAAATTTCATTGAGCGTTGCAGCAGATTCGCCCATGCCGAGAGCATTTGCTTCGTTCATCAAATCGTCGAACTGTGGCTTGGTGGCAAAAGCGTCCTTTTGGGCGGCGAGGAAGTGAGCCTGCTTGATGAGGGCTTCGCGCTTGCTCTGCAAGAGTTCGGCTGCCTTTCTGCCGTTGTCTTCGGCTTCCTTCTTTGCACGAACTTTGTCCGAAATCTTCTTACGGACGGAGGTGTGCTTGGAGCTCTTGATGAGGTCTGCCTGCAATGATTCAGACGTTACGCGATCTGCGGCTTGCAGTGCGATTTCTTCGCTGGAATCGCGGGTAGCGATCTGGGCGAGCAAGGACTGCTTGCTGCACTGCTTGACAAGTTCTCTCTTCAAAGTTACGTTGTCTGTTGCCTTGAGGACATCTTCGGTATAGCGCGTGTCCTTGATGGCTTCGATGTAACCGAGGACTTCGCTATTCAGAGCGGATTCTTTAAAGTTTTTCAGCTTTTTGACGATTTCTTCGAAAGCTCTCGATTCTGCCAAACGGCGTACGCCGGCATCGCTGTCTTTTGTCGAAATATCCTGAAGTGTCTTAATAATTGCAAGTTTCTTAACTGCAGCCATTCGCACTTCGACATTATCATCAGAAAGGGCCACTCGTTCGACAATATCTTGACTAGTGAGTTCATCCAAGTCTGCAATTGCTTCGATGCGCTTTGCGGGGTTGGAATTTTGCCATTTCGGTTTAAATGCGTCAAAAATGCTCATAATATCTCCAATAGGTAGGCGGGGCTTCCTCAGCTCCGTATAGCATAATCTAACTAAAAAAATATTATAGTCAGGAAAAACAGTGCGAATTTATGCCCATTTAAGCTTGTAACAATACTATCTTTGCCGCGTGGCTAAAAAAAAATCAAAAACAACGGCACCGGAGTTAGTCAAGGAATACTATGATTCGGCGCTTCTGTCGCGTTTTTGCGAGGTTTACATCCCTTTGTCTCCGTCGGTATTTACTTATGGGGTGCCTGAAGGCGTAAATATTCAGCGCGGGAGTGTCGTCTGGGTGCAGCTTGCTCAACGCAAGAAACCATCGCTGGCCTTGGTGTGCCGAATCCACACCGAAAAACCAGTGTTCAAAGTTCGATGTGCGTTTCCACATGAGTCTGTGTTCGTTTTTTCTGAACGTTATATGGAATCACTAGAGTGGGTAGCTAAGTATTATGTATGTACGCCCATGGTTGCGTTGAACGTGTTTTGGCCTGCTGATTTTGACAAGTTTCTCGATGCCTTACTGGCCGAAAAATCTGAACCTCGGGGCGAGGCTCTATCAAATGGACCCGAAATGGAGGTTTGTTCGGACCTGCCCCCCTTGACAGGCGAACAAGAGACTGCACTTGCCAGTCTTGTTGAAGATTTGGATAAGGATGGTTTTCGTGGAACGCTCCTGCATGGTGTGACCGGCAGTGGCAAAACGAGAGTTTATCAGGAATTGGTGCGCGAAGCGCTTAAGCGCAATAAGCGTGTGCTCATTCTCGTGCCAGAAATTGGGCTTACTCCGCAGACGGCATCGCGTTTTGAAGATTATTTGAAGGTGCCTGTTGTTGTATTGCATTCGGCGCTCTCGGCTCCGCAAAAACGTGCGGGTTATTTGGCTGTGCTAGATGGCTCTGCAAAAGTGGTGCTTGGGACGCGCAGCGCCATTCTTTCGCCGTTTGATTTTGATGTTGTTATTTTGGACGAAGAGCATGATTCTTCGTTTAAACAACAGGATCCGGCTCCGCGTTACCATACGCGTGACTTGGCTTTCCATTTGGCGCAAAAGTACGGAGCACTTGTAGTGCTTGGTTCTGCAACGCCTTGCCTTGAAACGTTCCGCAATGCAAAGGCAGGGAACCTCAAGCTGTTGACGCTCAAGAACCGTGCGACTGCGGCTCCGCTCCCTGAAGTGAAAGTGATTGATATGGGCAAGGTGCGCCAGCAAAAAGGCGTGCTCATGTCTCCTGCATTGCGCGAAGCGCTTTCGGATTGCATTGCAGGTGGTGACCAAGCGATTATCCTCATGAATCGTCGCGGTTACTCTAAGATTAGAGTTTGTACTGAATGTGGTGAAACGCTTTACTGCAAGCATTGTCATATTCCGCTAGTTTATCATAAACAGTACAATGCGCTGATGTGCCATTACTGTGCTGCGCTTTATCCGGTGGATACGCCGTGCCCGACATGCGGTGCTGAAACGTATGAATTTGTCGGTGGTGCGATTGAAAAACTTGAAGAAGAAATTCATGAATGGGTGGCGGATGCGAAAGTGATTCGCATGGATCGCGATACAACGCAGAACGTGGGCGCTGTCGAAAAAATCTTGACATCGTTCAGGAATCGTGAATACAATATTTTGCTTGGAACGCAGATGGTCGCAAAAGGTCACGATTTCCCGGGTGTGAAACTTGTGGGGATTGTCGGTGCTGATTCTGGGCTTGGTATTCCTGATTTCCGCTCGACGGAACGCTTGTATCAGCTGTTGAGCCAGACGGCGGGCCGTGCGGGGCGCGCCGGTGGCGGGGGGCGCGTGTTTATCCAGACGCTCAATCCGACAGAACCTGTAATGCAGTACGCCATTCGCCATGATTTTGATGGCTTTGCCGAAACTGAATCTTCGAATCGTCAGATGGCTTTTTATCCGCCGTTTTGCAAGCTCGTTGAAATCAGTTGCGGCTCGCGTGATGAAAACTTGCTTCGCGATACGGTAAACCGCCTTGAAAACATTTTACGCAAAGAATCTTCGATGACGGTGCTTGGACCTGTCGATGCGTTTGTTCCTAAGGTGCAAAACGTGTTCTGGGTAAAGCTCTACATTAAAACGCAAAACCTTGCGGCAGTGCGTAAGGTGCTTGCTCCGATTTTGAATGCGCCTAAGGCTTGGGTAGCGGGCGTAGATATTAAAGTCGAATTGGATTGATTATAAATCAATAATGAATCTGTAAAAACAGAGCACAGACATCCCTAGAATAAAAACAACGACGATGATAAATTGCACCGGGTGCTCATGAAAATCGTAATCGGCTTGACCGTACGTAAACTTGCCGCGGACAATCGCGCTTATGAAAAGTGCTAAGAAAAGGATGCCTAAAAGAAGAGTCATTAGTGTCTAATAGCTCCGTTCACTTTACTGATTTCTCCGTCGAAATAGACGAAGTCTCTGTCTTTATTTCCCTTCGCTCATAAAATTTACCAGAACAGATTTTTGTAACTCGTACCGAGCGCGTTCGCGAGACGGTGTGCCATTTTGCGCCCTATTGGAGTCTTGCCTCTCTCCATCGAGGATATCTGCTGTTTTGTAATTCCCACTTTTTCGGCGAGTGCTTGTTGTGTGTATCCGAAGGTTGTTCGGAGAAATTTCAGGGATTCTGCGGGTGTGGTATCCGAGCGAATCTGTTTCGCTAGTTCTGTATCGTCCCATTCAACGTACTCCTCGTCGTCGATGTCACTCTTGATTTCCTCGACGTCTGGAAACGCTGATTTCAGGTACAAAACAAGGTGGTCGGGAATGTTCTTGCCTTCGAATGTGAAGACTGTTCCCCCTGCGATTTTGCTAGTAAGGCGCATTTTCACGGCTTCCAACATAAGTGACCTCCAGTTCAATTCCTTTTTGGGTTTCTATCCAACATGCGGCCCAGTGATACGAAAGATGGCAGTGGTAGGTGTTTGTTCCTGTTAGTTTTTTGTAATTGGGCCATCCTTGAAGCGCTGGTCCCTTTTCCTTTAGGTCGTTAACAAGCTTGTCGAAAAGAATTTTTTCTTTTCTTGGAAGTTGCGTTACAGCCTTGAGGATTTTCTTCTTGAGAATTACCTTCATATTTCAATATATAATATTTGTTTACTTTTGTCAATATTTTTTGTTTACTTTTGTTTTTGCGACCACCAAAGGAATCCCTATAAAACAAAACTATTTGTCAATTATGTGCCAAGGCTTTTCTTGCGTTGCAGCATATTTCTTTGCGTCAGGATAAAACCAATATCCATCATGAGGGCCTGACCAATCAGAAAGTTTTTTGCTTTTCTGATATTTTATGTTGCAATTTCCTTGTGATTCTTCTGGTGCTTTGGGATCAATTTTTCTAAGTTCCGCTTTTTCTCTTGAGCGGCGAATTTGCGTGGAATCGTTTTTCCATTGCCGCATGCTTTTTAAAGAAACCATGCAGATTGTAGAACGGTACGTTTTTCGATGACTTTTGGACATGTTTATGCCTATTTGTGTTTTTTTCACAAATATATATCGCTGTTCTACAGCGGTGCAAGGGGGCTAACTTCGTGCGTTTCCCATATTTGTAATATGGATTATTCAACTGTCGTATTTTAACGATATGATCATAAATCGCAAAAAAATGCTTCTATGTGGATTTTTTTATTTCCTTTTTTACTTGCTGTGTTAAATTTTGACAATTAAAAAGATATATATTGATTGTATGACCCCAGAAGAAATAAAAAAATATAACGAACAATCAAAAAGGGAGTTTGAAAAATCTTCCGTGTTTGATGTTTTTAAATATAATGAGCCTCTGCCTGGTGTAGTCAAATGGGGCTTGTTTTTTCCATTATTTCTTTTTATTGCAGGAATTTCGGTTCCTTTTTTTACGGATGAACTTTATGCAATGTGGTTCGGCCTGGTTCCTTTTTATGCGTATAGTTATTTTGCAGTTTGTGTTAACAATGAAAAAATTAGAGAAAAGGTTGTGGAAACGATGGCGGCTGTTTGTGGGGCTTCGATAATTTTAGCATTGATTCGTGGATATTTTTTGTCTGACATGGACACGAATTTTGCTACTACAACCTTGATGGGACTCTTTAATATTCCTGCATCTTTTGCGTCTACCATAGGTCTTTATTTTTTGAAAGATATCTTTTAAAAAAGATGGGTTAAAAGTGCAAAAAGGAGTTTTAAATCCGCTCAAAAAGTGTTCTTGTAAGACTTATATTTAAAAGTACATTCTTTTTTACTTTACCTCAGCTCCGTTCACTTTGCTGATTTCTCCGTCGAAATAGACGAAGTCGCTGTCTTTGTTTTTCCATACTGCGCGGAAAATGGTGGGGCGCTTGATACCATCGGAATAGGTTTTGTAGTTTTCGCACTGTGTTTCCCACGGGGTGTATTCGATGGTTCCGTCGGGTGAAATTTGACCACGATCATTTGTGGTAAATGAGGTCATTTCGTAAGCGTCGTTGAAGTGGAAAATGCCGGTTGCAGTTACGCCTTTGTTTGTAATTGTAGCTTCTACGGAGTGCTCGTCAATTTGCTTGAATGTGATGAAATCTTTCAGGAGTGCTTCTGGCAAAAAGAATGCTTCGGCGAGATAGGTGATGAGGCAGGCCTTGTCCATTTCTGGGCCTGTTTGGTCAAATAGCGTAACGAGTTTCGCGAGGACGCCTTTCATGCCTCCTTTGCCGTTCATGTAGTAATCGTAGCCCTGGAATGGGATGCCGAACATTTTGCTGTCGATAAAGGCGAGCCTGTCCGGAGAATCGGCAAAGTCCACATGCGTGTAGTCGATTTTGATTCGCGGCTTGTTTACTCCCATGCCGAAATCGACATCTTTGTATTCCATGGTTAAGTGCGTGCGCCTTTCGCTGCCGATGTAACCGTTCGTTTCGAGATATTTTTGAATGAGGGGTGGGAGGCTTGCGATACTCGCGGAATCTAGTGTTCCGGTGATTGCTGTGACGCTTTGCAACCTAGCCTCGACATCGTTCTGAAACTGCGTCTTGACGGGCGAATAGGGAATGTTGAACCAAATTGCCAAAAGCAAAATGATGGCGGCGATGATAATCAAGATAGCCATGAAAATTCTCTTTGCGGGTTTCATTTTTGCACGTCTTTCGTCGTATGAAATTTCAGTTAGGAGTGTTAAAACAAATCCAGTGAGCTGTCCAGATAAATTTCTTCGCGGACTTTAAGCTGATGTTCGGGTTTGGTCATGTAATAAAGTAGAAATTCCAAAATGAGGGCGCTACCGAGACTGCGACCCTCGATTTTAAAGTGTTGGAATCCTGCGGGGGCGTAGATGTTTTGAATGTCCTCGATTCCAATAAAGCCGGGATTCTTCATTGCATCGGAGAAACGGTAGCCCCTTTGGGCTGTGGGTGAGACGCAATTGTGGTCTTCGCAGTTTTCGCCGAGACTTTTCTGGCTCACGTTCTCATAGCATTTTTTGCGGTCATAGCAGCCGAACCAACAACATTCATTGCAAAGAAATTCGACCTTTTGCTTTTGCGCGTCTGTGAGCGTATTCAGTTTCTCGAATTGCTTGTTGAGCCTGAAATCAGGAACGACATAGCGGAATTCTTCGCGGTCTAGCTCTGCTTTGAATTGCTCAAAATCGGTGATGACTTTTGTAGTCGAGGATACGAAATAAAAGTCGGGATACTTTGCTTTGATGTAATTTAGCAACAGGTCAGAATGAACGATGATTCCATTTTGAACTGTGCGCATCTCGCCTTTGTCTTGAAATGCGCGAGTTTTGTCTGCTTTGGAAACTGCGCCGCTTTCAAATAATTTGCACAACTTGTTGCATTTTTTATCGTCAAGGTGTTCTTCACGAATCAATGAATTGCTGAATGTGAGTCGTGAAGAAATACCGTATTCCTGCATAAATTCCGCGACTTTCCGTGGTTCTGCTTCCCCGAATCCTACGCGCCCGCCTCCCCAAATGCAATCGTTCGGTGCTCCGTAAATGGAGCCGATTTCGCACCAGTCGTAAAAATAATCCCGGTGCTCACGCCAAAGTGGCAAGAACGCTTTGTACAGCTCGTAAAATTCAAATAGCCCGGGGAGGTGGTAGTAGATTTTCATTTTCACGCTATGGTGTGGGGTGTTGTTATTTCAAATGCTCTACTTCGACATTCAACCCAAGTTCCTGCAGCTGGCGGAAAAATTCGTCTTCAATAGCAGTTTCTTGGATGTTTCGTGAAAAATTAATGAACGCTTTGCCGTTCACGCTGATGATACTGCAGGTGTTGGGAATCGTTTTTTCCGTTCCTAAAATAAAGTATAGACGATCTATGAAGGGACGCATTTCGTCTGGAAGATTTGTATCGCCAAGGTTTGAAATAACAATGCTTATAACAGCGTCTGCTTCTCTTGAGTACAGGTAGCTGATAATCCTGTCCTTAATAATGCACGGCATATATTTTACCAGCGGATTCTCCAATGGCGCTACGTAGGCGGCGGTCATATTCCGCACAAAATCCTTGTCTTGCAAAAAATCTTTAAGCTGTTTGCCCATCAGATTACACTTTTGCTGTAGGCTGAGGTTCGATTGCTCGGGAAGAAGAGTAATGCTCTTTTGCACTGAATAATTGCGCATGGTTTTGCTTGCAAGAATTTCCCTGACATTGACAGGAATGCCGATGGCAATGGGTTGCTTTTTCTGCTCCTTGTTTTGCATGCCGTTGATCACTTCAGCCATAACTGCAGAAAGGAGCGTTGTGACCGTAGTTCCATAGCTATGTGCTTTGGCAATGAGCGCGTCCGTATCGATGATACCAATCGTGAATAATTTTTGACCGCTAGCTAGGCGGGTGCCATGCAATTCGTATGATTTGGGTTCCTTTAAATCGACGGGATTCTTGCCTGCATTCTTTGCAAATGCGTTTTCCGTTTCTTCTTCTAGTGGCTTGCCGTTAAATGAATAGACTAGGTTGTGCTGAAAATTTGCAGGAATACCTGGCAAACCGTGTTTCAGTTCCAGATAGCGGTGCAAAAGCGTGAGCAAGATAACGCTTGCTCCATGACCATCCGTTAGCGAGTGTAGAACCTCGAGGGCGATATGTTTTTCACCGTAGAGGATGCGAAAACAATGGTGCGAAGCCTCTTCCTTTCCGTAATAGGTGAGGACGCCTTCGTTATCGGGCGTAATTTTTAAGGGCTCGTCGTTCTCTTCTAAGTAGTAGGAACAGGTACCTTTCTTTAGGGCGACAAATATGTAGGGAAATCGGATTCTGAGTTCATCTGCCGCTTGCTGTAGCAAGTCAGGGGAGACAACGTCGTGTAGCGTTGCCTGCAATCTGAATATGGGACTCCACGTTTTGGAGTGGATAGCCCCATAGATTTGTCCTACTGTATCAAGCTCGTATTTTTTCATTTGTCTATTTTTTGAATGTCATAAAAATTATAGCGATTTTTTTTAACTTCAACATCCGGTTTTCCATCTGTTGTGCTAAAATATGGTATATTAAGAGTGTCTAGAGTTATCAAGAGGGGTTTATGAAAAAGGTATGTTTGGCTCTTTTGCTTTTTTGTTATTTGGCGGCTTGTAGTGATAGTTCCCCTAGTTTTGTAGATATTGCTTCTAGTGATTCCTCAAAAAAAGTGGATGGGATGATTCTTGTTCATGGAGGATCGCTTACTTTAGGTAGCAATGATTCTAGTTATAGAGTGAATGAACGTCCTGCAATGAACGTGTTGTTGGATTATGATTTTTATATGGATGTTCATGAGGTAACTTGCGATGATTACCAGAATGCAGCAAAAAATGGAAATCTCTATGATTTTGGTAAATGCGAAGATGGTAGATATCCTTTATCCAATGTGACTTATTACGATGCCGTTTTGTTTGCGAATGCAAAGAGCAAATTGGAAAACTACGATACGGCTTATACATACAGTAAGGCTGTTTTTGACAGCGATGGTCATTGTACGAATTTAGATGGATTTGCCTTCCATCCAGAAGTAAATGCCTACCGCTTGCCTACAGAATCGGAATGGGTCTATGTCGCTTCTCGTGGGTGGAACCCATCGCGTAACAGTTGGAATGCCGATAACGCCGATTTTAAAGTGCACCAAGTTTGTACTGTAGAAAAAGACACGCTTGGTTTCTGCGATTTAGCAGGCAATGTAAAGGAATGGGTCAATGACTGGGCTGGAAAATTACGTGACACAACTATTGTGAATTTTGTGGGAAGTGCTGGTGATGGCAATGTCGGTGAACGCATCTTGAAAGGTGGCTATTATTCGGATCGTGCATCCAACATGAATGTCGTTTCGCGTGGAGATGACTATACGGTAGTTTCTTCCTCTAGGGCTAAACATATCGGTTTCAGACTTGCTTTGGGCTCGATTCCTGCGCCGACGTGGCTAAGCGTTAGTGGAAATGCACAATCAAGTATTGTTTCCCCGATTGTAAGTGCATCGACATTGAAACGTTTCACTGGAACCAATGATATGATACTTGCTTTCCGCAATGACATTAGTGGAAATCTGGCTTACATAAACTATAAAGACGCTGTTTTGACCGTAACGAAAATTAGCGATTCTATGGAAGTTTACCATCCTGATATTTCGCCTGATGGGAAAAAGGTGGCGTTTTGTACCAAGTTTGAAGGGCTCGGTGGTGATTCTCGTCTTTACGTGCGTGATTTGAATGAAAAAGGAACGAACCTTGTAAAACTGGATGTAGCAAGTGCCGCTATTCCTCGGTGGCGAATCCTCGAAAACGGAGATACTGTCATTGTTTATGTTACAGATGCGGGCGATAACAAAGATGAATTGACTTTCAAAAAAGCCTCTACTTGGCAGGTCAAGTTTGCAAACGGCAAATTCGGCGTTCCTGAAAAACTTTTTGATGGTGCATACCATGGTGGTATTAGCGAAGACTATTCGCTTGCTGTGAGTGGGGCTCGCCTGTTGCGCGCACGCATGGCTAAATCCGGTTCTACAGTCTTAGATAAAGCTCGTGATACGGTTTGGTATAATGGTGAGCAGGCATGTAATGTTTCTCTAGCGCAAGATGGCAGCAAACGCGTTGCGTTTCTGGATTTTGGCGGAAATACTGGTAGAACGTTTGCTAACGAAAATTATTCCACACACCAACGTTTACTTATCGCTGATAGTACGGGTAAATTAATAAAGAGTATTAAGGCGACATCTGGTTACACGTTTGATCACAGCGAATGGGTGAGTGATGGTAAAACTTCTAACATTGTAGCGACCCTTGCCAATGTAAACGGCGCGCATACAAAAATTGTCCTTGCGAACCTTGCTAACGAAAGTATCGTTGAATTGGCTGAAGGCGAAGAACTTTGGCATCCGACTTTATGGGTAAAACGCAAAGTTTCTTCAACAGAAGAAAATTTTGTACTCAATTTAGATAGTGCTGGAGTGTATTATAACAATTCTGGTGCTTGCCCACGTGCTGCAATTTTCCGCTACAAAATGGAACTTTTATGGCATTATAAGGATTCTGCCAAAACCATCATTCTTGGATCTTCTCGAGCTTATCACGGTGTTAATCCAAGACTCTTTGATGAAAAAATGAAGGTCGTCAATATGGCGGTTCCCGCTGCTACTATTTATGGGAATATGTCCCTTTTTGAAAATTACATATTGCCCCATATGAAAAATATTAAGCTCGTCATCACTTCCATCGACATTGATCGTGGGTACCTTACGGGGCAAGACTCCGAAAATATCTTCTACAAGACTTATAAATCTTATCCTGGTTACGTTTATGACGAAAACCACAATTTCTGGAAAGACGGGTACCCCGAAGGACTTTATCAGGCTACGTATGAAAGCGCTGGTGGTGATTCTGTATTGGAGCATAAGATGCGAGAGGATCTGGGTTACTATTCCTTATTTGGTTCATCCTGGGCGACAACGTCAGTTTGGGTTAGAGAAGATTCTTGTTGGATGGATAAGAAATCGGATATATACAGAATGAATTTTGGACTGTTAGAACGCCTTTTACAAATTTGCAAAGAGAATGATATTTTTGTTATAGGCGTTTTGTTTCCACAGAATCCAAGATATAAGAATACGGGTGCTTATGGCTATACGGGACTTCGCCGGAGTGAAGCGCCTGCTCTTATTCAGGAAATATCAGATTTGAGTAAAGTTTATTCGAATTTTATATTAGTTGATGAAAATAAAATGGGAAACCATGATTACACGGACATCATGGGGTATGACAATAGTCATATTTCGGATTATGGTACCCAACAGCTGACTCATCGTTTAGATTCTTTGGTTCACACGCTAGATATTAAGTTTTAAAAAGAATCGCAAAGATTACTTATTAAAAATATTGAAGATTTTTTGTAAAAGTTTAGAATGTCATTATATGACATTCTTTAAACGTATATTTGTCTTGTAACCTTCAGAAAGGAGGCCTGCAATGGCAAATGAAATATTTTATATCAAGATAGAGACAGATCGGGATATAATGTTTTACGGTTTCTCGCGGAGCGCAACCGGGATTCTTGATCTTGTCAATGGTGCGTCTGCGACAGATGAGGAACTTTCGCAGATGCAGTGCGTTGACGGGAGTGCTTATTTCACGCCTTCTTGGTACATGTACTTGCCAAAGGTTTTGCAAGCGACGATCAATGTTTATTTGCCAAACGATGTCAAAAATTTAGATGTCGGGCAATATTCGTTCTTGCTGCATGTGGGCGCGCTGCTGCTGGCTGTTGATGAACATGATGGACTGCTTGTTGCGGAACTTTTGCGTCGCCGTGCTGCGGTGTTTGCGAATTTTTTGCCGCTGGTGGTGCATCTCATAAAACCTGTTGCGGCTGAGGCTCTGTTTGCGTATGTCTATGGCGGTTTCCGCGGCGATTCTGACTTTGCGCAGATTTACAAGGCAAATGCTCCGATTTCTACGGGCGAAACGAATGTTGCGGCGATTCTCCTAGAGGCTGCAAAAGGAGTTCTCAAGCCGAATCCTGAAAAGGAAACGCCGGAGGAAATGTTCATCCGCTATTTCCGCGAAACGGAATCGTTTGACTTTACGATTGGGCTTGTGGGTGCAACGAACCATCCCTGGATTGCAGGCATCGAAAAGTTCGAATCGGTTGTTAAAAGAGCGACGGCGTTCCGATTTTTTGAAGATGCTGCTGCAGTTGGCTTGAAATGTCAGGAATTTTTCGCATCGCTTGCGACCAAGGTGCAGGCTGAACCGTATAACCCGCATGATCATAATGCCATTAGCGTGAGTATTGATGATTTGGTGGCTAGGCTCAAAGGGGTGACGTCAAAGAGCAAGGCGGGGTATCTGCGTGCGACGGGGGCGGCGATTTTGCGCAAGGCTCGTCCAGGCTTGTTTGCATACGGCTCTAAGCTGTGGCGCTTGGGGGCGGATCCGAGCTTCTTTGAAAATTCCATTGTCGTAAGAATTCACACATAACACCTCACACAAAAATTCCCGCCTCTCGGTAAACGATGGGGCGGGAATTTCAAAGGTTGTAGCGAGTGCGAATCTCGCGGCTTTTGGGGCAGTTTACTTCTGGCTCAAAATAGCGCGGAGTTCGTCAGCGGCTTTTTGCAAGTCGTCGTTGATGATTGTGTATTCGTACTTGCCCTTAGTCTTTGCAAATTCGATTTCTTTCTTTGCGTTTGCAAGGCGGAGTTGGATGACTTCTTCGCTATCGGTGCCACGACCACGGAGGCGGCGTTCGAGTTCTTCGTCGCTTGGCGGCAAAATGAAAATGCCTGTTGCATCAGGGTAAACCTTGTCGAAGTTGACCTTGCCGAAAACGTCAAGGTCAAACAGCACGCGGTTTCCTTCGGCGAGAGTCTTCTCGACAAAGCTCTTGGGCGTTCCGTAGTAGTTCCCGTGAACCAGGTTGTATTCGACTAGGGCGTCGTCCTTGATCATCTGCTCGAATTCTTCCTTGGTCTTGAAGAAGTAGTGGACTCCGTCGATTTCGCCTTCACGCGGCTTGCGCGTTGTAGCCGAAATGGAATACTTGATGTCCGGGAAATCCTTGATGACAAGATCCTTGAGGGTGGTCTTGCCCGCGCCACTGGCGGCACTCATAACGAAAAGCTTGTTTTTCATTTTTTAGTCAATGGTCAATAGTTGTTAGTCAATAGCCATTAGCTTTAACTAGGCTCTATATGCGCCAAATATAGCTAATAACCAAAGACTAACAACTCGCTCGTCTATTTCTTGTCTTCGATGTACAGCGGGCGCTGCTTGACTTCGTCGTAGATTCGGCCGATGTATTCGCCGAGAATGCCGATGGTCAAAAGCTGCACGCCTGCGAAGAACACGATGGCGGTCATGAGCGATGCCCAGCCCGGAACCGTTGTCGCAGGGGAGAGGAACTTTTCGAGAATCGACCAAACGAGAAGTGCAAAGCCAACGATTGTTGCAATGAAGCCCATGTAGAAGCTGATCTTGAGCGGAGCTGAGCTGAAGCCTGTGATGCCGTCGAACGCGAGGCGCAACATCTTCTTGAGCGGATACTTCGAAGTGCCTGCGGTGCGTTCGGCGCGGTCATACTTGACGCCAATCTTCTTGAAGCCGACCCAGCATACGAGCCCGCGCAAGAAGCGGCTGCGTTCCGGGAGGTTCTTGAGCTGGTCTACCACGCAGCGGTCCATGAGTCTGAAGTCGCCGGTGTCAGGCGGAATATCAATGCTCGTGAGCTTGCCAATCAAACGGTAGAAGCAGAATGCCGTGAAACGCTTGAAGAGTGTTTCGCCTTTGCGCTTGTTGCGCTGGGCATAAACGACCTGATAGCCTTCACGCCACTTTTCGAGCATTTCGTGGATAAGGCTTGGCGGGTCTTGCAAGTCGCCGTCGATAATGACGACTGCTGCGCCCTGGGCGTGGTCGAGACCTGCGCTGAATGCTGCCTGGTGACCGAAGTTACGGCTAAAGTTGATGATTTTGTTGTTAGGGTTCCCGGGGAGGAGGCCTTCCACGATTTCTCGGGTGCGGTCCTTGGAACCGTCGTTTACGAAAATGAGTTCGTGTTCGATATCCTTGAGCTCTTCCTCCAAGACGCGGTAGGTTTCGGCAACGATCTCTTCTTCATTAAAAACAGGTATAATTACGGATAAAAGCATAGTGCAATTATAGCAATTTAAAAAATAGTTACTAGTTAGTAGTTATTAGTTACTAGGAATTTTTTATATAAATTCTTCTAGTAAGTTGGTCATTAGTCATTAGCTAAACAATCGCGGCTTTGCCGCCATACGTAAAACTAATGACTTGTGACTATTGACTAATGACTAAGGAATAAGTACGGGGTTGATGATGTCTACGTGGCTGCAGTTGATGCCCTCTTTTGGGAAGGTCATGATGGTGAGCTTTTGGACACCAGCGACATTCGCCTCGACTTTGTGCAATTCGCCGTTTCTAAAGAAAGGTGTTTTTGCAATCGACTTGCCGTCTCCGAAAACTTCTACAGCAGCGCCCTCGCTGCAAAGCGATTCATCATCAAGACCTGTCGCGAAGTTGAGTTTCGCGAACTTTTGTCCGATATCAAAAACGGTTGTTGAAGAGGCATGTGTGCCAAGACCATTAATAAAGCTTTGTCCATTGACGTTGAGCTTGTTTCCTTCTATGCTTTCGTTCTTATGCAATTTGCCCCATTCCTGTTTGTGGCTTTCAATGGGGTAGTTCGTGAGGGCGATTGCACCGTTAGCTTTTTCAAAGTAGAATTTGGAAACATCGGCGAGCTTGCTTTTGGTAACCAAGTCCTGCACCAAAAAACGCACCTGGTTATAGCCCGGTTGTAATTTGGCTACATCGATTTCCTTATCGTACGAACCGAATTTGTAAATGGCTTGCTCGATAATTTTGTCATTTACCAATAGCGTTATATTCCAATTCGCGGCGGCTTTACTTTGTTCTTTAAGCTCGTAATGAATTTTGAGTGATGCAGACTGTGCTGCAGCGGAATCGGCAGGAGTGACTTCCAATTCGTTCGTGGCGATAATTTTCCCTGGATTGTAGTTCTTGCGACCGTTGAACTTTGCTATCTGGACCCAATAGTTGTTTGTAATCAAGATGTTCTTGACGCTTGTCAAATCCATCTCGCGTTCAAACACGTCGCAGGTCGTGGCGATGCGGTGTTCCACGGCTTTCTTGTGGTACGTGTGGCTGTCCCAGCAGTCCAGTCCGCGGATGTAATAGACTTCGCCCTTGTACTTGTCAATCAAGTCCTTCATTTCGCTGTTTGACATTTTGCGAGCGTTGTCGTAGTGGATGGAAGACATGCCGTAACCCACAAAGTGCCAAGGACGGCCGTAAATAAAGAATCGGTCCGCTTGCGGCAGTTCCTTGAGCCATCCGAGAATTTCGTACTCTTCGATGGTCAGATGGTTACGGTTGTACATGATATTGTTTTTAAAGTCTTGCTTGTAGTGGAATGTCCAACCTGTAAAGGCGAGTGCCACAATCACCATCCCGATAATTGCATTTTTGCCGTTCCGATTTTTGCTGCCTGTCGGGGTGGTAAAATACTGAACCATGTGCGTGACTGGGAGCGCTGCGACAAATGCCATGGACGGTAACATCACGAGGCTATAGCGCTGGTTGATTTCGATGCTGAAATCGCCAGAGACGTTTTCGAGAATCACATATGTTTGCAGGTGGTAGAGGAGTAAAAAGGCGAGAATCTTGAGGTATGTGAAATTGCTCTTTCTGGCATCGTTGATGGCGCGGAAGAGGAGGTAAATGCTACCGATGGCGAACAAATAATTAAAGTAGCTGAGGAACGGATTTTCGAGTTCTCCATTGCTCTTGAGCGGTTTCGTCATGACTTCCCAGTTCTTGGCGAGGTCTTCGAAGAAGTGACCGTGGGCTTCAAATTCACCACCCTGGAAACCGAATCCCTGGAAGTAGCTAATTGTGAGGAGGGCGGGTACGGAGAAAAGCGAAAGGGTCACGAAGAAGACAGGCGCTTTTTCGTCTTTCTTGTCGAGAAGCTTCGGAAGTGCAAAGAGGACGAATGCAAAGATGCAGAAGATGGTTTCTTGGCGGGTCTGGGCGAAGAAGGCTAGGATGAGGGCGAGGAGAGTCCAGTGCCAAACGGTGTTCCTGTCGTAAGCCCATTTAAAGACGAGCAATGCGAGTGCGGAGAGGAAAATATAGAGCGGTTCAACGGACATGGCGCGGAACTGGAACAGCACTGTCGGTTGGAGAGCCATGAGGAGCGAGGCGAAAAACGCAAGGAGGGGTTGCCTTGTCCAGGCGACAATCGCAAGGAACATGAGTAGGAACGAAAGCGGGAGCATCACGAATTCGGCTGTGAATATCCAGCGCAGATCGCTGCCGAACAATGGCATGCCGAGGTAATAAAGGAACGAAAGTCCTTTGGTCTTAAAGCTGTTGGACGTAGATTTGCATTTTAGTGTGCCGTTGTCGAATTCGCCCTGGTTGCAGGTGTAGGATTCGTGGTTGTAGTACATGTTCTGGGCGACCGACATGAAGACGCTTTCGTCACTTTGGACGCGGTGCCGGGCTTCAATTTGGGTGCCTGCAAAAATCGAAACCGCGACGGCGAATACGAGAGTCATGATGCTCACGGACTTTGCGGGGAGGATTCCCTTGAGCCATTCTCTAAAATCTTTACTCAAAAAACAGAAAATAACGATTCCAAGAATGAACTGGATCCCAAAAAGTGGGAGTGGGAGGTTTATATCCAGTTGGCGGATGGTTTCCCTGTGCTTGATGTTGGGGGCGAGGTAAATAAGGAATGGAATGGCTATGGCAATGAGGGTGCCTAAGATGCCTGTGGGGTGAGCTAAGTTCTTGAATAGTCTCAAGATAGCGTCTTTAATATTCATTTGGTTCCTTCTCGATAACACGTAAAAGCGCTCCAGGAATTGCTTCTTTTGGGGCGTTTAGGGATTATTTTAAGTTGTTGCGAAAATATAACTTTTTATTGCTTTGGGCTTTTCATTTGACAATATACCTTGAGAGTTTCACAAGAAAAAACTAAATTTGCCGCGTAAAAACAAAACTCTAAAGGGGTTAGACCGTGCAAGATTCATTAGTTACAAAAGCAGCTGACAACGTCCGTATCCTTTCTGCCGCAATGGTGCAGAAGGCCAAGTCCGGACATCCGGGTGGAGCCATGGGCGCCGCAGACGCCATCACGCTTTTGTTTGCTGAATTCTTGCGTTACGATCCGGACGATGCCAACTGGATGGCTCGCGACCGCTTCTTCATGGACCCGGGGCACATGAGTCCGCTCCTCTACTCCGAACTCGTCCTCACGAACCGTCTCACGCTCGAAGACGTGAAGAACTTCCGCCAGCTTGGCAGCCGCACTCCGGGTCATCCGGAAGTCGACGTTGCCCTCGGCATTGAAAACTCCTCGGGCCCGCTCGGTATCGGTCACGGCATTGCTCTCGGTGGCGCTATCGCCGAACGCTTCATGGTCGAACGCTTTGGCTCTATCCTCGAACACAAGACCGTCTGCCTCGTTTCTGACGGCGGTCTCGAAGAAGAAATTGCATACGGCGTGGGCCGCATTGCAGGTCACCTCAAGCTTTCGAACCTCATTTTCTTCTACGACGCAAACCAGGTCCAGCTTAGCTGCAAGACTGAAGACGTGATGGACCACGACTTCGTGAAGCAGTACGAATCCTGGGGCTTCCGCGTCATCGAATGCGACGGTTCCAACATTGCAGAACTCCGCAAGGCATTCAAGGCCGCTTGGGCAGAAACTGAAAAGCCGGTTCTCGTCTACGGTCACACCACGATGGCTAAGGGTGCAATCGCCGAAGACGGCAAGAGCTACGAAGGCGCAGTCTCTACGCACGGTCAGCCGCTCAATGCCGCAGGTGCTTCGACCTCTGCTACGGTCAAGAATCTCGGTGGTAATCCGGACGATCCGTTCCAGGTCTTTGACGATGTGAAGGCCGGCTTCGAAGCCCGCGCTAACGAACTCCGCAAGCAGGTCGCCGAATGGAAGAAGGCCAAGGCTGCTTGGGACAAGGCTAACGCCGAAAAGTCCGCAACCCTCAATGAATGGCTCTCGGGCAAGGGTCTCAAGATCGACCTCTCCAAGCTCAACATCAAGGAAGGTGTTGCAACTCGCGTCACTAGCGGTACGGTTCTTGGCTACCTCGCCGAAAATTATCACAACATCATCTGCAGCTCTGCAGACCTTTCGAACTCCGACAACACGCAGGCATTCCTCGACAAGACGGGCATCTTCCGTGCTAACGACTTCAAGGGTGCTTTTGTCCAGGTCGGTGTTGCAGAACTCACGATGGGCGCCATTGCAAATGGTATCGCTCTCCACGGCGGTCTCTATCCGATTTGCGCAACGTTCTTCGTGTTCAGTGACTTCATGAAACCGGCAATCCGTATGGCCGCACTCATGGGCCTCCCGGTCAAGTACGTATTTACGCATGACAGCTTCCGCGTGGGTGAAGACGGCCCGACGCACCAGCCGATTGAACACGAAACGCAGATTCGTTTGCTCGAAAGCCTAACGAAGGCTAGCGGCAAGGCCGAAATGCTCGTGCTCCGCCCGGCAGACGCATACGAAACTCTCGCTGCATGGGAAATGGCTTTTGAAAACAACGACAGCCCGACGGCTCTCATCCTCACTCGTCAGGTCGTGAACACGCTTCCGGGTGAAAACCGCTACGAAGCTGCCAAGGCTTGCCGTAAGGGCGCTTACATTGTCAGCGACAACACTGCCGCAGGCAAGAAACCGGATCTTACTTTGGTTGCAAACGGCAGTGACGTTCTCCTCGAACACCAGGCTGCTGAACTCCTCCGCGACGAAGGCAAGTCCGTGCGCGTAGTTTCCATGATCAGCCCGGCTCTCTTCCTCAAGCAGCCGAAATCCTACCGCGATAGCATCATCGCTCCGTGGACTCCGGTGTTTGCAAAGTCCAGCGGTCTTCCGCTCTTGTTCGCCCAGGTTGTGGGTGGCTTCGGTAAGGTCTCCGGTCTCGAACGCTTCGGTGCATCTGCTCCTGCTGGCGTCCTCGAAAAGGAATTCGGTTACGTTCCGGAAGCTGTTGCTGCAGCTGCTAAGGAATACCTCGCTGAATACGCCAAGAACGTCGAAGACTTCAAGAAAGCTAACGCTTAATTAGCGAGTACAAACGAAAATTTGAAAACGGTACCTGACGGTGCCGTTTTTTTTGTTTGTAACGTTTCAAAGTCTAATGGTCTGTTTTTGTATAAAAAGAAAACACCGGCTAGTGAGCCGGTGTTCGTTTTAGAATAATTCTGTGGACTAGACCAAACCGATCGTTTCGTCGAGACCGAGCGCGATATTCATGTTTTGAATAGCTGCGCCGCTAGCACCCTTGCCGAGGTTGTCGATGATCGTCGTGACCTGCATGATGTTTTCGTTGCCGAAAACTTGGATGCGAGCGTTGTTCGTGTCGTTACAGACCGTGGGGTCCAAGCGACCGTTGAAGAGCACCGGAGCGGCTTCGTACGGCAAGACCTTCACGAACTTCGAACCTTCGTAATGCTTGGCGAGGATTTCGGTCAAGTCCTGCGGACCGACCTTCTTCGTGAGCATGTTCGGGAAGATGGCGACCGTCACGGCCATACCCTTGTAGTAGGGGCCAAGCACCGGGTTGAAGAACGGGACGTTTTCGAGTCCGCAGAACTTCTTCATTTCGGGGAGGTGCTTGTGGGCGAGCGCAAGCGCGTACGGGGCGGGAGCCATGATAGCCTTCGATTCGCCAGCCTTGTGGCTGAGGGCGCCTTCGGCTTCATATTCGGCGATGAGCTTCTTGCCGCCACCGGAGTAACCGGTAATGCTATAAGCGGCGAGGTTTGCGCTCTTCGGGAGGATTCCCGAGGCAACGAGCGGATGGACGCCGAGGATAAATCCCGAGGCGTGGCAACCAGGGTTTGCAATGCGCTTGCTCTTGGAAATCGCTTCGCGCTGTTCAGCAGAAAGTTCCGGCATACCATATGTCCAAGCCGGGTTCACGCGATGAGCCGTGGAGGCGTCGATGATGCGCGTGTTCGGATTCGTGCAGAGGGCGGCGCTTTCCATGGACGCTGCGTCCGGGAGGCAAAGGAACGTCACGTCAGATTCATTGATCATCTTCTGGCGTTCGTTCACGTCCTTGCGGAGTTCTGGATTAATCTTGAGAATTTCCAGGTCGTTGCGGTTGGCAAGTCTCTCGAAAATTTGCAGGCCAGTGGTCCCTGCTTCGCCATCTACGAATATCTTGAACATTTGATTTAGTTACTAGTTAATAGTTGATAGTTACTAGGATTATTAAGTTATTAGTTTATAGATTACAGCTACTAGAAATTCTTGTTATGAAATTCTAGTAACTAGTAACTCAGAACTCTTAACTTCCTACTTATTCGCGCCGCAGCACTTCTTGTACTTCTTGCCGGAACCGCACGGGCACGGGTCGTTACGACCGACAACCGGACCTTCGTGGCGGACAGTTTCCTGCTTCACGGCACGACCGTCATAGAAGTACCATGCACCACCGACCTTGTGGAATTCGCCAAGTTCGTGGTGGTTGCGGGTGATGTTGCCTTGCTTGAAGCGAGCGACAAATTCGACCCAGCCAATGTTCTTTTCTTCTTCGGTCTTGGTCTGCTTGATTTCGATGCCGAGCCATTCAGATTCACGGCTCCAAGCTTCTACGCTCGGTTCGTCAAAGTCGTCACGCTGGGTGGCTTCGAGGGATTCCTTAAGCCATGCAATTTCGTGCTTGGCGTAAGCGGTGTAACGGGAGCGCATCAAAGCTTCCGGGGACGGGGCGAGAGTTGTCTTCTTAATAATCGGTTCGCAGCAGTCGCAATATGCTTTGCCAGAACCGCACGGGCATAAATCGTTAGCCATAGTAAAATCCTTATAAAAAACTGGGCTAAAAATACAAAAAAATGGTGCGCCTGTGGAGTCTATCGCGCTTTTTTTACAAGCACAAAGTCTAGAAAAAAGAGATGCCCGCTCGGAGGCGGGCATGACAGCTAAAATTACAACGGACTCAAATTCTAATAACTAAAGACCATTGACTAATGACCAAAGGCTTTACAGGCACTTCTTCATGAGCCAGAACTCTTCCTTGCCTTCGCGGCCCGGAATGCTGTTCGTGGGCTTGATGCGTTCAACAATGTCGAACACACCGTCCAGACGAGCCATGAGTTCGCCTTCACTCATGCAGTGCGGAGGGCCCTGCATGGTCTTGCCGTTCATGAGCGGGTACATGAGGCAGATGAACACGCCATCGTCCTTCATCATCTTGTAGCAGACTTCGAAGAATTCGTCGCGGCGACCCGGATGGATAGCCGAGAACGTGCCGTAGTCATAAATGATGTCGAACTGCTGACCGCCGCGCTTGGCATCCTTCGGAGAAAGGGTGAACAAGTCGAGGTCTAGGGAACGCAAGTTCTTGTGCTTGCGGCTCAAGTGGTCCAGTTCATCAACAGCGGTCGGCGCAAAGTCGACTGCCAAAACTTCGTGTCCACGCAAAGCCCATGCTTCGGCATCGTAGCCGAACCCGGCACCTGGAATCAGCACGGAGCCCTCTGCAGGGCAGGATGGGTGCTTAAAAAATTCAATCAGGGCTGGAGTCGCCTTCTTGAAATTCCAGTAGTCCTTGCCTTCGGCATAAAGATTATCCCAGAATTCCGGGAGGTTTTGCGTTAACATTCTTTACCTTCCTTTTTGTACGCTAATTGTCCACACGCTGCAAGGATATCCCTACCGCGCGGATTGCGGATCGTTATTTGAATTTCAGCTGCTCGCACGGCGGCGAGGAAATCTTCCACCTCTTCGGGGGTGGGGGCGTGGAGCGTCGGGTCATCGCCGTCGTTTAGCACGATGGCATTTACCTTCACGCGGCGCGGGGCGCAGATGCGGATGAGCTCTTTTGCAGCCTTGGGCGTGCAGGTGATGTTCTGGATGAGCACAAACTCGAACGTCACATAATTATCGGTGCGACGGATGTATTCGTCAACCGCTTCCAAAAGTTTTTCGATAGGCCAAGTCTTGTTTACCGGCATCACGGACGAACGGTATTCGTTGTTCGTGCTGTTGAGGCTTACCGCGAGGCAGCAGGGCGTGTTCCTGTCCACGAGCTCCTTGATCTTCGGGACGACACCCGAAGTGCTCACGGTCATGCGCTTTGCGCCCATGTTGAAAAGTTTCTGGTTGTGCAGCGTGCAGCAGACGCGGTGGACGTTCTCGAGGTTGTTGAGCGGTTCGCCCATGCCCATGAAAATGATATTCGTCACCTGGGCGACTCCGCCTTCTTCGTTCATGAAGCCGTTATCTTTCAAGTACCAGTTGACGTTAATGATTTCTTCGAGAATTTCGCCTGCTTCGAGGTTACGCGTGAATCCCATCTTGGCGGTGCGGCAGAATGCGCAGTTCATGGCGCAACCGACCTGGGTCGAAACGCAAACGGAATAGCGACCGTTTGCCGGGATCATCACGGTTTCGATATGGTGACCGTCTTCGGTCTCAAAAAGCCACTTGACCGTTCCATCGACAGAAACAGAACGCTGGTCTTCCTTGAGACCGCAAAGCGTGAACTGTTTTGCCATTTTTTCGCGGAGGGCAGGGGAGATGTTTACCATCTCATCGTAGCTACGCACCTGCTGGCAGAATAGCCATTTTTGAATTTGGTCGGCGCGGTAGGGCTTTTCGTCAACATCCCGAAGCCAAGCTTTGAGCTCGTCGGTTGTCAAAGTTTTTATATTGCGCTGCCATTCCATATCCTGTAAAGATAGAAAATTTTAAGCTTCTTGTTAAGGGCTAAAGCCTGTCTAACCCTCCTGTCTTGCGTATGTATTCTAGCCCCAAATTCCTGTTTTCGGCGGCATTTTCTGCTGAACAATCCGTGGATGTTTCGTTTCGCTGTGCATGCCTTTGCCAAAAAAGTTGCTGGTAGATTCGGTCAAGTTCGACTGAAAGACAACTGATGCTTGTCTTCAGCGCAATTGCGAGTTGGCAGAGAGTATCTATCGATGGAATTCGCTTCCCGCATTCCAATTGCGATATGAACTGTCTAGAAATTCCTGATTCGATGGACAGCGATTGTTGCGTGTGCTGCTGTTTTTGTCGAACCGAAATTATAAGAAGCCGTATGGCTTCATGGAATAGGAGTGTCTCGTAATTCATCGGGCTATAATTTTACGAAAAAACACAAAATTTTTGTGCATGCGATAGTTTGCAAAAGACGTAAAACTTTGAAATCTTTTGATTTTCTTAAAAACATATGTCATAAAATGACGATGAGTTTTTTCCTCGGAAAACACTTGTTTTGGCTAAAAAACGGGAATTTTCGTATCGAAAAACGAGTGAAAAATTTGGGTATCTTTTACGTTTGTATACAGAAACGTTTCATTCGTTTGTTTTTATTCAAAAAGGTTTGATTATTTTTCCGTAGGGACATATTTATCGCGCGTTGCGCAAAGGGATACGGAATGATTGATGTAAAAGGAAAATGGTGCTTGGTAACAGGTGGATGCCGTGGTGTCGGTCGTCTCATCGCTATCGAAATGGCTAAACTTGGTGCAAACCTCATTTTGCAGGGTCGCGACAAGAGCCATGCCGAAAAGGTCATTGCAGAACTTGCTCCGTATGGTGTACAAGTGAAGGCTGTGGGCTGTAATCTCGAAAACGAAGCTGAAATTGATGCTGCCCTTGCCGAAATCGATTCCTTTGGCGTACAGGTGGACCTCGTATTTAATAATGCCGGTCTCATGAGCCACTATTTTTCCGATTATACGACGAACACGATGGATGACTTCCGCCAGGCGATGGCGGTGAACTTCTTTGCGCCGATGAAGATTGTGTATCACTTTTTGCCGGGCATGATCAAACGCGGTTTTGGCCGCATGCAGCTTACGACAAGCGGTATTGCCAATGAACCGGAACTTGCCGCTTACGCCTGTGCTAAGGCTGCTCTCACGAAGTTCGTGAAGGATTTTGCTTGCAAGCTGAATGGTTCCGACGTGATGATGAATGTTTTGGATCCGGGTTGGCTCCGTACGGATCTCGGTGGTCCGAATGCCCCGAACGCTCCGGAAACTGTTGTTCCTGGGGCTCTCGTGAGCGTGCTTCTCGATGACAAGAAGAGTGGTCGCTGGTTTAGCGCCCAGGATTACGTGGGCAAGAGTATTGCTGATGCTGTAGACGCTGGTCGCAACGTCTTCGCTTAATCGTTATTAGTTTTTTTGCCTGAATGGCGAATGTTTGATCCCGCATGGAATGCGGGATTTTTCTAATGCTAGATTTTCTTGATTTACAACATGTGCTGCCGGTCACAACAATACTTTAATTTTGATACAAAAATATTTTGTAAAACTTGCGAATTTTAAAAATTTATGCTATTTTAATAAATAAAGGTTATTTTTAGCTTTTAGGGGGGTCTTGGGAGGGGCGTGGTTTTGGACCGTTATGGGATGTAAAATCCTTCGTTGCGGAGGCGTGTGGTTATGTCTGATGCTGGTGAAAAAAAGATTCCTGAGGGGATACGGAATGAATTGGAGCATTCCGAAGTTCCGCTTGCTGTCTACCGATTTGTAGATGGTCATATTCAGACTATTCTTGTTTCTGATGGGCTTATCCGTTGGCAGGCTCCTGGTTGTACACGTGAAGATTTGTTGAAGTTCCTCGATACGGACATGTACAGGGATGTCCATCGCGAAGATATTGTTTTTGTGGCGACTAAGGCTAAAGAATTCGCAAAATCCAAGGATGGTCGTTACGAGGTTGTTTACCGTCAAAAATTGTATGGCAAGGACGAATACCGAACATTGCATGCTCAAGGTTACCATCGTGTTTTGGCTGATGGTTCAGAATGTGCAATCGTTATTTATGACGATGTGACTTCCGCTTGTGAAACATGTAGAGATTTTCGCAATGAATTCGATAATGGCTTGATGGAGTTCTTAAACAATGACAGCGTAGAGCCTTTTGTCATTGTCGATGCAAAAACTCATGAAATCTATATGCTCAGTGCGTCTGTTGATAAAGTTTGGACGCCTGTAAAAGCTTTTGATTCCGGCATTACGTTTGAAGAGTATTTCTTTGACCCCAATGAAGTCCAGCTTATCACACTTGACGAGGTTCTAGAAAAGGGCGAAGTCCTTGTTCCGAATTCCCGTACCGGCGGTGACTTGATTTTGAAAGCTTCCTTAATCAAGTGGCATGGCAAGGATGCGATTTTCCATAGGATAAGCGAAAGGACGGACCGTTATTTTGATACATTGACGGGACTTCCGAATATGGAATATTGCCGCATGCGTGGCGAAAGCTATGTTACCGATATCCGGATTGCCGGAGGAACTCCTTCTGTCGTATTCTTTGACATTGTCGGGATGAAACTCTACAATAACGCCAATGGCTACGGCAAGGGCGATGAATTTTTGCTCAATTTTGCGGCAACGCTAAAAAAAGTATTCCCGAATAACTTGATTTGTCGCATGGCGAATGACCATTTTACGGTCGTTGCTGACATGAAAAACATCGAGAAAAAACTTTGTGAAATCCGCAAATATGTCAAGAGTGTCGTTTCCAAGATTTCGATGGATGTGAACATCGGGGTCTGTAAGATTGATGATTTTGAAACGATGGTCGATGCCTGCGAAAAGGCTAAGATTGCATGCAAGGTTCAGAAACAGTCTAGTGATAACTTTTTCCGTTATTACGATGAAGATTTGCGCAAGACGCTTGTGCTGCAGAACTACGTGGTAAACCACATTGACGAGGCTATAAATAATGGTTACATCAAGGTTTACTACCAGCCGGTGGTCCGTACGATTACGGAAACTTTCTGCGGTATGGAAGCGCTGGCCCGTTGGGTGGATCCGCAATATGGTTTTTTGAATCCGGCGGTCTTTATTGGCGCTCTCGAAGAATCTCGCCAGATCCATAAGCTTGATAGCCACGTCATTAACATTGTCTGTAAGGAAATGCGAGCGGAACTGGATGCTGGCAAACCGATTGTCCCTGTGTCCTTTAACCTTTCGCGTCTGGACTTTATCGGCTGCGATATCTTTGATGTCGTGGAACGAGCTCTTAAAAAATACAGCATTGACCGAGAATACATCCGAGTCGAAATTACAGAAAGCATCATGGCTTCGGATTCCTATGTCCAAAGCGAAATCCAGAGATTCCGTTTGGTCGGTTACGAAGTCTGGATGGACGACTTTGGCAGTGGATATTCTTCGCTCAATACGCTTAAGGATTACAAGTTCGATGAGCTAAAAATCGACATGGCGTTCCTTTCGAACTTTAACGATGCCTCTCGCACGATTATCAGTTCCACGGTTCGCATGGCGAAAAATCTTGGGCTAAAGACTCTTGCCGAAGGTGTCGAGACCAAGGAACAGATGGATTTCTTGAAGGGCATCGGTTGCGAAAAGGTCCAGGGGTACTATTACGGAAAACCTCAGCCGTTAAAGGATACCATGAAACACATGGAATCCATTGGTATGGCTGTCGAAGACCATAATGCACGTGTGGTTTATTCCAAATTGGGAAGCTTAGACTACCTTGTGGATTCTCCTAAGGGAATTCTCTCTTATAAGGATGGCTTGTTTAAGTTCTTGTTTGTGAACAAGCAGCTCGAAGAGCAGATATCGAGCCTTGGCTTTGCCCATATTGAAGATGTTGAAAAGGCTATCAATGACCCAAAGGATCCTGCATACTACACGCTGCACGAAGCTGAAAAGGCGGCTTATACGGGTCCGCGTGAAATAACGTACGCCGCTCGTGGTTCGTATGTCTTCTTGAGTGGATACCTGATAGCCGATATCGAAGGTACCCATATTTACGACATGTCGTTGCGCAATACGCATGTGAGCGCCTTTGATATCTCTTCATCGAGTAGTAAGATTACGTCGCTCCCGACAGATGCAAAGACAATCTTGCTTGCCGATACGAATCCGCAGAACCGCGCTTTCCTTGAAAGTGTCTTGAGATCGAATTACAACTTGCTGCTTGCCGAGGATGGCGAACAGGTGCTCAATTTCTTGCTGGAGTATGGTAACCGTATTTCGTTAGCGCTGGTGGATGCCGCTCTTCCGAAAATCGATGGCTTCAAGATTATTCAGAAATTCCATGGCGACAAGCATGAATTCCAGATGCCGTTTATCGTGATGACCGATAACGAAGAATTGGCAAAGGAAAGTGTCCGCTTGGGGGCTTATCAGTCAATCCTTACGCCGATTAAGAATAAGGATCAGGTCAAGTCGAAAATTGACGATGCCATCAAGAATACGGAACTGCTCCACCAGCTTGCGCTGAACTATATGGAATACGTCCCGGGTGGAGTTATCCTTTTGGAAGCTGTCAGTGGGGATATCCTGTATGTGAATGGCCGTGCGCTAGAAATCTTCGATTGCGATAACGTTGACGATTTCCGCAGCTTGGCGGGTAATAAGTTTGAGGGGGCTGTTCTTCCAGAAGATTATGCTGCCGTTGGTGAAACTCTTGAAACTCTGTTCCGGAGTAGGAGTGCTCTGCCTTCACAAACGACATACAGAGTCAGGACCAAGAAGGGATTTGTCAAACGTATTTACCATGTGGGTCGTTATTTTAGGGATACACCGTATGGACGCATTTTGTCGGTGTTTGTCTCTGAAGACGATATGGCTTTGAAAAATTACTTTGGTCGCAAAAATGCGTTCAAGATGTTTATGGCGTCGGGCGAGGCTACTCATACCAAGTCGTACGAACCGGGTTATAAGGGATACTTGTTCTGGAATCTCACGAGGAATTCGCCGGTAATCAGGATGGACGGTATTTCGTATATTCCGAAAGAACTTACGGGTAAGTACACTTATGACGCCCACTTTGACTATTTGGTGAAATTGATGTCAAAGGATAGTGTAAATGTCCAGAAAACGTCAAGCTACACTCGCGAAAAGTTGATTCTTGCTTATGCAAATAAGCGTGCTGTTCCATCGTTGAATTTGAACTACAATTTTAAGAATGGTTGGTTCTCTATCAAGTCTACTTTTGACATGATGGCGGACCCGGATACGGGCGATGTGATTTTGAAACTCCAGAATGAAAACGATACGGATGTCGAAGCCTACAAGGAATTGACGGATGCGGTCGTTTTGAATCTGTATGACCAGATCATCTACCTCGATGGCAATACGGATAGGCTTCTGAGTCTTTCTTGCCTTGAAGGTAAGCCTATGTATGTCCAAAGGTCTATTTCTGATTCGATAGAGAATCTCTGCAAGTTGTTCCAGATGCCGCTTTGCTCTGTGGAAGCGTTTATGGAACGGGCTAATCGAAATAGTGCTTCTGGTGAAACTTATGGCAGAACTCTGACGCTTGAAGATGGACATGTGAAGTTCGTTCGCGCAAAAGCGCTGTATAATGGTTCTAACAAGTACATCATTACCGTTTCGGATGTTACGCATGCCAAAAATGAATTGATATAAAGCTTTTCCTCCATGCAAAAAGTCAATTTCCCGTCCTATGGGCGGGAAATTTTCCGTATATTGTCACCTTTTGACATTCTACTTTTATTATATTAGTGCTCATGGTAGCACTAAATAAGTCGAAGAAAGAAATTGAGTATCTCTGTACAGAATGTGGCAATACGACACCGAAATGGGCTGGCAAGTGCCCGTTTTGCGGGGCGTGGAGTTCGCTTAAGGAACATGTGATTGAACGAAATTTGGAAGGGGCTGGGCGCACGGGACGTGGGCTTGGCGGGCCTGTCCATAAGGTGGTGCTGCTCAAGGATGTTGCGACAGAAGATACGCGGCGCTTGAGCACGGCGAATTCGGAATTTGACCGTGTGCTTGGTGGTGGCTTTGCGCCGGGAAGCCTGGTGCTGATTGGGGGTGACCCGGGAATCGGTAAGTCGACGCTTGTGCTCACGACACTTGCGACGATGAATGCGGCGGGAGTCAAGGCTTTATACGTGAGTGGTGAAGAAAGTGCGTGCCAGGTAAAACTTCGCAGTGAACGCTTGAATGTTTCGGGGAGTGACATGATGCTCCTCTGCGAAACGAATCTCGAAAAGATTTTGGAACAGGCAAAAGAGGTAAAGCCTCAGGTTCTTGTGATAGACTCCATCCAGACTGTTTACAAGAGCGACCTTGCTGGGACGCCCGGATGTGCAACACAACTGCGTGAATGCACTTTGGACTTGATGGTTTTTGCCAAAAATTCCGGATGCATCACGATTCTCATTGGTCATGTGACGAAGGACGGTCAGATTGCTGGACCGAGAATCTTGGAGCACATGGTCGATACGGTTGTTTATTTCGAAGGCGACCGTAATCACCAGTATAGGCTTTTGCGGACTATCAAGAACCGCTTTGGCGCTACCGATGAAATTGGCGTTTTTGAAATGACGAGTCATGGGTTGAATCCTGTGCTGAACCCGAGCAAGGTCTTTTTGCAGGAGGGGGTTCCGCCGACTCCGGGGAGTGCTGTCTGCTGTACAATGGAAGGCTCTCGGGCGCTCCTGTTCGAAACTCAGGCTCTTGTGAACCAGACGAATTTTGCAGTGCCGCAGCGTGTGGCGGCAGGGATAGACCCGAAACGACTTACGATTATCCTTGCGCTTTTGGAAAAGTTCGGTGGTGTGACGATTGGCGCCTCGGATGTGTTTGCGAGCATAGCTGGTGGCATGAAGGTAAATGATGCTTCGTCGGACTTGGCGCTTGCGTTAGCGGTGGCGAGCAATCATTTGGGAATCCCGCTTTCGCGGCAGACGATTGCGATTGGAGAGCTAGGACTGTCGGGTGAGGTGCGTGGCGTAAGTCTTTTAGACCAGAGGCTCAAGGAAGCGAGCCGCCTTGGGATGACGGAGGCGGTTGTGCCGGCGAGCTGCAAGCTTTCAGAGAATATGGGTTCGATGAAGGTTGTGCGGGTTCATTCTCTGTCCGAAGCGATAAGCTGGCTCATGGACAAGAAGTAAGGCGCCTTTGACGCAAAAGGGCAAAAGAAAAGGGGCGCTCAAGTGAGCGTCCCTATATTCCGTTATTGAAAGGCTTTATTAGCGCTTTTCGCCCGGTCTAGAGAAACCGAATGCGCGCGGATCGAAACCGCTGGGGAACTTTGTTCTTTCGTTGTAGATTACGCGCTTGGCGGTGAACTTTTCAATCTTTGCACCGGTGAGGTCTGCACCAGAGAAGTCTACGTCTTCCATCTTGGTGTCGGCGTCGATCTTGACACCTTCCATCTTGGCGTTGGTGAAGGTAACCTTGATGAGCTTAGCACCAGAGAAGTTTGCACCAGAAAGCTGTGCGTTGTTGAATGCAGAGCGTTCGATGGTGGAGTTTGCGAAGTTTGCCTTGGTGAGGTCTGCGTTATCAAAGATGTCCTTGAATACATAAGCACCGTCGAAGACTGCCTTCATGAGTTCAGCGTAGTTGAACACGTTCTTGCTGACGCTAGCATCGAAGAAGGAAGACTTGTTGAGCTTGGTCTTGTCGAAAGAGCTCTTGGAAACTTCGCCCTTGTCGAAGATGACGCCGTTCAAGTCCTGGTTGTTGAACTTCATGTTCTTGACCTTGGACTGGGCGAACTTAGCCTTCTGGAGCTGGGTTCTGGAGAGGTCGACATCATTGAACGTGGTCAAGGAAAGGTCAGCTTCCTGGAGGTTCACGTTGTTGAATGTTGCACCGTCGAAGTCAGCCTGAGAAAGACCTGCCTTAGCAAAGTTCACGTTGTTGAGCTTCACACCGGAGAAGTTTGCAGCGATGAGGTTGCAAGCTGTGAAGTCCGTCTTTTCCATGGTGGTCTTGCGGAGGTCGCTGTTAGCCATCAAGGAACGGGAGAAGTTCGTGTTGGTGAGGTTTGCCTTGCTGAAGTCAGCACGGGTAAGGTCCATGTCCATCACAGATGCCTGAGTGAGGTCTGACTTGCTGAAATCGCATTCGTCAGAGACCTTCATAGCGTCAAGACGAGCACTCTTGAGGTTTGCCTTCGGGAATTTGCTATCGAGAAGCGTTGCACGATAGAGGTTTGCGCCTTCGAGGTTTGCGCCTTCAAAGTTTGCAGAACGGATGTCTGCACCGCTAATCGTTGCGCCCTTGAGGTTTGCCTTTTCGAAGTTGGCTCCGCTAATCACAGCATTGCGGAAAGAGACTTCGGGAAGGTTTGCTTCTTCGAAGTCCGGAGATTCACCGGCAGAGCGCTGGAAGTCCGTAACGCCCTTGATGGCCCTTGCCTTCTGGAACTGGTAGTTGTCGATACGCTTGTCACGGAAGGAGGTGTTCAGGTCTTTACCTCTGAAATCCTGTGCTGACACGTTGAGCGCGAGAGCACCAAGGAGGCAGAGACCAAATTTATAGACGTTCTTCATATTCATAGTCAAATTCCCTTTATGAAAAAGTAAATCAAATAACGGATAGCCCTAAAATAACTAAAAAATTTGCAAAACTAACAACTAAAAATAAAAAGTGACCAAATAAATACTAATTTTACGTTGAAATGACTTGTTTTCGTTCAAATTCTTACAAAGTGGTGATCTGCGGGGCAGGTCCGGCCGGTCTTATGGCTGCTTACCAGCTTGGAAAATTGACGGGCGGTGCTGGACAAATCCTGCTTTTGGACAAAAAGGAACCCTGGAAGGAACCTATTTTTTGTGCCGAAGCGGTATCGACCCATCGTTTGAACGATTTGTGGCCTATTGATGAATCTTGGGTGCGTGGAAGCCTTTCGGGTATCTATTTTACGTCGCCTAAGGGTTATAAGGCTGAATTTTACAGCAAGGACTGCGGTCGTCTGCTCGATCGTTCGAAATTCCACCATGCGATTGCCGATGCTTGCGTCGAAGCGGGCGTGGAATGCCGTTTTGATGCGCTTGTGAAAAGCATCGAAAAGGCTGAAAAAGGCTGGAATTTGAATGTCCAGGTGGGCGGAGAAAAGTTTTTGCTTTCGGCTGAGGCTTTTATTGATGCCAGTGGTCCTGGCTGTCGCCTGACGCGTGGTATTCCGTGCCTTGAAGGGATTGAATCGGGTGATACTGATTTGGAACCGGGCATTTTTGCTGTGGCTGAAGGTATTGAACACGAACGTGACCATATCGATTTGCTTTACGGAAGCGAATTTGAAGGCGGTTACGGTTGGATTTTCCCGCGTGATGGCAAGGAAGTGAATGTCGGTTTTGTGCTTTCGAAGGATGCAAAGCCGGATATGCCTTTGCGTGAAAAACTCAAGCATTTTATTGCGACGCATTACCCGAATGCCAAAATCAAGGCGATTTATGGTGGCATGATTGCCTGCGGGCAGTCTGATAAGCCACTTGCCAAGTGTGGTCTTTTTAAGGCGGGCGATGCGGCTAGTTGCGTGAATCCGTTGAGCCGTTCGGGAATTGTTGAAGCGCTCCTTAGCGGAAAGATTACTGCAGAAGCGGTTCATGAATGGCTGAATGCTGCAGACGATGGCGCTCGTGCCCGTATTGAAGCATCTGTTCTTGATCGTTGGATGGCTAAGCTTGGAAAGTCTCATTTGCAGATTGCGAGAGCAAAGCCCGGGCTTGCAAAAATCAAGGATGAACAGTTTGACAAGGCGGCTATGCGCCTCTCGAAGCTCCCGCGTGAAAAGCAGACTCTACTTAGAATTTTCTGGGCGGTGCTTTGGTCTTGCCCGTCTGTAATTTGGAAAATGCGTTCTTTTTTGCATTAGTATGATTATGTCTGAAAGTATTGTTGATCGTCAAGAAAAGATTAGAGCAAAATTTGCATCGTTCACAGACCCGGATGACAAGTGGAAATTCCTCTTGGATTTGGCTCGTGAACACAAGGGGATGGACGCCTCCCTCAAGGCAGAAAAGTTCATTATCCAGGGCTGCGCCTCGACAATGTATCTGGTGCCGAAGTTTGATGGTGCAAAAATTCATTTTGAGATGGATGTGGAAGGTGGTACGACGAACCCGCTGATTAGCCGTGGTCTCGGTGCGCTTGCCTTGCAGATTTTCAACGACATGGCTCCTGCCGATATCCTTTCGGTGGATCCGACGTTTTTCCAGCAGATTGGACTCAATGTCGGGCTTTCACCGACGCGTTCGAACGGTTTTGCAAGCCTTTTGAAACAGATTTATTTATACGCACGCGTCTTTGACGCAATTTCAAAAAAATAGGACGACTCTATGTTTAGTTTCTTGAATGGAAAAAGCCCGTTTGACGAGGCTGAAGAAAAACTGGAAGCCGGTGAAACAATCAATGGTAGACCGAAGCTTCCGCAGGCGCCGATTATGGGCTGGCAGGACGGTGTGTTCTTGCTCGTACTCATCGGTTTAATCGTAGGTGGTTATTACTACTACCAGTATGCCAAGCAGAAAAGTGCCGATACATTTGCTCAGTGCGACGCCTTGTTTGTAGCTGCAGAAACGGATGCGGCAAAGTATGTCGAAGCTGAATCTTGCTACAACGAAACCTGGGATTTGGGTTTTGTGAGCGATACTATGGAAATTCTCCGCCAGAACCGCTTGGGTGCTATCGAAGACTTGCGCAACCAGCAGAAGGACTTGTATGCTGAAGCTATGGGCGCTATGGCTGCCCGTGATACGGTTGCTGCATACAACGTTGTGAAGGATTACAAGGGCCCGATGCTTTTGAATCAGGGTGACCGCAAGGATTGGAACAACATTGCCAATAACGATGCTGTCAAGGCTAGCGTTGCTGCTGCCGCTGCCCGTGCCGATTCGATTGCTAGAGAAAAGGCTATTGCGGATTCCTTGGCTCAGGTTGCTGCTGAACTCCGTGCAAAGGCAGTTGCCGATTCTATAGAAAAAGCGAACAAGAAACTTGCTCGCAAGGGTAAGCGCAAGAAGGCGCAATAAGTTTTAGTCTGTAGTCAATGGTCATTGGTCAATAGCATTTCTAATAACTAACGACTAATGACCAACGACTGTTAATGTAATTTCGCGTTCGGTCTCGGAAACGATTTGGATTTTAACGACGTGGGTGATGCCTGCGTCGTTTTCTTCTAATCGCTCGGGCCATTCGATGAGGCTGATGCCGCTTTCGAGATAGTCCGGATCCATGCCGACTTCGTAAAGATCGGCGCCGCCTTCGAGACGGTAAAGGTCGAAGTGGAAAATAGGCGGGTTGTTCGGGTATTCGTGGAGGATGGTGTAGGTCGGGGAGCAGACCGTGCCTTCGAAGCCGAGCCCTTTGCAGATGCCGCGGCTAATGACGGTCTTGCCTGCACCGAGGTTCCCGTAGAGGGCGACCTTGTCGCCGACCTTGAGTTCCTTCGCAAAACCAAGCGCCCAGTTGTATGTGTCTTGTTCTGAATGGAATAGCATAATGAAATGGAGTTGTTAGTCAATGGTCGTTGGTCTGTAGTTTATATTTGGCGCCTATGGCGCGATTATGCGACTAAGAACTAATGACTACTAACTAATTACTGTGGCGTTGTCAATTACAATTTCTCTTTAAACTGCTCGTACGTGAATTTGTGCAGTAGGTGGAACTTGCCGTTTTCGTCGAACTTGCCGATGCTCGGGTGGCGCACTCCGTTGAAGAACGTGGTTTTGACCATCGTGTAGTGGATCATGTCTTCGAAGATGATGCGGTCGCCGACCTTGAGCGGTTCGTCGAACGAGAAATCACCGAGCTGGTCGCCTGCGAGGCAGGAATTGCCCGTGAGCTTGTACGTGTGAGCCTTTTCGCCAGGGAATGCGGCGCCGATGACGCTCGGACGATACGGCATTTCGAGGCAGTCCGGCATGTGGGCGCTGATGGAAACGTTGAGTATGGCGATGTCCATTTCGTTGTGGACAATGTCGCCAACGCTTGCGACGAGTTCACCGGTCTGCCAGCCGATGGCTTCGCCCGGTTCCATGATGACTTGCAAGTGCGGGTAACGTGCGGAGAAATCCTTGAGAATGCGCACGAGTTCGTCGCGGTGGTAGTCCTTGCGGGTAATGTGGTGACCGCCGCCGAAGTTCACCCACTTCATTTGCGGGAGGTACTTGCCAAAGTGCTTTTCAAATGCGGCGAGAACGCCTTCTAGGGCGTCGGCATCTTGTTCGCAAAGTGCATGGAAGTGGAGCCCGTCAATGCCGTCGAGGAGTTCGGGCTTGAATTCCTTTTCGGTCACGCCGAGGCGGGAGAACTTGCCGCAGGGGTTGTAAAGGTCTGTTTCGACTGTCGAAAATTCCGGGTTCACGCGGATGCCGGCGCTGACGCCGTGGGCAAGTGTCTTGTCCTTGAATCGCTGCCACTGCGAAAAGCTGTTGAACGTGATATGGTCCGCTGCATCGAGGATGGCGTCGATTTCGTCGTCTTCGTAGACGGGGGCAAAGACGTGGACTTCCTTGTTCATCTCTTCGCGGGCGAGGCGGGCTTCATTGAGGCTAGAGGCGGTGGCGCCGGCGAGGTATTCGCCGATGAGCGGGAAGGAACGCCAGAAGCTGTAACCCTTGAGGGCGCAGATGATTTTAACGCCGGTCTTTTTCTGGATATCGTCGAGGATTTCCATGTTGCGGCGGAGACGCGTTTCGTCAAGTACGAAACAGGGACTTGGAACTTGAGAATAGTCGAGCATGGTTAGAAAGATAGAAATTATTGTCTTGTCGCTCAAATGCTTTTTTGTATTATTCAGATGTATTGAATCGGAGCTTTTTATAAATTTGTTGAAATTTTCTAAGGTTGTTTTTGAATAATCGGAGGCTTGTTTTGCGGCGATTGTTGATTGGTTTTATAGCGTTAGCTGTTTTGATTGCGTTGTTATGCGTCGCCACACTTTGCTTTGGCGCGGTGAACATTCCGTTTGCGGATGTGGTGCAGGCGTTGTTTAACCCGGGAGCGGATGTTTCGTCGAACATCTTATGGAACTTGAGAATTCCGCGAATGATTGCCGCGATTTTGGCGGGTGCGTCGCTTGCTGTGTCGGGCTTGTCGCTGCAGACAGTGTTTCGGAATCCGCTTGCGGGACCGTTTGTGCTTGGCATTAGCAGTGGTGCAAGTCTCGGTGTGGCGCTTGCGCTTTTGGCGGGTATTGGCTTTGGAAGTGTGGGCGTGCTGGGTTCGGCGGCGCTTGGGGCTCTGCTTGTGACGCTTGTCGTGATGTTTGCGGCGACGCGTTTTGCGCAGACGGGCGTGCTTTTGATTGTCGGGCTTTTGACGGGTTACTTTATCGATTCGATTGTGAGCGTATTGATTGCTGGGAACTCTTCGGAATCGTTGCGCGTTTATGTGGCGTGGGGCATGGGTAGCTTTGGGCGCGTGACGCTCGGTGATGTCTGGATTTTTGTGGCGGCAGTGCTTGTGGGTTTGGTGATGATTGGCGTTTCGCTGCGGTACTTGAATGCGGCGCTTTTGGGTGATGATTTTGCGCATGGGCTTGGACTGAACGTGAAGCGTTCCAAGATTTGCGTGTTGCTCGGGGCGAGCCTTTTGGCGGGTGCTACGACAGCGTTTTGCGGGCCTGTCGCGTTCATCGGAATTGCGGTGCCGCATTTAGCTTATCTGCTTTTCAAGACGACGAACCATCGCGTGCTTTTGCCTGGGGCGGCATTGTGCGGCGTGGCGCTTGCGCTTTTGGGCGGGCTCTTCCCGGCTTCGGTGCCGTTGAATGCTGTACTTTCACTAGTAGGCGTACCTGTGATTTTGTGGGTGCTTGTGCGCGGTTCCGGTGCGCGTCTTTAGGGGGCTTTTATGACGAATGTTGAATCGCAGAACATTTTGCTGGAATGTAAGGATTTGCTTGTCGGCTATGGTAAAGCGCTTCCGTCCATGAAATTCCCGTTTGATTTTTCGCTTGCATCGGGAAATGTTGTAGCTTTGATGGGCGAGAATGGTTGCGGTAAAAGCTCGCTGTTAAAAACTTTTGCAGGCTTGCTTGCGCCGGTGGCAGGCGAGGTTTCGCTTGAAGGGAAATCTCTTACGGAATGGGCGCCTCGTGAACGTGCTCAGGAAATCTCGCTCGTGCGTATGTCGAGTGCAGTGCCCCCGCGAATGAGCGTGAGTGAATTTGTGCGCTTGGGACGTTCGCCGTATTCTGGAATTTTTGACAGCCGTACGGAAGAAGATAATCGCATTGTCGAAAATTCGATGGCGCTTTTGGATGTGGCAAATTTTGCAAATCGCCCGATTGCAGAATTGAGCGATGGTGAGCGTAGCCGTGTGTTCTTGGCGGAGGCTGTGGCGCAACAGGTGAAAATCTTGCTGCTCGATGAACCGAATGCGTTTTTAGATATTCCGCGTAGCCATGCGCTTTTTCGGTTGCTCAAGAAAATTGCTGTGGAACGTCAAATGGGCATTGTTGTTTCGACGCATTCCGTGGAATACGCGGAGCGCTATTGCGATAAGATTATGGTCGTAAATGGCGGAACGGTAAAGGTGGCTTCGGCTGCGGATGCTCGTAAAAATGGACTTTTAGACTGGACGGAAATATGCGACGCTCTTTGATTTTATTTTACGCTATTGGTGTGTTTTGTGTTGCACTTTGCTTGTCATCGTGTGCGGGTAACCGGAGTGCGGCGGGTGCTTCGGAACAGAAACATTTCTTTTGGAAAGTGTCCGATGAAAATTCTTCGGTGTGGGTGCTCGGGAGCATTCATTTGGCGGATTCGACTTTGTACCCGCTTGCTCCTGTGATTGATTCTGCGTTTGCACGTTCGGATGAGCTTGCTGTTGAACTCAACATGAACGATGAAGAAGTCGTGAAGGAAATCGGTAAGGAATCGGTTTCTCAGGGAATGCTTGAAGATAGGTTGCTTCGAGATATTCTGCCGCCAGAAATGTGGAAGTCTTTAGATAGCCTTTGTGCGGCCTGGGATATTCCTATGGTGGTATTTGAAAAAATGCGTCCCTGGCTTGTAGCGACAACGCTTAGTGCGTATGCATTTGAACAGGCCGGATTGAATCCTGAATATGGGATTGACTATGTGCTTTTGGATAGAGCGGCGTCAGATGGCAAGGCCATTGTCGGCTTGGAAACTGCAGAAGAACAGATTGGCGCGCTTGCTGATACGACTGAATCGGATTCGGCGGGTGTGTATTACTTAAAGACGACTTTACGTGAAATTGCAGATTTTGAAACGCTTGTGGGTAATTTGATTCATGCCTGGAAAACGGGTGATGACGATTTATTGCGTAGCTTGTTGAACAAAGATGATGAAGAAGACGAAAGCGATGAATCGTTGTCTAGCGATCAAAAGTTCAAGGATGGTTTTGAACAACGTGTTTATGTGAATCGCAATGCCAACATGGCGGAATCCATTGCGACCTTTTTGCGCGAAGATAGGAACGTTTTTGTCGTGGTCGGTGTAGCGCACTTGGCGCTTGAAAAAGACAACGTGATTGATGCGCTTCGCAAGCGCGGTTTTAAGATTGAACGTTTTTAATGCTTAAGCCGAGTCGTGTGAGTCGGTTGTAAAGGGCCGTGCGGTTCATGCGGAGCCGTTCGGCGGCAAGGCTTACGGAACCATCGCAATTGCGAATGGTCGATTTCAAAAATTCTCGTTCTTCGTCGAGCTGCAATTCGCGAAATTCTTCGTAATTGCTCGCGTTGAATGCTTTTATGGCTGCGCGATCGACGCTGGTGAGGCTAGTGGAGTCGTTGTCGGAACTTTCGTCAATTTGCAAGTCTTCAGCGCGTAAAACGCCTGGGTCGGTAAAGCAGAGCGCCCGCTGGATGACGTTTTCGAGTTCGCGAATGTTGCCTGGCCAGTTGTGGTCTTGTAGCTTTTGTAAAGCTTCTGGCGAGAGCGTGTAAGGCTCGCCTTCGGGGGCGTACTGGCGGATAAAGTAATTCGCCAAGTCTTCGATGTCTTCTTTGCGGTCGCGGAGCGGCGAAAGTTGCATCGGGATAACGTTTAGGCGGTAGTAAAGATCTTCGCGGAAACGCTTTTCGCGGATTTCTTCGCGGAGGTCGCGGTTGGTAGCGGCGATGATGCGCACGTCGATGTGTCGCGTCTTGTTTGCACCGATGGGGCGGATTTCGTGATTCTGGATGACGCGCAAAAGCTTGACTTGAGCGTGGAGCGGCATGTCGCCGATTTCGTCCAGGAAGATGGCGCCGCCATTGGCATCTTCGAAAAGACCGATGCGTTCGTTTTGCGCTCCCGTAAAGGCTCCGCGCGTGTGACCGAAAAGTTCACTTTCGAAAAGTGATTCCGGAATGGCGCTGCAGTTGACCGTAACGAATTTGTCGTAAACGCAAGCGATAGCTCTTGCGACCAGGTCCTTGCCAACGCCCGATTCTCCTTGAATAAGGACTGGGCCTGTGTGCAAGATGGCGCGTTCCACTTTTTTGCGGAGGTGCTGCATGGCTTCGCTTTTGCCGACGAGGTGCGACATTCTTTCGCGGAAAATGCGCTTTGCGTTGTAAATTTCCTTGAGCCTCGCAATCTTACTCATCAGGTGGAGGCGAAGCGCTTCGACGGAGAGAATCGTGTCGTAGAGTTTGCTTGAAACTTCGGTGTAGCTTTCGGGAGATTCCGCGTAGGCGAGAATCATGGAATCTGGGCTAAAGTCGCGAAGTCTCGAAAGCAGTTCTGCATTTTTTGCAGTGAAAGAATCAAGGTCCCAAATGACGATGGGCGCGAGCGGGTTGCGCAAAGCTTCTGCGATTTCGGGAGCCTTGTCGCTTGTTGGGGTGTGTACATCGACGGTGTTATCCACAGAAGAAAGGACGTCCAAGATGAACGAGGACGTCGAAGTTTCTTTTGTGAAAAAGTCGATGGACGGGCGCACGCTTTACTTGCCCAGTTCCTTGCTGCGGTTTGTGCCGGCGACAACAGCCTTGATAAGCGTGCTGCGGAATGCGCCTTCTTCGAGAGCGTCGATGCCTGCAATTGTCGTGCCTGCCGGAGAGCAAACCATAGCGCAGAGGTCGCTCGGGCTCTTGCCGGACTGCTTGACGAGTTCGACGCTGCCTTCGATGGTGCCGAGAGCGAGCTTCAATGCGACATCGCGAGTGAGGCCAGCCTTTACGCCGCCGCGGGTAAGACCTTCGATGAATTCAAAGACGTAAGCAGGGGCGCTGCCGGAAAGTCCGGTCACGGCGTCGATGAGGGATTCTGCAACGCGGCAGGTCACGCCGATGTTGCCAAAGATTTCTTCGGCGAGCTTGAGCGTTTCTTCGGAGACGCCGTCGGTGGCAAGGCCAACGGAGCCCTTGCCAACAGTGAGCGGCAAGTTCGGCATCACGCGGAGCACCTGGTTCTTTTCACCGAGCACTTCGATGAGGCTCTTGCGGGCGACACCGGCCATGATGCTGATGAACGTCTTTTCGCTCTTGAGAGCGGATGCTGCAGCCTTCCATTCGGCGGCAACGAGCTTAAAAATCTGCGGCTTGACGCAGAGGAAGGTGACGTTAGCCTTTTCGATGCCTTCGGCAAAGCTCTTGACGCGGACGCAACCGAGGGCGCTCACGGCTTCGGCAGCCTTGTCGCTCGGGTCAAAGAAGAAAATGTTCTTGGCGTCTGTGCCTGCGTTCAAAAGACCGCGGAGGATGGCTCCGCCCATGTTACCAGTACCGGCAAAGAAAATCGTAGTGTTCATATAGGTTCCTTTTTTAAAACTTAATGGATTGCTTCGGCGCTTCGCTTCTCGCAATGACGAATGTAGTGATCGCTTTAGCAATGACGTTACAAGAGTAAACGTAAAAATATTTTCGATGTCCAAATGGCGATGCCGGAACAAAGTCCGGCATGACAGGGGATAAAAAGGCGATGCCCGTTCGGAGACGGGCATGACAAGCGTAAAAAAGAACAGCCCGCGCTTTTGGCGGGCTGTTTGGCTGGGTTTTAGCCAAATTTGTATTAGTCTTTGGGTTTAGAAAGAGCGCTCATAAGCTCAGAGTTTGTCTTAAACTTGTTCAAAAGCTTGAGCAGGTTCTCCATGATGCCCGTTTCCGTCTCGTTCTGGCTACCGCGTCTGAAGTTCCAGGCGGCATTCTGTTCAAGCATCGTAAGCAAACGTTCTTCCTTACGTGTGCCGGACTTAAACACGTCAATGGCGGGCCAAATGCGCTTTTCGGCGATGCGGCGGTCAAGCACGAGTTCCATGTTGCCGGTGCCCTTGAATTCTTCGAAGATCACTTCGTCCATACGGCTGCCGGTTTCAATAAGGGCTGTACCGATGATGGTAAGGGAACCGTTCTTCTGGACTTCTTCGCTAATCGAGCCGTCTTCGTTCTTGATGGTACGAATCTTGTCCTGAATCTTACGGGCGGCACCGAAGAATTTCTTCGGGAACTGCATGGCGTTAGCGTCCACACCGCCAGACAAAATCTTGCCGGAGTGCGGAATGACAACGTTGTTTGCACGGGCGAAACGCGTGATGGAGTCGAGCAAGATCACAACGTCCTTCTGGCTTTCGACGAGGCGCTTTGCCTTTTCCAAAACCATGTTGGCGACGCGGGTGTGGTGCTCCGGCGGTTCGTCGAACGTCGATGCAACAACTTCAGCCTTGATTTCGATCCCTTTTTCAGCAGCCTTTTCCTTAATGTCCGTGATGATGTCGCGCATTTCCGTGACTTCTTCCGGACGTTCGTCGATGAGGAGTGTAATCAGGATGATTTCAGGATGGTTCTTCGCAATAGCGCGGGTTATGTTCTGCAAGAGAACGGTCTTACCGGTACGCGGAGGGGCGAGGATGATACTGCGCTGACCCTTACCGATCGGGGAGAAAACGTCCATGATGCGGGTGCTGAATTCCGTTTCGTTCCATTCGAGGTGGATCTTTTCTTCCGGGTGGATTGGCGTTAAATATTCGAATGCCACACGGCGGCGCATCTTGTCCGGTTCTTCAAAGTTCACGCGGTCGATGCGGCGCATGGAAAAGTACTTATCTTGTTCGCGAGGCGTGCGGACGAGACCTTCAATTGTATCGCCAATCTTGAGATTGAATTTACGGATAAGGTTTTGGCTCACGTAAACGTCGTCGGTGCTTGTCTGGTAGTTCTGATCCGGCATGCGGAGGAACCCGTGACCCTGTGGCGTGACTTCGAGAACGCCTTCCGTATAAATTATATTGCCTTCATTTTCGAGGCTCTGCAAAATGTAGTTGAGGGACTGCTTGCGCATTCTGCGGAAGTCCACTTCCTTCTGCACGGCGAGTTCCTGGAGTTCGCTCATGGAGAGCTTGCGGAACTTGAGCCAGTTTTCCTTTGCCTTTAAAATAGCTTCGGAACCCGGTGCCGGGAGCGTTGCAGAGTCGTCGACAAATTCTTCTTGCTGCTGGAAATTGCGGTTGTTGCGGTTGTTCTTGTTGAACTTGTTGTTCTTATTGAACTTGTTGAATTTACCGTTCTGGTTGTTGAAGCGGCGGTCATCTTGACCTTCACCGTTTTGAGCCTGGGCTTCACCTTGCTGCTGGGCGTTCGGATCTGCATTTTGATCGGTGGCAACTTCACCTTGGTTTTCTGCTTGTGCCTGAGCCATATCGCCATTCTGCGGGATAACGGCTTCGCTGGTGTTTTCGCTTACGAATGCGTTTTCTTCGGTAGATTCGGCTGGTTTGTAGTTCTGTTCGCCGGTGTAAATCGGTTCTGCGATGGCATCGATGTTTGCGACACCGTACTGCTCGGCGAGGCGCTTTTCAGCAGCTGCTATACCATCGACCGGCTGTTTCTTTTCTTGAAATTCTGGTTCGGTTTCGGCTTGGACGTTCTGTTCTAATGCAGGTCCTTTGCGTGCCTTCGTCTTAGGATTTGGTTTTCTGCCTCGGCGCTTAGGTTGAGGAATTTCTTCGGTGTTGTCCGGCAGTTTGTCAACCGTTCCTAAATATTCGGGAACAGGGATGCCTGTGCTTTCGGGGTAAACGAGATCTGTTAAAGACTGTGTTTGAACGTTTTGTTCTAAATTCTGATTTTTAGGTGTTCTGGGCACGATAGCGTCCTATAATTACATATTTCAAAAAATGAAATAGACGATATAATTGAAACGACAATAAGGGCTTGTTGCCCCATAAATTTTATTGATGATTAATATTATGTCCCGAAACTGCGGAACGGCTTAAAAGATACATTAAATTTTGTGAAATGTCATAAAAAAATTTTTTTTTATGAAAAATATTGGGAGTTCTTAGTTCTTAGTCACTAGTTATTAGTTGTTAGAAAAATTTTTTAATCACTAGTAACTAATGACCAATGACTAACGACCTATAATCAATAACTAATAACTAGAAATTGACTATATTTGGGGCGTGGATTCCTTAAATAGAGTATATATAGCACTCGGAAGTAATCTTCCTGACCGCTCGGCTCACTTGAAAGCCGGGAGAGATATGCTTCGCCGTATAAGCGCAGGTGGCTGGGTTGAAAGCCCGATTTATGAGACGCCTCCTGTTGGACCGGCGGGTCAGGGTCCTTATTTTAACCAGGTGGTGAGCTTCTGGTACGATGGCGATCCCGTAAAGTTACTCTATTATTTGAAGGGCTCCGAGCTTATTCTTGGGCGTAAGGACCGTGGACATTGGAATTCTAGGGAGGTCGACCTAGATTTGCTGTTCTTCGGTCGCGAAGTGTGTTCTGGACGCCCGAATATTCCGCATTTGCAGATTTATAACCGTCAGTTTGTGCTGGTGCCGCTGTGCGACATTGCGCCGGACTGGGTGGACCCGAAGACGAACAAGACCGTGAAGGACTTGCTAACGGAATTGCTTGAAAAAGAAGAAAAGATTCCGTTCCGCGTCATTGAAGGGGAGGAACCCTGATGCTTTTGGACAAGAAAATTCATTTTATGGCGATTGAAGGTGTAATTGGTGTCGGAAAGACTTCACTTGCCAAAGCCATTTGTGAACGTTGGAACGCCATGTTCATCGAAGAAAACTTTGCCGAAAACCCGTTCCTCCCGAAGTTTTATGAAAACCGCTCGGCATACGCTTTCCAGACACAGCTTTTCTTTTTGCTCGACCGTTTTAAGCAACTCCAGAATTCCGCTTTGCAGAGTGATTTATTCCACGATTTGCTGGTGAGCGATTACACGTTTGACAAAGACCGCATCTTTGCCTCGCAGAACCTCACCGAAAACGAACTTGCCATGTACGACCAGGTGTCGAACGCCTTGAACCACGATATCCGCAAGCCGGATTACGTTGTCTATTTACAGGCGAGCGTCTCGACGCTTTTACAACGCATCAGGGGTCGTGGTCGCGCGATGGAAAAGACCATTGACGGTAACTACCTGAGCGATTTGCAAGACCGTTATGACCATCATTTTTGGCATTACACGGATGCTCCTGTGCTGATTATTAATACGGATAATATCGATTTTGTCCATAACGAAAGCCATTTGCAGATGGTATTGAACGCGATTGCGTCCTGCCCAAGTCAAACGACTTATTTTGTTCCAGAAGGTAACTAAACATGCAGATAATTAAGTCTATCGATTCCCTACGTCAAACGCTTGCTCCTCTTGCAAAGGAAGGGAAAAGAATCGGTCTCGTTCCAACGATGGGTGCGCTCCATGAAGGTCATGGCGCTCTTATCAAGGCATCCGTGAGCGAGTGCGATGTGACTGTTGTAAGTGTATTTTTGAACCCAATCCAGTTCGGTAAAAACGAAGACTTGGACAAGTATCCGAAACGTTTAGAAGCTGATGCTAAGCTTGCCGAATCTATCGGTGCAGATTACGTTTTTGCTCCGTCTGTTGCTGAAATGTACCCCGATGGCGACCCGATGACGCTTGTTCGTGATGAACAGCTCGAAGGCATGTATTGCGGTGCTTACCGTCCGGGACATTTCCGTGGTGTCTTGACGGTTGTCTCTAAGCTTTTCCTCATTTCTGGTGCAAATGACGCTTACTTTGGCGAGAAGGATTACCAGCAGGTGTTCTTGATCGAAAAAATGGTGAAGGACTTGAACTTCAACATCAAGATTCATCGTGTGAAGATCGTGCGTGAAGAAAGCGGGCTTGCCCGTTCTAGCCGTAACGAATACTTGACGGAAGAAGAACGCGCTCAGGCTCTCGGCATTTACAACGGCTTGAAGGCTGCTAAGGTTGCCTACGAAGCTGGCGAACGCAGCGTTACGAAGATTCGCGATATCGTCGTGAAGTCTATTGTCGCTGCCCGTGGCATTGTGCAGTATGTGGAAGTGGCTAACCAGAAGAACTTGCAGAAGTGCAATGGCGCTCTCGCTGCAGAAGACAAGGTTGTGATTCTCGCCGCCGCCTTCTTCGGAAAGACCCGTCTCATCGACAATATGGAACTGAACTAGGAGTTTCCCGCTACTTTTCTGTAGCGGTAAAGATTCCATCCCATTTTTCGCCTGCGTGAGCGGGCGGATTTTGTTTATAGGCTTTGCAGCGCTTGATGTAGACTTCACTCGGACAAGTCTTGCTGCCCGGATCGCGCCCAGGCAGGTGCGGCTCGAATTCAAGACATTGCGTGAAGAGCTCAATTGCCTTGTCCCATTGCATGTCGAGATAGGCAGTGCGGGCTTGTTCCCAAAGCTTACAGAGCTTGTTGAGCGTATCTGCATTTTCGTCGTTGGTGTAGCCGATAAGTTCAAATGTTTCAACGGGTTCGTCTTTACCGACAACGCGGATGATGTCGAGTGTACGGTAGATGTACTGGTCGTTGATTCCCTGTTCGACAAGCTGGTCAATGGTGTTCTTGCATATGTGGATGTAGGCTCCGTACTGTTTGGCTGCACTTTCAAGGCGTGCGGCAAGGTTTACTTCGTCGCCCATCATTGTGTAGTTTTTACGCATGGTTGAACCCATGTTTCCAGTCACGATGTTGCCTGTGTTGATGCCAATGCGCATGTGCATGTCGTGGACGACTTGTGGCCATTTGTTGCCTTCGCTGTGCCATTTTTTGCGTAATCTTAAGAGTTCGCTTTGCATGTCGAGTGCGGTGTCGCAAGCGCATTGGGCGTGCTCGGTGTAAGGCTTAGGAGCGCCAAAGAATGCGATAATGGCATCACCTTCGTACTTGTCCAGCGTGCCTTTGTTTTTCATCAAGACATCCGTCATGGCGGTCAGGTATTCGTTTAACAGTTCGACTAGCTTGCTTGCGCTTCCAATCTTTTCGGAGAATGTCGAGAATCCCTGGATGTCGGTAAAGTAAGCGGTAATCTTGGATTCTTCGCCACCGAGTTCCGGGGTGATGCCGCCTGCCACCATTTCGTCAATCAGTTCCGGAGAAATGTATTGCTTGAATGAACTTTCAATGAATTTTTTCTCCTTGTTTTCGAAATACGCTTGCACGACCATGGCAAACATGTTGGTCGAAATGATTGCCAAAAGTTGCTTTGAAACACCGATGTAAATATTGTGCTTGAAGCAGAAGAACGCAAAAAGTGTATAAAGAACGGAAATGCCAATTACAAAAAGGAGCGAGGCAAAACTTCTAAAGTAAAGACCGACGAACGTGCAAATCAGGGCGAGCAAAATCACGGCATAACGCTGGTAACGTTCTTTCATTATGGTCAGATAGTCGTCTTCAAGAATGTTTTTGATGGTGCTTGCGTGCACAAGGATCGCAGGGAGGTTTTCTTCGTGCGGACCGTTCACAATATCGAAAAGTGCCGAAACTGAGGAACCGAGAATGATGGTTTTGCCGGCATACTGGTCAAGATTTATGGAATCTCTGTAAATATCATAGTAGGAAACGTGCTTGAATGTTCTCGTATTCGGTGTGACTTTATTGAATCTTCCCTTGAACTTGATTAAAAATTGACCTTCCTTGTCGATGGGGATTTTTTTGTATGGACCGAATCGTAATTCTTCACCGGCCTTTAAGTTGCTGATTTGCTCATCCGTTGCCTTGGCGATTTCCTGTAGAATATTATTCGTGAAAAAGCTGTTGGAGGCAGACCACTCGTCTTTTTCCCTATTGTAACTGATATCCATGTGTCTGGATAAATTTATGTATTCGCCAATTTTTATGTGCCGATAGCTGGGTTCGTAAAAATGAATCGTCTTGAGAATACTTGGCGTGATAAAGAATTCTTCGTCGTTTTCATCTGTGATGACGTAGACGCCTTCGTCGTCTTCGCTCTTTGATATTTTGTAGCCAAATTTCAGGTCGATGGAACTGGTTCCTTTGAGCTTGTCGAATATGCCGATTGGAAGTCTTCGTAAAATGCGGGAAAGCTTGCTATCGAGTTGCTGTTCGTCATCGATAAAAATGTCAAAAACGATATGCCCGTCTTCGTTTCGTTTGGCGATGATTTTGGAGGAGGTCTCGACGAGGTTTGCCTTTTTTACACCGCTTGCTTTAATCTGTTTCATCTTGTCGCGCAAGGCGGTAAACATGGGGTAAGTGAAGTTCGGGTATGTCGTGTGGTATTCGCCGAGGGTATCGCGGTAAATTCCGAAAGGCTTTCCGATGTCGATGTACTGTCCCATCTTGATTTTCACGTCTTTGGGATCTTTGTGGAACAGGTGCAAAATGGTCATTAGCGAAAGAGTCGAGTAAATGCGTTGCGGCGCGAGTTTATCGTTTTCGACATAGGGGAACTTGTATAACATTTTGATGCGGCGAACCGTACCGTCGTTATCGGGATAGGCGTTTACTGCTCCGAGGCGGGCGCCTGCGTTAGCAAGTTCCGGGAATACGTTGTCGAGCAACTGGCGAGATTCGATATCTTGAGGCTTGTCGACTTGGTTTAACTGGAACGTCGATGAAAAGCCGACTTCTTTGGCGCGCTCCCAGGTACTCAGGGGTTCCCAGTCGCTTTTGTTTTTGTAGTACGAGACGTGCGGCATCAAAAAGCTGACGATGCAAATGTTAGAATTATGCGTTGCCTCGACGAGCATGGAATCGTAGTTGTAATAGGACTGGATTTGGGTGAAAAATTTGGTATGGCTTGTATCTGGATCGAGTTCCGTAAGAATTTGCTGGCACTGTGTAGCCTTCTTTTTGCCGAAGTCGGCATCTTTAAACAGAATATCGAATGCGACAGCTGCGGCTCCGCCTTTACCCAGGTTTTCGATGACCTTGGCATGGATGGATCTGTCCCAGCTATAGTAGTGCCCGAGTTTTTGCAGCGATTTTTCATCGATATCGGCGATGATGATGTTGGGGTCGTTGTAGGAATTGGTTTCTAGTGTAATTCCATCTTTGACACCTGTGGTGTCCACGACTTCGGTATTCCATTTAAAGAACTGGTCGTAAAAAATGTTTTCTGCCGATTCAGCGATATAGTTTTCGTGTGAATTACCAAAAATGAGAATGAGCAAGACGGCGATTGCCGAAAATGCTACCCCGAAAAAAAGCTTTTTTTGATTTTTTGAATTTTTCTGTGCCATGACATAAAAAAGATAATAATTGAGTAAGGGGTGTCATTTTTTGTGCTAAAATAATGAACCATAAAAACTATATTTATGAAGAAAAATAGAGGAGCTTGTTTTTGGCTGCACAAAAGAAAAAAACTGTAAAGAAAACGAAGAAGCCTAAAGTCGAACCGAAAAAGGACATTCAGGAGCCAGATTCGTATTTTATTACGATGATGGTGGGCTACCTGATTATGCTTGCCGGTGTCATTCTGCTGCTTGGCTGCATCACGACTTCGATTGTGGGCGAGCAAGAAAACTGGCTTGGGGATTATTTTGGCGTCATGTTCCCGAGCTTTATGACGTTCCTGTTTGGACGTGTGGCTGTCGTTATCTTTACGGCGGCGCTTATCCTTTGGGGTGTTTTTATTGCGATTGCTTCGCTTCGTGGAAAGTTGCTGCGTTTTGCAGTGGGAGCGAGCCTGCTTGCTGTGAATGTGTCGTTCCTCATGTCGCTTAAAAATTTTGGCGATAAGCATGTCTCGAATGAAACTCTTTCGATGAGCGGTGGCGTGTTGGGCGAGTTCTTTTTGCAGAACTTGGCGATCCCTGTGTTTGGGAAAGTTTCGTATGTGGCTCCACTGATTTTGCTATTGGTGGCGCTTGCCTTGATTCTTGTGCTTTCATTTGGTGTGCGACCGAGGCATTTTAAGTTTATCGCGCAGGCGATGCGTTATGTGTGTGGTGTTTTTGGACAGCGCCGTTCGATGGGTAAGATTGAGATTGAAACGCTCGATTTCCCTGCCGTTAAGAGCGATAAGAAGAGCGAAAAGGTCGAAGAGAAAAAGACGCTCCGCCGTGGCGTGGTCATGGAAGACGAGACGATGATTTTTGTCCCGGATTCTGCAAAAATGCGTAGGCGCGGGAAAGTCGAACCGTTTAACGGTCGCCATAACTGGCTCACGGACGATTTAGATGTGAATCGTTCGGAGATGCAGACGCAAGTCGGGGATTCGTTTGGTTTGCCCCAGTATGCGACGGGGAATGTTTTGCCTAAAAATGCTGCGGGGAATGCGCGACCGGGTGATTTGCCAAATGCGACGATAGGTAATGCCGGGAATGTTCCAGAGGGAGGAACGTTGGGCGGAACGGACAGTGATGGCGTCTATGAAGATCCGGAAATCCGTCGCTTGGAAGAAGAATTGCGTTTGAATGAACGCCACATGAATGCACTCCAGATTTTGGAAATCAAGGAACGTATTGGCGCGCTTCGCCGTGCCCGCGACTTGATTGACTGGGAAAAGGGGCATAAGGGTCGTATGCAGGTGAAGGGCGATGTGCGCCGTACGGCGGGCTCTGAAACTGTGGATGCAGCTATTGCTGGAAATACTGCTGCGAATGCTGGCGTAAATGCGGCAAATGTTGGCGGGGCTGCTCGTCGAACCTCTGAGAGAACTGTTGTTGGAAAAGTTGAAGTACCGAAATCTTCGAAAACGGCTAAACCTGCGGGGGCTACGAATTCTTCAACGAGCGCGAATACGATTGTCCGTGATGCAACGCTTTCGGATTCTGTGGAAACTCGTGCGGCAATCCATGCCGAAGAGCTTTTGGGCGGCGATGGCGCCTACGTAGAAGATTTCCCGGGAAGCCCGGCGGTTGATGATGATGAATCTTTTGCCCCGGTTGTTGTCGGTGCTGATGAAGCGGGCGAGGACCCGACCTTTGGATCTGATTTTGGTGGAAATGCGCGCCCGGCATCTAAACCGGCTGTTCATTCTGCTCCGATTCCTGTGGCTCCGACGGCGTCTTACGACGAATACAAGATTCCTGAAATTTCGAAGATTCTTGACACGCACGAAGCGCAGACTGCGGATTACACCGAAGAAGAGCTGAACGCCATCGGCAAAATGCTCGAAGAAAAGCTTGAAAACTTCAAGGTCAAGGGTCGTGTAATTGGTTGCGAAACGGGCCCGATGATTACCCGTTTTGAAGTGGAACCGGGCCCGGGCGTGAAGGTGAGCCGCTTCTCGGCATTGCAAGAAGACTTGGCGCTCCCGCTGAAGGTTTCGTCCATCCGCATTTTAGCGCCGATTCCTGGCAAGGCTGCAGTGGGTGTGGAAATCCCGAATCGCAAGTTCCAGACCGTGTTCTGCCGCGATGTGTTCATGAGCGAAAAGTTCAAGCCCGCGCATGACAAGATTCTCGTGGCGCTAGGGAAGGACATTACGGGCGAATCGTTCACGATGGATTTGGCAAAGGCACCGCACTTGCTGATTGCTGGTCAGACGGGTTCCGGTAAGTCCGTTTGCATTAACGCGCTTATGGCGTCGATGCTGTTTAGCAAGACTCCGGACGAACTCCGTATGATTCTCGTGGACCCGAAGGCGGTGGAACTCAAGATGTACGAAAACATTCCGCACCTCTTGGCGCCTGTCATCACGAAACCCGAAATTGCAATTCAGGCGCTCCAGTGGCTCTGCTATGAGATGGACCGCCGTACCGAAGTTTTGGCTTCTGCCAAGGTGCGTAACATCGGCGGCTTTAACGCAAAGTTCGAAGCGGGTGAATTGCCGGATGAAGTTCCTGAAGAAGATCGTGGCCACCGCATGGCGTTTATCGTCGTGATTATCGACGAAATGGCGGACCTCATGATGGTTGCAGGCAAGGAAATCGAAAAGTCTGTGGCTCGCTTGGCGGCTAAGGCTCGTGCCGTGGGCATCCACTTGGTGCTTGCCACGCAGCGCCCGTCTGTGAAGGTTATTACGGGTATCATCAAAGCGAACTTGCCGACTCGTATTAGCTTCAAGGTGGCATCTCAGATTGACGCCCGCACGGTGATGGACCATGCCGGTGCCGAAAAGCTCCTTGGCCGTGGTGACATGCTTTACAAGGCTGTGAACGACCCGGATCCGGTGCGCGTGCATGGTGCTTTCCTCAGCGATGAAGAAGCCGAACGCTTGGCAGATGCCTGCTCCGACCAGAACGTGTTCTACCCGCAGGTGGAATCGTTCGATGTTTCGGGCGGCGAAGAGGGCGATGAAGAAGGCGGCGGTTCGATGAAAAACGAAAAGCTCGATAAGCTCCTGTTCGAAGTCGCGCAATGGGCGATTAGCGTGAACGGCCTTTCGACTTCGGCGGTGCAACGTCACTTTAGCGTGGGTTACAGCCGAGCCGGAAAAATTGTGGACCAACTGTATGGCCTTGGTGTGTGCGGCCCGAGCAAGGGCAATTCGAAACCGCGAGCCATGCTTATCGGAATGGACGAACTCATGCAGCTCGAACGCTCCGGGAGATTCGGGTAAACTTATTTGATACTATACTAAAAGGTTTTTGACCTCAATATGCCATCAGTAAAACTGTGGGTATAGGGTTTATTCGTTTTTATTTTATTTCGGCAGCTTTTTACCACATCTTTGTAATAATATTGTTTATATTTTCGTAGTAATATTGTAAAGGTGTGTGCTGAAGTGTATGTGTTTTTATCAGAACAGTTTTATTGAGGAGCTTTCAACCCCTTGCTACATCGTTAACACTGATGTACTTGCCGAAAATTTCCGGAACATACGGGCAAAAGCAGACCAAACAGGCCTTTCTCTTTTGCTAGCCATGAAAGGTTTTCCCTTTGCAAAATCGTTCCCCTTTATCAAACCCTATGTTGACGGAGTTTCCGCGTCTGGGCTTTTTGAGGCAAAGTTGGGGTCAAAGCTCGGAAAAAAAGTTCACGTCCATACTCCGGCATACAAAAAAGAAGATGCGGAAGAAATTGCAGCCCATTGCTCTCACATTGTCTTAAACTCACCTCATCAGCAAGAGGTCTTTAGTCACGTCGCTACTGCTAAAAACGAATTTGCCCTCCGCTTGAATCCCGAGGTTTCTATCGTAGAAGAACCGGTTTACAATCCATGCGCCCCGTATTCCCGTTTTGGCCTTACAAAAGAAATGCTTTCGGCTGTAGATGGTCGCTTTTTTGACAAAATTTCTGGCTTTCACATTCATGCCTTGTGCGGATCTTCCTCAAAAGATTTTAACAATTTGATTTCTGCCGTTCTGGATAAATTTTCTGACTACCTTCCTTCTGTATCTTGGATAAATCTTGGAGGAGGACAGGCTCTTCTCGAAGACGATTTTGATTTTGCTGACTTCGCCGAAAATCTGGACATTCTGCATTCAAAGTATCACTTAAAAACCTACATTGAACCCTGCGAGTATTTGGTGATGGATGCGGGCTTTCTTCTGACCACTGTTTTGGACGTGGTGCATAATGGAAAGGACATCGCCATTTTGGACAGTTCTATTTCGTGCCATGCCTTGGATGTCCTTAAAAATTACTATCAGCTGCCCGTAATTTATCCACAGGCCGGGGAAAAGGGCTATTCCTATCTGCTTGCAGGAAACAGCTGTCTTTCTGGCGATGTATTTGGCGAGTACTCTTTTTCTGCCCCCTTAAAGCCGGGTGACAAAATCGTCTTTGGTGACATGGGTTCTTATTCCTTTGCACAGATGAATTATTTCAACGGCATCAATTATCCTGATATCTGTTTTTACAGCGAAAAAAACGGATTCCAGCAGATAAAATCCTTCGATTACATGAACTACGAGGCTCTCTATGACTGATTATGAAATTGAAATGGAATTGGAAGCTGCTTTAGAAGCATTACCAAAAGAAAATCCGCCGGTAAATCTTTCCGACTGGAATTCTGGTTCTGACTATAAGGAAAAGCTTGCATCAGTTGTAAAGCTTGGTAAAAAGTCTGACTTGTTTGATTATCAGTATTTCTTTCCTGACTGCATAAAAAAAGACCTTGCCCATAAATTGGGATTTTCTGATGAAGCTTACGAAAATTCTTTTTTTGCGCCTGTATCTCAAAGCACCCTTTCTATCGTAACGCTCGCTATATTCTTAAAAAAGCATAATCAAAAGGTGGGGATTGTAGAGCCGGTTTATTTTTCTGTACAAAGTTGCGTTGATGACATTGGCATACCTTATCGCCTTTTTAGCGATTACATGGAAAACATAAACAGTACTTTTGATGTAGAAGAACTCCTACAGTCTGACTGTACTGCATTTTGGTTTACGTCTCCGGTCAACTCTTGCAGCATTTATTTTAAGGAGCGCGTTACAAAAGGAATTCAAAAACTCCTGGATGCAGGTAAAATAGTCATCTTAGATGAATCCCTATGCGTAAACGGATATGAACTTTCAAGAGTTTTTGGAGTTCAGGAAAATCTCCTCTACATTTATAGCCCTCATAAGGCTTTGGGACTCCAAGGAATAAAATTCTCTTACGTTGTGTGTCATACAAAATACTATGATGACATCAACAACCTTGAAGATATCTACGGAGGCTCCTTGTGCTATTCCTGCCAGGAAGGAGCAAGACATTTTGTTTCAAAGAATTTCGACGACTGCCGGGATGTTTACACAGCCTTTTGGCAGGATAACATTCTGAAGGTGAAAAACATTGTAAAAAACTATGATTTTGCCCGAATCTCGCCGGAAACCTTTGGCCACTACGCCATGATTTTTATCCGTTGCGCTGTAGACGATGCATCCTTTGTAGAGGCGATGAAACGCCTGATGAAGGAAAAAGGCTATTTTGTCTATCCCGGCATTTTGCAGGGCTTTGACCCAGAAAAGTGTTTTTGTTTTCGAATAAATATGCTTTTAAATAGCAATGATATTGAAAACGGGCTGAAGGCTGTCCTTGAATACATAAAAAATACCGAGAAGTAATCAGGGGGCATAAATATGATTGATTATTTGCAGAAATTTAAAGAAACCGTTGCTGCTTACCCTGAACGTGTAGCTGTTTTAGATAAAGACGGTGATCGCAGTACCACTTACAAAAAACTTGACGAACTTTCGGACAGAGTTGCTGCTTTTTTGAAGAACAAAGGCTTTCAAAAAGAAGACCTGATTGCCATAAATCTTGAAAAATCTATGGAATATCTCGCTGTAGAACTTGGCGTGATGAAAGCGGGAATTGCCTATGTGCCTCTTTCTGAAAGTATGGGTCAAGAAAGAATTACTCACGTGCGGAAAGATTCCGGTGCAAAGCTTGTTTTTGACGCGGCTTGCTGGGAAAAAGCTATGGAAGCCGAGCCTCTCAGCCCTGAAGCATGGGCAGATTCTGACGAGCACGATCTTGCCTTCGTCATCTATACATCCGGAAGCACCGGAAAGCCAAAAGGAGTTGTAGAAGAATATGGTGCGTATAGATTTATCACTACAGGAACTGCATTGCCTGTACTCTCACCGTACCATAAAGAAGATGATGATTTACGATTTGCAAATGTGGCACCGGTAACTTTTTCCGCCTTCAATATTATCTCATTTAGTGTGCTGTATTTTCAAGGAACAGTCTGCCTTGTTTCAGAACCCCTGCTGAAAAATCCTGCGCTTTACATGCAGTATCTGGTCAAAAACAGAATTGAAATCATGTTTTTAACAGCATCTCTCGTAAATACATTTTCAGAAGCACCAAATCTCTCGCTTAAAGCAATTGCCCTTTCTTCCGAGCGGGTAAGCAATGTTTTCTCAAAGTCCTTTGACATATTGAATCTTTATTGCAATACGGAACTTATGTCTACGGCCTGTCTTTTTAAACTCGACAAATCCTATCCCAACACACCCATTGGGAAAGGCTGTACATACACGGATATGCTTTTGCTCGATGACGGTAAAGTTTCGGAAAAAGAAGGGGAAATCTGTCTGTATCTGCCTTATTTCCGCGGCTACCTGAACCAAAAGGAAGAGACAGAGAAGGCTTTTGTCTCGATTGGCGGGAAAAAGTTCTTCTGCACGAGGGACGTTGCCCGCCGCGGAGAAGACGGACTTCTGTATGTGCTGGGTCGGGCAGACGATATGGTAAAGATTAACGGAAACCGGGTGGAACCAGCCGAAGTAGAGACCGTACTGAAAAAAGTTCTGGAAACAAAAATGGTTGCTGTAAAAGCCTTTGAAAAAAAGGGAAAATATTATCTCTGCGCCTATTATCAGAAAGAATACTCTATTCCTGTGGAAACCATCCGCGCCTCGCTAAAGCCCTTGCTCCCCGCCTATATGATCCCCTCATTTTTTGTGCAGATGAAAAAGATTCCCCTGAATACAAACGGAAAAATCGACAGGAAAAATCTACTCATCCCGAATTTTGTTTCTCAAAATACATATGTTGCACCTCGGACAGAATGTGAAAAAATACTCTGCGATGCATTCAAGGAAGCCCTTGAAGACTTTGAGGAAATTGAAAAAATCGGCATTGACGATGACTTCTTTTTAATGGGAGGCGACAGCGTAAGTGCCATGGAGCTTATGCTTGCTTGTGAGGAGTTAAAGTTGACCGTGCCGCTTATTTATGAAAAACGTACTGTCCGTGCTCTTGCCGAAGTGCTAGATAAGAAGATATCTTTAAGTTCCCCAGCCACAGCAAAAGAGACTCCAGAAGAAAAACTCCCCCTTATCCTTTCTCAAAAGGAGGTGCTTGATTATGAAGCTTGTCTCCCAGACACCATCGTAGACAATGTTCCCTTGTATTTGACTTTACGTTCGGATCTTGACGAAAAAAAACTCTATCAAGCTCTGAAAAAAGTGATTGAGGCGCACCCGGCCTTACGCACCGTGATTGAAAAGGACAGGGAACAAGGCTATGTGCAGTATCAAAAACAGAATATTGACGATGCAATAAGCGTAGAGGCTATGTCAGAAAAAGAACTTGACGCTATCGTCGAAAACTTTGGAGAAATCTTCCCTCTTGATGGAAGCCCACTTTTCAGATGCCGCATCATCAGAACAGAAAAAAGGCTTGTTCTTCTTTTAGAAGTTCATCACGCTATTGTAGACGGACTTTCCCTGCATATTTTCCTTTCCGATATAGAAAAGGCTTATCGAGGCGAAGTTCTTACAAAAGACTGCTACAATGAGTTTATAAAAGAAATCTTCGCAGCCGAAAAAGATACATCCCTGCTTTCATTGACTGCAAACCAAAATTCCACACTCACTTTATCAAATGGCAAAATCTGTTATTGTGCGCCAAAGCATGATTTTGAAAAAGAAGATAAGGCCGCTTGTCAAGAAATAGCAATCCCTTGTACAAAAAAAATAAGAGATTTTTGTTTCTCGCATTCCGTCAGCCAGAACGAGTTTTATCTTTTTGCCACGGCTCTTTCCCTTGCCCTTTACAATGACTGTGAACAAGTTGCTTTTGACTGGATTTGGAATGGTAGAGATTCTGCAAAATATGCAGATACCATTGGTTATTTCTTGAAGGAATGTTTTATTGCGCTGGAACTTCCTCAAAGTACCCCCGTTCTTGACGCTCTTATAACTTGCAAAAATAAAATTTTACAATCCCTTTCCAGTGCAAATGACATGTCCCAAAAGAGGGTTCTGCCAGATGAAAATAAAATCTGCTTTATTTTTCAGGGTGAAATGTACGTTCCGAACACCCACGGCTTTTTCACTTCTGCCAAATGGATTGAAAATTCGGATAGGGCTGCAGAAAGCATCATGGACATCGAGGTTAAGGTAGATGATGGAAAAACCGAAGTTTCTTTTGATTACGACGGCGGAAAATACAAGAGAGAAAGTATCGCGACTTTTTCGAAAGTATTTGTCTTTTGCTGCCAGATGATTTTACAAATAGAAGAAAATGCCGGGCTTACGATTGGGGAAGTAAAAAAACAATGGCAAAAAAGATAACTTTTAAGAAAGCAAGGAGTCTATATGGAAATTAAGTCTAATTTGAATGGTGAAGAATTGACGGTGGAACTTTCGGGGGAGCTGAATGCAATGACGGCTCCACAGCTTTCGACATTCCTCGCTCCGCATCTTGAAAAGATAAAATCCCTTGTTTTTGACTTTAAGGAATGTGATTTTGTTTCGTCGGCAGGGATCCGCGTGCTGCTCTCTTCGTTTAAGACGTTAAAAAAGAACCAGGGCGATATGCGACTTGAAAATGTGGGCCCCAATTTTAAGGAAGTTCTCGAAGCAACCGGATTGGATGTTGCGTTCGGAATTTTGTAGCGACTTCTATGTTCAAGACATTCCTTTCAAGAAAATTCTTTTCCCTCTTACTATCGAGTTCGATTAGCATTCTCGTTATTTCGGTACTTGCTCTTTCGGATTCGGTGATTGCGGGTGTGATGCTTGGCGAAGATGCCGTTATGGCCATTTGCCTTGTTGTCCCCGCCTATTCTTTGGCTGGCTTTGGTGCTTGTGTGGTTGCTTTGGGGATTCCAATCCTCTATAATCGGGCCATGGGGGAGTTTAATAAGGAAAAGGCGGATCGTTGTTTTGCGTTTGGACTCTTTATGGCTGTGGTGATGGGATTAATCCTGTATACCGTTTTTATGCTGTTTGGGGATGCCTATCTTCGTTTCTATGAGCCTTCTACAAGCGTTTTCAATGCGGCAAAGGATTATTTCTTTTGGTATAAGTACACAATCTTGTTGTTGCCTATTATGACGTTAATGGACGAAATGGTCCTTGCCGACGGCGATGAAACTTTGTCGATGGTTTCAGGGATTGTTCAGATTGTCGGAAACATCGTCTGCTCGATTGTTCTTGCAAAATTTGTAGGTGTTGAGGGGATTGGGTTTGGCTCGTTTTTTGGCACTGTTGCTGCGGTACTCGTTACATTTGCCCATTTCCTCCGTAAAGGCAATTCCTTGAAATTTGGCTTTTTCTTTTCGTTCAAATGGCTTGTCGATGTCGTGAAGTATAGTGCAATTGATGCGGGTACATATCTCTTTTTGGCTTGTTTCACCGCTGCAATGAACCGTTTTATCACCTTCGCCTATGGTCCCGAAATGCTTGTACTTGGAGCCGTTATCCTTTTTGTTAAAGAGATTCAAATTGTGTTTGATGGCGTAGGGGAGGCGTTTACTCCGTTAATGAATATCTATCTAGGCGAAGAATCTTATGATGCTGTCAAAAAATGTTATAACCTTTCTTTGAAAACCGCTGTTGTTGAAGGCCTGGCTTTGACGTTGTTGATGATTTTTGTTGCTCCTTTTATTGTTGAACTTTATGATATTTCTGATCCGGCGGTTTATTCTTATGCGGTTCTTGGTGCTCGAATCGAAGTGTTTGGACTTGTGTTCTTGAGTTTGCTGTATCTGTTGAGTTCTTACTATTTGCTCATTGACAAGATTAAGCTTGGTTTTGTGATGAGTGCTCTCCGTGATGTACTTGTGGTGACCCCTGTCTGTGTAGTTTTGGGGTATTTCTTTGGTATATATGGAATGTTTGCCGGAGTTGCTATTGGCCCTGCATTGACCTACGTGATTACGGTCTTGTACATCCGCTTCCGGTATGGAAAAGATAATTACCCTTTATTGCTTTCGGAAAAGTTAAAGGGTTTTAAACATAAATTTTATGAGTTTAAACTAAATCCGGAGTCGATTGTTGGGACTCAGCATCAAGTAGAAAAATTCCTTGTAGAAAATAATATTGAACAGAAAACCATTTCGAAAGCGAAGTTGCTTATAGAAGACCTTTATATGCTCATTTATGAAAAAAATGGCGTGGATAAAGCCGTTTATGCGGAATGTACTGTCATTATTCGAGAAACGGACGTGCAGATTATTACTAAGGATGATGGTGTTCTGTTTGATTTGTCCAGTGAAGATGTTATCGCGGGTTCGATTATTGAATTTATGGTTTCTGGCTACATGGAGAAATTGAAGGAAAACAAGAAATACCTGACGACTATGAGCTATAACCGTAATACATTCAGGATTAAATACGAGGCTTAATATGCTTTATAATGAAATTGCAGAAACATTGTTCGTAGAGGTCTCTCTATTCTCAACGCTGTTGCTTGTGTTTTTGCTGTATAACAATATTGTATTGTATAAAATAAGCTTGAAGGATAAGCTATCTGTTGTCCTTATATCGTCTATTGTACTTGCGGTTTTTGATGGAATTTGGCATTTTGTCGATGGGAATGTTGAACTTAGGCTGTTGAATTATGCCTGTGGCTATGTTTTTGCGATCAGTTTCGTTTTTGCTACATCGATGTTTGCGTGGTTCAGCCTAGAACGTTTTGAATTGACTTTAAGTTCAAAAAAAATGTATGCCCTACTTTTTGTAGCCCCTACTATTCTTACCGTGTTTTTGTGTCTTTCGACTCCATGGACTGCTTTAATATATTCTCTTGATGAAAGTTGTAGTATTCAGTACATGGACTTGTTTGAATATTTTCTTGCTCCTGTATGTTTTCTTTATATGGGTTCTTCGTTTTTTCTTGCAATCTATTACGTAATAATGCATCGTGAAAAGAAAAAAGAAAAGGTTGCTTATGCAAGGAATTTGCTGATATTTGCTGTAATAGGTGTGGGGGTACAATTATTGCAGGGTTATATCCTTGAAATTGATGAGAATTATGTGGTGACGAGTCTTTCCTGGGCAATAGGTTTTGTGTTCTTTACGACAAACGTGAATACGGATAGGTTTGTAAAAAGCCGTGAAAAAATGGCTGCGGTGGAGTCCGATTTACAGTTGGCCGCAAATATCCAGTCGGGTGCGCTCCCTACGGTGGTGCATGCGTTCTCGAAGCATCCCGAACTCAATGTTTTTGCATCAATGACCACGGCAAAAGAAGTGGGCGGCGACTTTTACGATTTCTTTGAAATAGATGATTCGCATATTTGCTTTGTGATTGCCGATGTATCGGGCAAGGGTGTTCCTGCTGCTTTGTTCATGATGGTTGTTAAAACGATGATTCGTGACCATGCATACATGAAGCTTTCTACGGCAGAGATTTTTAATGACGTGAATCGCCTTTTGTGCGAAAACAATGCTGAAGAAATGTTTGCGACAGCCTGGATTGGTATTCTCGATACTAACACCAGGATTATGAAATGTACCAATGCGGGGCATAATGCCGTATGCTTTGCCAAAAAAGACGGCTCGTTCGAGTTCCTGCGGCAACGCCATGGGGTGTTCCTTGCCGGGTTTGACTCTACGCAATATAAGGAAGCTGACATCCAGTTTGAAAGCGGAGATTGCCTTTTCCTTTATACCGATGGTCTTACTGAAGCTCACAATGCTTCCGCAGAACTTTATGGTGAAGAACGACTTTTGAAAAAATTAAATTCCATCAAAATTCGTGGCGGTGAAAAATTCTTGAGGGAAATCTCGGATGACGTGAATGTATTCTCTGAAGGAATAGATCCCTTTGATGACCTTACAATGATGGTCCTCAAGGTGGACTAAAAATTTTTTTGCTAGGTTTGTGGTCATGAAAGAATACGCTCCAGCAAAAATCAATTTGTTCTTAGATGTCATCCGCAAGCGCGAAGACGGTTACCACGATTTGGGAACTGTTTTCCAGACGGTTGATGCCGGCGATACCGTCGAGGCGACGCTCCGCGAAGATGGTGAAATCCATTTGACGTACAACGAACCGCAGAACTATCCGCTGGAATCGGACCTCGTGTTCAAGGCGGCCAAAGCGCTCAAGGAATACGCGAATTGCGTTCTCGGAGCCGACATCCACCTCACGAAGGTCATGCCGCTTGGGGCTGGCCTTGGCGGTGGCAGCGCCGATGCCGCGGCGACGCTCCGTTTGCTCAACCGCCTGTGGAATTTGAATTTTCCGTTCGAAACGCTAGAATCCATCGGTGCCCGTCTTGGTGCGGATGTGCCGTTCCTCGTTCGAGGCGGAACCGCCTTTGCTGAAGGTATCGGTGAACGTTTGACGTTTGTGGAACCGCTCGACCTCCCGGAAGGGGCTGCACTCCTCATTGCGACTCCGCTTGATTCTGTGCCGACGAAGGATGCCTATGCGGGGGTCCCGAAGTCTGGGCCCGACCGCTGGGAGCGGTACAAGGCCGCATGGGATTCTCAGGTACAGGTTTGCTTGTGTGGGGAACCTGCCACAGAAACGCCGCACCATGAAGATTTGTTTGAATTAGTTCTCAATCCCGAAACATGCTTCAACGCATTCGAAATCTCGGTTTTCCCGACGCATCCGCTTGTCGCCGAAATGAAGCAGAAATTCATTGAACTTGGGGCCGATGTCGCCTTGATGTCTGGCTCGGGCGCCTCCGTTTTTGGAATTTTCAAGACCAAGGAACTGGCTGAAAAGGCTGCCGCTGCGATGAAACCGATTTCCCGCTACCAGGCCGTCACCAAATTCTGGCATAGGTAGTGCCGCTTTTTTGTCAAAATGTGCGAAAAATGACTTTTTTCAGCTCTTTTTTTGCACGTTTGTCTTTGACAAAAGGGACTTTTTTACTATCTTTGTCGCACCATTGGGGTATCGTCAAGTGGTAAGACAACGGATTTTGATTCCGTTATTCGTAGGTTCGAATCCTGCTACCCCAATGAATTTTTTTTATCTAATGGAGATAACACAATGGAACTCACAACGCTCAAAGCTGCCTCGAGAGTGCTAGGTGCAAACCGCGACAACGCCCGTTTGCGTAAGGCTGGTCAGATTCCGGCCGTCTATTATGG